>ERZ791889.32-NODE-32-length-128404-cov-25.411628_pt1 | contig 128404 bp, 111 predicted proteins | sample MGYA00510156_ERZ791889 | MGnify/ENA primary metagenome ERZ791889 (study PRJEB30046, sample SAMN00792108) | human gut metagenome | study: EMG produced TPA metagenomics assembly of the A metagenome-wide association study of gut microbiota in type 2...
GGTAAGCAAAGATAGCTAATTTTAAAACTTACCAACCAGAAATTTCCGCTGAGCCGTTTTTCAGGCGATTTGCATATATAAAACATTTCAGTTGGAAAAAAGTTCATTTTCAAATAGGATTTTTTTATTTTTTCTTTTGATAATTCCGTAAGAATCCTTCTGTCAGCCATTTAGACAAAGCCTGACGATTGGAATTTATCACCAGCCGACGCTGGTCGAGCGAATTTTGGATGTTTCCCAGCTCTACAAACACAGAAGTAGGCAGCGTATGAGAAAGCACATAAAGATTACGTCCGCTTACTGTACCCGAAAATCCGCGGTTGGGCTGATGCTTGCCATACTTAGACTCGAACGTATCTTTCATCTGCTGCGCCAGGTGTTTGCTATCTGCTTTCTTAGTAGCATGATAGAAAAAGACATCCGTCTGCTTGCCTTTGCTGCGACTGTCCACATGAATGAATATCGCTCTGCAATAGGCATACTTCTTGCGGTCTTTCCGATACATTTCGTTGATTTTATCACAGCGCTGACGGAGCCTTGCCACCTGATTCAGAGGAATAACCGCCCCCATACATGTTTCCCGCTTACTGTTCGACAGATAACTGTCATCCCGGATGCCATCCTTTGCATCCTGAATGAGGATTCGGACTTCAGCACCCTCCTGCATCAAGTTGCGGGCCAGCCGCAAAGCAATGTCGTAGGCATATTCGTCTTCATGAAGCTTATGCTTTCCAACTCGCCCGATGGCACCGGGATCGGGCCCTCCATGCCCGCTTACTACATAAAAGCAGGCACCGGCCAAACGATTGGAGGTGACTTTGACATTGGCATATTGTTTTCCAAACAGCGGTTCGCGGACAACGGCCCCCACCTTGGAGGCTGCCCTGCCGGCAACGGACGAGCGTCCGGACGCTGTTCCCGAAGCTGCAGCCGACGCATGCTTCACCGGAGGAATCACATAAGAAAAGCCCATTTTCAAAACAGGCTTCTTACCAAACTTAGACTGATTCAACCGGATAAAATCATCGTAGTATTTCTTCGGCGAACGATTGTGTCTCAACAGAAATGAAGCTATCCCTTCTCCTTCCTTGGGCTTAGCTTTCTGCTGGGCAAAGGTCAGCGGAGCCGAAAGAAGAAAAAATAAAAGTATACAGAGTTTTTTTTTCATACCTATCACAATCTTTCTCTTTTTTAAGTGTATCATTTCACTCATAAACGGGACAAAAATACAATTATTTTCCCTACTTTTGTCGCACTAAAACTTTTTTTTGACAATAAACTTTAAAACTTTATATCATTATGGCAAAACAATTTAAGCCTGAGACCCTGTGCGTACAAGCAGGCTGGACTCCGAAAAAGGGCGAACCGCGCGTGTTGCCCATCTACCAAAGTACAACATTCAAATATGATACAAGCGAACAAATGGCTCGTCTCTTCGACCTCGAAGACAGCGGCTATTTCTATACCCGCCTGCAAAATCCGACAAACGATGCCGTAGCAGCTAAAATTGCCGCATTGGAAGGCGGAGTAGCTGCCATGCTGACATCGAGCGGACAGGCTGCCAACTTCTATGCCATCTTCAACATCTGCCAGGCCGGCGACCACTTCGTCTGCTCATCGGCTATCTACGGAGGCACGTTCAACCTGTTTGGCGTAACCATGAAAAAACTGGGCATCGATGTTACATTCGTCAGCCCCGATGCCAGCGAAGAAGAAATCTCTGCTGCGTTCCGCCCCAACACCAAGTGTTTGTTTGGCGAAACCATCTCCAACCCTTCGCTTGAGGTGCTCGACATTGAGAAGTTTGCCCGCATTGCCCACAGCCATGGGGTGCCCTTGATTGTGGATAACACCTTCCCTACTCCCATCAACTGCCGCCCGTTTGAATGGGGAGCTGATATTGTGGTGCACTCCACTACCAAATATATGGATGGCCATGCTACCAGCGTAGGCGGATGTATCGTAGACAGCGGAAACTTCGACTGGGAAGCACATGCTGAAAAATTTCCGGGACTCTGCACTCCGGATGAATCTTACCATGGCTTGACTTACTCAAAAGCTTTCGGCAAAGGAGCGTATATCACCAAAGCTACGGCCCAGCTGATGCGCGACTTAGGCAGCATCCAAAGCCCGCAGAATGCGTTTCTGCTGAACTTAGGACTGGAAACACTGCACTTGCGCATGCCGCAACACTGCCGCAACGCCCAGCGGGTAGCCGAGTATCTGTCGAAGAATGACAAAGTGGCTTGGGTAAACTATTGCGGTCTGCCCGACAACAAATATTACGACTTGGCTCAAAAATACATGCCGAACGGTTCGTGCGGCGTTATCTCCTTCGGCTTGAAAGGCGGACGCGACGTTTCCATCCAGTTTATGGACTCACTGGAATTTATTGCCATCGTGACTCACGTGGCAGATGCACGCAGCTGTGTGCTTCACCCCGCCAGCCATACACACCGCCAGATGACAGACGAGCAGCTGATTGAAGCAGGGGTACGTCCCGACTTGATCCGCTTGTCAGTCGGCATCGAAAGCGCAGAGGATATCATTGCTGACATCGAACAGGCATTGAACAAATAACGTAAGGCTCATGTCCTGCATATATATAAAAATATGGTGTAGCCAAACGCTCTTTGAAAAGCAAACTACCCCTGTTACAGTTCTCTGTGGCAGGGGTATATATTTACACGAGCCGCTTTGCAGTTAAAAATGAGGTAAAAAAGACGTTTTCATTTACAGCATGGAAATGTCCATGCTCTTTTGTTATAGAATTAATAGTTTTTACAACAAAAAGACTACAAATCCTAAGTATTATTTTTAAATTTGCAAACAATTGAACAAACTTACAGATAAAAAATAGTTATTATGGCTAAAATAAGCAAAGAAGCCGCATTGCTCTACCATTCACAGGGCAAGCCCGGCAAAATAGAAGTGGTTCCCACCAAACCCTACAGCACACAAACCGACTTGGCACTGGCCTATTCACCCGGTGTAGCTGAGCCGTGTCTTGAAATAGAAAAGAATCCGCAAGATGCATACAAATATACAGCTAAAGGAAACCTGGTAGCTGTCATCTCCAATGGTACAGCCGTACTGGGACTGGGAGATATCGGCGCACTGGGCGGAAAGCCTGTAATGGAAGGTAAAGGATTGCTTTTCAAAATCTATGCCGGCATCGATGTGTTCGATATTGAAGTGAACGAAAAAGACCCGGAAAAATTCATTGCAGCAGTAAAAGCGATTGCACCTACTTTCGGCGGTATCAACCTTGAAGATATCAAGGCGCCTGAATGCTTTGAAATCGAACGCCGCCTGAAGGAAGAGCTGGACATTCCGGTGATGCACGACGACCAGCACGGCACAGCCATCATCTCCAGTGCCGGTCTGCTCAATGCGTTGACTGTGGCTGGCAAAAAAATTGAAGATGTAAAAATCGTAGTCAACGGAGCCGGTGCATCGGCCGTATCATGTACCAAACTATACGTTTCGCTGGGTGCACGGCTTGAAAACATTGTGATGCTCGACAGCAAGGGCGTCATCAGCAAAGCACGTACCGACCTCAACGAACAGAAGAAGTTCTTTGCCACAGATCGTACAGACATCCACACACTGGAAGAAGCCATCAAAGGAGCAGACGTATTCCTCGGATTGTCCAAAGGAAATGTCTTGAGCCAGGATATGGTGCGCAGCATGGCTTCTATGCCGATTGTATTCGCACTGGCAAACCCAACTCCGGAGATATCCTACGAAGATGCCATGGCTGCCCGTCCAGACGTGCTGATGGCAACCGGACGTTCGGATTATCCGAACCAAATCAACAATGTAATCGGATTCCCCTATATCTTCCGCGGTGCACTTGACACACATGCTACAGCCATCAACGAGGAAATGAAAATCGCCGCCGTGCATGCCATCGCCAACCTGGCCAAGCAGCCGGTACCCGATGTGGTGAATGCAGCCTATCATGTGAACAACCTGACATTCGGCCCCGAGTATTTCATTCCGAAACCAGTAGACCCCCGTTTGATTACGGAAGTGTCTTGTGCAGTGGCCAAAGCTGCTATGGACAGCGGAGTGGCACGCATTGAAATCAAGGACTGGAATGCTTACTGCGTTCACCTGCGCGAATTGATGGGATATGAATCCAAACTGACTCGCCAGCTGTATGACACTGCCCGCCGCAATCCGCAACGGGTGGTCTTCGCCGAAGGCATCCACCCCAATATGCTGAAAGCTGCCGTTGAAGCCAAATCGGAAGGTATCTGTCATCCTATTCTACTGGGCAACGATGAAGCTATCGCCAAACTGGCCAATGAACTTGAACTCAGCCTTGACGGCATTGAGATTGTCAACCTCCGTCATCCCGACGAATCATCCCGACGCGAACGCTATGCACGCATCCTGGCTGAAAAGCGCGCACGCGAAGGATTTACCTACGAAGAAGCCAACGACAAGATGTTTGAACGCAACTACTTCGGTATGATGATGGTGGAAACTGGAGATGCAGATGCCTTTATCACCGGCCTCTACACCCGCTACAGCAACACTATCAAAGTGGCCAAAGAAGTTATCGGCATCCAGCCCGGATTCAAGCACTTCGGCACGATGCATATTCTGAATTCCAAACGAGGTACGTATTTCCTGGCAGATACGCTGATCAATCGACATCCGGAAACAGATACCCTGATTGACATTGCCAAACTGGCCGACAAGACCGTGCGCTTCTTTAACCACACCCCGGTAATGGCTATGCTGTCTTACTCCAACTTCGGTGCAGATACAACCGGAAGCCCGGTCAAAGTGCACGATGCGGTGAGCTATATGCAACAGGAATACCCCGAACTGGCTATCGACGGTGAAATGCAGGTCAACTTTGCCATGAACCGTGCCCTGCGCGATGCCAAGTATCCGTTTACCCGCTTGAACGGAAAAGACGTGAATACGTTGATTTTCCCTAATTTGAGTTCGGCCAATGCCGGATACAAATTGCTGCAGGCTATGGACCCCGATACGGAATTCATCGGCCCCATCCAAATGGGATTGAACAAGCCTATTCATTTCACCGACTTTGAAAGTTCTGTACGCGACATCGTCAACATTACAGCTGTGGCCGTAATCGACGCCATCGTAGACAAGAAGAAAAAGGGAGAAAAATGAAAAGAAAATTGTCGAAATCACAAATAGTATGCGTCAGCCTGCTTTGGCTGGCGCTTTGCTATTTGGTACTGACTCAAGCAGAACGAATAGACGGAATGACTGTCATTATGCTGACACTTTCAGCCCTCCTAGTTTTTATTCCTGTCTACAAGTCACTCAAATGAGACAAATAATTATCTTTTTCACATAAAAAAATGCAATAAAATATCAAATATAATATTTTATTGCATTTTTATTTATAATTTGTTTGCCAATTTATTTTTTATCTTTACTTTTGCAAACGGAAAAAATAATCAGCACGAATTTACATCATTTTAAAGAAGAAGATTATGAATGCAGCACAGGTATTAGAAGATTTAAAAAGAAGATTTCCCAACGAACCGGAGTATCATCAAGCAGTAGAAGAAGTTCTTTCTACCATTGAAGAAGAATACAACAAACATCCGGAATTTGACAAAGCTAACTTGATTGAACGTCTGTGTATTCCAGATAGAGTATATCAGTTCCGTGTGACTTGGATGGATGACAAAGGCAACATTCGCACCAATATGGGCTACCGCGTGCAACACAACAACGCCATTGGCCCCTACAAAGGAGGTATCCGTTTCCATGCATCCGTAAATCTTTCTATCTTGAAATTCCTTGCATTTGAACAAACATTCAAAAATTCGCTCACAACGCTTCCGATGGGTGGCGGTAAAGGTGGTTCTGATTTCTCTCCACGCGGAAAGTCGAACATGGAAGTGATGCGCTTCGTTCAAGCCTTCATGCTGGAATTGTGGCGCCACGTAGGTCCTGAAACTGACGTACCGGCCGGTGACATCGGTGTAGGTGGACGTGAAGTAGGCTACATGTTTGGTATGTACAAGAAACTGGCTCACGAATTTACAGGAACATTCACTGGCAAAGGACGTGAATTCGGCGGCTCACTGATTCGCCCGGAAGCTACCGGCTACGGAAACATCTATTTCCTGACAGAAATGCTGAAAACCAAAGGCCTCGACCTGAAAGGAAAGACTTGCCTGATTTCCGGTTCTGGTAACGTAGCACAATATACTGCAGAAAAAGTGTTGCAAATGGGCGGCAAGGTATTGACCATGTCTGACTCTGACGGTTATATCTATGATCCGGACGGCATCGACCGCGAAAAGCTGGACTACATCATGGAATTGAAAAACCTGTATCGTGGACGTATCCGTGAATATGCAGAAACATACGGTTGCAAATATGTAGAGGGAGCCCGTCCCTGGAACGAAAAGGCAGATATCGCACTGCCGTCGGCTACACAGAACGAGCTGAACGGAGATGACGCCAGAGCATTGGTTGCCAACGGTGTTATCGCTGTATCAGAAGGTGCCAACATGCCTTCTACACCGGAAGCTATCAGAGTGTTCCAGGAAGCTAAAATTCTTTACGCTCCGGGTAAGGCTGCCAATGCAGGTGGTGTATCAGTTTCAGGTCTGGAAATGACTCAAAATGCTATCAAACTGAGCTGGAGTGCAGAGGAAGTGGACGAAAAGCTGAAAAGCATCATGAAAAATATCCATGAAGCCTGCGTACAATATGGTACTGAAGAAGATGGTTATGTAAACTACGTGAAAGGCGCCAACGTAGCCGGATTCATGAAAGTTGCCAAAGCAATGATGGCTCAAGGTATTGTATAATAACCCATTCTGGCTATATAAAAAGAAAAATTCCATTTATATACAACAGCAGAATGAATTGTATATAGCACAAAACAAAGAAGAGAGGCTTTTCAGTCTCTCTTTTTTGTTTCATCTTAGCCGATGCATCTGGAGGACTCACCCTCCTGACTAACGTTTGTTTACGGGTTCAAAACGATAAGGTACCTTACTGCCGGAAGGAGCAGCAGATTGATGCTGCTTGGCGTTCTTTACAGGAGCCGTAGTTGTCGCTCTTCCCTGCGAAGAAGCCGGCTGATAATACTTCATAGCTTCCGGCATCAACTTCTGAAGTTGTGAAACCCGGGTTGCATCCGACGGGTGAGTACTCATGAACTCCGGCACTTTCTGAGCGCCAGAAGCAGACATCCGCTGCCAGAAAGGAACAGCCGCCTGAGGATTGTATCCCGCCATGGCAGCAAAAACAAGGCCCAAATGATCGGCTTCGCTTTCATTCTTCCGTGAATAAGGCAACATGACCCCGTATTGCGCTCCCAATCCATATACCTGCTGAGCCAACAGCTGAGTAGTAGCCGACTTGTTAGATAAAAGTCCGCTCAACAGCTGACCGCCATAAGAAGCCACCATCTGCTGACTGATCCGTTCGGCTGAATGTTTGGCAACCGCATGCCCCACTTCATGTCCCAATACAATGGCCAGTCCCTCCTCGGTCTGCGTATAAGGCAAAATTCCTTCATTCACCACAATCTTACCGCCGGGCATACAGAAAGCATTAGGTTCCGGATCTTGCACCAGATGAAACTCCCAGGCAAAATGCTGAATCTCCTGCTCTAATCCATTCGCACGCAAATAAGTTTCTACCGCGTTGGCTATACGCTTTCCTACCCGCACCACCATAGCTGTTTGAGCAGCATTGCGGGATGGCTTTGCCGTTTTCATGTAATCCTGAAAACTGGAGTTGCTCAAGCTCATAATCTCCGAATCAGAAACCAGCAACAGTTGCTTACGTCCTGTGAGTGCCACACTGCTGCAACCTGCCAATATCAATGCCGAAGCAAGAATAACAATACCTTTTCTTCTCATAAGTGTCGTATTTATATAAAAACAAAGGTAACGATTCTCTCGTTACCTTTGCTCATCATCAGCCATTTATTTACACACAGACACACTATTATCATGCAAACACGGCATATGCCTGCCCTTACATTCAGGCATATCTCCTAATCGGAATAATCGTATTCGAGGCTGAAATCATCCACCCACATCTCAGAGCCTTTTCCACCAGTGAAAAAATCACCATATTTCGATGCAGAACATACAATCAGCAAATACTTCGGTTTGCGGCTGGTAGAACGGTAATCCAGCTCGATACTGAAATCCTGATACTCAGAAACCGTCTTTCCACACGTCATTTCCCCATAAGCAATCACATGCGGATCGTTCTTGTCGAAATACTTCGGATTGGAGGGATTTGTTCTGATTTCCACCGGCTCATTCCAGTCTCCCAATGCCATCCAAACGATACATGTGTCCGGTTTGTTCTTCATATGGGCATGCTGAGTATCCGTACTGGATATAGGCATAGAAGTATACTTGAAATGCCCTTTCAAACGGGTAGGCCGGGCTGTATACGGGCGACCGAGTCCCAAGACGCCATTCGTTCCGTCGGTACGTTTGTATTCACCTACAAAAAGATTACCTGCTGCAAACTTCACCACTATATACTTAGAATTCAACTTGGCCGCCTTACTGCCAAAGGTTGCTCCGGGCCATACATCCGTAGTAGACTCCGTAATATTATATTTCTCACCCAACGTAGTGGCACCGTCATTTCCGGTATCCCAGTAAGAAGTACCTCCCTCAGCCCACGGCTGAATCACTTTGCCTTCTTGGTGCCAGTCTTCAAAGCCAAGGTTCGGTACCTCAGGCTTACCTTCCGTGGTAAAGGCCACTTCAGCACTGAATTCTTCTCCTGAATAAGAGCGGCAGACATAGTTCGTTTCCGGTTTCAAATGAGTCAGACGAGTAGAAAAACTACCCCCGTCATGCGACACTGCTTTCTCATCTACCCGAATCCACTCCAGAGCTCCTGCTTCTTTATACTCAAATCCGTTTTTATTACCGTCTATACCAGCTCCCTTCAGCCAAGCCACATTGGTCCATGCGTCAACCGACTGCATAGATGCTTTCATATCAACCAGCAATGCAAACAGCGTCCATTCCTCCTGTACCTCATGACAGGTCACCGTCACTTTTGCAGTGGCATAATTGTCAAACGCTGTCCACGCCAAAACCGGCAACTCCTGAGTACCGTCCATGCTGCCGCCCGCTGCTGTGAGTTTCAATGAAGTAAGCTTCAAATGTTCCAGGCCCTTATCCAAGGGAACATTGACATATGCCTCCTTCGATTCCTCGTTAAAACGGGCTGCACCCAACTGACCTTCTACGGTAAAATAGCGTTCAATCTCCTGCTGGGCAATGATGGTCCACACATAATCCTGATAGAGATGCAACGTAACAGCCAACGGCGAAGACAAGTCGATCACGCTTCCTACCCCTACTGGCGACGAACCTTCATCACTCACATCAAACTTAGCGACTTTCACCTTTTTCAGATTAACCGATTCTTCCAGCCGCACAGTGACCGTCCGGTTCTCCGCATCAATCAGTGTACCCTCCTTCTGCCCCTCCACTTCAAAAGCAGTAATCGCCAGTTTCACTACTGCATAAGGAAAGTCATTCTTCAGACAAGACATCATCAGACACACACAGCAAGCACCTATCAATCCTGCTTTTATATTCAAGAAACCTTTCATACTCATCAAATGCATACAGTTATACCTATATTAATATTCAGAAGATTCAATTTGAAATTAGCTCCGCTGTTCGTACGTTTACCAATCTCTCCAGTACTTTTTTTCTGTTTTTCCCAGTTGTACGTAAATCCGGCCACACCAAACGACAACTCAGCCTGCACATTGGGCATGATGCGAATGGCCACCCCCGGATTCATAACCACCTTCAACTGATTGACTGTCGTATCCGTATATTTCAGTTCCCCTTCGTGTATCCGCTGAAAACGGCCGGTACCTACATTGTATCCCAAACTCGTTTCATTAAACAAAGCAAAAGTACCCTTCGCATCTACTCCCACATACGAACGATGGAACAAAGCAAACGAATATAGGTCATCCGAATACTTAATATCCTTGAGCGAAACATTGATATCATCCACACTGATAGCCAAGCTGTTCAAATCTCCTTTGACACGTGAGTAACCAAATTTGAATCCCACCACCTGATTATCTTTATATACATACCCGATAAACGGATCAACCGAAAGCATGCGCAAATTGATATCCATATCCTTAATCAACGAAAACAACAGGCGACTGTCGTCGCTGTCGTAATTGTACACAGAGAACGTGACACCGCCAATCCATTTACCCTTGGGAAGAAATCTATAATTCGTGATTCGCCGGTTGTAACGTCCGATTCCTTTTTCCATGATAATTCGAGAAGAGTCAACCGGAGCTTTCATCATAGGAACTTTCACGTATACCGTATCGTGAACATAAATTACTTTCGTTTGGGCAGTATCCACTGTCTGATGTCCTACTACCTCCTGTGCACTCAGCCATTGACAACTCAACAGCAGAAACAAAGCTAAATAACGTAAATATCGCATTCTCAACCTTATAAATAAAATGCAATCCCCAAACCAATGGAGAATAAATTAATTCTAAAATTCGCAGATGTGCTGTGCTGTTGACTCACCTCTACTTGATTGGTCACCTGGCGTTTTTTGGCGAAATCAACCCCTAACACGCCCACACTCACTTCCACAGCCGTGTAATTATTGATAAAAGCCACCAATCCGGGGGTGACACCGAACGACACATCAATCGACTTGGAATAAGTGCCAGTCAAGTTTTCTCCGCGGCCGTTGGCCACTTTCGACTGACTGCCGCCCACTTCAAAAAATGTCTCGCTATACAAAGCAAATCGCTTGCTGTTTCCTAACGGAATATAATTTCGCAGCACAGCAGCGGCTGAATAAGAATGCTTCAACTGATAAATGTTATTGATGTCAAACTCATTCTCATCATCAATGACCAGTTGTGTTTCGTCCATCTTGACCAGTGAACGGCCATATTTGAAACGAAGTCCGCCTGCCGTGTTATTTTTAAAAGCATAACACACCATCGGGCTCACCTTGAAATTATACCCGTCACCTGTAATGCCTTCCACCACAAAGAAATCGTAATTCTTTTCCGTATGCTCAGCATACGACACCGAGCTGCCCACAATCCACTGTCCCTTAGGCACAAACACTTTATCGGGAATCTCTTTCTGCTTGTATTGTGCATGCGCTTCCGCAGCACAGCACAATACAAGGCAAATCCATATCCATATTCTTGTTTTCACGTACGCTTATTACTTATTAGATTATTATTCATAGACCAGTTCTACGTCATCAATCCACAACTTACTTCCGGTAGAACCACAGAAGTAATCTCCATACCGGCTGGCCGATGCCACAAGGATGATGGAAGTGGGTTTACGTGTATTCTTTCCATAGTGTTCATAGTCAAGAGGAATCGTCACTTCTACCATACTCTCTCCACCGATAGCCTCAGAGAATATCTTTTCACCATAGGCAACGATGCCTTTACCTGAGTAAGTATCAGGAGAAGTAGAGAACAGACTTGCTGCTCCCTTGGTCTTCACCACAAACGACCACGGAGTGCCATTATAATCCATTCCTGTCCAATCACCTACCGAAACATAAACAATAGCCTGATCCTTGCCACCCTTTTGAATTTCAGCACCTGCCGGCAGACCGTCAGCATAATCTACCGTACCCGGCTCGTAGCGCACCCACAACTTCATGGCAGTCGGACGGCTTGAACACAGACGTCCCCAGCCTAATACACCATCCATACCGTCTGTTTGCAGATATTGCCCTGCAAACACATTGCCTGCAGCAAATTTACCGATACCCATAAAGCCTACAAACTGTGAAGACATACACAAAGACTGATTGCCACCATGCTTCACAGAAGTGTCTACCGTTGTCACATTCTTTTTCATAGTAGCCGAACCATGGTTACCGCTATCCCACCACATCGGTTCTCCGGCACCATGAATCAGCAACGGGCTGCCATCTTGAATCGATTCAAATCCGGCATTGGAAGGTTGGAACAGACTTTCGGTCGTAAACGATTCTACCACAGCCGATGCCTGAGTTCCCTCCATCGCCTGATATTCATAAGTACTTCCCGGTGTCAATCCCGTTACTTCCGCACTGAAACTCATACCGTCTAATGTGGCATCCACTTCTGTCCATTCCTGCGTATCCTTCAAGCGATAACGGAACTTAGGCTGCACAGACGAAGCATCAGCAGCTACTAACTTTCCCCGTAGCGTAGCTTTGCGTGTCCACACCTCGTAATCTACAGAAGGAGAAGTAGTCACCCTATCCGCACTCACCACCACATTCCAAACGACTTCACGGAAACGCTGGTCTGTATCCACCGCTTTCATAGCCATCCGGTACGACTTAGTCTGTCCGCTCTCAATGCCCGTCATTTTAGCTATCAGCGTTTCGTTCAGCGTCATGCTGCCCCGATACACCACATCAGCATCATGTTGTACGGGTTTCACGAAATCCACGCCCAATGCACGCAATTTCTGCAGTTCCTCTTCAGAAGCCTTCATCAAATCCACTTCAGCTGAAGCAAACCCCCAGTCGGACACTGCTTCCTGAGGAAGCGTCAGTTGGAAAGTTGTCAATTCTTGAAAAGACGCCACATGGAAAGTATATGCATTGGTTGCATTGACATTCCAATAAGCAACAGCCGACAAATCAATCTTACTTCCTGTCTTATCTACACAAGACACCGTAACCCGCTGCGGAAGCACTACTTCATGGTTCACCGGCTTCAGCGAATAAGTAGAAACAGAAAGAGCTGGTCTCTTGCCTCCTCCGGTATTCCCTCCTTCAGTTCCCCCTTCGGCCAGTTTAAAGTTCAGTTTATACAAGGTAGACCGCTGGATGGAACCTATCGTACCTTCGGAAGATACCTGATGACCATCTTTAGCCGTACCCGACAACTTATACTTTAATATCGGTTGCGACAGCGGTACCGTGAAAAAGCCTTTAGCTCCTTCATTTTGGGGAGTAAACTTCAAACTGCCTTCAGCTACAGAAGACGAAACAGTCACCGAGTAATCTTTTAAAGCAGCTTTCATTTCCTCCGACAAGGAAACCGTAACAACCGTATTACCAATACTGCACTCCACCTCCACCGGAACCTGCATTCCTTTCTTCACTTCAAAAGATTCTTCACCGTAATAATAGGAAGTCGTGAAAGAAGCCGGAAGAGAATCACCAGCATATACCGTGGCTTTATAGCTACCCGAAGCAAGCGGTATCTCAGCCGGTATTTCAGCCGTACCCAAATACTTCTGCACCAATGTTTCTCCACTGAATATACGCACCCGGCAGTCTTTTTCCAAAGTAGCTTGCACCTCGTCCGACAAAGCCCTCGACAACACATTGATACGATCACTGGCAAGGACAGACAAACGGACACTTCCTTCCCCTGTTTCCATCAACTCCTCATGAGAACAAGAAGCCACAGCAAACGTGGAAAGAAAAGAAATTCCTGCTATATAATGTATTAATTTCATAAGTTATTGCACTTTAATTACCAATGATTTTTGAAGAGACTTGCCCGCTGCATCGACCACTGTAATAGTAAACGTATGCGTTCCTGCAAAACCGGCCAGCAGTTTGGTAGCGTTCGTGATGGCAAAATCCACATCTTTCTGCCCTTTGATAGCCACTCCCTCTTGGAGCAGTCCCAAGCTGGTCAGAAGTTCTTTCTTTTCAGCATCCAGATTCTCATCTGCTACATCAAATTCACCCAAGCTCACTCCGATACCATTAAATTCATTGTTATCTGACGAAATTTTCACCTTCAATTGCTGGATTCCTTTCGAAGCGGCAATATTCACGATACACTCCACATTTTCACTCATGCCTTTCTGCAGTGTCTGCACAGCATCCATATTGAACGGAGAACCGGCAAAAGACTTTCCGATAATAGCGACTTCTCCCTGTTCGGGTTTCTCCGTACCTGATCCCGGGAAATCATCCACACCCGGCTCTACCGGTTTCACCACCACGGTTTCATCTTTGGATGTCACAGTGCCATCCACAGAAATTTCCACATCCAACGTACCTTCCTGAATAATTTGGAACGTAAACGTCACTTGCTGCCAAGTACCCGCATCTACAGCATCGAAAGCTTGCTGCTTTTGCACTTTTTCGCCATCCACATGACCTGAAAAACGAACTTGCAGCACATTACCCGCAGCAGCAGGAGCCACCAGAAAATACTCAGCCCCTTTCTTTATGTCTTCCAACGACAGGGATACCTTATCGTTCTCTACAAACCACATTTCCACCTTCAAATCCTCACCAGCCAAAGGCAACAGGGTTTCATTCAGCAAGGCAGTCACCATCACGTTAGCCAGCTTGCACGAAATTGTTTTCAAAGAAGTGATCACATCCTTTTTAATTTCAAAAGTAGATTCACCACGGTAATAAGGCTTGTTCAAGCCACTCTCCGGCTTGGCAGCCGAACAGGCTTCAATGGTGTACATCCCCACAGGCAACTCCACTACATCGGGCATTTCACCATACGTATAAGTCTGTACTTTATCCTTCTTGTCATTGAAAATATGAATGATAAAACGATTTTTTTCCTCCGCCGACGGAGCAGCCAAACGCATACGGGGCACCAAAGGCACACCCGTTACGTCCACATCAAACGACATCGTTCTCAATTCCACTTTACCATAACCGGAAGCCGGTGCAGAAAAATCCATATCTTCTGAATGGCAAGACACCAGCAGCCACAAACACAGAAGAAGATTCGTACACATTACTAAATGCTTTTTCATATATCTATATTCTCTATTTTTATTTTACCATATAATTTAACATCACATCATCTACCCAAAGCTTACTACCCACATACTCACCATTGGAAAGATTAGCAAAAGGAGGCACTTCTATAAAGGAAGGATTGTCTGATTTATCACCCGACTTGAATTTGATGACAATATGCGTTGCCTTCTTAGACTTATCTTTATAGGTCACAGGCACAGACAGTTCGGTCCACTCGTTCACTGCATCCCCTCTACGGGCACTGCCTTCTCCCAAAACGGTAACCTGACCATTCTCTTTATGAAGCACCTGTACTTCAGCCCACAACTGGTCGCCACCATTGCCCGGACGATATTTATACCAGAACGACATCGACAGCGGACGCGACTCGAAAGCCGCACCGTCGTAAACAGCCTTCTTACTCGAACTATCATAATGACCTAAATACAACTCACCCACCGTGCCATACTTAGCATTAGCTGTACCCACGGCACTGTTGCCTGAGCCCCATCCCACAGCACGGATCAAAGCAGCCTTTGTTCCCGTTTTGGCATCTCCTTCCGAAGGAATCGTTCCCGAATTGGCATTATAACGACACCGGTTTCTAGGAATAAGTGAGTTACCACCTTCCGAAGTGGTCAGTCCGTTCATCGTATCCCATCCACTATTGAAGAAATAATACTCCCAATAATCAGAAATACGCGGTTTCATTTCCCAATCTTCAAAACTATTGTTAGCCACCTGTACCTCTTTCTCCGTAGTAAATGAAACAGCTTGCGAATAATACGACTTTCCATCCTGCAAGTAAAGAGCACGAACTTCGTAACGCGTATTCGCATCCAGCCCTGTCAGTGTATACCTATCACCAGAGGATTCGTACACATGACTTACAGCCGTCCATTCATCGCCCTTCAGGCATTGGAAACTTACCTTATCAGAAGAAATAGCAGAAACAGCAGTGCCTACCGGCTTCAACTGCACATCCGCCATACGTGCCCACACGTCTGCTGTACCGTTCGGTTGCGAAAGGAGAATTTCCGATTTTATCTCATAAGTCAACATCTGTTCATTACGGGCAGGAGAAGTAGCTTTCACATCCAGAGTTCCCGCAGACAGTGCAGGAAGTGTAAGGGTAACATTCCAGCGATTAGGAGCATCCCCCTTTTCCACTTTAACATCCTTGGCAGCCACTGTAGAAAAAAACGCCTTGTCATTTTTATAAGCAAACTTCATCACAGAAGCCAGGTTCTCCAGAGATACCCCATTCATAGTCAACGCAATAGTAAGCTGAGTATCTCCGATATGGGGTTCCGACACCTTGGCAACAGCCAGACAGTCATTGAGCGTCTTCACCTTCACCACCATCGGTTCACCCACCTTCGTCAGCCGGTCGGTAGCCGTAAAGGTAAACGTATGTTCTTCAAACTCAGCCTCCCGGTTCTGGCAAGCCAAGTTCTTCAGCATCGAAGTAAAATCCACAGAAGCAATTTTGTCCCGTCTGTCAGAAAGACCGACAAGCTCCATTCCATTCCAGTAAGTTTTATTCAGCTCCACCAGGTTCTGCTCAGCCGGATACTGCTGGGCAGTCCACCAAGGAGAAACAGCCGTCAGCATCACCTTCTCAATCTTGCCCTGTGCATTCAGATAAACCGAATACTTACTGCCATTATCATTGGCAGGCGGCATACCTTCCACATACTCCATCACATTTCCTGCTACAAAGCCATGCGCCTTAAACGCCGGTGCAGGAGCATTCAAAGCCTCATCCGAGACATTGATTTCCACATTTTCCTCATGAGCAGGCTGACTATTGAAAACCACACGCAAAGTAGCCGTAGAAGCATCGACATCCATTGTAAGGCGATACTCATGATGAGCCTCAGCCACAAAGTTCTTCGGATTCAAAGTAACCCTATTTGAACTTCCCTCCTTCGTTACTTCAAGAAAAATGCCCAAATTACCCGGCACAAAATAAGAAGAACGCACTTCATTGTCGGCATATACCACTTTTCCGCCCTTGGAAGTAGAAACATAGGCACTATAATCCGAAAAATACTTCTTGAACGCATCGGTATAAGTGATAGCCACCAATGCCTTGTTAATAGAACAGTCAACTGAAGCCGTTGACTCTTCCTTCCGTTTGACAGAAACCTGATTAGAACCGGCAAAGCTTAACGCATCAAAACCTTCAGCGTCCGCATCCCCATAATAAGCATGGACCGTATAAATTCCAACCGGCACCGATACCGGTTCAAATTCATGCAGATTATCCACCCGAACGATTGTTTCTCCCGTAGAAGAGACAATGTTCACACCAAACTCTTTCGAATCAGGAATTGCAATGTCGGTCGCCCTTGTCTGAGTCAGTTTCCCGTCAGGAACGACTTCAATGCGAATCTTACCTTGCTCCAACGAGTCTTGTACTTCTTCCTGACTACACGCAGTAATCAATAAAGCCCATAAAAGAGTAAGCCCTAAAACTTTTTTTCTCATTTAACAAAAAAAATATCAAGTAAATTACATTTGCTCAATAAGTTAAGCACCTTCTTAAAATTCAATTTTCACAAATTGCAAAATAACGCTTAAAAATGAACCTCCGCAAGGTCAAATCTACATATTTATGTCCTATTTTTAAGATTATAGAAAAATCTCAACTGTTTCATAGCAAATTTAGGCCGATTTTGTAACTTATCCATCATAATCTATGTGCTTTTCATCTTTTCACAAAGAAAGCTATCCGCTACCAAAAACGGCATCTGCACACTGCTATCATTCAAGCAGCCTACAGATGCCGTTTTTCCATCGGTATTATCTTCTCTTTAATGCTATACGCCCGGCTTCAGCACTACCCCCAGTTTTTTCTTTCCGTCCATCTTTACCACCAGCGGACTTTCAAAACGGACATGACGCAAGAACTTCGTTTCCTGCACGGCAGGCTGCGCATTCAAAAAGTCCTGATTGTACACCCCGTCATTCATGAATGCATTGATCGTGAAATAGCCCACCCCAAACGAAGTCAGGTTTTGAAAGAAATGCGTACCCTGACTCGGATCTACCCGATAATTCGTCAGTCCCGCCTCTACGATGATGCGGGCAGCAGAAATATGAGGCCACTTCACCGGAATGCCCAACCAGGAGTCACTGCTTCCCCATCGTCCCGGCCCCACCAGAATATAATTCTTTCCTTCATCCAAGAACTGTTTATTGATTTTTTCGATTTCCCAAGCAATGGCCTGATTATTGGAAGCACTGTAACCGTCAGTCTTGACATACACCACATCACACATATCATTCATCACCCCATGTCCCAGCGAATTGTAAGAACGCAGCACCACCTCGTCATCGGCAATCTCATTCAGATCCTCATCCAGCACCTCCTTCGAATCTACAATAGGACGGATCTGCAAAAGATAAAACGTACCCGTCTTATCCTGATCGCGATTCAAGGTAGCCGCAAACTCGATTTCCACCGGGCGGCGCATCTCCTGATCGCTGTATTTCAATACCAGCTGAAGAATACGGGCCAACGGAAAAGCATCATGCTGCAAGATATTGGCAAAAGTGATCACTTTCCGCCCGCCCGGATACAATCCGTCCCGGATAATCTGATCGTAAGGATCGTATGTAGAAGCAATATAACGCAAAGCCCCGTCGGCCTCAGCCTCTTTCACATGCAGTTTCAGCAGATTAAACCCATCATCAATGGAAAAGTTTTCGCCCACATTCTTCATATCCAGTGCATAAAAGCGCGTCTGAGTTTCCTTCAAGGCAATCTCCATCTCACTCGTCTGCAATACTTGATGCGGATGATAAGGCGAGAAACGCAACGTCATTCCGCCATCTACAATATATTTACCCAGTCCCAACGCCAGATTCACCGTACCTTCCTCCGCCTTTTCATCCCCGAGTGGATAATAATTCAGCGAGCGGGCCACTCCCGACATCGACGGATAATAACGGTCGCCATACTGAGTGCCCACCACCTCCTGCAAAATCACCGCCATCTTCTCCTGGTCGATCACATTGGAAGTAGCCTGCATATAAGCCTTGCTGTCACGGAAGAAAACCGAAGCATACACCCCCTTGATGGCATCCGAAAGCATCCGGAGCATTTCGTAGCGGTCGTCCAGATACGGTATCATATACGTATTGTAAATACCGGCAAAAGGCTGATAGTGCGAATCCTCCAGCAACGAAGAAGAACGGATGGCAATCGGCGACTTCACCACATCAAAGAAAGTAAAAAAGTCTTCTACCAGCCGGTCGGGCAACTTCGCCATCAGAAAATACTTCAAGATAACAGCATCATCGGCATCCGACAGAGCCACCTGATACAGATTATTCGTCTCCATAAACTCATCGAACACGTCCGTGCACAACACCACCGTCTTTGGAATAACCACCCGGGCATTCTCAAACTCCTCAAATTCGGGATGACGCTTTACCATATTATCAATAAACGCCAGGCCGCGTCCCTTTCCTCCCAGAGAACCTTCACCGATGCGGGCAAAATTGGAATAGCGGTCGAAGCGGTCACGCTTGAACACAGCCACCACACCCTGATTCTTCATCTTCCGGTATTTCACAATTGCCTCAAAGATAATGCGGCGGTGAGCATCCACATCCTGCAGACTGCTCCAAGTAATCGGTTTCAGAAATTCGGCTACAGGAAACATCGCCCGCGAATACAGCCAGCGCGACACATGGTTACGGCTGATATGATATAAGAAAGATTCGGCCGGAACAGCAAACAAGATATTCTGCAGTTCCTTCAGATTACGCACCCGGGCAATCTCCTCTCCCGTCTCCGGATTCCGGAACACAAAATCACCAAAGCCGAAATTATCAGAAACGATGCGACGCAGATCCACATCCATTTTTTTGGAGTTCTTATCAATAAAGCTCGCCCCATATTTTACCGCATACGCAGCATTTTCAGTTTCGGACGACTGAATAATCAGCGGAACAAAAGGATCGTTTTTCCGAATCTCGGCACACAGCTTGATACCGGCCAGACCATCCTTCTCTCCTTTCTCCACCCTCGGGAAACGGACATCCGTGATGACCCCCAATATATTATTCTGATATTTCTGATAAATCTCCATCGCCTCCTGATAGGTACGAGCCAGCACAATCTTAGGACGCCCCCTCATACGGAGAGTGCGCTGATGGGCATTCAGTGCCTCGGTAGAGAACTCCTGACTCTGCTTCAGGACAAACTTATATAAATTAGGTAAGATAGAAGAATAAAAACGGATACCATCTTCCACAAGCAGAATCAGCTGCACTCCCACCTCCTGCACATCGTGCTCCAGATTCATTTTGTCCTCCATCAGTTTGATGATAGACATCAGCAAATCCGTATTGCCCAGCCAGCAGAACACATACTCAAACGCGCTCAAGTCCTCGTGGCTGATCCGTTTCGTGATACCATGGCTGAAAGGCGTCAGAATAACAATCGGAATATGCTCATACTTCTCCTTAATATGACGACCGATATCAAAACTGTCATTATCACCCGTACCCGGCATACAGATCACCAAATCGAACGACATATTCTCCAACTGCGAAAGAGCCTCTTCCTCGGTAGAAACCTGAGAGAAACGCGGCGGATAGCGTAGCGACAGCGAAGCATACTCATTGAATATCTTTTCATCAATACGCCCGTCATCTTCGAGCATAAACGCATCATACGGATTGGCAATCAACAGCACATTGAATATGCGCCGAGTCATCAGATTGGCAAACTGCGTATCTTTAAAGTAGAGCTGATTCAACTTATATTTACTAAGCATAACGTCTTCCTCCTTCTTTTCAAGTATTCATTTGTATATTCTTCATAGGGAAGCCGGCCACTCCCGCAAGCCCCCACGCAAAGGTAACACAAACCACCGAAATCTCAGAAAAAATGCCGGTGCTAATTTTAATTATGTTCTCATTAGTGTTCAATAAAAATGGACGAGTTAAAAATTTAATCAAACAGTCCTTCGAAAAGGGGACAATCGGGTTCTTTGACATCATTGAAATTAGTCTTATCGAACAAGTCACGTAGGTTAGTTTTGTCCGTTAGAAAAATGCTTAGAATCTGCAAAGCCTCATAAGTTGAGCGTTTCAATCGCATATCATGTTGGACAATAGCCACGAGACAGTAAGTGATAATCGCCACACTGATTTGAATGCGGACAGCGTTTTCCGTTGTGCCCCAGAATCTTTTTATTTTAAGGTGCTGTTTTAGCCATTTGAAGAATAGCTCAACCAACCATCTTTTCTTATAGAGACTGGCAATATCCAATGCAGAAATATGTGTTGCATTCGTCAGGAAAGTGAACTCATGGTCATCCTCTTCATCGTAGTAACGAATGAGTCGGAATGACTCGGGGTATTTCTTCTCAGAAAGATAACCAGCCAATTTCACTTCAGCGTCGGTTAGTATATTCTTAGGCATCCTACGCTTCCATTTGACCATTGTGTATTTTAAATTTGTTTTTGCTCTGACTACGAAAAAGGAACCTGTCAGATGTATCCTCTATAGTTCCTTAAAAGAGTCATAAGCCCTATCGAATATATAATAAGCATTTGGTTCATAGCGGACTGAGTACATTGCCGTAGAGTCGTGCTTCGATGCTGTGGTTACAGTATACAAGGCAGGAATTTGACCGCTAAGCTACGAAATCAAATCCGTTTCATTCTAAAACACTGCTTAAAATGCTGTATTTCAACAATTTCAAAGACCGGTTAGCCAACTTTTATTGGACAGTAGTGTTGTTATAATTTAAGTTTACAAGTAGGAACTTGTAGAACAGCATATAGTTCAAGTCATGGGTTATTGCCTGTTTCAGATATAGATTTCCTTTCCTATAAGTGAAGCGGTCAGTATAGACGGCATTGTCATTCATCTCTCCAAAAGGAGGTTGTTCTGTATGAATGAAGTAAGTGAACGACTACTGCAAGGTCTGTGTATTATAACTGAGCGAAACAGAAGGCAGGAAATTATGATAGTTCTGATTCTGACGCTTTCCGGTATAAGTTTCCTTTATGTCACTGAGAAGATATTCATAACGGACCCCGGTACCTATCGAAAGATTTTTCGTAAAAAAATCGTATGCCAAGAAAAGCGAATTCTTCAGTTCCATATTTTTTGTTCTTCCATTATTTAGGGTGCGAACATTTTCAATGTAGTTCGTTCCGCTTGTGTGGCTGAAATCATAACCGAAACTGATGCTTCCTGCTTTCTCGGTATCATACGAAAGGCGGAGCTTGGCAGCGAACAAGTCCCACACAGCTTTATTATAATAATTCAATGATATTTCTGGATGGTCACTTTCCCATTCACGGATATGGCCATCACCTTGGTCCGTTTTACGGATATAGTCACCGTAGGTATTTATTTTCCAACCATTTTCCCAGTCGTTCACGTAATACAGATTGAGGTGGTGGCTGATTGATTTTCCGGATACGTCCCTGTGATTCTTCATGAACGTAGAGGTTCCCCGGTCCGGTATCATAGAAAGGGTATCATCAGAAAAGGTACTGTTTTGACTATTCTTTCCAACATACTTCAGTCCGATTTCGGATTCAGGTGAAAAATGAAAGGAAACTCCTCCCATATAGGTATGGCTTTTGTCAAAAATCTGTTTTGCGCTCAGTTGGGTCAGGTTCCAGACAGTGTCACTTTGTGTCTGCTGGTAAACGTCAAGCGCTGAATTGTTTCTTCCCCGGTTGTAATGGTAGGAGAAAAAGAAATCCCAGTTCTTGTAATTGTAACTGCCATTTATGAGATAGTTCTGTTTGAAATGGTTTCCCTGCTGCAGATTGCCCCTTACATTGAAAGCAAATCCATCTCCCAACCGCTTGGTCTTTATTTCGATGACTGCACGCTGCTCCGAATTGTATCGTATGCTCGGATTCATAATTAGTTTGACGGAACGTATCTCATCGACAGAGAGATTGTCCAGTTCGGTCTGGTCCATCACTTCCCTGCCGTTGATGTAATAGACAGGACTTACTTTTCCAATCACTTCAACGGAGTTTCCTCTTTGCTGTATACCCGGAATCTTGCAGAGCAGGTCGTTCAGATTAGTTTGTTTAGCAAGAATGGTATTCTCCACATCGGCCAACAGCCCGTCACGGTCCAGTTTGAATGGCTTCCAAACGCAGTGCCTTCCACCTCTTTCAGCGTAGTCTGTGAGGCTTCCATCCGAACCTCCGGCAGCGTACAATCGGTATTGACCTGCATCTTCTTATACAGTGTCTTATAACCCAGATAAGAATAACGGATAATATAATTTCCCTCGGCAAGCGATGTGCTGTATATCCCGCAAGAATCGGATACTGCTCCGTTAACAAGGGTACTGTCCGCCTGATTTAAAAAGGCCACATTTACCATTGGCATTACCACATCCTCTGGGTCCATGATTTTTCCTTTGACAGCATACTGGCCGTAAGCCGGCAACAAAATTAGGCTGGCTATTAAAGCTAAAAATAGTTTTTTCATTAGTCAAGTTTATACAATAATCTCAGTCAAAAACTGTAGTACAAAATACATTATTTTCCGAAGCGTGAAGAATCCACGTCTTTCTTCTCCCTGCTGATGCTACCGCCAAAGCGATAAACAAATTTCACAGAAACAGTACGACTATATTGCCCCATATTCAAGTCGATGTGCTGCCCTGCATAGCGGTTTCTTATCTTCATACGCATAGTATCAAACAGGTCATAACAGTTCAAGCTCAGACTGGCCTTATCCTTAAGGAAATTCCATTGTGCCCCCGCATTGACCGTAAAGACCGGCTTTGTATCACTGATACCGGAAATCATGCTTGAGCGATACGTTGCATCCAGATCAAAGCCCACATTGGAACCTACTGAAAAATGATTCTGCATGGCAAGCATACAGGCCCATTTATTCCGGTCGAAGGGAATATCCCAGAAGTTGTCACAGCGGTTACGGTCGTTCATAACCGTGGCGTTTACCTGAGAGGAAAGCCAGCTTCCTATGCTGAACGGAATGTTGGCACTCATACCGAAAGACTGGTAATAGTTCCAGTTCTGCGTGCGGTACACAAGTGCCAGACGGTCTTTCGCCTGATACATGTCCATCGTGAAATAATCGTTGGTACGCTCGTAGAACAACGATAACATGTACTTCTGCAGGAAGAGATAATTGGCATTTACACTGTACACATTGGCAGGCCGCAGTCCCTCGATGGTCTGAAGCTCTTCGTAGGCATTCATGTAGGTGATACTGGTCTGCATGTCCCAATAAGTGGGATAGTCCTTTTCCGACGAAATGCCAAGCATGAACGTATGCTTTTCCGACGGCGAATAGCTCAGACTGGCCTGCGGATAGACCGCCCATTTGTGATAGTTTCCGATGGTGTAATACTCACCGGTTGCTGACAGGGAAAGGGAGAGGCCGTTCTCAAGCTCCTTTTCGAAGCCGGCATAAAAGTTGGTAATCTGCTCATAAAGGCGCGAAGAGGAATTATCCACGTCCCCCTTTCCCTCCGCCTGATTGAACAGCTGACTGTTCTTGTTATCGGTATAGTCATAGCGGACACCGTACTTCAATATCCAGTCATTGGCAAGACCATGGCTCTGGTCGGCATATACCGAAAATTTACGGATTTTCTGGTCCGAAGTATAGTCTATCAGCTGTCGTGAATTGTCTGTCAGTTCACTTTCCAGATGGTTATTGTCATTCATGGTATAGTCCGTATAATCCATCCCAAAATCCAGTCCGAAGCCGGAAGAATAGCGGGCAAAGACATTGTGCAGACGGCTGTCCTGCAACTTGTCATTGTGGCTGTTCTGGAAGTTCCCGTTTACATCAATCGCTCCTTTGCCATTGTTCGACAAGGCACCGTTGTAGCCCACACTCAACTTATTATCCTCATTTATCTGATAGCCATATTCAGCATAGATGTTATGTCTCCAGCCCTTTGTATTGATTTTCTGTGTCTGTGTGATGTCATATATCTTCCCGTCATAATTATGCAGGGAAGCCAGGTCCATCACGGTCATGATATGTGAATAGCCCGGGTTATAAGAAACATTCAGCGACGACTTACCTTTCGTCAGCAGGAAGTTTACATTACCGCTGTAACTGCTGAAATACTGGTTGCTGTAGCTGGCAGACAGCTCACTTTGGATGGTATTGTCTGCTGCCTTTGCCGTTACGATATTAATGGCAGCCCCGCGTACATGATATTCGGGAGGTGTATTATACATCACTTCGGCGGTCTGTACCTGCGAAGCGGAAGTATTCTTCAGCATCTCAATCAGCTGCTCCTGTGTCAGTGTGCTTGCTTTTCCGTTCAGGATAACTGTTACGTCCTTTGCTCCCACCAGTGAGAGTTTACCGTTCCTGTCCTGCACACCCGGCAACTTACAGATAGCCTCGTAGGCATTGTTTACGATATGCTTTTCTGAAATTGCTGAAATATTATAATTCAATTTTCCCTGTTCCACAGTTACAAACGGACGTTCTCCCTTGATTACCACTTCTTCCAGATTATAGTCTTTCGATTCCAAAGTAATGATACCGATATCACGAGCCTGTCCCTTAATCTGTCTGGTATGATAAAGCAGATGCTGGATGATGAGCTGATAATTCTCCGCCTCCGGTTCAAGCGTGAATGTACCGTCGGCCGCAGATATGGTCGCCCCCAGATAGGTAGAATCCGGCAACTGCATGACGATGGTAGCACCATCCACTGGTTGCCTGTTATTATCTAATATTTTCCCTGTTGTCTGCCCCCAAATAACAGCAGGACAATATAAAGTAAATATTGCACTTATAATATACCTGATATTCATTGTATCTTTATATTCTATTATCAATTATTTTAATCGCTTTCAAATTTAAATGTCCTAAGCGGAAGAATCAGTTCCTTTAATTCCGAGGTTTAGACTTTATCATTTCAGCCTATTTCACATCTTACGAATGTTCTCAATATGCTTTTATCTAAGACCATAAATATATTCGATAAAAAAGCCCCCAGCAGTGATCTCGTTGGAGGCTTATCGTGTTAATAAATTCTTTTAAGTTCCAATGTTGACTGATTTTGAGGATTTATATATTCTGGATTACATTTAAGTAACATTTTGTTATCTGTTAACTCAATTAAAACCCATGGGACATTATCACCTAGAATAGTGGAGCCATCGAAATAAATGTATTTTCCATCTATATTGTATGTAAAGTTGTCTGTTATCTGATATTGTGAGTCTTTTGGATCTACGCATGAGACCTTCCCATTCTCCTTTGTTTCAAAGTTAATACCTATTTCACCATTATAGATAGGATCTGTTATATTACCTTTCCAGACCGTTTGGCTTAATGATTCTGGTGTAAATTCAAACTGCTGCATTTTCTCATCTTCCTTATCACAACTAATAAGGGTAAATGTAGACAGGAATAACATCAGTATTCCAAATAAATTCTTTGTTCTCATAAAATCTTCATTTAATATTTAAGTTATTTGTTCCCTTTTCTATTGATATATTGTTTACTTACAACCTCTTGACTTACCAGTTTTCCATCTTGAAAAGTAAAAGCTGTTACTAAAGTATACCATTCTTGGTCGTAAAGGCTTTCCTGATATAGCAGTCGTTCAACAGGACGATTATATCTGTCTGTTATCATTTCCTTTGCGTATGGTTCACCAAAAAGCTTCTGGAATTCATTCTTACTCATACCTATCTCAATCTTTTCAGAAATATATTTGCTGCTTTGTACACCTAATAAAGAAGCACAACTAACCAGCAGAATACAGAAAGCTAAAAGAATAGTTATTTTTAATTTCATATTGAATCTAAATTGTGTAAACATACATTTTTGCAAATGTACAAACCTAAATCGACACAACTCTCAAATTAATTTGAGAGTTGTAAGCAGAATCATATTCCAATTGCATAAAATTGACATTGCTTTTTCTCATAAACTCTGTCAATGATAATGTAGGAAGCGACATATTTTCACTTTTACAAGTATGGCCATAATAGAAGGTTCCTGTTTATATTACTATTGAAACTTTGATTTTAAATGCAAAGTACGGAATAATAAATAAAAAAGGTCTTGAAATATTTCAAGACCTTTTTCTATAAATGTTAAAAAATACGGTTACTTCCTCAAATTCCGGCGTATATGACTGACAGTTTCAGGAGTAACCCCCAAAAATGAAGCAATGTTTTTCAAAGGAAGTGCTTCTTTCAGGCTGGGACAACGCTCCATCAGTCTTTTGTACCGTATTTCAGGGCTGCAATACGAATCGATCAACCGTTCATATACCATTTCATATAGATTTTCAGCTACGCATCTTCCAAAGCGTTGGGTTTCCATATTCGTTTCCCAATATTCAATCATATCATGGTGTGATATTTCATAAACGGAGCAATCAGTTATTGCTTGAATGCTTACCAATGACAAGCTGCCTTTCATAAATGAGGAATAGTCACATACATATTCATTTGTAAACGAATACCCTACAATGTGTTCTTCTCCCTCTTCGTCAATATGGGTATATTGAAAGGTTCCATCTTCTACCCATCCCGCAAAACGCTTTTTTTCATGCTGACGGATAAAAAAATCTCCTTTACGATAAGTATGCACTTTCCCTTTCCTTTCGCATAAATCTTTAATAAAAGAATAGTCTAAGTCATTTAGGTATGTATTGAACTCGTTCATATGATAAAATCATTTATTCTCAAAAGTAATTTCCTTACGGATACGGCTGAGATAGGTTGGTGTAACATTCAGAAAAGAGGCGATTTCTTTAATCGATATATTTTGAAGAATATCAGGACATCTTTTCAATAAAGCAATATAGCGTTCCTTGGGTGATAAACGGTGTGTATTCAGATACTCCGTATAACAATTATGAAACAATGAATCTGAAAATAGCTGATGTAATTCTCTGTCCTCATTGAATACTTTATTGAGTATATCACAGTTACACACCAGAGCTTCCACATTTGTTGCAGCAACAATACTGGTCATACATGGTATCTTTTGTGTAGTACTTAAATAGTCACCGACAATCTTTCCTGGGAGTGCCAAACTGGTTATATGTTCATTGCCTTTTGAATCTGTTACGACATATTTAAAATATCCCTCTTTTACGATTCCCATATATCGTATAACATCTCCCTGTTACACAAAGAATTCTCCTTTTTTGTAATGACACAGTTTACCGTTTTTAGCACAAGCCTCATGACAAAAATCCATATCTAATTTGTCTACAAAAGAATTAAAATTGCCCATTTCTATGATGTAATTATCAATATGTGCAAAGTTAGATATTATAATTCAATAAAACTCATACTGCGATAGACATAGCAGACTTATTTATAAAAAAAAAATGTTCTACAACATAACGATGTATCGAGAAAGCCTACAGAAAGGATAAATCTATCATTTTATCATTATTTAATCAAAAAAACTGCTTTAAAATAATCACATTTCAAAAATATTCCTATATTTGCAGTGTGATGATTGACATTTTATCAGAATTAACCTTTTAAATTATAATATCATGAACATTCAACAAATCCTGTCCTCTTTGGAGGCCAAACATCCCGGTGAATCTGAATATCTTCAAGCTGTCAAAGAAGTTCTTTTATCCATTGAAGATATATACAATCAACATCCTGAATTTGAAAAAGCAAAAATTATAGAAAGACTGGTAGAGCCCGACCGCATCTTCACTTTCCGTGTAACATGGGTAGACGATCAGGGCGAAGTACAGACTAACCTCGGTTACCGTGTACAGTTCAACAACGCTATCGGTCCATACAAAGGCGGTATCCGCTTCCATAACTCCGTCAATCTGTCCATCCTGAAATTCCTCGGATTCGAACAGACATTTAAGAATGCCCTGACTACCCTGCCTATGGGCGGCGGTAAAGGCGGTTCCGATTTCTCACCACGCGGCAAGAGCGCCGGTGAAGTGATGCGTTTCTGCCAGGCGTTCATGCTTGAATTATGGCGCCATTTAGGTCCTGACATGGACGTACCAGCCGGTGATATCGGTGTTGGCGGACGCGAAGTAGGCTATATGTTCGGTATGTACAAGAAACTGACCCGTGAACATACAGGTACTTTCACAGGTAAAGGACTTGAATTCGGCGGTTCACGTATCCGTCCGGAAGCAACCGGTTTCGGAGCCTGCTATTTCGTACAGTCTATGCTGAAAGACAAAGGTACCAGCTTCGAAGGCAAAACCGTAGCTATCTCCGGATTTGGCAACGTAGCTTGGGGAGCAGCAACGAAAGCTACCGAATTGGGTGCCAAGGTCGTAACAATTTCCGGTCCCGACGGTTACATCTATGATCCCGACGGCATCAGCGGTGAAAAGATTGATTACATGCTGGAACTCCGTGCATCCGGAAACGATATCGTGGCTCCTTACGCAGAAAAATTCCCAGGTGCCACTTTCTTCCCCGGCAAGAAACCTTGGGAACAAAAAGTGGACATCGCCATGCCTTGTGCAACTCAGAATGAATTGGCCGAAGAAGATGCCAAGATGTTGGTAGACAACGGTGTATTCTGTGTAGGTGAAGTATCCAACATGGGTTGCCGTCCGGAAGCTATTGATACATTCATCAATGCCCATATCATGTACGGACCGGGTAAGGCAGTCAACGCCGGTGGTGTAGCAACATCAGGCTTGGAAATGACGCAAAATGCAATGCACATTTCCTGGACAGCCGAAGAAGTAGACAAACACCTGCATCAGATTATGCACGATATTCACGAACAATGCGTGAAATATGGTACAGAAAAAGATGGCTACATTAATTATATGAAAGGCGCCAACATTGCCGGCTTCATGAAAGTAGCCCATGCAATGATGGCTCAGGGAGTTATTTAAAAGACTTTGTTTAGTTGTATTTGTATTTGTGGTTTTGCGCCACTCGCCTCCTGTGACAGGACGCGGGTGGCGCTATTTTCTGCATTTTACTCCCATATTTCATGGAATTGACTATCTTTGTGGCATTTAAAAAAGGAAAATTACTAACCAACTAACAAATAAACAAAATGCTACAACCCGAATTAAAAATTCGACGCGATAAGATTCGCAGCCTGATGGCACAACAAGGCATTGATGCTGCACTCATAACTTGTAATACCAACCTCATCTACACCAATGGAAGCGTAGTCAGCGGCTACCTCTATCTGCCGCTTCATTCACCAGCCTTGCTGTTCTACAAGCGACCGAACAACATCACCGGCGAACATGCCTTTGCCATCCGCAAACCGGAACAGATTGTTGACCTGCTGAAAGAACAGGGACTCCCCCTTCCTGCCAAAATCATGCTCGAAGGTGACGAACTGCCCTACACTGAATATTGCAGACTGGTCAAGCTCTTTCCGGAAGCTCAAGTTGTCAACGGCACACCGCTGATACGCCAAGCCCGCAGCATAAAAACATCCATAGAAATCGAACTGTTCCGCCGCTCGGGCATTGCACATGCAAAGGCTTACGACCTGATACCGACTGTATATCGCCCCGGAATGACAGACCTAGAGTTTTCCATCGAGATAGAGCGACTGATGCGTTTGCAAGGCTGTCTGGGCATTTTCCGTGTATTCGGACGCAGCATGGAAATTTTCATGGGCAGCGTGCTGACAGGTGACAACGCAGGTTATCCCTCACCCTATGATTTCGCTTTGGGCGGACAAGGACTCGATCCGGCTCTCCCGGGCGGAGCCAACAAAACACCGCTGAAAGAAGGTCAAAGCGTCATGGTAGACCTCGGAGGCAACTTCAATGGCTACATGGGAGACATGAGCCGTGTCTACTCCATCGGCCAGCTGCCCGAAGAAGCATACGCTGCTCATCAGGTATGTTTGGACATTCAAGAAAAGATTGCTGCAACTGCCGGACCGGGAGTGCCCTGTGAAGAACTGTACAATACAGCCATCGAAATGGTCACCGCTGCCGGATTTGCCGACAAATTTATGGGCACTCAGCAGCAAGCCAAGTTTATCGGCCATGGCATCGGGCTGGAAATCAATGAAGCACCGGTTATCGCTCCGCGGATGAAGCAAGAGCTGGAACCCGGCATGGTCTTTGCATTGGAACCCAAAATCGTCATTCCAGGAGTAGGACCTGTCGGTATTGAAAACTCTTGGGTGGTAACGAATGAAGGTATTGAGAAGTTAACCAACTGCAACGAGGAAATCATTGAATTAAAATGAAATCATTCATCGCACTAACTTTAATTTCCACAACAGCATGCTCGGCAACTGCCAATTGTAAAGTTGCCGAGCCTACTCATTCTGCACAGGCAAGTAGGCCCAATGTGGTATTTATCTATGCCGACGACCTCGGATTCGGCGATTTGTCCTGCTATGGAGCCAAACAGGTACAAACCCCCAACGTAGACCGCCTGGCCCAATCGGGCATCCGGTTCACCCATGCACACGCTACAGCAGCCACCAGCACCCCTTCCCGCTACTCCATGCTGACAGGCAAATATGCCTGGCGCAAAAAAGGCACTGATGTAGCAGCAGGCAATGCTGGAATGATTATTCGCCCCGAACAATACACGATGGCCGACATGTTCAAAAGCGCAGGCTATGCCACTGCTGCCATCGGCAAATGGCACTTGGGGTTGGGTGAGAAAACCGGAACACAGGAATGGAACGCATACTTGCCTTGCGCATTGGGAGACTTGGGTTTTGACTACCACTACATCATGGCGGCTACAGCCGACCGGGTGCCTTGCGTGTACATTGAAAACGGCCGAGTGGCCAACTATGACCCCAGTGCACCGATTCAAGTAAGCTATCAAAAGAATTTCGAAGGAGAACCTACCGGCAAAAACAATCCGGAACTGCTTTACAACCTGAAGCCCAGTCACGGACACGACATGTCCATCGTCAACGGCATCTCCCGCATCGGCTACATGAAAGGTGGCGGAAAAGCGCTGTGGAAAGACGAGCATATTGCCGATTCGCTCACAGCACATGCCCTCCGGTTCATCGAAGCCAACCAAAAGAAGCCGTTCTTCCTCTATTTTGCCACCAACGACATCCATGTTCCTCGTTTTCCGCACGAACGCTTCAGAGGTAAAAGTTCCATGGGACTGAGAGGAGATGCCATCATGCAGTTTGATTACTGTGTAGGTGAAATCATGCATACCCTGGAGAAATTGGGACTGAGTGAAAACACCCTGATTATCCTTTCCAGCGACAATGGTCCGGTAGTAGACGACGGCTATCAGGACAGAGCCGAAGAACTGCTCAACGGACATTCCCCGACCGGAAAACTGAGAGGAGGCAAATACAGCACATTTGAAGGAGGCACCCGCGTACCAGCTATTGTGAGCTGGCCGGCTGTCATCAAAAAAGGCGCCACATCCGATTGTCTGGTTTCGCAAATCGACTGGCTGGCTTCGTTGGCGGCTTTGACAGGAACGGTCCTTCCGAAAGGGGCAGCTCCCGACAGCTACAATTTCCTGAATACCTGGCTGCATAAAGAAAAGAAACACCGTCCGTGGGTCATTGAACAGGCAGCCAATCATACCCTGTCTGTACGCACAAAAGACTGGAAATACATCGAACCGAGCAAAGGTCCCAAAATGGTTCCATGGGGTCCCAAAATCGAAACAGGCTACTCTCTCCAACCGCAACTCTACCGCATGAAAGAAAAGAGTGAAAGCAAGAACTATGCTGAAAAGGAGAAGGGAAAAGTAGCGGAACTGGCTCGTATACTGAAAGAGGTACGAGAAGGGAAAAAGTTAATTGACTGACAAATTTTAATCACATTGAAACGATGAATCCAAAATCAATTTCACTCATAGGGCTTGGCAGTACACTTCTCGTATCTGCCTTGCCTGCCTGTGCACAAAAAGAGAACAAACAGCCCAACATTCTCTTCATCCTCTGTGATGATATGGGATACGGAGATTTGGGATGTTATGGACAACCTTTTATCCGCACCCCCCACATCGACAAGATGGCCCGGGAAGGGATGAGATTTACGCAAGCCTATGCAGGGAGTCCGGTAAGTGCACCCTCCAGAGCCTCCTTCATGACAGGTCAGCACACCGGACATTGCGAAGTGCGGGGCAACAAGGAATATTGGAAAGATGTCCCCACCATGAAATATGGAGAAAATGAAGATTATGTACGGGTGGGACAACATCCCTACGACCCCGAACACGTTATCCTGCCCGAGATCATGAAGGAACAGGGATACGCTACCGGCATGTTCGGTAAATGGGCCGGCGGATATGAAGGTTCGTGCTCCACCCCCGATAAGAGAGGAATCGATGAATACTTCGGATTCATCTGTCAGTTTCAGGCTCACCTTTACTATCCCAATTTTCTCAACCGGTACAGCAAAGCTTTAGGAGATACAGGAGTCGTACGCGTGATCATGGAAGACAATATCCGATACCCGATGCAGGGAGACGATTACCGGAAACGTCCGCAATACTCAGCCGATCTCATCCACCAGAAAGCGATGGAATGGCTAGACAGCCAGAACGAAAAACAACCTTTCTTCGGTGTCTTCACCTACACCCTGCCCCATGCCGAACTGGTACAACCCGAGGATTCAATTTTAGCTGCATACAAAGCCCAATTCCAACCGGATAAAACCTACCCGGGTGATATCTGGTCGCGCTACAATGCCACGACCCACACCCATGCCCAGTTTGCAGCCATGATTACCCGACTCGATACCTACGTCGGCGAGATTCTGCAAAAACTAAAAGAAAAAGGATGGGATGAAAACACACTGGTCATCTTCTCCAGCGACAACGGCCCGCATGAAGAAGGAGGAGCCGACCCCACGTTCTTCGGCAGAGACGGCAAGCTACGCGGTCTGAAACGCCAATGCCACGAAGGAGGTATCCGCGTGCCGTTTATCGTACGCTGGCCGGGACAAGTGAAAGCCGGTCAAACCAACGACCACCTCTGTGCGTTCTACGACCTGATGCCCACATTCAGCGAACTGGCTGGAGTGAAGCATTACGAGAAGAAATACCGCAACCCGCAAAAGGAAAACGATTATTTCGACGGAATCTCCTTGGTGCCCACGCTACTGGGCAAGAAGAACCAGCAGAAACATACATTCTTATACTGGGAATTCAACGAAACCGACCAAATGGCATTACGCATGGACGACTGGAAGCTCATTGTGAAAAAAGGAATCCCTTCACTCTATAATCTGAAGAACGACATTCATGAAGACCATGACATCGCCCGGCAACATCCGGAAAAGGTGGCAGAAATGGTTTCCATCTTATTGGAACAGCACACGGACAATCGCCATTTTCATGTGACGCTGCCGAAGAAGCTATAGAACAACGACGCCTGCTTTTTTCATGTTTTCCAGCCATTCTTTGGGAAGGAAATACCCTACTCTATACGTATGGTATGCATAGTCCTTGGTACAAATAATCAAGAAGTTCATTTTAGCCGAATTATTCATGATACAGCCAATCTCTTCCCAGCTAAATGCAATCGGATTAAAAAAGAATGGATGATGAAGACAGAAATGAGTAGGTGTCAATTCATAGGTATACAAATTGGGACCTATTAACATAATTATATACATCACCATCAGAGCAATCGGCAACAATACTAAAAAAGACGAATAAGAACTTACAAGGGATACAGCAAACAATAAGAAAAGCATCCCACCTATTCCCAAATAAAAATCAAATCTTTTATAAAGAGGTATGTGGAAACATCCCAACGGTAGCAGTTCTTTATCCACATGGACTGCTTCGGACTGATGTAATTTCTCCCAATAGGCAATCAGCCGATGAATGCCCCGCTGTTCATAATTAATTGATAGGGTGTCCTGTTCTACGTTCTCTTTTTTTCATAGATTTAATAACTTAAGATATTGATTATAAACTAGAACAGTATTGTGTTTAGGTGCAATTTTAACACATAAAAAAAGTGTAGCTAATTCATTAGGTCAACATATATTAAAGAAACATGATTATCAGTGCTTTGAAACTTGTGTCATATCTATTTTGATCTAAAAACTGGAACATCAAACTGGACACCCTAGTAATTAGATTTATAAATATGTTATCATCAATACTATAAAGATTTGGAAGACCGGACTCTACTTAATGTCTCCAAAGACATTTGGAGATAAGAAGCAATATGAGTCAATGGTGCCCTTTGGATGATTTCTGGAAATAGTTGCATCAATTTATTATACTTGTCCTTCGCCGATTCAAAGCGTAGAATATCGGCTTTGATTTGGGAAAGGATCAAGGAATCCTCAAAGATACGTCTATATAGATAGGCGAAATCACTGTTTACATCGGCTTCGCGCTCCATGGCTTCACGTGGAATCTCCCAAATGATGCAGGGTTCCAATGCTTCAATGATTAGTCTAGTCGGTTTCTGATTAAAATAACTCTGGATACACCATACTACATTCCTTTCACATGAGATGTGTTCCGTCATGTCTTTTCCGTACTTGACATAATGTTGTCTTACCAGGCCCAGCTCGATGTAGAACAAGCTATTACATACATCACCTTCATTTAGTATTATATCACCTTTTTGGATTTTTTTGCATTGGATAATTTCTGCAAACAGCTGGATGCTACCCAATTGTAATTTACGTTTAGGGCACGTTTCTTCAATAATTTGTTTAGCAATTTCAAATTGACGACTCATAGATTAAGGTTTTATTTATATCCAACATGTTGTTCTAGTCGCGGATTCAAATCAATACATTTTTGAGGAATAGGGAAAACAGTTGTGTAACCATTTGCTTCATCGGTAAGTTGTTTCCGTTGGTCGTAGGATTGATGGAAGCGGCCAAAACGAATCAAGTCTTGACGTCTCCATCCTTCCCACACCAGTTCCAGAAGGCGTTCTTCTAAAATATTTTCAAGAGTTGCGTTCCTGTCGGGCATTCCCACCCTGCTACGCACTTGGTTCAGTTCCAAAGAACCATCCTCGCCATTACGGACTTTGGCTTCTGCTTTCATCAAGAGTACATCTGCATATCGGAACAGAACGATGTCATTGTCCGGTTGGCGGCCGTCTGAATAGGAAGTTCTGTCAACCTCGTATTTGGCCATTCTCGCACCGGCGGTTTTTACGTAGGGACTGCCTGTAAGGTTTAACTTCAACTCCAAAGGTTTGTATTCCAAAGGTTCTCCACTATCCAACTTGACGATTTTTCCATCCACAACTACCTGCCCGGCATAGAAGTTCTTTTCAAATCGTGCATCCACATGGTCTGTACCATAACCGTAAGACAAAACAGTGGAAACGGTGGCACTGGTTCCGTTTTCGGATGCACCGCCCAATGCTCCTCCGTGATTGTAATGACGAGAACGGAACAGATAATGGAATTGTGCTGCATAAAAGTTCTTATCCAATGGAATGGTGAAGATATTCTCGGATGAGTTTTCATTGTGAACTGCAAAATTGTAACTATAGTCTTTTTCCAATACATAGCCAGATTCCGCCAGCTTGTCACAATAGCGAATACACGCCTCCCAAGCATTCAGTTGTTCTCCATCTACCTGAAAGAAAAGCTCTCTGCCGTTTGGACGAATGCTGTCTGTCCAGTCGTCATCGCAATAGATTTCTGCATTGAGCGTCAGCTTAGCCAGAAGGAAATGTACAACCGGAGCCGTGATACGTCCGTAATGATTCCCCATCATATTGCTGTGTTCGTCCGGCAATGAAGCGACAACCTCTTGTAATTCGTTGACTATAAAGCGTAAGACCTCACTACGTTCGCTCTGTCTTACATCATCTTGCATCTCGTTGTAGGAAGTCACTAAGGGTATCCGTCCATACATATCCATAATATAATAATAGAATAAAGCACGGATTGCTCTGATTTCAGCCTGATAAGCATTTTTCTGATCCTCATTCAAGAGATGTCCATAAGTATCGATGACAGAAAGCGACTTATTGGAAAGCACTACGACCTTATAGAGATATTTCCAGGTATTGTAAAGGGGCAAGTCATTGGCATTCCATTGATGCAAATACATGTTTTCCCACAAACCACCGTCGTACCAGTCACCACCACGAATGGGAATCATAGCTTCATCGGTAGTCAATGTATTGTAATCATATACTCCTCGACATGTACCTTGCAGCCCTTCGCTATCGACTGAACCACCGATGTAATTGTAAAGTACCGCAACTGCATTGATGTAGATGTTGTTGGCATTGTTATAGATGTCTTCTTCGTATAATTGGTCCTTCAAATCCTCGTTCAAACAAGAATTCATTAGAGCCATCATGGCAATCAATAAAATATTCGTGTATTTTTTCATAATTCGATGAATTAAAATTGAACACTAACTCCCATAGAAAAGGTACGATAGAGAGGGTAATTTCGTTTGTCATCAATACCTAGTGTATTGTTCACCACATAACTGTTAATCATAGGAGTAAGACCTTTATATCCTGAAATTGTTGCTAAATTATTTACACTCGCTGAGATACGCAATGATTTTACAGATTTAGACTTCAGTGGGATGTTACAGCCTATTGTTAAATGCTCTATATTGATATAGTCTCCATTCTCCAACCAATAATCAGATACATTCTGGTCTATAATATTCTTTTCCGGAGCATCCTCTAACACATTATAATCCGGGAAAATGGACATATTGGTATAGGCTAATCCTGTACCATTAAATATTTTATGCCCAAAAGCCCCATTTATCTGTACTGACACATCAAATGACTTATAGCGGAAACTAACATTTGATCCTAATGTCAGTTTAGGAGTAGCCTGACCAGCTATATATCTATCTCCTCTATCACTAAGATTAATATTACCATCTCCATCCAAATCTTCAATGTCATAATAATTGTTCCCATTCTCGTTGATTGCTAATCCCTTGCAATGAGGAAGATAAAAAACTCCTAATGGCTGACCGACAATTTGATAAACAACATTATTGTTACCACCATTTTGTCCGGCTCCATACAATGAACCGATAGGAGTTATATCAGATGCGGACATCTTCATTCCATTATATTCACCACTTAACGACAGAAGTTTATTCTTTTGCCATGAAAGGTTGAGGTTGACATTCATTTCCATGTCCTTATTTAGAATAGGTACAACAGAAAGCCCTATTTCAATTCCCTGATTGGACATCGATCCAATATTTGCCATTAATTTATCAAAAGCAAAAGTTGGAACAGGTACGTCATATTCATAAAGCATATCTGTTGTTTTCGAATAATAATACTCTGCAGTGAACATTAATCTATTATGCCACATACCCCAGTCTAATCCTATATTGAATGTTGACCTTGTTTCCCATTTTAGGTCAGGATTCGTATTCTTAATACTCCCCAAAGTTACAGTTGGTGCTCCATTAACAGAAACGATACCATTTTCCTTGACTGTATTCAATGTGGTGTAAGACGTAATACCTCCTAAATTACCGGAAAGACCATATCCCATACGCAATTTCAACAGTGTTAGAAAATCTATATTAGAAAAGTATTTTTCCTTTTTTACATCCCAATTAGCCGAAAGTGAAGGAAATACCCCAAAGGTATGGCTACTACCTACCATAGAAGATCCATCACCTCTAACTGTTGCAGTAATATTGTATTTATCCATAAAACTGTAAGCGACATTGCCCATGAAAGACAAAAGCGAGGGACTTTCATAACTACTTCTAGAACTTCCGAACGGACGTGATGACGTTGCTCCAATATTATTGTACGAGAAATCGTTTGTTGTTATCCCTTTTGCTTGCATCCAAAGTCCCGTTTTAGTCTGTTTCAAATACTCCCCGCTTATGTTAGCATTAAAATGTGATTTTTCGAAAGTTTTGTTATAATCAAACGTTAAATGTGCAAAATAATCTTCACCCTTAAATTCTCCCCTATAAACGTTTCCTTGCGCCCACACCCAAGTAGGACAGAATTGCGCATTCTCTGTTGAATAAAAAGAATACGAACCGAAAGCTGACAGTTTAAAATTGTCCAAAATTTGATAAGTAAGCCTTAGATGTGTATTGAAGTTCAACTCTTTGGAATCATTCTTCTCATCAAGTAATATTCCCGGATGATTGATGTGAGATGCCGCAGAATTTTTAATCCAATTACCATTTGCGTCTTGACCAGATGGATATGTCGGGTTTTGCGCTGCTGTAGAATAAAAGAGCATTCGTGTATCGAATATATCATGAATCTTTGATGAAGAACCATATACACCAAAATCACCTGTCAACTTCCCATTAAATGCTTTTTGAGTGGCATCAAGTTTTACGGCCAGATTTCGGTAATCATTTACTTTAACAATAGTTTTATGATCCATAAAGCCGAAAGAAGCACGATAATTAGAGTTCTCTGAACCACCACTAAACGCCAAGTGATGTTGGTGAACTAACCCTGTACGAGTTATTACATCATGGAAATCTGTATTATATCCACCATTGTTATAGTAAAGGCCCAAAGCTTCGCCTGTTGATATATACTTTTTCGCATCCAACATTTGCAAATGCTTGTACATAGATTCGAAACCATAATTTCCATCATATGATATTTCAAATCCTTTTCCTGTACCTTTTTTAGTCTTGACTTCTATCACTCCAGATGCTCCTCTAGAACCATACATAGCTATTTCAGAGGCATTCTTTAGTATATTAAAACTTTCAATATCAGCCGGATAAATAGTAGTGAGGGTAGCAATATCTGAAGTTACACCATCAATGATAACCAACGGATCATTACCTCCCATGATAGAAGTCGTTCCTCGAACTCGAACGCTATTTAGCATAGCCAATCTATCAGTTCCGTTGGTTGTTACATTTACACCTGCAGACTGTCCACTCAAGGCTTCCAATGCATTATTAAGAAGTCCCTTCTTAATGTCTTTTTGTTTGATCTTCTCGATAGAACTAATTATCGATACAGAATCTTGTTTCTCTCGAATGTCTTGTATCTGAGCATTACTATGCCGAGACCACCCGATAAAAAACAAAAAGATGAAATACGGCCATACTTTCTTCATTCTTTATTATCCTATTCCAGTAGATTCCCCAATCTGGAAAGTTAACAAAAGAGTATAGCTAATATAAAAAAGAAAGAGCGGGAATCTGCACATCTGTCACCCGTCCCGCTTATCAAGGCTCTCGCATTGCCCACAGAAATCTGAACGAGCAATGCTAAGATACCCCACGCTGTATGATATATGTTATGATATACATATCCAGCAGATATCTACCATTGCTTTTGTTTTGACTTCTGTACAGGATTTGCGAGATTCTGATAAGCCAAAGACAAAAACGTTAGTAAACGTCTTTCCTTAATATATATTTTACTTTTCTACAAACACTCAGAGAGTAGAATTTCGAATGATGCAAAAATAAGTAATTTATATAAAAGATAAAAATTTTAAGTAACTAATTAGGGTGTCCAATTCTGCGTTCCTAAAAACACAGTATAAAGCGCTCTCGTGATTGTTAATATAATGCTCTTAAATTCAATGCTTGAAGGAAAATGTGGGAAAGTCCCATGCTATAACACCGTAGAGAACTGGATGAAGAAACTTGGATTATCCGCTTATGCCGGGGGAAGGTCAGGAACTTGATGGGGTCCTTTTCCAAGGGAATTACCTTTTCAGACACCTTCAGCACCAGTATCACCGATGCCTTGAGTGCATCCTCCTTGTACATTTCATAGAAGTCCCCTTTGCGGAAAAGCAACATCGCATCCGGATGTTTCTTCTTCAAGTCGTTGAACTGCCGGACAAAGCCGACATCTTCTTCTTTCTTCTTGACCATAGGGAAAAGGATTTAGCGTTTGAGACTCTTGGATTTTTCCTCTTTGGCACAGCCGAACCTGACAGCCCGCTCCTGCGACTGCTTGTCCACTACCTGTCGGTATTCCCAGCGGTTCTTGTCCGTCATCACCAGTCCCAGGTATTCGGGATGCTGCTCGTCGTAGCGGAGCTTCTGCTGGCGTTCCCATTCCTTCAAGTCACCCTGAATGACCTTGAATCCCTGCGGCTCTTTCAAGTCCACACCGACAGACACCTTTTCGCCACGAACCTCCACCGCCTTCCGGATAACATCTCCCTTACCCAGCCGTTCCGCCTCCTGGTCAGTGAGAAGCAATGCCTTGTTGCGTTGTAGTTTCAGCGGCAAGGTAATGACATCACCGTTCTACGCACGGATAGACACCTGCAGGAGAGGGGTGACCTCTCCGGATGCCAATTTCTCTTTCACATCTGCCGGAAGGCTGTCTGCCTTTTCCCGATCGATGTCCAATACTGCCAACTTCTCGTATGGCAGCATCTCGGATAGATTTCTGTTGTGTATTTCCATAGACTATTATTTACCAGTTATTTTTGCGGAATGAACCGCTTGAACACACCGCAAAAGTATTTTCAACCCTATCCTAAATAAGAAATGCACAACACAATTCTACCATCCCTACTGCTGTTGCTGATGCCCCTTGGTGCATCGGCACAATTCTATACGATTAGCAAAGCGTCCGATTCCGTGCAGGTTTTATCCTTTAAAAAGATAGAAACCATTGCAGATGAGCATGTTTGCGAAGAGAATATAGCTCATAATGTCAGAATGGACTCCTTACCCCCTCTTGTTGCAGTGAAAGAAAAACAAATGAAAAGCCTATTGGCAAAGTTAAATATGCGCTATTTTAATTCCGCCAACAGGTTTGCTAAATATCTCAATAAAAATGATTATCTAACCTCTTATCTGAAAAACGTTTGAAAGAATTATATTACCTTTGTATCATAAATCAATGTAGTTTATGATACATATCTTAATTATTGATGACGAAGATCCGATCCGTAATCTGCTGGCTCGCATGGTGGAGTTGGAGGGGTATTGTGCTTCGAAAGCAGCAGATTGCCGATCGGCCCAGAGAATGCTGGAAGCACAATCTTTTGAGGTGGTGATTTGTGACGTATTCCTCCCGGATGGCAACGGAGTAGATTTCATTTTTGACATCCACCGGATGCAGCCCGATGCAGCGGTCATCCTACTTACCGCTCATGGGAATATTGCCGATGGTGTACAAGCCATCAAAAACGGGGCATTTGATTACATTACCAAGGGAGATGATAACCGCAAAATTATTCCTACCATCAGCCGTGCCATAGAAGAGAGTGAAAAGAAAAAAGGGAAGAATGAAGCTCCTCTAACATATTCTTTTCAGTCTATCATCGGCCAGTCAGAGTGTTTGCAACAGGCAATCAGTCTGGCCCAAAAAGTAGCCAAGACCGATGTCCCGGTTTTACTGACCGGAGAGACAGGAACAGGCAAGGAAGTGTTTGCCCATGCCATTCATACAGCCAGCACCCGATCACAGTATCCTATCGTGGAAATTAACTGTTCGGCTTTCAGTAAGGATTTGTTGGAAAGTGAATTGTTTGGCTACAAGGCCGGTGCCTTTACCGGTGCAGTTAAGGATAAGAAAGGATTATTTGAAATCGCCAATCATGGTACCATATTCTTGGACGAAATTGGAGAGATGGCCTTTGAATTGCAAGCCCGTCTGCTGCGCGTTTTAGAAACAGGAGAATACATCAAACTCGGAGACACGAAGCGAACCCAAGTAGATGTACGCATCATCTCAGCTACTAACCGTCATTTAAAGGAAGAGATAGAGAAAGGAGGATTCCGGGAAGACCTTTTTTTCCGTCTGTCAGTCTTTCAAATTCACCTGCCGGCTCTTCGGGAGAGAAAAGGAGACATCGAGAGTTTAGCCCGCATGTTTCTGCAGCGTTATGCTGCTAAGTTCAACAAACACATTGAAGATATAGATCCGGATGCCTTGCTTACCCTTCGACAGGCAGAATGGAAAGGCAATGTGCGCGAATTGCGCAATGTCATTGAACGAAGTGCTATCATCTGCGACAACCAAATAACCCTGGAAGACCTTCCCATTGAACTTCTGCATCATTCATGCTCATGCAGTGATGATAAGGGGGATGAGTTTGAATTGGCAGCTATTGAACGAAAGCATATTCTCAAAGTACTCCAGCATACCCATGGAAACAAGACAGAAACAGCTCGTCTACTGAAAATCGGTCTTGCCACTTTATACCGAAAAATAGACTCTTACGGCATCCAATAACATAAAACATCCGGTTTCTTTACCATTTCATTTTAAGAGAGCGACCTTCTCATTCTGAGAGGGCCGCTCTCTTGCTTTATAGTCAGTTGAATTTCTTTTATAGCTGATACACAGTCTGTTTGTTCTTGATTTATTTTCTTGGCACATCCCTTGCCTATATAATGCCATCATGTATAACTCATAATAATGGTAATAACTAAAATGAAAAGAAAATGAACGAAATGATTGGAATCGCCATCTGTGTAGCCAGCGGATTGGCCTGTTTTAAACTGTTTATGAAGTGTATTGATTGGTTCGACAACCTATAAAAAGAGAAAGGTATGTATACAGCATTGTTTATCGTAGGTATTATCTTGTTCGGCTATCTTGCTTATGTCTTGGTTAAGCCGGAAAAATTCTAAAAAGTAGAAATTATGAATACAGAAATAATAGGTATAGTAGCCCAAGTGGTATTGATGGTCGTTCTCAGCTACCCGCTAGGGAAATACATCGCTCGTGTATATCAAGGAAAAAAGGTTTGGACAGATTTCATGAAGCCGATAGAAGGATGGATTTTCCGTCTTTCGGGCATTCATCCCGATGAAGAAATGAATTGGAAACAATTCTTGAGAGCGCTACTCACCGTGAATCTGTTTTGGTTCATTTGGGGCATGGTGCTGCTTACCTTGCAAGGTTGGTTGCCTCTGAATCCGGATGGCAATTTGGCACAAAGTGCTCACCAGGCTTTCAACACCTGCATTTCGTTTATGGTAAACTGCAACGAACAGCACTACAGTGGAGAAAGCAACTTAACCTATTTTACTCAGCTCTTCGTTATTATGCTGTTCCAGTTCCTAACTGCTGCTACCGGTATGGCTGCCATGGCAGGAGTCATGAAAGCTTTGGGAGAAAAGACCACACAAACTATCGGCAATTTCTGGAATTTTTTGGTACTTAGCTGTACCCGTATTCTTCTTCCGTTGTCTTTAGTTGTCGGCTTTATTCTAATTACGCAAGGTATTCCCATGGGATTTGACGGAAAAATGGAAGTAACCACCCTGGAAGGTGAAACCCAATATGTATCACAAGGTCCGGCGGCTGCCATTATCCCCATCAAACAGTTGGGTACCAACGGCGGAGGCTATTTCGGGGTTAACTCTTCCCATCCCTTGGAAAATCCGACCTATTTATCCAATATGATAGAATGCTGGTCCATCTTGATTATTCCTATGGCTATGGCTTTTGCATTCGGATTTTATGTGAAGCGGAAAAAATTGGGATACAGCATCTATGGAGTTATGCTGGTAGCCTTTCTGATTGGAGTCTGTGTCAATGTATCACAAGAGATGGGGGGTAATCCACGTATTGATGCCATGGGAATTGCACAAGACAATGGCTCAATGGAAGGAAAAGAAATACGTTTGGGGTCCGGTGCCACCGGATTGTGGAGTGTTGTGACCACCGTAACCTCCAATGGGTCTGTCAACGGGATGCACGACTCTACCCTGCCTCTTTCGGGGATGATAGAAATGCTGAACATGCAGATTAATACATGGTTCGGTGGTGTCGGCGTAGGCTGGATGAATTACTTTACGTTCCTCATCATCGCTGTATTTATCAGCGGGTTGATGGTAGGCCGGACTCCTGAATTCATGGGACACAAGGTGGAAGCCCGCGAAATGAAAATCGCTTCTATCGTAGCGCTGCTGCATCCGTTTGTCATCCTGGTCGGAACGGCCCTGGCTGCCTATCTGTATGTTCATGCCCCGGCTTTTGTGGCGAGCGAAGGCGGATGGCTCAACAATCCTGGTTCCCATGGATTGGGAGAAATGCTTTATGAGTTTACCTCTTGTGCGGCCAATAACGGATCTGGATTCGAAGGCTTGGGTGACAATACCTGGTTCTGGAATTTTTCCTGCGGCATTGTACTGATCCTGAGCCGTTTCATTCCGATTATCGGCCAGGTAGCTTTGGCCGGACTGCTGGCTCAGAAAAGATACATTCCTGAAAGTGCTGGTACGCTGAAAACCGATACGGTGACCTTTGCCGTCATGACTTTTGCTGTCATCTTTATCGTAGCAGCCTTGTCTTTCTTCCCGGCACAGGCCCTGACCACACTGACGGAACATTTTTCTCTCTAATTACAACTGATTAATAGCAAGAAAATATGAATACTAAAAATACAAACAACTCCTTATTTCAGAAAGACCAGCTGAAAGCCAGTCTCAAACAGTCTTTCGTCAAACTGAATCCACGACTGATGGTGAAAAACCCTATTATGTTCACAGTGGAAATTGCCACCTTTTTCATGCTGCCGGTGACCGTCTATTCAGCGGTAAGCGATGCACAGGGCTCGGTAATCTATAACTTCAGCGTTTTCGTCATTCTTTTTCTGACCTTGCTTTTTGCCAACTTTGCGGAAGCCATTGCCGAAGCACGGGGCAAGGCTCAGGCTGACAGCCTGCGCAAGACTCGTGAGGAAACACCTGCCAAGCGGGTCACAGGTGGAAAGCTGGAGTCTGTAAGCAGTTCCCAACTGAAGAAAGGCGATGTCTTTGAGTGTGAAGCAGGGGATGTCATTCCTGCAGACGGTGAAATCATAGAAGGTCTGGCCTCCATCGATGAAAGTGCGATTACGGGAGAATCTGCTCCGGTTATCCGTGAAGCCGGCGGAGACAAAAGTTCGGTAACTGGGGGTACAAAAGTGCTCTCAGATCGGATTCGGGTGGTGGTTACCACACAGCCCGGAGAGAGTTTCCTTGACAAGATGATTGCATTGGTCGAAGGGGCCAGCCGGCAGAAAACGCCGAATGAGATTGCACTGACCATCCTGCTGGCTGTATTCACACTTGTCTTTCTGGTGGTGTGCATTACACTGAAGCCAATGGCCGACTATTCCGGCACTACCATTACGATAGCCGCTTTCCTGTCTCTCTTTGTCTGTCTGATTCCTACCACCATCGGCGGACTGCTTTCCGCCATCGGAATTGCAGGTATGGACCGCGCACTGCGTGCCAATGTCATCACCAAATCCGGAAAAGCCGTTGAGACAGCAGGAGATGTGGATACACTTTTACTGGACAAGACGGGTACCATCACTATCGGAAACCGTAAGGCTACAGCCTTTCATCCGGTCAAAGAGATTCCTCTGCACCGTTTTGTGGAAATATGCATGCTCTCTTCCGTAGCCGATGACACTCCGGAAGGTAAATCCATCATCGAATTGGGACGCGAACAGGGTATCCGCATGCATACGCTCCAGACGGAAGGGGCCCACATGATCCAGTTTACAGCGGAAACCAAATGCTCCGGCATAGACCTGAAAGACGGTACCCAAATTCGTAAAGGGGCTTTTGATGCCATCCGCAGTCTGACGCAGGCAGCCGGCCATGACTTTCCCCGGGAAACGGAAGATGCAATCCGAAACATATCAGGCAACGGAGGTACTCCTTTGGTGGTCTGTGTCAATCAGAAAGTAGCTGGTGTTATTGAATTGCAGGACATTATCAAACCAGGTATAGAAGAGCGATTTGAACGCTTACGAAAAATGGGCGTCAAAACGGTGATGGTAACGGGAGACAATCCCTTGACTGCACAATACATTGCCCAAAAAGCGGGTGTTGATGACTTCATCGCCGAAGCTAAGCCGGAAGACAAGATGAATTACATCCGTCGGGAACAAGCGGCCGGCAAGCTGGTGGCCATGATGGGTGACGGTACAAACGATGCTCCGGCTTTGGCACAGGCCAACGTAGGGGTAGCCATGAACAGCGGTACACAGGCGGCAAAAGAGGCCGGTAACATGGTTGACCTGGATAATGACCCGACTAAACTGATTGAAATCGTAGAGATTGGAAAGCAGCTGTTGATGACCCGAGGTACACTGACCACCTTTTCCATCGCTAACGATGTGGCAAAATACTTTGCCATCATTCCGGCCTTGTTCATGGTTTCTGTTCCTCAATTGGGTGCCCTTAACATCATGGGGCTTCACAGTCCCGAAAGTGCCATCCTTTCCGCCGTCATCTTCAATGCGCTCATCATTCCTGCGCTGATACCCCTGGCGCTGAAAGGAGTTGCCTACAAGCCAATCGGTGCCAGTGCTCTGCTTCGTCGAAACTTGCTTATCTATGGAGTTGGCGGTTTGATAGCTCCTTTTGTGGGTATCAAACTGATTGATCTGCTCGTTGGACTATTTGTCTAACCTATCTTTCATGATAACTTATTCAAATCCTTTTAAATTGACTCGTAAAAATATTCATTATGAAGAATCTGTTAAAATCAATCAAACTCACTCTTGTTTTTTGTGTTTTTTTGTCCGTATGTTATGTGCTGGTCCTGTGGGCGTATGCCCAGTTCGCCGCTCCGGGTGAGGGTGGCAATGCCGAAACTGTCACGCTAAACGGTAAAGTAGTGGGGGTAGCCAACGTCGGACAGCGGTTTACCCAAGATATTTATTTTTGGGGACGACCTTCCTGTGCCGGTGACGGTTACGACGGCACCAGCTCGGCCGGCAGCAACAAAGGGGTAACCAATGAAAGCTACCTGAAAGAAGTCGAGGCCCGGATAGACACCTTTTTGCTGCACCATCCGTACCTGAAACGTGCGGAGGTGCCTGCAGAAATGGTAACGGCCAGTGCCTCCGGATTGGATCCTGACATCACACCGGCCTGTGCCTATGTGCAGATAAAACGGGTAGCTACTGCCAGAGGATGGAGCGAAGAAGAAGTGAAAGCACTGGTGGAAAACCACATCGAAAGACCGCTTTTCGGCGTTTTCGGGCCTTCCAAAATTAATGTATTGAAACTGAATGTTGCTTTAGATGAACATAAGAAATAACCTTTAATCTGTTTGTACCATGTATGCTTTTATCAAAAAAAATCTGCTACTAATAGGAGTAGTGGCTTGTTTATATCCTTTACAAGTTTCTGCACAAAACAAACTATCCGTTCACGCCAAGGCGGATTTCGTATCTGACTATATCTGGCGCGGAGCTGATCAGCAGTCCGGTTGTTCGGTACAGCCTTCTCTCACGCTGGGCTATGCTGGATTTTCCCTCAATGTTTGGGGCAGCCAGTCACTCACCAAATGGGAAGAAGGAGGTGCCAAAGAATGGGATATCAACCTCGGATATACCTACCGGAATTTAACGGTCACCTTGTCCGATTATTGGTGGAGCGGTATCAACCAACCTTATGGTCATTACAAAAACAGCCATTATTTCGAGGGCACTCTGGCTTACTGCTTTGGCGATTCTTTTCCGCTGTCCCTTTCATGGAGCACCATGTTTGCCGGGGCAGACAAGAATGAGAAAGGCAATCTGCAGGCATCTACTTACCTTTCGGCCTCCTATCCCTTCCGGCTACCTGCTGACATACTGCTGACTCCCGCTGTCGGCTTTACTCCTTGGAAGGGAATGTATTATAGGAAAGCGGCTTTCACAGATCTATCTCTGAAAGTTTCCAAGGAAGTATCGTTGTCAAACCATTTGGCAATCCCCTTATTTGTTCAAGCTATCGTATCACCGGTATATGACCGAACTTACCTGGTAGCAGGAATCGGCATTGGATTTTAACATTTCCACCACCTTGTACTCTTATAGACAGTGGAAAGGAAAGACTTGTTTTCTCAAAATGAAAAGGTTTCTTCTCAGATTGAGAAAACAGTTTGCCTTTTCATTCCTCTTTTATATCTTCATAGCTGCTGATTTTCAAGTGATAATGAAAGATCTGGAACAATGGCACAGTCCTTGTTTCTCATGTAATAAAATAAAAGAACAATGGAAGAATGGTATCAAAGCAATAAAGTTTCTTTTCAGAGAAACAGGGACTGTATGGTCAACTATCGACATGTTTCATATGCATTAGGCGTGCTTGTACTGGTAGAAGCGGGTCTTTTCGCACTTTGTGCAGGTGTTTCCTTCTACTATCAGGAAGAAGACTATATTCATTTTTTAGAGACGCTGCTTATTAACGTTGTACTTGGTGGACTGCTGCTGTTGGTGGGTAAACGAAATGAAGTATCCATCAATCGACGTGACGGTTATTGTATTGTCAGTTTATCGTGGTTACTGTTTTCGGCACTGGGCATGCTGCCTTTTCTGTTTAGTGGACATATCACTTCCGTAGCCGATGCCTTTTTTGAAACCATGTCCGGATTTACCACTACTGGGGCCACGATACTGGATCATATCGAATCCCTCCCTCACGGACTGCTCTTTTGGAGAAGTCTGACCCAATGGATTGGTGGGCTTGGCATCGTTCTTTTCACCATTGCCCTGCTGCCGCTTTTCTCGGGCAGCAGCCAGCAACTCTTTCTATCAGAAGCAACCGGAGTTACCCATGACAAGATTCATCCCAAAATCAAGGTAATGGCTCGGTGGTTATGGATCATTTATATCGGACTGACAGCAACGGAAACGCTCCTGCTCGTAGGAGGAAATATGGACTGGTTTGATGCTATTTGTCATGCCTTTTCTACGACAGCCACCGGTGGTTTTTCCACTAAGCAGGCAAGTGTAGCCTATTGGAATTCGCCCTATATTGAATACGTGATTTCCGTTTTTATGATTCTGTCCGGTGTCAATTTCTCACTTTATTATGTGGCCGCCATGCGCGGCAATTTCCGTAACTTATGGAAAGACGAAGAATTACGCTGGTTCCTGAAGTCTGTCGGCATTCTTACTTTGCTCATTACCGCTGCCCTGTTCTTGAATGACTACTACAATCTGGAGACTTCTTTCCGTAAAGCCCTGTTTCAGGTAGCTACTGCTCATACGTCCTGTGGATTTGCTACGGATGATTACAACCTTTGGCCGACTTTCACCTGGATGCTGCTGATTTTCGCCATGATTTCGGGCGGATGCACCGGTTCCACCAGCGGAGGGGTCAAAAACATGCGCTTGCTCATCATGGCCTGCAACATCCGGAATCAGTTCAAACAGATGCTTCATCCCCGTGCCGTTTTACCTGTACGCGTAAATGGCATTTGTGTACCCGTACAGACTTCCGCTACGGTATATACGTTCTTTGTCACGTATTTGATTTGCATCTTTGTAGGGTGGATATTGTTGATGGGCTGCGGGGTGGGACTGACCGAATCCATGAGTACCGTCATATCTGCCATAGGCAATGTAGGCCCCGGACTGGGTGCTTTCGGACCAGCTTTCTCTTGGGCAGCCCTTCCTGATGCTGCCAAGTGGATTCTTTCTGCACTGATGCTCATCGGACGTTTGGAGATTTTCGGTATCCTGCTGCTGTTCTATCGGGGATATTGGAAAGAAAAGTAACTGAATCTGCCTTTTTGAGAATAATATCGGGAATTTTCCTGATTGTTAACTCAAGAAGTTTGTAAGAATATCAACAGAAACAAGCATAATATGAAGGATAGAAAAGATAGAGAAGAAAACGCACAGCATTTCCTCCAGCTGATACGGCGTTCACAGCGGGGTGTATTCAAGGTCTATATTGGCATGATAGCCGGTGTTGGGAAGACATACCGGATGCTACAGGAGGCACATGAGATGCTGGACAACGGCATCAACGTGCAGATAGGATATGTAGAAACCCACGGACGCGTCGCTACCGAGGAATTGCTGGCCGGACTGCCGGTCATTCCACGAAAGAAAATCTATTACAAGGGAAAGGAACTCGAAGAGATGGATTTGGATGCAATCCTGCTCCTGCACCCGGAACTGGTCGTAGTCGATGAGTTGGCGCATACCAACGTGGAAGGCAGCCGCCACGAAAAGCGGTGGCAGGATGTCATGGAACTGTTGGAGGCCGGCATCAATGTCATCACGGCTGTCAACATCCAGCACATCGAAAGTCTCAATGAGGAGGTCAAGGGAATTGCTGGCATCGAGGTGAAGGAACGGATTCCGGACAAGGTACTCGAAGAAGCGGATGAGGTGGTGAATATCGACCTGACAGCTGAAGAGCTGATCAACCGTCTGAAAGCCGGAAAAATATACCGCAAAGAAAAAGTCCAAACTGCCTTGAACCATTTCTTCAAGACAGAAAACATCCTTCAGCTGCGCGAGCTGGCTTTAAAAGAGGTGGCTTTCCGGGTGGAGCGGAAAGTGGAGAATGAGCTTGTTACCGTAGAGAAGGGGGTGCACCGCGAGCGATTTTTGGTGTGCATCAGCAGCAATGAAAAGACACCGAGAAGGCTCATCCGCCGTACTGCCAGACTGGCCACTCGATACGATACGGATTTTTTGGTTCTGTATGTGCAGACCCCAGCCGAACATCCGGACCGCATTCCGTTGGCTACCCAGCGCCATCTGCTGAATCATTTCAAGCTAGCGGCGGAGCTGGGCGGTGAACTGATACAGCGGGCTTCACCGGATGTCATAGATACTATCCAAGCGGTGTGCAAAGAGCGTCAGGTCACGACGCTGTGCATCGGACAACCGGCTTTCACCTATGTATCGACCTTGGTTCATCTGAAACGGTACAGGTCTTTTTTGAGATTTCTCTCGGATGAGAACATTAAATTGATTATCTTTCCGCAGTAATAACCCTAAACTGATTGTTTTATGAATATCAAGACAAAACTGACGTTGAATATCGGTGTGCTGGTAGCCATGATTGTGCTGCTGGTTTCACTCTCTGTCATCAACCTGCAAATTCTGACCGCCACCGAGCCGACCAGCCCAGCGGCTGGTCCCGGTCTGCAACGAGCATTGATCTGGGTTTCAATCATCGGAGGCATCTGCATTGTTTGTGGCCTTTGGATGTTGAAACAGTTGCCGGCTTCCATCAACAAGCCCGTCAAAGAAATTACAGACGGTATCAAGGAAATTGCCAATCACAACTACGAACAGCGGTTGAACCTCGAAAGCAAGGAGTTTGAAGAGGTGTCCAAAAACTTCAACCGGATGGCCAAACGGCTGGCTGATTATCATTCCAGCACACTGGCTGAAATAAAGGCGGCCAAGAATTACATGGAAACCATCATCAACAGCGTAAAGGAACCTATCATCGGACTTGACAATGCGATGACCATCCTTTTCATCAACGATGAAGCCCTCAGCATCCTCAACCTGCAACGGGAAGAAGTGTTATGGAAATCGGCTCAAGAGATAGCCCTGCGAAACGACCTCCTTCGCCGACTGCTCCGGGGGGTGCAGGATTCCTTCGATGAAAAGAACACGGCTAAAAACGAGCCGCTGAAAATCTATGCCGACAATAAGGAAAGCTATTTCCAGATGAAGTGTATGAAGACCGGAAGAGAAGGTACGTCTCAAAAGGAAGGATATGTGATTCTCTTAAAAAATATCACAGAATTCAAAGAGTTGGATTCCGCCAAAACCACCTTCATCTCGACCATCTCTCACGAACTAAAGACACCGATTTCAGCCATTCTGATGAGTCTTCAGTTGCTGGAAGACAGCCGCGTGGGGTCTCTCAACGATGAACAGCAAGAACTGGCGCAAAGCATTCAGGACAATAGCGACCGGTTGTTGAGCATCACCAGTGAACTGCTCAACATGACCCAGGTGGAGTCAGGTAAACTGCAACTGAAACCGCGTGTCACTAAGCCTATAGAACTGATTGAATATGCCATCAAGGCGAACCGGGTGCAGGCCGAGAAGTTTAACATTCAGGTAGAAGTACAGTATCCGGAGGAAAAGATGGGCAAACTATTCGTTGATAGTGAAAAGATTGCCTGGGTACTGACCAACCTGGTTTCCAATGCCATCCGGTATTCTGCCGAAAACGGGCGTATTATCATCGGTGCGCGGAAAACAAAGGACAACTGGATAGAAATGTTCGTACGTGATTTTGGAAAAGGCATCGATCCCCGTTATCACCAGAGCATCTTCGAACATTATTTCCGGGTTCCGGGCACCAAGGTACAGGGTAGTGGACTGGGACTATCCATTTCCAAGGACTTTGTCGAAGCGCATGGGGGTACTCTGACCATAGATAGTGAATTGGGGAAAGGCAGCTGCTTCACAATCCGGTTAAAGGCATAAAATCAAGATACAGAACGTGAAAGTTGTTTCCTATTTCCCCTTTTAAATAGTAAATTATGGAATACTGATCAGCAAATTTTTGCAGTCTAATTATCCCATATGTCCTAATTTCCTATATTACATAATAGTAGAATGGAGAACGAAGTTTAACGCTTTTCATGATTGTATGTTTATAATAAATCAACGAAATCTACGATTTCATTCATAAATGTACATAAAGGCATTAAATAAAAAAAGTTTGAAGGCTTATTTTACCGCCTTCAAACCCATTTTTTCAGCCTTCTGCAACATATAAGCATAAGCTGCTTCATATTCATTCGGAATGACACCATCTAAAATGGCATCCTTGATTGCACTCTTCAAACTACCTACCTCCCGGCAAGGCTGCAAATTGAAAGTAGCCATGATTTCTTCTCCACTCACCGGCGGCTGGAAATTACGGATGCGGTCTTTCTCTTCCAAATCCTTCAGTTTCTGACGTACCAGCTGGAAATTGTTCAAGAAGCGTTGTTTGCGTTCCTGATTCTTCGATGTGATATCTGCCTCACAAAGTGTCATCAAGTCATCAATATCATCTCCGGCCTCAAACAGCAAACGACGTACAGCCGAATCAGTCACAATATCATCGGCAATCACAATGGGACGCATATGCAAACTCACCAGCTTCTGCACATATTTCATTTTCTCATTCAAAGGCAACTTCATTTTACGGAAAATATTCGGCACCATTTTTTCACCGATGAAATTATGGTTATGGAACGTCCATCCCGCCTTCGGTTCCCAGCGTTTTGTCACCGGCTTACCGATGTCATGCAGCAAAGCCGCCCAACGCAGCCAAAGATTATCGGTGTGCTTACAGATATTATCCAGCACTTCCAATGTATGGTAGAAATTATCTTTATGAGCCCGTCCGTTACGGGTTTCAACCCCCTGCATGGCAGCCAGTTCCGGAAAAATCAGCGGAAGCAATCCGCAACGGTCAAGGTCAACAAACCCCTTCGACGGTATCGGAGAAAGAACAATTTTATTCAGTTCATCTGCAATGCGCTCACGAGAGATGATTTCAATACGCTCCTTGTTGCGACACAGCGAATCGAATGTATCATCATCAATATAAAAGCCCAACTGAGTAGCAAAACGGATACAGCGCATCATACGCAACGGGTCGTCGCTGAACGTGATATCCGGATCAAGCGGCGTACGGATGGTCTTTTCCTTCATATCATCCAATCCGCCAAACGGATCCACCAGTTCACCGAAGCGCGCCTTGTTCAGACACACCGCCAGTGCATTGATAGTGAAATCGCGCCGGTTCTGATCATCCTCCAGCGTACCGTCTTCCACAATCGGCTTACGCGAATTGCGCTGGTATGACTCTTTCCGAGCACCTACAAATTCCACTTCCGTACCCTTATACTTCACCTGTGCAGTGCCAAAATTCTTGAAAACAGAGACGTGCGCTCCCTTTCCCAATCGCTTGCCAAGCGCCTCAGCCATGGCAATGCCACTGCCCACTACCACCACATCAATATCCTTAGAGGGACGTTGCAGAAATAAATCACGCACATATCCACCTACCACATAGCACTCCAATCCCAAAGCATCTGCCGTTTCGGCAATCTGCCCGAAAATAGGTGCACTCAATTTCTGTTTCAAATCCTCCTGAGTAAGCTCAATCATCTTCAAGTGTTTACTATTTAGCGTTTAGAGATGCAAAAATACAAAAAATAAGAGAACTATTTGTATTTTTGCCAGCAAGAAAGTAAGTAACCGATTACGAACTATAAACAACAGATGCTATGGCAAAAAAACTGATAACACTCGTTTGCAGCGCATTGATGCTGACTGCTTGCGGAAATGAGATGGAAAAAAAAGCAACTGAGAAACTTCAACTGGCCCAAACTGCCTATGAGCAGGGCAACTACCAGGAAGCCAAAACACAAATCGACAGCATTAAGATTCTTTACCCCAAAGCCTTCGAAGCACGCAAGGCCGGTCAGGCGCTGATGCTCGACGTAGAAAATGCGGCCCAACAGCAATCGCTTGTCTACCTGGACAGCGCCCTGCAAGCCAAACAACAGGAATTGGAATCCCTTCAAGGAAAGTTTGTACTGGAAAAAAATGCTGAATACCAGGCTGTAGGTCATTATCTGTGGCCCACACAAGTACTTGAAAAAAACCTTCACCGCTCCTACCTTCGCTTCCAAGTGGACGAAACGGGAGTAATGAGCATGACTTCCATCTATTGCGGCAAACAAAACGTGCACCATGTCGCTGTCAAAGTCACTGCTTCCGACGGTAGTTTTGCCGAAACACCTGCCTCAAAAGACAGCTATGAAACAACCGACCTGGGAGAAAAAATTGAAAAAGCAGATTACAAACTGGGAGAAGATGGAAGCGTCATCGAATTCATCCACAACAACAAAGACAAGAATATAAAGGTAAACTACTTGGGTGAACGGCCGTACCAGACCACGATGACTCCTGCCGACCGCCAGGCTGCGAGTGAAGTATATGCACTCAGCCAACTTCTTTCCAGCATGCAGCAAATCAAAAAAGAACAGGAAGCTGCTCAATTGAAAATTGATTTCATCCGCAAGAAGAAAGAACGGAAAGCATTAGAGCAAGCGACAGAAGAGTAAAACAACTTGCTACAGTCTGCATTCATAAGAGGTAAAGTGAAAACTCCATTTTTAGAATTTTACCCCTGCTACAGATAGCTGTAACAAGGGTAAATCTTTATATTGGACATTATGATACACCCTCTTTTTCCCTCACATTTTACATAAAAAACGAGAGACATCGCTATTAAACGGAGTGATAAAAAAGATAATCTTGTACAAGTTTTAATCTTATATTTTTTGTTATTTTATAAAATCTTCCTACTTTTAGAGCGTTAAACACTAAAGAAAATACAACATGAAAACAATTACATCTACTATTGTAAGAATCTTTCTTCACTCACCATCTATACATTAATATTACATAAAGTTACAGCCTGTAAAAGTATATGACCTAGTACATAATACTGAACAGAACTGTTGGGTTTCGAAATCCAGCAATCTTAATTTTTACTCTGTATAAGTTGTATTATTATATTAATTTTAAATTTATTATTGCATGAAAACAAATCTGAATCGCAAAGGCTACTGCCTGCTGTTTAGCTTCATGCTTTTAGCCGGCGGAGGTGGAGCTTACGCTTCTAATAGCCAGCTTATTAGCTATACACAAAACAACATTATAAACGCTAATGGTGTTGTAAAAGACAGTAAAGGTGAGCCGTTGATTGGAGTTAGTGTCGTTATCAAAGGTACAACCAATGGTACTGTAACAGACATGAACGGAAAATTTAAACTGAATGCCTCTCCTGGTGATGTCCTTGAATTCTCGTACATTGGGTATGTAACCCAACAAGTCACTGTCAGCAATGCCAGTTCACTGACCATCGTACTCAAAGAAGACACCCAGGCACTAGACGAAGTAGTAGTTACGGCATTAGGTATCAAAAGAGAAGAAAAAGCATTGTCTTACAATGTACAACAAGTAAAAGCTGATAAAATCAACACTGTCAAAGATGCCAACTTTATCAATTCAATGGTGGGTAAAGTAGCAGGAGTACAGATTAACTCAGGAGCCAATGGTCCTGGTAGTGCCACAAGAGTTGTTATGCGTGGTATGAAATCCATCGAAAAGAATAATGGCGTACTTTATGTTATCGACGGTGTTCCGATGTACAACAAAAGTTTTGGTGGTGAAGGTGGTACAATGAACAAAATGGCAGGTTCTGAATCAGCTGCTGACATCAACCCTGATGACATTGAATCTGTCAACATGCTGACAGGTCCTTCTGCAGCTGCCCTTTATGGTTCAGATGCAGCCAATGGAGTCATCATAATCAATACCAAAAAAGGTTCAGCTGAAAAAACAACCGTTACCTACAACAATAGTACAATGTTCTCCACGACCTACATGATGCCTCAAATGCAAAGCCGATATAAACGCAGTGAAGGCTATATGAACTGGGGAGAAAAACTACCAGCCGATTACCAATACGATCCTCGCAAATTCTTTAATACAGGAAGCAACGTCATCAACTCTATTTCATTGTCTACAGGCAACAAAAAGAGCCAAACGTACGTTTCTTTTGCAACTACCAACTCGACAGGTATTGTTCCGGAAAGTTCATACAACCGATACAACTTTACAGCTCGAAACACATCAAAATTTGCAAAAGACAAACTGACTTTGGATGTAGGTGGTAGTTTTATTATCCAAAATGACCACAACCTTGTATCACAAGGTACATACAATAACCCTATTCCAAGTTTATACCTATTTCCAAGAGGAGAGGACTTCGAAGAAATCCGGACTTATGAACGTTGGAATCCATCAGGTGTTATGACCCAGTATTGGCCGTACAAAGAAGGAGCTCACAATCTTCAAAATCCATACTGGATACAAAACCGCAACAAGAGAGACATGAACAAACGACGCTTCATGGCCAATGCTTCACTGAAATACGACATCACACCGTGGCTTAATGTGGTAGCACGTGCTAACATTGACGAATCATACTACAAACAAACTTCCAAGATGTATGCCACCACATTGACTACTTTCTGCGGGAAAAACGGAGGTTACTCACTGCAAGATATGAACGACCGATCAATCTACGGTGATATTATAGCAAACGTCGACAAGAAGTTTGGCGATTTCCGTTTGGTAGCCAATGTCGGAGCTTCAATCAAAGATCAAGTATACGAAAGCAACTATTCAGCTGGAGACTTGATTGTAGCCAACGAGTTCTACACAAATAACCTAAATACAGCTACCGGATACAAAAGCACACAAGATGGTTGGCATGATCAAACACAGTCAATCTTTGCTTCTATGGAAATTGGCTGGAAAGATATGCTATACTTGACAGCTACGGGACGTAATGACTGGGCTTCTCAATTGGCATTCTCTGACCAATCATCTTTCTTCTATCCGTCTGTAGGTATGTCTGCTATCATCTCTAACATAGTGGAACTGCCTGAATGGCTAGAATTTGCCAAAGTACGCGCATCTTATTCAAAGGTTTCTACACCATTTGACCGTTACTTGTCTAACCCCAGTTATAAATACAACGAACAGATGCATACTTGGGAAAAGAGCAAGACCTATCCGAATACGAACTTGAAACCGGAAGATACCAAATCATGGGAAATTGGTTTGAACCTACGCTTCCTGGACGGATTCAATTTGGACGTAACATACTACCACTCTAACACTTATCACCAAACCATCTATGTACCTTTAGCAGCAGCTACCGGTTACGACAACTTCGTAGCCCAAACAGGCAACATTGAAAATAAGGGTATTGAGTTGGCATTTGGATATGAACATCAATGGGGAGACTTCGGCTGGAGTAGCAACTTGACAGTCACACACAACAAGAATACTATCAAAAAGCTTGGCCATGGTATTATTGACCCCATCAACGGAGAAACACATGAAGTAACTGAGATTGAAAAGAACTGGTTGGGTCAAGCCAACGTTGCTCCACGCGTACTATTGCGCGAAGGTGGTTCCATGAGTGATGTATACTTTAACCACCTCATCAAAAGAGACGAAAATGGTCACACGTTTGTAGACAACAATGGTAACATCCAAATGGAAGAGACTAAAGAATTTATCAAAGCCGGCTCACTTGCTCCTAAAGCAAACGTAGGATGGTCAAACAACTTTACCTATAAAGGATTCTCTCTTGGCGTTGTATTAACTGCACGCTTCGGCGGATTGGTATATTCAGCCACACAAGGTATTCTTGACTACTATGGAGCATCCGAGTTTTCAGCACAATTGAGAGAACAAGGAGGAGTACCCTGTAACTTCGGTTCATTACCGGCTAAAAACTATCTTACGACCATTGGTACAGCACAAGGTGGACATGCCGCATACTATATGTACAACGCTACAAACATACGCCTGCAAGAATTGGCATTGAGCTATACATTCCCCAGAAAATGGTTCAAAGACAAAGTCGGTCTGACTGTAGGTCTTGTTGGCCGCAATTTGGGTATGTTGTATTGCGACGCTCCTTTCGACCCAGAAATCTCAGCAGCTACAGGAAGCAACTATTATCAAGGAGTAGACTACTTCTTGCTTCCCAGCACCCGCAATTTTGGATTTAATGTAAAATTACAATTCTAAAGAGTACTACAATGAAAAAAGCTATAAAAGTCATTGCATTCTTGGGTATCGCCAGCATGGCTTTGCCGGGATGTACCGATAAATTTGAGGATTTCAATACAAATCCCTATGCTCCTTCCAAAGGAGATCCGTCACTGCTGATGCCGTCAATGATCGAACAGTTGATGTACGTGCAACAGAACAGTTCGCAGATGATCGACCAGATGGTAGGCACCTACGGTGGTTATTTCACACTCACCAATCGCTGGGGAGGACAGAATTACGACACATTCAATGTGTCTGACGACTGGAATAAAAGTACCTACAACACGGCATTTACCAACATCTACTCAAATTTCTTTGAAATTGCAAAGATGACAGAATCCGACGGTCATTACTATGCCATTGCAAGACTTATCAAAGCCGCTACCATGATGCGTGTAACCGATTGCTATGGGTCTATTCCATATAGTCAAGTAAAAGACGGTCAGATGTATGTAGCATACGACAAAGAACAAGAGGTATACAAACACATCATCAATGACCTGAAAGAAGGTGTCAAGACACTAGGTACATTTGGTAATAACGGGAAACCGCTGGAAGGCAAAGACGCTATCTATGACGGCGACTACGCCAAATGGGCCAAATTGGGTAACTCTTACATCATGAGAGCAGCTATGCGTATCGGCGATAAGGAAAGTTTTATGGAAGCTATGAACTCACCTTTTGGATATATCAAAACAAACAGTGACAATGCTCTGATGGGTTGTGGCTTGCAACGCAATCCATATGAATTGGCCAGTGCTGCCTGGGGTGACCTATGCTGCAATGCTACAATTGTAGATTACATGAACGGGTATAACGACCCGCGTCGTGAAAAATACTTTACAACAAGCAAAAGAGGCCAATTCGACGGTATGCCAGCCGGAAATGCCGGATTTGAAAAAGGAAGAGTTCAGGGATACTCTCTGCCAAATTTCGGAACAGAGTCAGCCCCGGCAGCCATTCCTGTTTTTGTTGCGGCAGAATCTGAGTTTCTTATAGCCGAAGCCATTTTGAAACAATGGATGACCGGTGACGTAAAATCCCATTATGAAGCGGGAATCAGACTTTCCTTTGAGCAATGGGGAGCTAGCGGCGTAGAACAGTACTTAGCCGACAAAACAAATATCCCTAATGACCACAAACAAGATTTGGCAGGTTTTAGCGATTATGACAGAAAGACGCAAGTAAAAGTGGCTTTCGATGACAAAGGGACAGCTGAACAAAAGTTGGAACAGATCATTACACAAAAATGGATTGCAAACTATCCGCAAGGACTGGAAGCATGGGCTGAACAGCGTCGTACAGGTTATCCAGAGATGACAAAGTACAATGCAAATCTAGGAACTGCTCCGATAAACCTTAATACAGGTGCTTGCCGTTTGAGATACCCATATACAGAAAAGAACCTTAATAAAGCCAACTATGAAACCGCTGTTAGCTGGCTAAAAGGTGCAGACAACGAAGCCACCAAACTTTTTTGGGCAAAATAATATTCAATTTAAGCAATTTGAAATATGAAGAAATATATATTCTATAATCTACTAGCAGCGAGCATGACCATTGCCACTACAAGCTGCAATGACTGGGAATCGGCTGAAGCCGAAGTCTTTGACAACCCCATGACTGAAGTAGTCAAAAGCGAAGAATACTATGCAAACCTGAGAGCGTATAAAAAAAGCGATCACTCCCTTGCCTTCGGATGGTACAGCGAATGGGAAGACGGTACAGCCAATACAAGCAACACCCTGTCAGCTGTTCCCGACTCTATGGATATGATTTCGCTTTGGAACAACTCCCGCAACCTGTCACCTACGAAAAAGGCAGACTTGGAATTCGTGCAAAAAGTGAAAGGAACCAAAGTGCTTATTTGTACATTTTGCCAATACATCGGCAAAGGTGTAACCCCTCCAGCACTGGATACAAGTGATGAAGCCCGTAACGAATACTGGGGATGGAATCCCAGTCCGAAGGACAAAGAGGAGAACCGCCCCGCTATACAAAAATACGCCAAAGCATTCTCAGACACAATCAAAGCTTATGGTTACGACGGATTGGACATTGACTTTGAGCCCTACGTTGACGGTGTACGGGGACCATTAGACGAGGATCCTGTATACGCAAAGATGCTGTTTGAAGAGTTCGGAAAATACTTCGGACCCAAATCAGGTTCTGGCTTGATTTTCTGCGTAGACGGCGAGATCGAACGGATTCCAGAAGGAACAGAAGTCTATTTTGACTACTATATCCAACAAGCTTATGGAGGTAGAAGTTCCAGCTATCTTATCGGACGATTTGAGACCTCTTACAGAAGCATAGGTCGTGGTATGAGTAAAGCAGAATTTGCAAAAAAATACATCATTACCGAAAACTTGGAAAGTGCCATCGACTGTTTGAACGGTGGATACCAATGGGAAAATTTCCCATTGAATGTAAAACCTTCACTAGTGGGATATGCTGATCTTAATTTAGGAGAAGGACTGAAGAAAGGCGGTTTTGGAGCATACCGTTTCAGCAATGAGCGTTCAAACACACCGAAATACAAATGGATGCGCAGAGCCATCCAAGAGCAAAATCCGAGTCCGGGTTATACACCTATAGATTAAAACCTTGTACAACTAGAAAAAGATAACAGATATGAAAAATATTATAAAATCATTCACACTTTTCAGTGCCGGACTGATGCTGTTTAGTTGCAACAATGCAGATTACACGGCATTAGGAGACAGCGACAACCTGATGGCATACTTCACAGAAAGTACGCAAAACTCGGGCATTAACAACGCACCTGTTACCGTGAGTAACGAAATGGTAACAGTGGCATTAACCCCATGTGTCAGTACTCCTGCAACAGAAGACGTAGTTCTCAAATTGGTGACAGATCCAGCCATTCTTGAAAAATACAATGCCGAAAATGGTTTGGGGAATACTATCCTTCCGAGTGATTTCTATGAACTTCCCAAAGAAAACATAGTTATACCAAAAGGAAAAAACACAGCTGGTCCAGTAAATATTAAACTTAAGCCATTGTCTTCGGAATATGCAGGTTCACCTTTAGGCCTGCCTCTGCGTATAGAAGCTGTGAGCGGTCCAGCTCGTACCACTACGACAACATCGTCATTTGTATACGACATTAAATCAACATTGAATTTCCCTATCGCTCAATTCTATGGAGCGTCAGGCTATCACTGCAATGATTTTAACAAGACGCTGGATAATTTCACCGTTGAAGTCCGTTTCCAGGTAAGCAACACATTCAATCGAAACAGAGATGTATTTCAGAATGGTAGCAGTGGATGCCTCATGCGTTTTGAAGACCCACAAAGCCAGCAGGGCAGTGTAGCACGTCACTCAGCTATCCAATTCCAAGGAAATGGTGGCTATTTGAATCCAGACCCGCTCGTCGGATTCAGCACCAACGTATGGCAGCACTTAGCTGTGACTTGGAATGGCAAGACAATCAATCTATACTATAATGGAAAGAAGGTAGGAACTAAAGACTTCTCTAAATCCGTAGTAGCAGAAGGAGCATTCCCAATCGTCAGCTGGCTTGGTGGCGGAGGTGGTGAAGGTGGAGGTCACGGAACCGGCACACAATGGTGGAGTGGTTGTAAGGTGATGTTCACAGAAGCACGCGTTTGGTCTGTAGCTCGCACTGATGACCAAATTGCTAACAATATCCAATCCGTTGATACCAAAAGCAAAGGTTTGGAAGGATACTGGAGAATGGGCAAGCCGTACTACGATGAAAATAAAAAAACATTCAAAGACCTTACAGGTAATGGGCATGATCTTACTCCTAGCAGTTACAGTTCAATTACTTGGAGCGATAATGTATCCAGTGAAGATACCAAAACAGATTGGAAATTCTAGGAAAGTTGCAACCCTACTATTTAAATAACATAAAGTAACACTATTAAATTGAGTAGGAAGAGAACAATAGTTTTCTTCCTACTCTCATTTTATACTAACTTGCCAAAATGCATCTGCTAATACAGTACAATTTGCACTCATAAAATGCTACATAAATGTTAACTTTATTAGGTTTAAAAAATATTGAGTGAACTAACTTAGGTATAACATCTGAAGTTGTCAACCAAATCCAGTACGGCACATTAGCATCCGTAAACTGCTAAGTTAGCATCCGAAACCTATAGGTTTGTACTTCAAAACCTATAGGTTTAGCACATGAAAAGCATAGGTTTACGAGTGCTAAACCTATGCTTTTCATGTGCTATCTCGCTGCATTGTGTGCTACATCTGTTTATCTTTTCTATCTGCAGCTTGCCTAATTCCACCTTTCACCGCTTCATTTTCTACCCTTCACTTCACAGTTTTCATACTTTCACTCAGTGATGTTTCATCGCAAGTGACTTGATTTTAGGATAGTTACAATGAAGCTTTCACAGACAGGCCTATTTCATCACATGCTTTCCGTAGTTCCATCCTTTCAGCTGATACAGTAAAGCATCTTTGCGGATGCGGCGCACGAAATCAGCATAATCACGCTTTTCCTGCGGAGTCCAACCCGCCTCAGCAACAGCAGCCAGACGGGGCAGCATCAAGTATTCCAATACACTTGGCTCCATGACCCATTCCGTCCAAAAATTCGCTTGCACCCCTTTATAGAGCGATTGCAAACGGGCATCGACTCCCTTCATGGGCTGATAGGCATACACAGCCTCTACCGTTTCGGTACCTCTTCCCTGAGACATCGGTTCGGTAGGCAATTTCGATTGCTTGCGGTTGATATAATACGGAATCTGCGGAGAAAGAATCACTTCCATACCCTGTCCGGCAGCCTGCTTGGCAGCCGCGTTCGCTCCTACCCAAGCCATGACAACAATATCTTTACCAATCATCTCGGTGTTGCCGTGAAGCACTTCGTTCCAGAACACCAGGCGACGCTGCTGCTCTTTCGGCTTAGCTGCCATATGCACCTTCAGCTGCTGGTAAAAATGAAGTTGCAAATCTCGGAAGTTGGCAGACCCCAGCTCATTCAACAAAGCCTTGCATGCCTCGTTTTGCTGCCATTTATGTGTAGGACATTCATCGCCACCCAAATGCAGATAAGAGAACGGAAACAAATCTATCAACTCATCAATCACATCCTTGGCAAACTGCAACGCCTTGGGGTGAGCCACATTGATGACATCCGTTGAAACGCCCTGCCCCAACCACACTTCATGCTTGTTTTCAGGGTCGCAAGCCAGAAACTCCGGATAAGCAGCCACAGCCGCCTGGGAATGTCCCGGTATGTCAATTTCCGGAATAATCTCTATAAACCGCTGCTTGGCATAAGCCACGATTTCCCGGATATCATCCTGTGTATAATAGCCTCCATAGCGCAAGGTGTCATTGGGAGCCTTTCCATAAGCCAAAGCCTTGCTGTTACGCCAGGCACCCACTTCCGTCAGTCTGGGATATTTCTTGATTTCGATGCGCCAGCCCTGGTCTTCAGTGAGATGCCAGTGAAAACGGTTCATCTTATAGACAGCCAGCATATCAATCACCTTCTTAATCTGCTCTTTGCCGAAGAAATGACGGCCTTCATCCAGCATGAAACCGCGCCATTCAAAGCGGGGGGTATCTTCAATCTCTACTCCGGGCACTTGCCAGCCGCACGAATCGGCATAAGCCACTCCTGCTACCACCTCACAGCCTATCAACTGACGCAGTGTCTGCAAACCATAATAGAATCCGGCAGGACCGGCAGCTTCAAGCTTCATCTGACGGTCGGACACGTTCAAACGATAAGCTTCCTTGGCCAATGTACGGTCCAACTGCAACACCAGTCCTGCCTTACCAGGTTTGCGCACCAGCGCTACGTCGGTGCCAATAGCCGTTTGCAAGTCGGAGCGGAAAGCCGAAAAAACCTGCTTGATACTGTCTCCGTCATAGGGAGCGATGTAAGCCTTCAGCCGATCGGGCAACAGGAAACAATCGTCCGTCTCCACACAATGAGCCGGCTGGGGAATCAACGCGATGCGGTTAGCACACGGCTGAGTGCGCTCTTGAGCCGCCAACGTGTTTCCTACATACAAACATACACACAACAATAATAAAAGACATCTATTTTTCATGTTTCTACCGTATTTTCTTACTTTACCCTCCGATTTAACTGATTGTTTGCTTTTGCGGGCTTCGATTTTCCAATCCGTTTTCCCGACGGCTTCTTTTTTCCTCCTTTAGCCTGTGCCTTTCCGGCAAAAGGATTGTGGTTCTTTTTTATTGGCATAAATATATTCTACTTTTATCGTCAATCTCCTTCATAATACTCCCCTAGGAACCAGCGGGCAATAAAATCCCAGTTGTCGTGCAGAAGCTGCTTACCGTTGGCAAACGGAAACTGAGCCTCATCCAGCAGATGATGTTCCATGCCATACTTCAACAAGTCGAACGGACACAGCCCCTCCTCACAAAACAGTTCATAAGCCACTTCAGCCGTTTCCTCCTTATTATATAAAGAATTATTCTTATCGGCAAAGAACGTAGCCACGTCGGGACCAATCAGCAGTCCTTTCGGATTGCCATAGACTACAAAATTGCGGAATTCGGCCAAATCGGGCAATAAGGCTTCTTCCTTATCCTCCCATTTCAAGGAATGGACAAAGAAAAATTTCAGCGCATCGTAAGAATCGAAAAAGAGCAGAGAGGCTCCCTGACTGGCTTCCATAAAGCGCTCCACGTTCGTAGGCAGTTTCGCACCGGGAACAGCTACCGGCAGCGGACGGCTTTCTTTCTTCATCAGAGCCGTTTCCATCAGCCATTCCGAAGCCAAATGCTCACTGATAGGCGCCAATTCAAACACCTCATCCAGCCGGCTACATAAGAGAGCAGCTCCTTTCAGCAATGTTTCATCCATCGGATTCACGACTCCTCCAAACGCATCACCGGCAGGAGAGAGAAAAGTCCACAACAGAAAAGCCAGGTCTTCGCGATTGATTTCATCGGACAGATAAGCATCCGTCAGCGTATAAAACGGCAAATAACGACCGTACTTCTGCTGATGCCACCGGATAAACTGACGCCAGTTGCCGGCATCAGCCACACAGTCTTCCAGATACAGCGCACACGACAAAGCCACCCGGCGCTGAACTTCGTCCTTATTCATCTGATTATCATACAAGCCCGATGTCTCCACCAACGGCAAGAGGTCATTGGCCAACTGCAAATACCAAGCATCGGTCTCCACTGCTTTGGCACGGCCGTGCAAATCGGTCCATGCCTTCATATATATTTTAGAATGCTTCATGACTATAGTCGTTTTAAAGCTAATTTAATGACTTTCTCAACCGGAGCATCCGGTTCTTCTTTCAAGATGGCCAGCACCACCTTCTGCGACGGAGCAGCAGCAAAGCCCAGCATGGTCAGCGCTGCTACCGCTTCCTCCTGTACCTCTGCATTGGCCGCAGGAAGCAAAGCACCTCCCAATCCTCCGGCGCCATCGGCCGGTGCCATTCCCATCGTCTTCACCTTATCTTTCAAGTCAACAATCACCCGTTGGGCTGTTTTCAGTCCAATGCCCTTGACCGTTTTCAGCAAATTGGCATTTTCCGTACTGATGACATTCACCAGTTCGGACGGTGAAAGCGCCGAAAGAATCATGCGCGCTGTGTTTCCTCCGATGCCCGAAACGGAAATCAGCAGCAGAAAAATATCGCGCTCCTGCCTGTCGGCAAATCCGTACAGCACATAAGCATCTTCACGGATCGCTTCGTATACATACAGTTTGCATGTTTTTTTACCTTGAATAGCCGAATAGGTGTTCAAGGATATATTGGCGGCATAGCCCACTCCATTACAATCTATCACTGCGACAGCCGGACTCAGCTCGGCAAGTTCGCCTCTAACATACTCTATCATAATGGGAACAAAGATAAAACAAATTCAGCACAGAGAAAACATCGTGCAGGAGTTTTTGAAGCCTAGCCGAACACCCGGCAGAGCATAACCGACGAAGAAGACAAGTTACAAGTGAAAAAAATTAAAATAATTCATCTTAAAAGAAGGAAATCATGATAAAATGCATAATTTTGCAAACAAAAGAAAGAAAAATGTTCATTTAAACACAAAAATAGAATGAAAAAAGTAAGAGCAGCCATCGTAGGTTATGGCAACATCGGACACTATGTACTCGAAGCCTTGCAAGCTGCACCTGATTTTGAAATTGCCGGAGTCGTTCGCCGGGCAGGTGCTGAAAACAGACCGGAAGAATTGGCCAACTACCCTGTAGTAAAAGATATAAAAGAACTGGATAAGGTGGATGTAGCCATTCTTTGCACGCCGACCCGCAGCGTGGAGCAATATGCTAAGGAATACTTGGCCATGGGCATCCATACGGTAGACAGTTTCGATATTCATACCGGTATCGTAGAATTGCGCCGCAACCTGAACGAAGTGGCTAAAGAACACGGAGCAGTCTCCATTATCTCGGCCGGCTGGGATCCGGGAAGCGACTCCATTGTGCGCACGCTGCTCGAAGCCATTGCCCCCAAAGGCATCACCTACACCAACTTCGGACCGGGTATGAGCATGGGACATACGGTAGCCGTGAAAGCCATTGAGGGAGTAAAAGCAGCTCTTTCGATGACCATCCCCACAGGAACCGGCATTCACCGCCGTATGGTGTACATCGAACTGAAAGACGGATATGAATTTGAAACAGTAGCCGCTGCCATCAAAGCCGACCCGTATTTTGTGAATGACGAGACACACGTTAAGCTGGTACCGAGCGTGGATGCATTGCTGGATATGGGACACGGAGTCAACCTGACCCGCAAAGGCGTATCGGGCAAAACACAAAATCAGCTTTTCGAATTCAACATGCGCATCAACAATCCGGCGCTGACAGCTCAAGTGCTGGTTTGCACAGCCCGTGCTGCCATGAGACAACAACCCGGATGCTACACATTAGTGGAAGTACCGGTAATCGATTTGCTGCCGGGTGAACGGGAAGAGTGGATTGGACATTTGGTATAAAAACCACATAAAACAGATACAAACAGCAGCAGTTTGCTGCATAGTGGCTACACAAGTCTAAGAAAAGGACTTGTGTAGCCACTTTTTTTCACAGCAACTTCCTTATCCAACCTCTATTTCCTCCCGTTTTCATCTATTTTATCCCTTCAATAGAAAGCGGTATACAGAAGAAAAATGAAAAACTCAAATTGGATATAACAACCAAAAGTTTCCCAAAACGGAAAACTTTCTGTATCAGCGAGAAGAAAAAGTGTTCCCAAAAATTAATGTTAAAAGCTAACCTAGATACAGAAATAACTCCTATCTTTGCAATCGTTTTCGGGACTAAAAGAGGTTTAGTAAACAAGGGAACGCTGTGCAAATCGGCGACAGTACCCGCTGCTGTAATTCTCTGAGAATCCGCACATTATAGTCACTACATCCACCGATGCGGGAAGGCGATGCGAGGGAGGGATAAGTCAGAAGACCTACCGAAGACAAGAGTCACTTTCTTTTTATTACAAATTTATAAACTTTCGGGAGTTAGAGTTATGAACTATGCAGAAATTTGCATCATTAAGCGTGATGGTAAAAGAGAAGATTTCTCAATTAGTAAAATCAAGAATGCCATAGAAAAGGCTTTTCATGCCACAGGCATTCAAGATGAACAGCAGCTGGTGGCCGACATTACCATGAATGTCATCAGCCAGTTTACTTCTTCTACCATAACAGTGGAAGAAATACAGGACCTCGTGGAAAAGGAACTGATGAAGGTGCGTCCGGAGGTAGCCAAAAAGTATATCATCTACCGTGAATGGAGAAATACGGAGCGCGACAAGAAGACGCAGATGAAGCATATCATGGACGGCATCGTGGCCATCGACAAAAACGATGTAAATCTGAGCAATGCCAACATGAGCAGCCACACTCCCGCCGGACAGATGATGACGTTTGCATCGGAAGTGACCAAGGATTACACCTACCGCTACCTGCTGCCGAAGCGTTTTGCTGAAGCGCATCAGCTGGGAGATATCCACATTCATGATTTGGACTACTACCCCACAAAGACTACCACTTGTATACAATATGACATGGACGACCTCTTTGAACGGGGTTTCCGCACCAAGAACGGCAGTATCCGCACACCGCAAAGCATTCAGAGCTATGCTACGCTGGCTACTATCATCTTCCAGACCAACCAGAACGAACAGCATGGAGGTCAGGCTATTCCGGCTTTCGATTTTTTCATGGCGAAAGGGGTATCCAAGTCATTCCACAAGCATCTGGCTACCTTCATCAACTTCTATATGATGATGGAAAACGGGGTGCAGACGGAAGAAAAAACCATCCGGACGCTGATTCAGGAACATCTGTCTTCGATTCAGCCCAACGATGCCGAGCGGGACAACTTGCGTATAGCTTTAAGTGCTCTTCATATATTGATAGACAGAGAGCATCTGAACCACATTGTGGAGAAGGCTTACCAGCAAACCCGCAAAGACACGCATCAGGCTATGGAAGGCTTTATCCACAACTTGAACACCATGCATTCCCGCGGAGGAAACCAGGTGGTGTTCAGTTCCATCAACTACGGTACAGATACATCGTCGGAGGGACGTATGGTGATTGAGGAGTTGCTCAAAGCAACGACTGAAGGGTTGGGCAACCGAGGTGAAGTGCCGGTGTTCCCCATCCAGATTTTCAAGGTGAAAGACGGGGTTTCTTTCTCTGAACAAGATTTTGAAAAGGCCATGAAGGCAGAGAACATAGAAGAAGCCATGAGAGAACGGTACGAGGCACCCAACTTCGACCTGTTGCTGAAGGCTTGTCAGACCACAGCCAAGGCACTCTTCCCGAACTTCATGTTCCTGGATACGCCATTCAACTCAAATGAGAAATGGAGAGCCGACGATCCCAAACGATATGTATATGAGCTGGCAACTATGGGATGCCGCACACGTGTCTTCGAAAATGTGGCTGGAGAAAAAACATCACTGGGCCGCGGCAACCTGTCGTTCACGACACTCAACATGCCCCGTCTGGCTATCGAAGCCCGCATCAAAGCAGAAGGGCTGGTGGAAGACGAACGGAACATCAATGCCATCGAGCAGAAAGCCAAGGAGATTTTTATCGAATCGGTGCATCAGATGGCCGTTCTCGTGGCCGACCAACTATATGAACGCTACCAGTATCAGCGCACGGCGCTGGCTCGCCAGTTCCCATTCATGATGGGCAACGATGTATGGAAAGGAGGAGGCAAACTTCATCCCAACGAGCAAGTAGGCGATGTGTTGCGCAGCGGTACATTGGGTATCGGTTTTATCGGTGGACACAACGCGATGGTGGCGCTGTACGGAGAAGGACATGGACACAGCCAGAAAGCATGGGACACCCTGTATGAAGCTGTGTTGGAAATGAACAAGGTAGCAGATGAATATAAGGAAAAGTACGACCTCAACTATTCGGTATTGGCTACTCCTGCCGAGGGTCTTTCCGGCCGCTTCACGAAAATGGACCGCCGCAAATACGGAAAAATTCCGGGAGTTACCGACCGTGACTATTACATCAACTCGTTCCATGTAGATGTGAAAGAGCCCATCAGCATTGTGGAAAAGATTAAGCGGGAAGCTCCCTTCCATGCCATCACCCGTGGCGGACACATCACCTACGTGGAACTGGATGGTGAAGCACAAAAGAACATACGGGCCATTGCCAAGATTGTGAAGGTGATGCATGATGAAGGCATCGGCTATGGTTCGATCAACCACCCGGTAGACACCTGCCACAACTGCGGATACAAGGGAGTTATATTCGATAAATGCCCGGTTTGCCAGAGTGAAAACATCTTGCGGATGCGCCGCATCACAGGATACCTGACAGGTGACTTGAGTTCTTGGAATTCAGCCAAACGGGCCGAAGAAAAAGACCGGGTGAAACATAATTGATGGTCATGCTGAATCTGATAGGTACATATCCGGAAACAATTGTAGATGGGGAGGGCATCCGGTATTCCATTTATCTGGCCGGTTGCTCCCACCATTGTCCGGGTTGCCACAATCCGGAAAGCTGGAATCCGCAGCATGGCGAACCGCTGACAGAAAAGAAAATTGCTGCCATCATCAAGGAAATCAAGGCCAATCCGTTGCTCGACGGAGTGACCTTCTCCGGTGGAGACCCGTTTTTCTGCCCCGGTGAATTTCTGCCGCTTATCCGGCGGGTAAAGGAAGAAACCGGGCTAAACATCTGGTGCTACACGGGATATACTTACGAGGAAATCATGAATCACCCCGAACTGAAAGCTATCTTACCCTATGTAGACGTATTGGTAGACGGCCGGTTTGAGCAAACGCTGTTCTCTCCGTATCTGGAGTTTAGGGGAAGCAGCAACCAGCGCATCTTGAAACTAAAAAATCCTCCTGCTACAAATCTATAGCAGGAGGATTTTTTATTGAATTATCGACCAAGTGATTACTTAGAACAAAAACCTCAAGACATCATTGAAGTTGGCCCAAATCAACAGTCCGAACAGCAAAGCCATCCCTGTCATCTGCGCATATTCCATAAACTTATCACTGGGCTTGCGACGCGTAATTATTTCATAAAGCAGGAAGAGCACGTGTCCGCCATCCAATGCCGGAATAGGCAAGATATTCATGAAAGCCAGAATAATGGAAAGGAAAGCCGTCATGTACCAGAACTGATGCCAGTCCCACGTAGCCGGGAAAATACTTCCAATTGTACCGAAACCACCCAACTGCTTTGCACCTTCTTTCGAGAAAAGATATTTCATGTTGCCCACATAACCTTCGAGCGTTTTTACTCCCAAGGCAGCTCCGGCCGGGAAAGATTCCAAGAACGTATATTCCTTCTCTACCATCGGCATCAGGCGATCGGTCATCACACAAGCCGTTACTCCCATCATATAGGTAGAATCCACACGCACATTCAAGGTATCTGTCACTCCGCCGCGCACATAAGTCAGCGTAAACTGGCGAGGATCGTTTCCTTCTTTTATCAGTTTAGCTTCGTTTTGTTTACGCTCCATCATCGCCATACGGAAATCTGAAAAAGAAATAGATTTTCCATCCAACGCGATAATGCTGTCACCCGGCAAAACACCAGCCTGTGCAGCTGGAGAATTCACCAGTACGCTATCAATCACATAAGGGAAACGGAAAGAAGCAAAACGGGCACTGTCGGCCAGCAAACGCTGCATCATATCTTCCGGAATATAAACCGAAGCCTTCTCACCATTACGAAGTACACTTACCTCGTGCGCATCTGCAATCTGGCTCAGCATGTCACCGTCATACCGTTCGAAAGGCACTCCATCGGCAGACAGCAAAACATCACCATCCTGAAAGCCCACAGCTTTGGCTGTTTCATTGAACTCCATACCCAAAGGAGCTTCCTGCACCTTGATGTACTGATCGCCCCAGGCAAACAGAATCATCGAGTAGATAAACAAGGCCAAAAGGAAGTTGAACAACACACCGCCCACCATAATCAGCAGCCGCTGCCAAGCCGGTTTGGAACGGAATTCCCACGGTTGCTCGGGCTGACTCATCTGCTCGGTGTCCATAGATTCATCAATCATACCGGAGATTTTCACATATCCTCCCAATGGCAACCAACCTACACCATATTCTGTTTCGCTATTCTTTGGTTTAAACTTAAACAAAGTAAACCAAGGATCGAAGAATATACAGAATTTTTCTACACGCACCTTAAACAAACGGGCAAAGAGAAAATGCCCGCCTTCGTGAATGATTACAAGCAACGAAAGACTCATAATCAATTGCAGGGCACGAATCAAAAATGTTTCCATGTCTATTTTTTACTAGATTACTATTAAATTATTATCGGATTTATTTAGTTGTATTGTCGCACCAGTTCCGCAGCAATCCGGCGAGCTTCCGCATCGGTTGCCACATAGTCATCATAGGACGGTTCGGCCACAAATGCAGCCAGCTGCATTGTGCGTTCAATGACATCACTCATGCCAAGGAAGCTGATACCATCCTTCAGGAAAGAAGCCACCACTACCTCATTGGCTGCATTCACGATACAAGGCATATTGCCTCCCCTATACATCGCTTCATACGCCAAAGCTAAGTTACGGAAACGCTTCGTATCCGGCTGTTCAAACGTCAGATTCGTGCATTGCGTGAAATCCAACCGGTCGAAAGAAGAACAGACACGATCGGGGTAAGAAAAAGCATACTGAATGGGCAGACGCATATCCGGCATACCCAACTGAGCTTTGACCGCACCGTCTTCAAACTGCACCATGGAATGGATAACCGACTGCGGGTGCACCACGACCTCTATCTGGCTGGGCTGAACCCCGAACAGCCATTTCGCTTCAATGACCTCAAACCCCTTGTTCATCATAGAGGCCGAGTCAATGGTAATCTTCGCCCCCATGTCCCAATTGGGATGCTTCAAAGCCTGTACCTTCGTCACCGTCTGCAGCTGCTCCAAGGAATAGGTTCGGAAAGGACCTCCGGAGGCTGTCAGAATAACTTTTTCAATCGGATTGCCCACTTCACCTGCCAGACACTGGAAAACAGCCGAATGTTCGGAGTCGACAGGGAGAATCGGTGTATGGTATTGCTGAGCCAGCTGATTGATCAGTTCCCCGGCCACCACTAACGTCTCCTTATTAGCCAAGGCGATGGCTTTCCTTGCACGGATCGCATTGATGGTCGGTTTCAACCCGGCATAGCCCACCATAGCCGTAAGCACCATATCGATGGGAGCCTCCTGCACTACCTGACAAATGGCATCAATGCCGGCATACACCTTAATCGGCAAATCTTTCAATGCCTCTTTCAACGGAGCATACTTTTCTTCATTGGCTATCACCACCACCTCCGGCATAAACTTTCTGGCTTGAGCAATAAGCAGTTCCACCCGATTGTTGGCCGTCAAGGCATACGCTTCATACAAGTCGGGATGTTCCTCAACGACCTGTAAAGCTTGCGTACCGATAGAGCCGGTAGACCCTAAAATAGCTATCTGTTTTTTCTTTTTAGTTTCTATATTCATGACCTAAAATACAATATATTTTTCCGGATTCACCGGATGACCTTTGTACCACAGTTCAAAATGCAGATGCGGTCCGGTACTCAGCGTGCCACTGTTGCCCACCAAAGCAATAGCCTCTCCACCTTTCACCACATCTCCTTCCTTCTTCAGTAGCGAACCGCAATGCTTGTACACAGATACGAAGTCCTGATTGTGCTGCACCCCTATCAAATAACCGGTTTCGGCTGTATAAGTGCTCAGAATCACCGTACCGTCCATCGTGGCCAGCACACTTTCATTGGGATTAGCTGCAATATCCGTGCCGAAATGCTTCCTATCCATATCAAAATGACTGGAAATCATACCGCGGGTAGGCCGAAACATCACCAGCCCCGTCACGTCCGGCCGGGAAGCAATCGTTGTCAGATTATATTTCTCATTCTCTTCATACTGCCGCCGAAATTCCTCCTCCCGCTTGGTGCGTTCCATCAAGGTATCTTTGCGTGCAGCCGTCAGCGAATCCAGCGTCTGCACACTGTCGATAGGCACTTGTCCGCTAAAAATATCCTGAATATTCATGATGTAAAGGTTCTGCTGATGAAGCATCGTCTGCAGAGAGTCTACCCGCAACGCATTCGCCACAATCTGCGAACGCACCTCACTGTTCATATAGCCCGGCAGATAATTGCGCAGAGGAGTAAACGCAATGATGCAAGCTGCGATGAGAAAAAGAACCGTCAGCACACTCAACAGCACCGAAAGGCCATTCAGTTTCGACACACGAAGTCCCACAACCTCCTCAAGTGTATTCTCATTGACAATCGTCAACTTATACTTGAACTTAATATTTTTCCAGAAAGCCTTGCTTCGCTTTTTCCTTACCATCACCGATTTCCTCTTTTACTGATTAGTATTCAAAGACGCATCCAGACAAACTTTACTCATCGCCGTCATCAGCGTCCAGTTCATCCATATTCAACAGTCCTTCAGGGAGTTCTACCGTAATCAGTTTCTGTTCCCGGCTGATGCCTAAGATAAACTCTTCCTGAGCAGGAACCAGCAGTTCACCGTCTTTCGTATCCACTACAAAAAGCGTATTGACCGTCGTAGTATCCACATCCACCACTTCACCCAACACACCATAACGAGTGTCTTCCATGAGGAATCCCACAAAGAAACTCCACGACAGACTACCATCTTCGGCCTCTTCGGCATGCTTCACAGGGAAATACACTTCCACATTGGTAAACATCCGTGCCCGTTCGGCCGTGTCAATACCTTCCAGCTTCACCAAAGCAGAAGAATCGGAACGGAAACGATATTCTTCAATGAAGAAAGGCACAAAAATACCATCCAACAAACAAACCAAATAATCGGCATCTACCCGGTCGAACACATCGTCGGTAAACGTAAACTGCAATTCCCCATGGATGCCATGCGGCTTGTTGAACAAGCCTATTTTATATACTTCTTCTCTTCTTATCATATACGCGTAATTCGTGCACCGATGGCATTCAGTCGTCCTTCAATATTCTGATAACCACGGTCAATCTGTTCTATATTACTAATCGTACTGGTACCTTCGGCACTCATGGCAGCAATCAGCAAGGCAATACCTGCCCGGATATCCGGTGAAGTCAGTCGGGCTCCACGCAACTTAAAGCCATGATTGTGACCGATAACTACCGCTCTATGAGGGTCACACAGAATAATCTGAGCCCCCATATCAATCAACTTATCCACAAAGAAAAGACGGCTTTCAAACATCTTTTGATGGATAAGCACACTTCCCTTGGCCTGTGTAGCCACCACCAGCATCACACTCAGCAGGTCGGGAGTCAGCCCGGGCCATGGAGCATCTGCAATGGTCATAATCGAACCGTCGATAAAAGATTCGATTTCGTAGGTTTCCTGAGCTGGAACAAAGATATCATCTCCCCGCTGCTCCAGCCTCACACCCAAGCGGCGGAAGCTATCTGGGATGATGCCCAGATTTTCATAAGACACATTTTTAATTGTAATCTCACTCTGCGTCATAGCTGCCATACCGATGAAACTGCCGACTTCAATCATATCGGGCAATACGGTATGCCGGGTGCCATGCAAAGATTCCACCCCTTCAATGGTAAGCAGGTTCGATGCAATGCCGCTGATTTTAGCCCCCATCCGATTGAGCATGCGGCAAAGTTGCTGCACATACGGCTCACATGCCGCATTGTAAATCGTCGTAGTTCCTTTTGCCAACGCTGCTGCCATCACGATGTTGGCCGTACCCGTTACCGATGCCTCATCCAAAAGTATATAATTGCCATGAAGCTGGTCGGCCGTAATTTCATATACACCCCGCACATCATCATAGCAAAACTCAGCACCCAAAGCATGAATACCCACAAAATGAGTATCCAGCCGGCGACGTCCTATCTTGTCTCCACCCGGTCTGGAAATCAGCGCCTTTCCAAAACGGGCTACCATCGGTCCAATCAACATGACAGACCCTCTCAAAGAGGCACACTTCTTCAGAAACTCATCACTCTGAAGATATTCCCAATCCACATTCTCGGCTTTAAAACTATACGAATCAACACCCTCTTTGGCCACTTTCACCCCCATCTCCCTCAGAAGCTGGATGAGGTTGTTAACATCCAGAATATCTGGAATATTATTCACCGTCACTACCTCATCAGTAAGCAACGTAGCACAAATAATCTGCAAGACCTCGTTTTTGGCTCCCTGCGGATAAATGTCACCGCAAAGACGATGTCCCCCTTCAATTACAAATGAAGCCATTGTTCAAATATATTAAAAAGTCAAACCGGATGTTAGTATCTTCTCTTGTTGTTTTGGCGATTGTTGTTGAAGTTGTTTTTCTGACGACCCGTGTTCTGATTGAGACGTTCGGCCATGAGCCTCACAATTTCATCCGTCACTTGGAGTTTACCATCAGAAAGTTCATACAGATCTTCTGCAATCTTCTTATCATCTACCGTGTCCTTATTCCAGGCCATGTAATCCTTTTTCATATGATTGCAAATCAGAGCAATCAAATTGTTTTTTTCATTGCCCTCAGAAAATTCCACCGCCTTCTTAATCAGCACTTCGAGCGTATATCCGTAGTGACGGTAACGCATACGGGATGCACTGTAAGGAATATATTCGGGACGAGTCACCAGATTGTCTTTCCGGATAATTTCATACGGATAATCAATATCCAGCTGAAAGCCGGACATGATAGCCAAATGATCCCAAAGTTTGTGCTTGAAATCGGGAACATCACGCAAATGGGGAAACATATTTCCCATAATGTTGATGATTGTATTGGCACAGCGCTGACGTTCGGCACGATCCTCAATGGTCAGTGCATAATCAACCATATTCTGAATACTCCGTCCATATTCTGGAAGCGGCATTTTTTTCTGTTGAGTATTATATTGCATATTTATTCTTTAAGGCATAATTAAATTTTTCTTCGGTGTAGATGCAACGAATTCCTTCAGATAGAAGGGTTCGAAATAAGCTACATCCTTGTAGTCTTCAGTAGCCACTGCTTTTTCTGAAAGCGGGAACATCATTTTAGCCAGCGGATGGATGTCATCAATAAAATGTGCATTGGGATGTGTTATCTTTTCGCGGCACTTGGCAGCTCCGTTGCCATAAAAATACACCGGATGCTCGTTCAGGTAATCCAAATAAGAATTTTCATCCACAATATCAGCCGCAATGGCACGCTTTACCTTCAGCGCACGGTCATAGACAGCTGCATACACTTCCATGCGCCGGGCATCAATCATAGGACACAGCAAGGCATCTTCCGGAAGATCGTGATACAGCAACACGGGAACACTTAAAACTTCCAGTGTAGGGATACCAATCAAAGGAAGGTTCCGTCCATAGCAAATACCCTTCGCCATGGAGACTCCGATACGAAGTCCGGTATAAGAACCCGGTCCGCAGCTCACCGCCACGGCATCCAACGGAATGGCATGACTATCAATGAACGACAATGCTTCATCTACAAACACTCCCAAAGACACGGCATGAGAAGGACCTTTCAAATCTTCTTCATTAAAAATGGTTTGTCCGTCTTGACTGACTGCTACCGAACAAACAGTGGTAGAAGTCTCAATATTCAGTATACACGACATAAAAATCAGCTAATTAAATTGACGCAAATTTACGTGATTATTTCCAATTCTTAAAATATTCGTGTACTTTTGCACAAAACTTTAAGGATATGATACAATCTATGACAGGATACGGCAAAGCTACAGCCGAACTTCCTGATAAAAAAATAAACGTAGAAATCAAGTCGCTCAACAGCAAGGCCATGGACCTGTCCACCCGCATTGCTCCGGCTTATCGTGAGAAAGAAATTGAAATCCGTAACGAGATTTCCAAAGTTTTGGAACGCGGAAAAGTAGATTTTTCCTTGTGGATTGAGAAGAAGGAAGGTGCGGACAGTGCCACTCCCATCAATCAGGAGTTGCTGAAGGGATATTACAAACAAATTTTATCTATATCTGAGAATCTGAACATTCCACTTCCTGCCGACTGGTTCCAAACCCTGCTCCGCATGCCGGACGTGATGTCAAAAACCGAAATCCAGGAACTGAGTGAAGAAGAATGGGCAACCGTTCATGCCACTGTGCTGGAAGCCGTTAATCACCTGGTTGACTTCCGCAAACAGGAAGGCATGGCCCTGGAGAAAAAATTCCGTGAGAAAATCAGCAATATCAGCAGTCTGCTCGAAAAAATTACACCGTATGAAAAAGAACGGGTAGAGAAAGTGAAAGAGCGCATCATCGAAGCGCTTGAAAAGACGCTGAGTGTGGACTATGACAAAAACCGTCTGGAACAGGAACTGATCTATTACATCGAAAAGTTAGACATAAATGAGGAAAAGCAACGCCTCACCAATCACTTGAAATACTTCATCAGCACACTGGAAGGCGGATGCGGACAAGGCAAGAAATTGGGATTCATCGCACAGGAAATGGGCCGTGAAATCAACACCTTGGGCAGCAAGTCCAACCATGCCGAGATGCAGAAAATCGTTGTTCAGATGAAAGATGAACTGGAGCAGATCAAAGAACAGGTATTAAACGTCATGTAAATTAAATTCTTATCACTCATGGCAGGAAAATTAATCATCTTCTCTGCCCCTTCGGGGTCAGGGAAATCCACCATTATCAACTATTTGCTGACACAGGGACTCAATCTGGCGTTTTCCATTTCGGCCACCAGCCGTCCACCCAGAGGCACCGAGCAGCATGGAGTAGAATACTTTTTCCTCACACCGGAAGAATTTCGTTCGCGTATTGAAAACAATGAATTTCTGGAATACGAGGAGGTATATAAAGACCGCTATTACGGCACATTAAAAGCACAAGTAGAAAAACAGTTGGAAGCCGGACAGAACGTGGTTTTCGATGTGGATGTAGTAGGCGGATGCAACATCAAGAAGTTTTATGGCGACCGCGCCTTGTCTGTGTTCATCCAGCCTCCTTCCGTAGAAGAACTGCGCCGCCGGCTGGAAGGTCGGGGCACGGATGCTCCGGAAGTGATTGAAAGCCGTATTGCAAAAGCGGAATTCGAACTGAGTTTTGCTCCGCAATTCGACCGCATTATTGTGAACGACAACCTCGAAACAGCAAAAGCGGAAACGCTTGCCGTAATCCGGGAGTTTCTCAATCAATAAAGCGCTGAGACGTAAAAGAAAAGATAAAGGGATTTAAAAGATATAGGATATGACAAACAACGGTAAAGTGAAGACCGGAATTTTCAGCGGTTCTTTCAACCCCATCCACATCGGACACCTCGCATTAAGCAATTACCTTTGCGAATACGAAGGACTGGATGAAGTGTGGTTTATGGTCAGTCCTCAAAATCCCCTCAAAACACAGGCGGAGTTATGGAGCGAAGAACTCCGCCTTCATTTGGTGCAACTGGCCATTGAGGATTATCCGCAATTTCGGGCATCCGATTTCGAGTTTCACCTTCCCCGTCCTTCCTACAGCGTACACACGCTGGAAAAGTTGCGGGAAGCCTACCCCGAACGGGAGTTTTATTTCATCATCGGATCAGACAACTGGAATCACTTTAACCGGTGGTATCAGTGGGAACGCATCGTCAATGAAAACCGGCTCATCGTCTACCCCCGTCCCGGCTATCCGGTAGATGAAACCACCTTGCCACCTACTGTCCGTCTGGTTCAGTCTCCCGTATTCGAAATCAGTTCGACTTTTATCCGTGAGTCACTGAAGGCAGGAAAGGATATCCGTTACTTCCTGCACCCCAATGTATGGAAAGCCATTCAGTCTACGGAGATCCGCTCACTTTTTCCTGTCAATCAACCAGCCGGTGAAGGGTAATGACAATGATTTCGGCCGGTGCCCCGATGCGTAGCGGCAACTGCGACGTGCCGATGCCATTGGTCACAATCAAAGGAATTTTAGCTGAATTGTAAGACAGTCCTGTCAAGAAGCGATTACCATAATGAGAAATGGCTACCGGAGAATACCCTAACACACGCACCTGACCGCCATGAGTATGGCCTGCCAGCGCCAAGTCAGTATTGGCTACCGAAACATCTTCAATATAATCGGGAGTATGAACCAGCAGAATAACAAAATCTTCGGGTGCAAGCGCCAATGTAGGTGACACGCCGTTGGCAGCCAAATCAAAAGGATTACGCACACCGGCAATCAATATTTTCTCCCCATTTTTCCGAATAGCATCCACCTTATGCTCAAGCACATGCATACCATAATGCTCCATTGTGCGCACAATATCGTCCGTACAGCGCTCATAATCATTATTTCCCAACACACCATACGTTCCCATCGGTGTCTTCACGCGTGACAAAGCAGCAAACAGCGGTTCCACAAACTCACAACCTTCCTGATAGTCACCCCCCATCAGAATGACATCTGCCTTCTGCTCATCCAGCAAACGAACCAAGTTATTCAATTCCTTTTCCTTGAACAAACTCTTATAATGCAAGTCAGAAATAAACACGATACGGAAACCTTCAAAAGCGGCAGGCACATCACGGTGAGTAAAGTCATAATTCACCACCCGGTCAATTCCGGTGTAGGCAGAAGAGAGTTTCACGGTAGAAGAACGCACCTTAGTGCCCTTTACCACCCAATTCCCGTTTTTATCCTTCTCCGCTTTTCTGGTTGTTCGCTTCTTTTTCTTCGTCTTATCCAATTGTTTCAACGACGAATGATCGGGAGTAAACAGGTGAGCAATCGATGCTCCAGAATCCAAGCGATGAGTATAAGCTGAATCTACATTCAACTCCAGTGAAGGCAAAGAACGGACCAGTTGTTTTTTCGATTTACAAGATGCCAACAGCAATGCTATAAGCAAAAAAAGGAAAGGCGTAATTTTTCTCATTCAATTATATATTATATTCTTCTCTATCAATTCTCTAATGATTTGAGTTTTGGGCTGCAAAGATACAAAAAATCACGTATCTTTGTCATCCGAAACTTTTTTATAACAGATATTAAAGCATATTAGATTGAACGAAAACATGGAAAAAGTAGAACGTAATTCAGTAAAAGCATGGATATTGGCAGCACGTCCCAAAACACTGACAGGAGCTGTCACCCCCGTACTTATCGGCACGGCACTTGCTTTCATGGACGGACATTTTCATTGGATACCGGCCCTCGTCTGCTGCCTGTTTGCCTGCTTGATGCAGATAGCAGCCAACCTTATCAACGACCTGTTCGACTTTCTTAAAGGCACCGACGGGGAAGACCGCTTAGGCCCTGAGCGCGCATGTGCACAAGGATGGATTTCTCCGCAAGCCATGAAAACAGGCATAGCAGTCACTGTTGTATCAGCCTGCCTCATCGGCAGCACCTTGCTATTCTATGCCGGATGGGAACTCATCCTTGTCGGTCTGCTCTGCGTTTTGTTTGCCTTTCTTTATACCACCGGTCCCTATCCTCTATCCTACAACGGATGGGGAGACGCACTCGTCATTCTCTTTTTCGGTTTTGTGCCTGTAGGAGGTACCTACTACGTGCAGGCCCTCAACTGGACGCCCGAAGTTACCATAGCCTCCCTGTCTTGCGGACTTCTGATAGACACCCTGCTGGTGGTAAACAACTACCGGGACCGGGAAACAGACGCACATTGTGGGAAGAAAACACTCATTGTATGGTTAGGAGAAACATTTGGAAGTTACTTCTACCTCCTGCTGGGAGTGACAGCCTCCCTTATCTGCCTGTACTTCCTCATCGACGGTCACCTCTATGCAGCGTTATTGCCTCAGCTATACCTCATTCCACACATCCTCACATGGAGGCGGATGGTGAAAATCAATAAAGGTAAAAAATTAAACAGCATATTAGGCGAAACCTCGCGAAATATGCTGCTCATGGGAATTCTGTTGTCTATCGGATTCTTTTTAGGATGAATGGGATTTACTTCCCATACATCCTTTCATAATACTGCTGATAGCCACCGCTGGTCACCTCTTCTACCCAGTCCTGGTTCTCTAAATACCAACAGATAGTCTTTACGATACCCACCTCAAATGTAGTCTCAGGATACCACCCCAAATCATTGGTAATCTTTGTAGGATCAATCGCATAGCGCTGATCGTGCCCCAAACGGTCTTTGACAAACGTAATCAAATCATCATTAATCCAATCCACCGTAAGCTCCCCGTTGGCATCTTTCACCTTTTTCTTAAGCACCTTACGATATTCTGCATTATCCTCCATCAGCTTGCGAATCGTAGCAATGGTCAGCTTCACGATTTCAAGGTTGGTCTTTTCATTATGTCCGCCCACGTTATAGATTGATCCGTCCTTTCCCTCACGAACCACCATATCGATGGCTTTGCAGTGATCTTCCACATACAACCAGTCGCGCACATTACTACCGTCACCATAAACAGGCAACTGCTTTCCTTCCAATATATTTTTAATAATCAATGGAATCAGTTTTTCAGGGAAATGATACGGTCCATAATTATTAGAACAGCGAGTGATGGAAACAGGCATTTTATACGTATCCCGGTAAGCCATCACAAACAAATCGGCACTGGTTTTAGAAGCGCTATAAGGACTATGAGGACACAGCGGCGTATCTTCCGTAAAATATCCCTCACTGCCAAGCGAACCATACACCTCATCTGTAGACACTTGATGATAACGCACCCCTTTTCTCCACACAGGATACCCCTGTTCATCCTTGCCCATCACCCAAGCCCGACGAGCGCAATCCAGCAGATTCTGCGTACCCAATATATTGGTCAGTAAAAACAACTGCGGATTTTCAATGCTTCGGTCCACATGACTCTCAGCAGCAAAGTTTACCACATAGTCAAAACGGTATTCTGCAAAAAGACTATCGACCAATGCACGGTCGCCTATATCACCCTTAATAAAATAACAGCGTTCATTATCAATATCCTTGGCAACCGTTCCCAGATTGCCGGCATACGTCAAAGCATCCAAAATCACCACTGTGATGTCACTGTGTTTAGCCAAGATGTATTTGACATAGTTGGCACCGATAAAACCCGCTGCACCGGTCACTAAATAAGTTTTCATATGTATATATTATATTGATTTTAGGATTGTTGTGCCAATTCAATCAGATACCTGCCATACTCTGTTTTTGCCAGACGCTCTCCCAATGCCCGAAGTTGTCCGGTAGAAATCCACCCCTGACGCCAGGCGATTTCCTCAATGCAGCTCACGTAGAATCCCTGTCTATTCTGAATGGTGGCCACGAAATTGGAAGCCTCCAGAAGGCTGTTGCAGTTGCCCGTATCCAGCCACGCAAAACCACGTCCGAAGAGTTCAATTTTCAGTGTCCCCTCTTCCAGATACAAACGGTTCAAGTCGGTTATTTCATATTCCCCACGCTTCGACGGTTGCAGCGAAGCTGCTTTTTCCGTCACACTGGCATCATAAAAATAAAGACCCGGCACCGCATAATTGCTTTTGGGCTTTTCCGGCTTCTCTTCCAGAGAGATTACATTTCCATTGTCGTCAAACTCCACTACACCATAAGCACAGGGATCTTTCACATAATAGCCAAAGATACAAGCCCCTTTTTCAATACTGGCGGCCCGGCGGAGCATCGCAGAAAAGCCTTGTCCATAAAAGAGATTATCACCTAAAATCAAGCATCCCGGTTCCCCACCCAGGAAATCGGCTCCCAACACAAAAGCCTGAGCCAATCCGTTAGGATGCTCCTGTACCTGATAAGAAAATGCCATCCCCAATTCTTCACCCGTACCCAGCAACTCCTGAAAAACAGGCAAATCACGGGGAGTAGAAATAATCAGCACTTCCCGGATGCCAGCCAGCATCAATGTAGACAAAGGATAATAAATCATCGGCTTGTCATAGACCGGCATAATTTGCTTAGAAATGGCTTTGGAAAGCGGATAAAGACGAGTGGCGCTTCCTCCTGCAAGAATAATTCCCTTCATATTCTCTTGTATGATTATATTTATGCTACAAACTTAGGCAAGATTTCTAAAAAAACAAAAAAACGAAGCCTTTATTTATCAGCCAATTCAATCACCTCCAAGTCACTGAATTCTCCCTGATGGATAACAAAACGGACCAGCGTGCGTACTTTGTGAAAACCATACCTGCCTGCCGCACCCGGATTGATGTGCAGCATACCCAACGTTTTGTCATATTTCACTTTCAGAATATGCGAATGCCCGCTGATGAACAGCTTGGGAGGCCGGGTGAGCAGACTTCCTGCTATCGAAGGATCATACTTGCCCGGGTAGCCACCGATATGCTTCATCAGCACTTCCGCACCATCCACAACAAAGCGGTTGACCTGCGGAAAACGGCGCCGGATATCCTGCCCGTCGATATTTCCATAAACAGCCCGTAGCGGACGGAAGGCCTCCAGTTTGTCGGCCACTTCCATCGAACCGATATCCCCTACATGCCAGATTTCATCACAGCATTCAAAATACGTCAGATACTTCTCGTCCCAATAAGCATGGGTATCCGACAATAATCCAATTCTTGTCATAAAATTCTTTGTTTAATTCAACAAAGATAGTATATTTGAAAAAATCTTATGCACATGGAAAACAAATATAGTTATTTCAAACGGGATATCAGTTGGCTATCATTCAACTACCGAGTTCTACTAGAAGCGTTGGACGAACGCCTCCCGCTTTATGAACGTATCAACTTTATTTCCATCTATTCATCCAACTTGGAGGAGTTTTACAAAATCCGCATAGCCGACCATAAAGCCATTGCTTCGGGTGCCACCCAAAGCGATGAAGAAACGGTGCAGTCGGCCCGCACCCTTGTAGAAGAAATCAACCAGGAAGTAAACAGGCAACTGGACGACCGCGTGCATATCTATGAAAAGAAAATCGTTCCGGCTCTGCGAAAAAACCACATTATATTTTACCAGAACCGTCACGTAGAAGCATTCCACCAGCAGTTTATCAAAGATTTTTTTAAAGAAGAAATCTTTCCCTACCTGCAACCAGTGCCTGTGAGCAAGGGTAAAATTGTATCTTTTCTGCGAGACAACCGCCTGTATCTGGCCATCCGGGCATATCTCAAAGGGGATACAGACTACCCCCGCACCCCTAACTACTTTGTCATGAAGCTGCCCTATTCCAAAGTGCCTCGCTTCATCGAACTGCCTGCCTACGAAAAGAACTATTACCTGATGTATATGGAAGACATCATCAAGGCCAATTTAAGCCTCATCTTCCCCGGGTATGACATTGACTCCAGTTATTCCATCAAAATATCCCGCGATGCAGATATTCTGATAGATGATACCACCAGCAGTGCCGACTTGGTAGCTCAGCTGAAAAAGAAAGTAAAGAAACGCAAAATCGGGGATGTGTGCCGTTTCGTCTACGAACGTGCCATGCCTCATGATTTCCTTGATTTCTTAGTCGACGCCTTCCACATACACCGCGATGAACTGGTGCCCGGGGACAAACACCTGAACCTGGAAGACCTGCGACACCTGCCCAATCCCAACAAGCAGCTACGCACCATCGAGAAGCCCAAGCCCATGAAACTCACGGTACTTGACGAAAAAGAATCGATCTTCAACTATGTCATTCACAAAGACCTGCTTCTTTTCTATCCGTACCACTCATTCGAACACTTCATCCACTTCTTATATGAAGCTGTGCATCACCCGGAAGTACGCGAAATCATGGTCACCCAATACCGTGTAGCTGAAAACTCGGCTGTCATCAACACGCTGATTGCTGCGGCACAAAACGGGAAGAAAGTCACTGTGTTCGTAGAGCTGAAAGCCCGCTTTGATGAAGAAAACAATTTGGCTACAGCCGAAATGATGCAGGCTGCAGGCATCAAGATCATTTATAGCATTCCCGGATTGAAAGTACATGCCAAAGTGGCCCTCATCCGATGCAAAGGAGCGAACGGAGAAAAACGTCCCAGTTATGCCTATATCAGTACGGGGAATTTCAACGAAAAGACAGCGACACTCTATGCCGACTGCGGACTTTTTACCTGCCGCAAAGAAATTGTAACCGACCTCCACAATCTGTTCCGCACCTTGCAAGGAAAAGAAGGCTCCCAGTTCGGCACGCTGCTCGTGGCACATTTCAACCTCATACCCGAACTGAACCGACTCATTGACAAAGAAATAGCATTAGCAGATGCAGGAAAAGAAGGACGGATCATATTAAAAATGAATGCCTTGCAAGACCCTGCTATGATAGACCGCCTTTACGAAGCCTCCGAACACGGCGTACAGATTGATCTCATTATCCGAGGAATCTGCTGTCTCATCCCCAACCAGCCCTACAGCCGCAACATCCGCATCACACGCATTGTGGACAGTTTTCTTGAACATGCCCGCATCTGGTATTTCGGCAACGACGGCAACCCGAAAGTGTTTATGGGCTCACCCGACTGGATGCGACGCAACCTGTACCGCCGCATTGAAGCCGTTACGCCCATACTCGACACCGCCTTGCGCGACCAGCTGATTGACATGCTCAACATCCAGCTGGCCGACAACCAAAAAGCTTGCTGGATAGATGAACGGCAACGCAACGTCTTTAAACAAGCACAAAAAGGTGTACTCGAAGTCCGGGCACAATACACCTTCTATGAATATCTGAAAAAATAACCTGCCGGATGCTTACTTTATTCTCCAAAGTAAGCATCCAGCAAACTTTTGGCTGCAATGAATGAAGTCAGGTTACCGCTGAGCACCTGCCGCTCCTTTTCCTGCAGCATAGCTGCAATTTTTGGATTGTTATAAAAACTTTCACGCAAGTGTTCGTTGATGCTTTCATACATCCAGTATTTGCTTTGTTCGTTGCGACGATAGTCGAAATAACCGTTCGCCTTCACAAAATCGATGTATGCATATACCATATCCCACACTTCCTTCACACCGATATTATAAAATCCCGAATAGGTCAGCACCTGCGGTGTCCAGCCGGACTCCGATTTCGGAAAGAAATGCAGCGCATTCCTGAAATGGCTGGCTGCCAGTTTGGCCCGTTCCAGATTATCTCCATCCGCTTTATTGATGACAATACCGTCGGCCATTTCCATAATTCCCCGTTTGATACCTTGCAGTTCATCACCGGTACCCGCCAGCTGAATCAGCAAGAAAAAATCAACCATCGAATGAACAGCCGTTTCACTCTGCCCTACACCTACGGTTTCTACAAACACCTTGTCGAATCCGGCAGCTTCACACAAAATGATGGTTTCCCTCGTCTTACGGGCTACGCCCCCCAACGAACCGGCCGAAGGACTGGGACGAATAAATGAACAAGGATGAACCGACAGCTGTTCCATCCGGGTCTTGTCTCCCAAGATACTTCCCTTGCTCCGCTCACTGCTCGGGTCGATAGCCAATACAGCCAGTTTACCGCCCCGTTCGAGCACATGCAATCCGAAAACATCGATCGACGTACTCTTTCCGGCACCCGGAACACCACTGATGCCCACCCGTACCGAATTTCCAGCATAAGGAAGACATTTCTCAATCACCTCCTGAGCAATGGTCTGATGCTCCGGCTTCATGCTTTCTACCAAAGTAACAGCCTGACTCAGAATCGTGACATTTCCTTTCAGAATGCCCTCCACATACTCACCGACAGACAACTGACGGCGTTTCGGTTTACGCTTCAGATAAGGGTTCACAGAAGAAGGCTGCTCAATACCTTTATTCACTACAAGCCCTTTGTATGCTTCACTATTTTCAGGATGTTCCATGGTACAAAGATTTAGCGTTTGATATTAATTTCTACTTTCGGACGCAACGGGTCGTTGGTTATCATCAAAATACGCAAATGATGCTTCTTATTGCCGACATCACGTTTGCGGATGGTCACTCTCAACTTAGTCATTCCGTCAGGCGGCAGCACCGTCTTTTTCAGTCGCACACCCACCGAAGAATTAAACACCTGCAATTTGCTGATCACCAGCGGTGTCTTTCCCGCATTGGCTATCAAGATGTCATAATTCACCTTTTTCTTGTTGATCAGCGCCACACTGAGATCAATATCACTCTCCGACAGGCGTATAGCCGGTGCATTGAGTGAATCCTGAGCCGTCATGCGAGAGAAGTCAGGAAGCAAGATAGCCGAAACGGGAATTTCATTCTCCTCACACACCTTATCCCCTGCAAAGCGAGACAGATACACCGAAGTCTGAGTCAGCCCGTAGTCTTTCAGCATACCGGCATCCAGCGTCAGTTTCACGGTTCCTTTTTTGCCTTTCAGCAGCACGTTAGGTTCTGCCTCCATCTTCAGATAAGGAGGCAGGTGCATCAACACCGGTTCATAAGGACGATTGGAAAGATTGGCAATGCCAAATGTCAAAGATGATTCCTGTCCGTGATACACATCCGGGAATGCAAACTCATCCTTATCCAGACGGATGTTTCCGATAGCATAAGGATGCGTTTTCGCATAATCCTTAATCTCCTGCACCACTTCCCCCATGAAATGGAGATAAATCAAGTTGGGCGAGGCATTGCTGTAGATACCTACATCCTTGGAAAAATGTCCCAAGGCCTTTGCATCAAAAGTAGCCTTCACCACCCCTTTGGCACCCGGAGCAATCGGTTCCTTCGTCCAATCGGCCACAGAACAGGCACAGGACGTAGTCACGTTAGTCAGCACCAACGGCTGGTTACCCGTATTCGTTATGGTATACTCCACCGTAGCAGGATGCTTCCACTCTATCTGTCCGAAATCATGCGTCTCCTTATTGGACGAAATTCGGGGTTGAGCAACAGCTGTCAAAGCGACAGATAACAAAAAAATTATCGATAATACATTACGTTTCATGCTGGTTATATTATTTTGGAGCACAAATGTAGCTGTTTTAGATGAGTTTTTCATCACTTGTTGAATATATTTCACTTTTCAACAACCACCTTCCTCGAATCAGAATGAGAAGCATATTCAGGAGCATAAGCGCTCTGGATAGAAACCACCCCTCCTTCATACACACCCGTCCGGCTCACCCGATAGGCAGACTCCAACACAAAAACTCCTTTACCCAGCGCATCAAAGAAATAATGGGTAGACGCATCTTTGATATCGACATAATAGCCCATCCCCTCATTCCAATGATAGCCAGACAGACTCTCCAACGGTTCGAGGCAAGCAGCCCGCTGATCTTTCAACTGTACAAAATCGGCAGCCCGGTCGGTACGGACTGTAATGCGTACCACCACTTTATCACCTACCTTAAGCCTGCTGTCTTCATCCAGCGGCAACAGCTTCGTAGCCTTTCCCTCCGTGTGCTCCACATACCATTTCTTTTCCACTTGCCACCCTCCTATCTGCTGTTTCACGTCACTGACAGGTGTATCATATGAAGCATATACAGCTCCCCATGCCACGCCTGGAGTTGCTTTCTCCACCCGGATAGTCCGTGCGTTTACCACCGCTTTCTGCGTATAATGCTGCTTCACATAGCCCAGTCCCGAAACAGTCTCCTCCCCGTCCGGTGCCGTATGCAACACCTCATTGCCAATCACCATACGCACATTCCCCTGTCCGTCCAAGAGATTCGTTCCGTTCATCAGCAACGCATAAACCGCATCGGCCGTAGCAATCGGCGAATCCCACTGCTGTGTCTGCTTCTGTTTCAGCAGCCACATCTTCATTTCCTCCAGTTCCTCGGCATGACCACCCACTGCAGCCAAAGCCTCCATCACATCCACATGCACCCGTACAGGCCATTCGCCCCATGTAACCGGCATTTCGTTGAACGCAAAGAACAGACCATGCTCATCCGTTTGTGTAAGATGCTCCTTCAGCGAAGCAACAAAAGCGGTAGCCTCCCGAAACTGACCATTTTTCACCAGCACAACAGCCGCCATCGCCTTTGCACTCATCGAAGCCGAAGGAAGCAGTTCCTTCACTTGAGACAGATAATAAGTATATGCCTCCTTGTTGGCATCAGGCACCGGTGTTCCGGTAAGAGCTACTACATACAGATAGCGCAGCGAAAACATCGACAACCCCGAAGCCTTCACACCGCGCCGACGAGCTTTCTGCCATTCAGTATACTCCTTAAGCACCGTTTGATGCAAATAATGAAGGGCCTTCTGCTGCAGTTGCAAAGCCTCACCTGAAAGAGATTGCCCCGTAAGCAATGCCAAACGCGCATTCAGTTCAGCAATATAGAGAGTGACTGTTGAACTCCCCTGCATGCCCTTGAACCAAGACCAAGCCCCGTCGTCATGTTGCAGTTCCTGCAAACGGGTAAGAGCAGTGATATGCTGATTGCGCACATGATTCAAATCAAACAATGTAGCCAGCCGTTCTTTCTGCTGCGCCTCCGTCTGTGCTTCGAGCACCCAAGGCGACTCAGCAAGCAGCAGATTCTTCAGTTCCTGATTTTGCTGCAAGTTACTCCAAAGCGTTTCCTTTGTTCCACCCTGCAATTTCCAGCTGTCCAAAACAGCCTTGACACGAGGCTGACTGTTCAGGATGTAAGCCGCCAGTGCATTGGCATAATAGGCAGTGGCCCAGGAAATCGCATTCTGATCGGCAGGCATAGCCAATGAAGGCAGCGCCTGCACGGCATACCAGGCCGGATTTCCGGTAAACTCCACCGTCAACTGCCGGTTCACCGCCGACGCACTATGCCGGTTGAAAAGCGTCTGCAACGAGAATGTACGCGACTCTTCTCCCCGGATGGGCATCGGCAAAGTTTCCACCACATGCATCTTGCTGCTCAGCACCGGCAAAAGCTGCTGCTCCCCGTCACTGAACTGCTCACTGTCGGCCACCAGCCGGCAACCCAACAGCCCGTACTTATCTGTAGCCGTGAAACGGAACACCACACTCGCCTGCTTGCCTGCCTCCACAGCAAACGATTGCTTCTGTGAATGAATCACCTTTTCAGTCAGCGGATCGAAAAGTACAAAGCGCACAGTTCCCCGCTGCTCCACCCCCGTTTGGTTGCTCACAGCAGCAGCCACGGTCGTTTCATCTCCTTCCCGGACAAAGCGCGGCAGGTTGGGTGTCAGCATAAACTCTTTGCTGGTTGTCACCTCTTCCTCCACCATTCCCGTAAGCATTCCCTTGGTATGTGCATATCCGCAGAACTTCCAGCGAGTCAAACTTTCGGGCATAGTGAAAGAGAGCACCACCTCCCCCTGCTCATTGGTATGGAGCTGCGGATAAAAGAAAGCCGTTTCCGCCAGATTGCTACGCAAGTTATCGGTATTCTCAGACAAGTGAGCATCCGATGCTTCCCCTTCTTCAAGTGATGAACCCGCACCTATGGCAATCGATTCCGACTCAAACACAACATCCGTTACTTCCTGATCGGATATCTGTACCGGAACAAATTTCGCCTCCACTGCTGCAGTATGGTCTGCCCCGTTCCTGCTCTTCATGCTCAGACCGGGCACAGCACCTGTCAATAATTTCCTCGGATTAGGATTATAGCCCACCATCACTGTTTCCCTGGCAAAGCGGAAAAGAGAAGAAGCAAAGTGATCGTACATCAACGCAGGCACTCTCAAGTAGTCCACATCCCACCAGAACGAATACCGAGTTTCTCCTTGATAATCCGTATTCCAGTAAAAGAAAGGAAGCCTACGGAAGTAATACGGACGGAAAGACTGCGAACGCTTCCATAGTTTATCAAGCGAAGCATCATACATCAGCCCCAGCATCTCCGCATCCGCCGCCCTGCCTTGCGGAGTATGAAGCGTCAGTTTCCATTCCTCCTGCTGTCCGGGACGTAACTTGTCACGGAACACCTTCCACTTCATCTTCAAGGTCTTTACAGGCATGCGCTTCTTCAATTCGATATTTTCTCGATACAACACTCCGTCTCTTACCATTGCCATCGAAACCAGCAATCCGTCACCATATTCTTCCTGATACGGATAGGTGAAACATTGAATGGTATCGGAAAGATGGAATGTTTTTGTTTCAATCAATCGCTGTCCGGAAAAGACATGCATCAACACATAAGCATCCTTTTCAGACGTACCATAATAAAAAACGGCCGGATGCTGCTCGTCAAACTCAGTGCGATATTCATACACCCACGACTTTGTCGGTACCGGCGGACAAGAGTCGCTCAAAGAGAAAAGCGCCGTATGATCTTCACACTTCACCTCCTGCCCTTTCGCATCGCGCACCGAAGCTTTCAGCACATAGGCTCCTGAAGGAAGCGACAGCCAATCCACCACCGTCTGCTGGTTCGAAGTGAATGTACCCGTGAGCAACGGACCATCACTGCTGACTTCAAATGTTTCCGGATGAGCCTGGTACACAGCATACTTTCCCGTCACCGATACCGGTTGGCCGTTCAGATTATGCACCTTGAAAACAACTGATTTTTGGCCGTTAACGCCCGAAACATCTTCCTTTAAAGTGCGTTCTTTCAAGTCAGTTTGCAACACCAGCGAACAATAGCCTGCTGCCAAAGAATACATAGCCGACTGCGTTTCTCCCGCTGCACTGGTCACCGTAGCCTCCACCTGATAATGATAATAAACAGATTCATGCTGCCCGCTGCGGCCTTCACCCTCCAAACGAACCGGCACCACAAACTGCCCGTTATCATCGGCTTTCACCTCTCCCGAAGCAATCTGCTTCGAAGCCATACGCCGCCAATATGCATATTCCACCCGCTGCACCGTATATTTTACAGGAACATCAGCCAACTGCACCCCGCTGAAAGAGCGGATGCTGCCACTCAACTGCACCTCATCGCCGATACGATAATCTGTAGAAGGCTGATTGAATGTCACATCAAACGTAGGACGTTTATACTCTTCCACCCGGATAGAAGTACTAAAACGGTCCGTACGAATCATAAAATCTCCGTTTAAACAAGCCGACGGCAAAGTAAAGGTAGTGGCAAACGAACCAAAATCATTGGTACGCACCTCCTGACGGGCCACTTCCTGCCGGTTGGCATCCCACAAAGTCAGCGTATAGCTCTTTCCGATTTGCACATGAGCCGTATCAGGCAATTGATGATAAGCAATGCCCTTCACATGCACCGTCTGTCCGGGGCGATACAGCGACCGGTCGGTGAGCAGCGTCAGTTCCTCCTGCGGTTCATACCCTCTGACATAGGAAAAGCCAGCCCTTCCTCCACTCACTGACATGAAATCCATCCCTTTATCCTCCCCCTTCGATGCTTTCACCCAGTGATAACTGTCCTTCCAAGGAAAAACAACCCTCCCCTGCTCATTAGAGGTAAAAACAGCAGAAGGTTGCTTATCCTTTCCATACAGAGTAATTTCAGCACCCGCAATGGGAAGCCCCGATTTCCGGTCGAGAGTCAGCACCTCACATTGATTTTGCGGCAAACAAGCCGTCAGCAGTTTGATACGCGATACCAGTAGCTGTGCCTCCGCATTTTCACACGCCCGTGGATGAGGGAAAACCACCATTTTATACACACCGCAAACGGGCATCCGAAACTTCACCACCGTATCTTTTGTCAAATAATCTTCAGGACGCACCAGCGCATATTCCTGCTGTGATACCACTTTCTTGCCGGACAGCACCTTCACAGTGAAGCCATCCACATTTTTATGGTTGACCGACAGGCTGACTTCACTCTCCGGATAGGCTTCTTCTGACACACTCACATAAAAATGCGGTTTTTCAATATCCTTCAACAGATTTTTGAGTTCATTGATGCGTTCATAGCGCGGATAACGGCGAATGGCTTCCTCCGCAATCTGCTTGGCTGCAAAAGGCTGACGTTTGCTCAAAGCATAACTTGCCTGCGCCCTGTACACCTCGGCACACACGTCCTCCGACTGAAACTCCGCCCGCAAACGGTTGAGGTCGGCCAGATAAGGGTCTTGCGCCAGACCCAACAGACCTTTCGGTGGAAAATTCAAAGGAGCATACATTTCATTGGAGCGCTTCCACTCCACATACTGAAGATTCAGCAGCAGACAAGCAGCCTTCCTATCTTTAGCCTGATAGGCAGCTATCATCTCCTGATACAAACGGTTTATTTCCTTTTTAAAACCGAAAGGATACACCGCTTCCGCCCGCTGCAACCGTTCCACATCCAGCATCTGCTGCAAGGAGCGAAGGGCACGGGATGCCAACAGATGATACCAGTCGTGATGATAGTATTCACTCGACTCTCCCAACACCGTCCAAGGAACATAACTGCGGGAAGAAGATGTCAGAAGCAGAAGAGAATCGGCCAGAGCTGCCTGCACATGGCTACGCACCTTCACGGCAAACTGACTGGCAGTCCATTCACGGATATCGTCCGAAGGAGCTTCCCCTTCAATGTTCGTCCGCCTGCTCAGCTGCCAATGGTTATAATCAGCGAAATCAGCATAATACTCTGCCAATAGGGAATGAAGCACTGCCCGTTCCACCCCGTCGTTGGAGCGGAGGGCCCATTGTTCCAGTCCTTTCAAATCCACATAAAAACTATCGGGAGTCAGTTCGCCTTGCAGCTGCATCCGCCATACGTAGGCCTTGAGCATCTGAGGTGCCTTCTTTTCTTTTTCCCCTTTGCTGAAAATTTCTTCCGTGATACGGATAGCCGACTGAGGCAGTCCATTTTTCTGAGCCTGCTCCACCTGTTTCCACAATTGTTCGAAAGTTTGTGCCTGTACCGACGGAATAACTCCGAGCATGCACAGCAATACCATGCAAATCAGTCTGATATTCATAGTTCCTCCGTTTTATCGTTCTACTCCAAAAAACATCTGCTCAAGCGGCAGTTAATAAACAAAGTAAACGAAAAAATAGAAGATTTTATCCCAAATAGCTGGTAAAAAAAGTCCTTTTGTAGAACATTAACGTACCAGCCAGTGAACGTGCAGTTTCACAGCAGTAGAAAGCTGCGCTTTCCGTGTACTAAAGCTATGCTTTCCCTCTCCTACACCTATGCTTTTCAAGTGCGAAAGCGCCACTTTAGAAAGGCTAACTGCCGCCAACATTTTTACAGAAAGAAACGGAGTTCTTCAGGCAAATAGCCGCTCCGAATCCGCCATTCCTGCGGATAAAGATTGTTGGCCCGGTTGCCGATGTTCTTCACAAAACCCAACGGTACGTTGCGGTAGGTCAACAGCACAAAGCCGCGGGGAGCTTCCGCCGACAAAGTGATGGCTTCTTTCCGCAAGTAAGCAATGGCCTGTTCGTAGGACAAGTCTTCAGTGGGGAATGCCTCCGGACTCAACAGACCGGCACTCATCGCCAAGGCATGGTCGGGCAGCAAGTCTTTTCCTTTTACCTCGCCCACCTTAACACCTGCCGATATCACCTTCAATGTTTGCTTGAGTGCAGTCACCTCATCGGCATACAGTTTCGGAATCAGACAAAGATTTGCCCCCTCTACCTCGCAGGAATATCCAGCTGCAATATCTTCTCTCAGCCAACTCTGGGCCAGACTGAGATGTTCTTTTTTCACCAATGCAGGCACCGCTCCCCCTTTTTTGTCCTTTTTCTTGGATACTTTGCTTTTGGAAGACCTGCAAGTGGTTTCAACGGCCTCTTCATCTGCCAGCGGCTTACGCAACGCAGCCAGGAAGAAGCCTTCGCCAGCCGTTTTATGAGGAAGAAAATGAAACACAGGCAAGGAATTGCCTTTGGCAGCCCGCAATTCTTCTTCCGCAACCGCAGAGGAAACAGAACTTTCTGCCAGCAAATCTCCGGTGAGTTGCCATTCATCATTCACAGTCAACGGCAAAGGTTCGGCACTGAACTCCTCACAAATCCAACGGACGTTCTCTTCATCCTCTTTCGTATTATATGTACATGTGCTATAAATCAGTATCCCTCCCGGCTTCAGCACCGGCCAGATGTCGGCAATGATCCGCCGCTGCCGCTGCCAGCAGATTTCCACATTCTCCGGACTCCATTCTTCAATGGCCACCGGGTCTTTGCGGAACATTCCCTCTCCCGAACAGGGAACATCGGTAAGAATCACATCAAAGGCAAAGGGCAAAGAAGCAAAATCGGCCGGATCATTGTTGGTCACCACGACATCCGGATGTCCCCACTTCGTGAGGTTCTCAGCCAAAATCTGCGAGCGGTTGCGCATCACCTCATTGGCTACCAGCAAACTGCCTTCGGGCAATACGCTGCGGGCATGAGTGGACTTTCCGCCTGGAGCCGCACAAAGATCGAGCATGGTTACCGCACCAGATACGTACTGACGAATTACTTGCTCCACAAACATGGACGAAGCTTCCTGCACATAATAGCACCCCGCATGAAAAAGAGGGTCAAACGTAAACGTGGGACGTTCTTCCAAATAAAAGCCCTGTGCCGACCAAGGCACCCGATGAGCCAGTTGCACAGACCATTTCGTCTGATTCAGACGGACACTCACAGGCGGTTCCTGTCCTAAGGCAACAGCCAGTTTTTCGTACTCCTCTTCTCCCAGCAAAGAGCGGGTATAAGCTATAAAAGATGCAGGTAAATTCATTTTTCGTACATTATTATGCCGCAAATATCAAAAATATTTTTCCCTTCTGCAACTTTACGCTCTGTTAAACAATAATAAATACCTCATCACAAGACCTCTCCAACGCAGTTATGTTGTATCTTTGTCGGTCTGTAAACTAAAGAAAAGAAAAAAGTTTTGAGAGCAATTGCATTTTTTTTATGTCTATTTTTATCTTTCTGCCAGGTTCAGGCAGATGTCCAAAGCAGTCACACCACAGAAAATACCAACTGGCTATCAACAGATTCTATCTTTCTGCCCAATGATTCCGCAACCATAGCCAACGACTCCGTCTTTCTGCCCAGTGATTCCATTGTTCTGAATTATCTGAGAGAAGTGGGTGTTCCCGTTTCCGACAACAATCACATTACACTGCTGAAAAGCGGAGAAGAAAAATTCATTGACTTGTTTGAGGCCATCCGACAGGCCAAACATCATATCCATCTGGAGTATTTCAACTTCCGAAACGACTCCATTGCCAATGCCTTGTTCGATTTACTGGCTGTCAAAGCCAAAGAAGGAGTGGAAGTACGGGCCTTGTTCGACGCATTCGGCAACTGGTCGAACGACCAGCCGCTGAAAAAGAAACATTTGAGAAAAATCCGCCAACAAGGCATCGAGATTGTGAAATTCGACCCCTTCAAGTTTCCCTATATCAACCATGCCATTCACCGCGATCACCGCAAAATTGTTGTCATCGACGGAAAGGTGGCCTATACCGGCGGAATGAACATTGCCGACTACTACATCAAGGGATTGCCCGCTATCGGCGAATGGAGGGATATGCACATGCGTATTGAAGGAGACGTAGTAAATACCCTGCAGGAAATTTTCCTGACCATGTGGAACAAAGAGACGAAACAGCACATCGGCGGAGAGGCGTATTTCCCGCTGCAGCAGTCCAAGAGTGATGAGAGAAACATGTTGGTGGCCATTGTAGACCGCACCCCTCGGAAAACACCGTGGACACTGGGACGGGCTTATGCCAAATCCATAGAAGAAGCACAGGACAACATCAACATCATTACTCCGTATTATGTGCCGACCAAAATCATCACCAAGGCGCTGAAACGCACGTTGAAAAAAGGTATCCAGGTCACCATCATGGTGTCTTCGGCCTCTGATATTCCGTTTACTCCGGAAGCTGCACTATACAAACTACACAAACTGATGAAAAAGGGAGCCCATGTGTTTCTTTACAACGGAGGATTCCATCACTCTAAAATCATGATGGTAGACAACCGGTTCTGTACGGTGGGTACAGCCAACCTCAACAGCCGGAGTCTGCGTTATGACTATGAGACCAATGCATTTATCTTCAACCGGGAAGTCACCGAAGAACTGAATGAAATGTTTGCCGAAGACCTGAAAAACTGTACGCCTCTGACACCGGAATACTGGAAAAAGCGTTCAGCCTGGAAGAAATTCGTGGGCTGGTTTGCCAATTTATTGGGCCCGTTTATGTAACTCTCCACTGAATTATGTAACTTTGCCCACCGAATCAACTCATCATATATGAAGCAATATCTGGATTTAGTCAATCGTGTGCTGACAGAAGGTACGGAAAAAAGTGACCGTACGGGAACGGGAACCATCAGTGTTTTCGGACATCAAATGCGTTTTAACCTGGAAGAAGGATTTCCTTGTCTGACAACCAAAAAGCTGCATCTCAAGTCCATCATTTATGAGCTGCTCTGGTTTCTGAAAGGAGATACCAACGTGAAGTATCTGCAGGAACATGGAGTGCGCATCTGGAATGAATGGGCAGACGAGAATGGTGATTTGGGACATATCTACGGATACCAGTGGCGCTCATGGCCAAATTACGACGGCGGCTTCATCGACCAGATAACTGAGGCGGTGGAAACCATCAAAAAGAATCCGGACTCCCGCCGCATCATCGTGAGTGCCTGGAATGTGGCAGACCTGGACAACATGAATCTTCCGCCCTGCCATGCCTTTTTCCAGTTCTACGTAGCCAACGGACGGCTGAGCCTACAGCTCTATCAGCGCAGTGCTGACATTTTTCTAGGTGTTCCTTTCAACATCGCTTCCTATGCGCTGTTGCTGCAGATGATGGCTCAGGTCACAGGACTAAAAGCAGGCGACTTTGTACACACGCTGGGAGACGCCCATATTTATCTGAACCACTTGGAACAGGTGAAGCTGCAGCTGACTCGTGAACCACGCCCGTTGCCGCAAATGAAGATCAATCCGGAAGTGAAAAATATCTTTGACTTTCAGTTTGAAGATTTCGAATTAGTAAACTACAATCCGCATCCGCACATCGCCGGTGTGGTAGCTGTATAAACAGAAAAAAGATGAGCAAAATATCCATCATTGCTGCGATAGACCGCCGAATGGCTATCGGCTTTCAGAACAAACTGCTATTTTGGCTGCCCAATGACTTGAAACGCTTCAAAGCGCTTACAACTGGACACACCATTCTGATGGGGAGAAAAACATTTGAATCGCTCCCCAAAGGCGCACTGCCCAACCGCCGCAACATCGTGTTGTCTTCTCATCCCGAAACCAAATGTGAAGGGGCAGAAGTCTTTACTTCCATCGAAGCTGCATTGCAACATTGCGGAGAAGAAGAACATATATATATCATTGGAGGAGCCAGCATTTATCGCCAGGCACTTCCGCTGACGGATGAACTCTGCCTGACAGAAATCGACGACACGGCTCCTGAAGCGGATGCTTACTTCCCGGATTTTTCATCCGACGAATGGCAAGAAAAAAGCAGAGAAGTTCATCCGGCGGATGAAAAACATCTCTGCTCTTATGCTTTTGTAGACTATATCAGAAAATAAAAGCCGGCTTGAATACGCAAACCGGCACCACATTTATTCTTCGTCTTCTTCCACCAAGATCGGCATCTGCCTCTTAATAGCTTCGTGGAAAGAAATCAATGTTTCCGTCCGTGCCAATCCCAGCGGCTGCAACTTGTCATGAATGATACTCAGCAAGTGGTGATTGTTTCTGGCATAAATCTTGATGAACATGTCATACTTTCCTGTTGTGAAATGACACTCCACTACCTCCGGAATAGCTTCGAGTGCTTTTGTCACTAAGTCAAAAGATTCAGGGTCCTTCAAATAGATGCCAATATAAGCACAAGTCTCATATCCCACCTTCTCAGGGTCAATGATATATTCCGAACCTTTCAATATACCCAAATTGGTCAGTTTCTGAATACGTTGATGAATGGCGGCGCCTGACACATTACAAGCTCTTGCCACTTCCAAAAACGGAATACGTGCATTTCCTGCAATCAGTTTAAGAATCTGTTCATCTAAAGTATCTAATTGATGATGTCCCATTTTTTATCAATTTGTTTTATTCTAATCTATTATTTACGCAAAGTTAGCGATTTTCTCTCAACAAATGATGGGATCTATTACTTTTATTAACATATAGATAGTTAATCAACAATAATTTGTATCTTTGCAGAAACTAAAATCACGTATATGAAAAAGATTGCTTGCATCGCATTTCTGCTGCTCACATTCACAAATTCTTACGCTCAAAAATTTGAGGATTACTTTGAAAACAAAACACTTCGCGTTGACTATATCTTTACCGGAAATGCCAAGCAGCAGGCCATCTATCTGGATGAACTCTCACAGCTCCCTTCATGGGCCGGCCGACAACATCATCTGGACGAATTGCCGCTGGAAGGAAACGGACAGGTTATTGTCAAAGACTTGTCTACTAAAAAGTGCATCTACAAAACTTCATTTTCGTCCCTGTTCCAAGAATGGCTGACGACCGATGAAGCCAAAGAAACAGCCAAAGGTTTTGAGAATTCCTTTTTGCTGCCCTACCCCAAACAGCCGGTAGAAGTGGAGGTGAGACTTTATTCGTATCAGCGCCAGATAACGGCAAGCCTAAAACATATGGTGAAGCCAGACGATATCCTGATTCATAAACGCGGCACGTCGCACGTAAACCCTCACCGGTATGTACACCGGAGCGGTAATGAACAGCAGTGCATCGACGTGGCTATTCTGGCCGAAGGCTATACCGAACAGGAAATGGACGTGTTCTACAGAGATGCCGAAGAGACCTGCAAAAGCCTTTTCTCGCACGAACCGTTCCAGTCAATGAAAAATAAATTCAACATAGTAGCTGTGGCAGCTCCTTCAACCGACAGCGGTGTGAGTGTGCCTCGCGAGAACCTATGGAAGAAGACAGCCGTACACTCGCACTTTGACACATTCTACTCAGAACGCTACCTCACAACCAGCAGAGTAAAATCTATTCATAATGCATTAGCTGGCATTCCGTACGAGCACATCATTATTTTAGCCAATACAGACGTCTACGGCGGCGGAGGAATCTACAATTCATACACCCTTACCACAGCACATCATCCCATGTTCAAGCCCGTGGTAGTGCATGAATTTGGCCATAGTTTCGGCGGACTGGCAGATGAATATTTTTACGAAAACGATACGATGACAGACACTTATCCGCTGGATATCGAACCCTGGGAACAGAATATTTCTACCTTGGTCACTTTTGCAGCCAAATGGAAAGATATGCTTCCTGAGAATACCCCCATCCCCACACCTGTCAAACAACACTCTTTCTACAAAGTGGGAGTTTATGAGGGTGGCGGCTACTCGGCAAAAGGCATTTACCGACCGGCATACGACTGCCGCATGAAAACAAACGAACATCCGGCTTTCTGTCCAGTATGCCAGCGCGCACTGAAACGCATCATTGAATTCTATGTTCCTTGAGAAAAGGCAATATATTGTTTTAACTTAAAAAACCAAACTTAATGATTAAATTACAACGAATCAAAACAGCAGATGTAGACTTGTATCAGTTCATGGAGAATCTGATTACCACTGCTTTCCCTGCAGAAGAATACCGTGCTTTGGAACAGTTGAGAGAATATACAGACAAAGTGGAACTGTTTCACAACAATGTCATCCTGGAGGACGAGCAGCCTATCGGTCTATTGACCTACTGGAATTTCGGAGAATTCTATTATATTGAACATTTTGCCACAGACCCCTCCATGAGAAACGGAGGATATGGAAAAAAGACACTGGAATATGTATGCACACAGCTTGGCAAACCCATCGTCTTGGAAGTGGAACGTCCTGAAGAGGAAATGGCTATCAGACGCATCGGATTCTATCAACGCCAAGGATTCAAACTTTGGAAAAACGACTATTTGCAACCCCCATACAAGGAAGGCGATGATTTCCTCCCCTTGTATATCATGGCCCATGGAGACTTGAATCCAGATACAGACTACGAAACTGTGAAAAATAAAATCCACCGGTTTGTCTACGGAGTGAAGGAATAATCACATATTAGCAATATATTACCCAAAGAGAAAAGAACTATTCATCACTGCTTTGAGAAAGTACATAAAAAAGAAAGGCTTCCTACAATAGGAAGCCTTTCTTTTTATATAGAGAATTAACTATTTGTTTTCACCACGTTTAGTAGCAGAGTAGTTAATCTTCAAAGCATAAGATTTTCTAAGAGCATTCTTAACGTCTGTTACAATACCCATCTTAGTCTTTTGGTCTACTTTCAAAGATACAGTCATTTTAGCTGCATCACCTTCACTCATGCTCGCACGTTCCTGGAAGATGAAGTCTTGTACTTCGCTAACTTCAGCATAGCTGTCGTTCAGCTGAATACGACTTTCAGTACCCATTTTAGCGCGATATTCTTGAGTAGGTTCACCTACATAAATGAATGTCACCAATGATTTCTTCTCCAGTTTTTCGAGTTCAGTACCTTGCGGAAGTGTAAACTGCACCTTTAATGTTACCTCACGCATTGTTGTTACAATCATAAAGAAGAACAACAAGGTAAAGATAAGGTCAGGCAACGAAGAAGTATTCAATGCCGGCATTTCACGTTTACCAGTCTTATTAAATTTTCCCATTACTTACTTCTTTTTTTCTCCGTATTTTTTAGGTTCTGCCTCAGAAATTCGTTGCGGATAAATTTCACGGATAGCTTTTTGCTGGTCATCGCTCAATTCTGCATAATCTGCACCGAATTTTTCATTAGCCAACTCATTTCTCAACTCATTGTATGCAGCAACCAATTCGTTCTGCACACTGATATATGCCTGATAAGAAGAACCACGGTCGTTCTGCAAAGAAATTACGTGCTTGTCGTTCACCAAATATGTTCCGAAGAATTCCACATTTTTCTGTGTCTTTTCGGGCATATTTTCAGCGTTGTTGACATTAGCAATAAATTCTTTAGCTTTTTCTCTCAGCTGCTCAACACCGATATAATCATTACCGCACATCAAAGCATCATCTTTATTCAGATAAACCTGCAAAATGTTACGTTCTTTGATCTTATCGGCGGTATCTGTATTTTCTTCTTCTGGTGGCGGAGGCAAAAGTCTTGCCAAACCACGGTCTGTATCCATTGATGTTGTAATCAAGAAGAAAATCAGCAACAAGAAAGCGATATCCGCCGTAGAACTTGAGTTAATATCAGGAACTTTTCTTTTTCCTTTTGCCATTGTAATTACTCTTTAAATTGAGTTATCTCAATTGATTATGATAATTTCTTCTTAATACTACTAAAGATGATAGCAAGCACTGTTGCACCAAACAGGATGTAGATAGAATAAAGGAACATATCAGTGATCTTCAACCAGAACGGAACATTGTCCGTACCGTCATAACCCGGGATATTAAGCGGTTCATCACTACCCATAGCCCATGCTATAACAACAACTGCAACCAATACGATTACACCGATCAAAGACTTCAATGCATTTCCCGGATTATCTTTCAAGGCAGTTCCGAACTGGAACAGGAAAGCAGCCACTGTAGCAACGACAGCGATACCAAACAAACCGTACATCAAGAAGAGCAGTGCATCGGTTTGGGCGGGTTGCCACATTTCAGAGTCAACGCTCATAAGTACTGCATCGCCCTGAGCATCTCCACCGAAGTAGAACAAGCCCAACACTACCAGAATGGCAGCGAACATTACGTACAGTACGTAGTATGATACTTTATATGATAACTTAGCCATTTTACTTATTTTTTGTATTTCAAGTCATATTTGATAACCATATCCAACAGTGAGATAGAAGAATCTTCCATTTCGCTGGTCAAAGCTTCAATCTTAGACAGGATATAGTTATAGAATACCTGCAGAATCAAAGCAACGATCAAACCGAAGATAGTTGTAATCAAGGCAACCTTCATACCACCTGCTACAACCGTCGGAGAGATATCACCTACTTGTTGGATCTTATCAAATGCCTGCACCATACCGATTACAGTACCCAAGAATCCTAATGACGGAGCCATTGCGATAAACAGTGTGATCCAAGAGCAACCTTTTTCCAGGTAACCAGCCTGTACACCACCGTAAGATACAACTGACTTTTCAACTACATCGATACCCTGATCGATTCTCATCAAACCCTGATAGTAGATAGAAGCGATAGGACCTCTTGTGTTGCGTGCAATGTCTTTGGCAGCTTCAACATCACCTTTTTCCAAAGCAGCTTCGATAGCGGCAATAAACTTCTTGGTGTTGATTTCAGCCAAACTCAGGTAAATGATACGCTCGATACAGAAAGCAAGACCGATAACCAATGCGATGGCAACCAAACTCATGAAAGATGCAGTACCTTCAATAAATTTAGTCTTGATTTCTTTGTGAATACCGCCTTCTTCAGCTACAACAGGAGCGGCAGCTTCATCAGCAGGAGCTGCTTGTGCTGCAGGAGCAGCTTGTTCTGTTTGTTCAGCAGCAGGAGCATCTTGAGCCTGAGCAAGTTGAGTTGAGCCAAATGTTAAGACTCCCATCACAGCAACAATTGCAAATAACTTTTTCATTGTGTGTCTAATTTTTAAGATTAATTAATTGATTATTATTGTTTTTACTTCTCGTTTCATATTCAATTTGCGGAGAGACGGGGATTCGAACCCCGGATACACTTTTGGTGTATACACGCTTTCCAGGCGTGCCTCTTCAACCACTCGAGCACCTCTCCTTTTGGTTTTCCTGCTTTTTCAGCTACAAATGTATCCTTTTTTTTCTTTTGTTGAAGCATTCTTCCTTTTTTATCTCGAATAAATACTGCAAATTAATATAATTTAAAACCTTTCCGCTATAAATTCCCTATTCCAAACAAATTTATAGCATTTTCGGAAGTCTTCTTCGACACATATTCAACCGGCTGTTTATAGATTTCGGCCACTTTGACCAAAGTATCTTTCACGAATGCACTTTCGTTTCTTTTTCCCCGGTTGGGCACCGGAGCCAAGTAAGGGGAATCAGTTTCCAACACGATTCGTTCCAGCGGCACCGACAATAAAGCTTCGGGAAGCGAAGATTTCTTAAAGGTCACCACACCATTAATTCCCATCTTGAATCCGTCGAACTCCAGCAGTTTCTGCGCTTCCTCTGCCGTACCGATGAAACTGTGGAACACACCGGTAAGCGGAGTATTTTTATAAGGCAGCAACACCTTATATATATAGTCAAATGCTTCACGCGCATGAATGACAATAGGCAATTGATACTCAAGTGCCCATTCTATCTGACGTTCAAACACCAGCATCTGTTCTTTTAGGAATGTTTTATCCCAGTAAAGATCCAGTCCGATTTCACCAATCGCTATAAAGCGGCGCCCACTATCCAGGTGTTGCTTCACCACAGTCAGTTCTTGTTCGTAGGTTTCATTGACCGAAGTAGGATGCAACCCGACCATCGGATAACAATAACCGGCATACGTATCACACACCGCCAACAAGGAGTCAATCGTCGAACGATCAATATTTGGCATAAATACAGCGGAAACACCAGCCGCCTGCGCACGCTCAATCACTTGAGGCAAATCGGAAGCAAACTCTTCCAGAAAAAGATGGGAATGAGTATCTATCAACATATTTTTTTGCTTTCTTCTTTCTTTTTTTCACTCGATCGATAATAATAAACCAGGCCATAAGACCGACACAAATCCAAACGGGATTCGTTGGGCGTAACGTTTTGAAAATTTGCTTCTACCTGATTCCATATATTCAGAATAAGTTCGTCGGCACGCTTTCGCATGGCAGTCAGTTTCTCCAGGCTACGCGCCGTCAGTGTCTGAAAGTTCCTCTGCCGCTCATAGCTGTCTACAAACTGATCGTAGTACACCTTCACACGGGCAATATTAGGATTATAAATAGGAACACCGCCCTGTACCTTTCTGCGCTCTTCCCCCTCAATGACCTTCCTCCCCCACTCCACCAATGCCGCTTCATTCTGCAGATCGGGAACCGCATTGGAAACAGGCAGCCTATACAGTTCCTTCGCAGCTGATTTTATCTCCTCACGGACAACTGCCATATTCAGCACCTGAATAAAATGAGAAACATAAAGACGGGCCATTTTCACATTCTGCTGATGTTTCTTGGCAGCCCGCACCTGATTTGCATAGCATTGAGCATAATAAGCCTGAGCCGGTTCAAATTTCTGTAAAAAAGCACGTGCTTCAAACAACGTATTGTATGCTATGGGCACTTGCCCGTCATGATACAAGTCTCCTCTTTCGACCGCTGTCTTTAGCGCTCGAATCCGGGCCTGATCGGTATTGGGAAGTCGTCTGTAAGGCATGAAGCAAGAACGGGATTACACTTCGCGGTACATCAGCTGGTTGACCAGATTCTTCAATTCATTTTTCCGGTCCTCGGCCACAGCAACTGACGCCAGACTTTCCATGGCCAATGCATAATACTCATGCATCTTCTTCTCGCAGATACAGCGGATATCCAGTTGGTTGTAAATATCTGTCACAGCTGCTATTTTCTCTTCCGGCCGATAGTTCTCTGCTTCCAGCCAACGATTCAGTTCTTTTTTCTGTGCATCGTCGGCACACTGCAAAGCCTTAATCAACATATAAGTCTTCTTGTTGCAGAGAATATCTCCGCCAATTTTCTTTCCGAACACTTTCGGGTCACCGTATACATCCAGCAAATCATCCTGCAATTGGAAAGAAATTCCTATCTGCACACCGAAGTCGTATAGACGAGCCATATCCTCGTCCGAAGCACCCGCCAACAAAGCACCCGTTTTCAGACTGGCAGCCAGAAGCACAGCTGTCTTCAAGCGAATCATTTCAATATACTCCTCTTCCGACACATCGTCACGCGACTCAAATTCAATATCCAGTTGCTGCCCTTCACAGATTTCCAAGGCTGTCATGCTAAACAAATCCATCACAGCCCGAATAGAATCTGCATCACAGCCCAACATATACCGGAATGCTAAAATCAACATGGCATCACCGGAAAGAATGGCAGCATTGTCATTCCACACCTTATGCACAGTCGGCTTTCCGCGACGCATATCCGAGCGGTCCATCACATCATCGTGCAACAACGTATGATTATGATACACCTCAATCCCCATGGCCGGTCCGTAGATAGAAGACACTTCCTCCTTGTAAAGATTGTAAGCCATCAGCATCAACACAGGACGCAACCGCTTTCCACCCAACGAAAGCACATATTCGATAGGAGCATAAAGCCCCTTAGGATCACGTGAAAACTGATTTTCTGATATATAACTGTTTATTTTTTCTAATAATTGAGAAGCTGTATACATGACGGATGAAAGAGATAAAATGAAAAGAGGCTGCCCGGAAGCAGCCTCTACAAATAATAAAGTTACAAATTACTGCAGTCTAAACATTACAGGAACTGTATATTTTACACGTACTGGTTTACCACGCTGCATACCCGGTTTCCATTTCGGCATGGAGTTAATCACACGGAGTGCTTCTTTATCCAAGTACGGGTCAACGCTACGTACAACCTTAGCATCTACGATACTACCGTCCTTGTTAACAACGAACTGTACGATAACACGACCTTGAGTACCGTTTTCCTGAGCGATAGTCGGGTATTTGATATTCTTAGCCAAATACTGCATCAAAGCAGCCTGACCACCGGGGAATTCCGGCATGTTTTCTACCACTTCGAAGATTGTCTGTTCTTCCGGTTCTTCTTCAACCACCTGTACAGGAACGTATTTTACTTCTACCGGAGCAACGTTATCTTCATTGATAATGGTTGTTTCGTCTTCGATTTCTGTTTGATCGTCAACAATCTCCAACAATTCAGCCACCTTCGGAGCCTCTGGTGGGGGTGGAGCTGCCTGTTCAGGGGTTTCAGTAATAGGAATGATTTCCTCTTCAAACACGACATCAGTTACAGCTTGAGTCATATCAATTTTCACATCACGGTGACTCCATTCGAAGGCAACGAACATGAAAGCCAATACAACCACGTAACCGATGAGCAGCCATGTAGACTTCTTGCCTTCCAAGTCCGCTTTGGGTGATTTTTTAACTTCCATAAAATTAATTAATATAATGATTAATAAAAAAGTGTCTTCCTTATACGCACTATGCTATGTGCTGTGGCAAATATAGAGCTTTTTCGGTGAATGCCTCTCTTCCTGAAACTTCTTTTTCTTCGTTTTTTAACTTTTTTAATCCTTTCAAGGCAACCTCACTCGTTTTATGTCCAAAAGCATGGTCCATTTTCAAAATAAATGTATCTTTGGCGAATAAATAAGATAATCTGAGCATGAAAAAAATAGTTATAGCAATCGACGGTTTTTCCTCTTGCGGAAAAAGTACCATGGCAAAAGACCTTGCCCGTGAAATTGGATATATTTACATTGACAGCGGAGCGATGTATCGGGCTGTTACCTTATTTAGTATAAAAAAGGGGATCTTCGGTCCCGAAGGCATCGATGCTGAAAGACTGAGAAAGGAAATCGGCAACATACACATCTCATTCCGCTTAAATCCTGAAACAGGTCGGCCAGACACCTACCTGAACGACGAAAATGTGGAAAACCAGATCCGCACCATGGAAGTGTCTTCCAAGGTGAGCCCCATCAGTGCACTCGATTTCGTACGGGAAGCCATGGTGGCACAACAGCAAGCGATGGGAGTGGAAAAAGGTATCGTAATGGACGGCAGAGATATCGGTACAACCGTATTTCCTCAAGCCGAACTGAAGATATTCGTCACTGCTTCGGCCGAGATCCGTGCTCAACGCCGCTACGACGAACTGAAAGCCAAAGGACAGGAAGCCAGTTTCGATGAAATTCTGGAAAACGTAAAGCAACGCGACTACATCGATCAGAACAGGGAAGTAAGCCCACTGCGAAAGGCAGATGACGCGCTTCTTTTAGACAACAGCCACCTGACTATCGAAGAACAGAAAGTTTGGTTGTTCGACCAGTTCAACCGCGTGACTCGATAAGCCATCTTCCACAGTAAAGCCACATTCTTTATGATAAAGGTAGAGATAAATGAAAGTTCCGGATTTTGCTTTGGCGTGGTTACCGCCATACACAAAGCCGAAGAAGAACTGAGTAAAGGAGAACCCCTATACTGCCTGGGTGACATTGTGCACAACAGCCGGGAAGTGGAGCGGCTCAAAGCAATGGGGCTAATCACCATCAACCATGATGAATTCAAGCAACTGCGCAATGTAAAAGTTCTGCTCCGCGCCCACGGAGAGCCCCCGCAGACCTATCAGATTGCCAAGGAAAACAACATTGAAATCATCGATGCCACTTGTCCGGTAGTGCTCCGACTGCAGAAACGAATCAAGCAGGAGTTTCTCAAGGAGAGCCAACGGGAAAAACAAATAGTCATCTATGGCAAGAACGGCCATGCCGAAGTGTTGGGTCTGGTAGGCCAGACAGAAGGAAAAGCCATTGTCATTGAAAAAGCAGCCGAAGCACCGAAGCTGGATTTAAGCAAGGACATCCGTCTGTTTTCACAAACCACCAAATCGCTCGACGAGTTTCAGGAGATTGTAGCCTACATCAAAGAACACATTTCCTCCGATACCACGTTCGAATACTACGACACCATTTGCCGGCAAGTGGCCAACCGCATGCCCAAGTTAAGAGAGTTTGCGGCGGCACATGACCTGATATTCTTCGTCAGCGGTAAAAAGAGTTCGAACGGAAAAATGTTATTCGACGAATGCCTAAAGGTTAATAAGAATTCACATTTAATTGATAGCGAACAAGAGATTGATGCCTCTTTATTGCAAGAAGTACACTCTATAGGGGTGTGTGGAGCCACTTCCACTCCCAAATGGCTGATGGAAAACGTTCAAAAACAAATTCAAAGACTGTTAGAAAACAAAAACAAATAGCAATAAATAGAAAGTAGTAGGTTACTTTTTGAGTTTTTTAGCGTACATTTGTGACATTAATTAATTAACGAATAGATTGAGTTATGGGAATCGTGAAATGTATCGGAATCTTGACCTCAGGAGGCGATGCTCCAGGTATGAACGCTGCGATACGCGCAGTGACACGTGCAGCTATTTATAATGGATTGCAGGTAAAAGGTATATATAGAGGATACAAAGGTCTGGTAACAGGTGAAATAAAAGAATTCAAAAGCCAAAACGTAAGCAATATCATCCAGATGGGTGGTACGATTTTAAAAACAGCTCGCTGTAAGGAATTCAAAACCCCGGAAGGCCGCCAGCTGGCATACGACAACATGAAAAAAGAAGGTATCGATGCCTTGGTAGTTATCGGAGGAGACGGTTCACTGACCGGTGCACGTATCTTCGCACAGGAATTTGATATTCCTTGCATCGGATTGCCCGGCACCATCGACAACGACCTTTACGGTACAGACACCACCATTGGTTACGACACTGCCTTGAACACCATTCTCGATGCAGTAGATAAAATTCGTGATACAGCAACGTCACACGAACGTCTGTTCTTCGTTGAAGTCATGGGACGTGACGCTGGTTTCCTTGCTTTGAACGGAGCGATTGCTTCCGGAGCAGAAGCTGCTATCATCCCCGAATTCAGCACAGAAGTGGACCAGTTGGAAGAGTTCATCAAGAACGGATTCCGCAAATCTAAAAACAGTAGTATCGTACTGGTGGCCGAAAGCGAACTGACCGGTGGAGCTATGCACTACGCAGAACGTGTGAAGAACGAATATCCGGAATACGATGTACGCGTAACCATCTTAGGTCACTTGCAACGCGGTGGAAGTCCAACAGCCCACGACCGTATCTTAGCCAGCCGCTTGGGAGCAGCAGCCATTGATGCTATCATGGAAGACCAGCGCAACGTGATGATTGGTATCGAACATGATGAAATCGTGTATGTGCCTTTCAGCAAAGCCATCAAGAACGACAAACCCATCAAGAAAGAACTGGTAGGTGTATTGAAAGCACTTTCTATCTAAAAAGTAAAAAAGAACAGAAAGCTACAAAGCTATTTATAAAAAGCATAAGGAATTCAACCATTCCTCTCATTCATCAGTTCTGCTGCATATATCCTTGCAGCAGAACTGTTTTTTTAATCTGAACCTATCACCATTGTCTCCCTTTTAAAACAGGAACTAAAAAAAACCTCCCGACTATCGGAAACCGCTGTCCTAATTACTCATTTTTAACAGCATCCAAAAGCCGCAGCAATTGGACAATAGTCCGACTTAAGTTACGTAGGGCAGATACCGGTTGCATAGCTTCTTCCAATGATACAGGACCCGGCTGAATTGAAATTAATGAAGTAAATCGAGGATAATCTCAATACCCGACTTTAACTCCCCGTTTAAAAAAGGCATCAGTCCTCCAGGCACACCACCAGCAGCACCAGCACCCGGTAAAAAAGCCATATCAACTCCTGTTTCCAAACTCAACACATGAGCATAGGAACGTAAGCCTTGGTCAAGAAAAGCAACTTGCTCGGCAGAGGCTCCCTTTTGCGGAGCATACACATACGCAGCGCCCTGCGGACCATACAACGGGTTTGCACATCACAGGCCAGCACAAAAGAAGAATCCTGCAAATCCTCCCGCAAAGAAGAAGTATCCAACCTGGCAACACGATAAAGATTACCCAAAGGACCGTGTACCTGACATGTAAAACGATTGACCGGCAGACACTGCTCCACCGCTTTCAGCGTACCTTCTCCACCATCAGCAATCAAAAAAGCAGACACTTCACAAGCGGGCCACATCTGCCGTATGTTTCGAGTCAGATTTTCAGTTATTTCCTCTGCACTGACAGAACCTTTGAAAGAATCAAAAGCTAATACTACTTTATTTATTATCCTTTTCTATTCAGTTCAACCAACGGGCAAGCAATTGTTCTGTATTTTTCCATAAAGGCTCCCTAAGCACATGATGCTTATACCTATCGGACAATTCCTTCCGCTTGTTACTGACATAAAGTTGCCCAGTCACCTGAGCCTCTTTCTCGTCAAGCAACAAACCGACAGCAGTTGATGCTCCCTGCCTCGGAGTACGGATAAAAGGTCTGAAGAAAACATCCGTCAAAGGGTCGAACCACTGGTGCATAGTAATAATATCAGTGGACACAACACCAGGGTCAGCAGCAGTTACCGCTATTCCCTGCTCCCGAAGACGATCGGCCAATTCTATTGTAAACAGCAGCAAAGCCAGTTTTGTGTTACTATAAATGGGAATTCTCCAAAAGTTTCCCACTTTTCCCCGGTAAAAGAAGTCCGGAAAATCGATACGTCCAATCACATACGTACAAGAAACCATATTAACCACACGAGTTCCCTTCTCCATAGCCGGAATCAATTTCCGGGTCAGCAAATAAGGTCCCAAGTAATTCACGCTCACAGTCCGTTCAAACCCGTCTTCCGTCACATGATAACCCGTTTCCATCGTTCCGGCATTGTTCATCAACAACGAAATGGTAATCCGGCGTTCCAACACTCGGCAGGCAAAATCTACAACAGAACGCATGGAAGACAAATCAATAGGTATAACCTCTATATTCTGATTTCCCGTATCCTCCATCAAACACCTTCTGATCAACTCAGCTTTTCTTGAATTATAGCAAGCCATAATCACCCGATAACCAGCCTTAGCCACAGCGCGTGTGATTTCCGTTCCCATTCCTCCGTCTGCCCCGGTTATAATGGCCCATTTATTTTCATTCATTGCATTTCTAATTTTTCAATTTCTTTTTGTAAACAAGGTGGCAGCGGCTCATTCAAGTGCTTGTGACAAGCCATTTCAATCGTATACATACGTCCGATACAATAATTACTATGCCCACAATTACAGCGTGCCTGTTCCTCCTGTGCCATACGGTTCACAAATCCCGGTTCATTCAGCAAAGCACGCGCCATCTGCACAGCATCAAATCCTTCATCCAGCACTTCATCTATCTTCTGACGAGACACCAATCCGCCTACATATATCAATGGAGCATCCGGCAAAGCCTTCCTAAATTTTAGAGCATCTTCAAGGAAATAAGCTTCCTTAAAAGGGACAGACGGAATCATCCATTTACCAAACATACGCACACCGTATTTCAACCACCAGCAATTCATATAATAAGCCATCGAACGAATAGGCATCGACCCACGCATCACATACATGGGTGCCTTGCTGACAAAGCCGCCACTTAACACTAAACCATGCGCTTTCCAAGCCAACAGCCGCCGGGCCACTTCAATAGATTCGTCAATCTCCATTCCCCCCTTAAATCCGTCACGCATATTCATCTTCACCAAAACAGCCATATCGCTGCCAGCAGCCTTCATCACTTCTTCCATAACCATATCCATGAACCGCATCCGATTCTCCAACGCCCCTCCAAACTCATCCTTTCGGTGGTTTGTATAAGGAGAAAGAAACTGACTGATAAGATATCCATGTCCAGCATGCACCTCCACAGCATCAAAACCTGCGTCACGGGCCAAATTCACGGCAGTACCATACGCTTTTGCCAATGCCGGCAATTCTTCTCTCCTCAATCCACGGACAAAAGTCGGTGAATAAAGATTAAAACCGGTAGAAGCCGACACCGGTGTGACACCACAAATATTTTTATGAGACATATTTCCACAATGTCCAATCTGAATGCCTACTGCAGCCCCCTCTTGATGAACAGCTTCCGTCAACTCCTTCAATTCGGAAACAACAGACGGACGCAACCATAACTGCCGGTCGAAAGAAAGACCGCTCTGCGTCACGGCAGCATAAGCAACCGTCGTCATACCAATACCTCCCGCTGCGACCGAACGGTGATAATCCAACAACATCTGCGAAGGCTTATTGCCCGGACACATACTTTCAAAGGCAGCCGACCGAATAGTACGGTTGCGCAATGTCAAAGGACCCAATGTGACCGGAGTGAAAAGTTTCGATTTCATAATACCACTAATATATAAGTTATTTATATACAAATCTATTTAATACAAAAAGGGAAAAACCCGTTTCCGACGGCCTACAGCCTCCCCAAATTCTTCGCGATAGCGACACCAGATAGCATGAGCTCTCGGCACCAGATTAGCAACGGTCCACCATAAGAAAACCAAGCCGGAAAGAGAAAAAGTCAACATAGCCCAGCCGGCCCATTCCACAATCTCCCCCAAATAATTGGCCGATGTCACATAACGATACATTCCCTTCCGAGGCAAGTAATGCCGTGTATCTCCAGGTTTGCGCAAATGACGAATGACATAATCAGAATGCCAATTGACCGCCATACCCAAAAAGAACAGTAAAACACCTCCAATAAACCAAGGCGAAGCAAACCACTGCACACCATACATCGATTCGGGAGCCAAGTAAAAAATCCATTCTCCCTGCATGTAACCATTCAATACATTAAAAAGAATACCCATCGACATAATGGTAAGCGGCATCTGGCTTTTCCCCGTCATCAAGAAAGGAAAAACAAACGAACGCTGAAAGTAATGTAACTGAAAAAGGAGAAAGAAAGTCAACACCACCGGTTCGAAACGACGTTCGGAATGAAACCACAACACACACATTACCAAGAAAACCGGTGATTCCATCAACACCCAAGCCCATTTATTGGAAATGGCAGGTCCCCAAGAAGCTGTACGGAAAATACCATAACCAGCCTTGATAAAATAAAGAGCTACAAACACCAAGAGCGCAATCACACTCATCACGCTCAAAAAAGTTTCAAATTCACTTACAGTCATACTTTTATCACTTAAAACATACAAAAGTAACAAAATTTAAAAGATTTGCCACATCATACATCCTAAAAAAAACTGATTATTTTGTCGTAGTTTCCGATTCAAAATCAAATCCACATCCGTCGTAAAAAAAAAGAAGAATGACTACCTTTGCACCCGTTATGAACAATCATTTACAAAATCCCACAGCCGACCTCCAACGCCAACAGCTGCTGTTGCGCATGGAATACGAATACGAGAAAGAAGAATTCAAACGGCAGACTGAAACCATGGGAGTAGCCCGCAAAGTCAAACGAGGGCTCTGCTGGTACCCTGTTTCCCTCGGTCGGAGCTATTACAATTCTCTCAATCAGCTCGTTGTAGAAATTACACGCAGCGAAGACAAAGAGATAGAACATGCATTTGAATTCGGACGACCCGTCTGTTTTTTCCATCACTCTCCCGATGGCAAGGTGAAATACATGAATTTCATCGCTACCGTCAGTTATGCCGACGAGGAACGGATGGTAGTGGCATTGCCAGGAGCCAGTGCCCTGATCGAGCTGCAAAGTCCCGACCTCCGCCTTGGAGTACAACTCTACTTCGACGAAACGTCCTACCGCACCATGTTTGAAGCTTTGGAAGAAGTGTTGCGTGCCAAAAACAACCGACTGGCCGAACTGCGCGACACGCTGCTGGGCAAACAGCAGCCAAAGTTCCGGGAACTGTATCCGGTCCGCTTCCCCTGGCTCAACTCTACACAGGAAGCGGCAGTGAACAAAGTACTTTGTACGCGTGACGTGTCCATCGTTCATGGGCCTCCGGGAACCGGCAAAACCACCACCCTGGTAGAAGCCATTTACGAAACACTGCGCCGGGAACCCCAAGTACTAGTCTGCGCCCAAAGCAACACAGCCGTCGACTGGATTAGTGAAAAACTGGTAGACCGAGGGGTACCCGTACTCCGCATCGGTAACCCTTCACGGGTCAACGACAAAATGCTTTCATTTACCTACGAGCGGCAGTTTGAAAACCACCCCTCCTATCCGGAATTATGGGGAATCCGCAAGTCGATTCGAGAAATGGGAAACAAAGCCCGTAAAGGAAGCTATGCCGAACGGGAAAGTGCGCGCAATCGGCTGAGCCGTCTGCGCGACCGCGCCACGGAACTGGAAATACAGATCAATGCTGATTTGTTCGACAACGCCCGTGTGATTGCTTCTACACTGGTCAGCAGCAATCACCGTGTACTCACCGGCCACCGCTTTTCCACCCTCTTCATCGACGAAGCAGCCCAAGCACTCGAAGCCGCCTGTTGGATTGCCATCCGCAAAGCAGACCGAGTCATTCTGGCCGGTGACCATTGCCAACTGCCGCCCACTATCAAATGCATGGAAGCGGCTAGAGGAGGATTGGAACAGACTTTGATGGAAAAAATAGTTAAGCTACAACCCGCTGTTGTTTCCTTGCTAAAGGTGCAATACCGCATGAATGAAGCTATCATGCAGTTCTCTTCCGACTGGTTTTACCACGGAGAACTGGAAGCCGCTCCGGAAGTGCGTTACCGGAGCATCCTCGACTTTGATACTCCCATGCGCTGGATTGACACCTCTGAGATGGATTTTCACGAAGAATTTGTAGGAGAAAGTTTCGGACGAATCAACAAGCCGGAAGCCGACTTGCTCATAAACGAACTGGAGGCCTATATCCAACGCATCGGGAAAGAACGCATTGGGGAAGAACGCATCGACTTCGGTCTTATTTCCCCCTATAAAGCACAGGTACAATATCTAAGAAAAATTATCAAAAGCAGCAGTGTCCTGCGTCCTTTCCGCAGCCTCATCCATGTAAACACCGTGGACGGATTTCAGGGACAGGAACGGGATGTGATTTTTATCAGCCTTGTACGTGCCAATGAAGAAGGGCAAATCGGATTTCTGAACGACTTACGGCGAATGAATGTAGCCATCACCCGCGCCCGGATGAAGCTCGTTATCTTAGGAGATGCCGCTACCCTGACCAAGCATCCGTTTTACCGGAAACTGATGGAGTTTATACAAAAGTCTGAAGAATAAACACAGCGTCATAACAAGTCCAAAATGATGGATTCTTCCAGCAAAACAAAGAGAGGATGTGCCCCACCAACAAGGCACATCCTCTTTGCTATTAAACTCAATTACGATGATTGCTGCATCAATTGTTCTCCGGACGAAGTTGGCGCACGGTCACCGCAGTCTGCCACATTTCGCTTTCACGAAGCTGACGCAATTCCTCGTTCAGTTTCTCACGGTAGTCGGGCTGTGAGTTGCTGTCGATAGAAATCTGTGCCTCGTTGCCCGTCTTCACACTGTCATACAACTTTTCCACCACCGGTTTGACAGCATCGTGGAAAGGTCCCATCCAGTCGAGTGCCCCCCGTTGAGCCGTAGTAGAACAGTTGGCATACATCCAGTCCATACCATTCTTGGCAAACAAAGGCATGAGCGACTGAGTCAGTTCCTCTACCGTCTCATTAAATGCCTCTGAAGGTGAGTGACCATTTTCACGCAACACCTCATACTGAGCCAGCAGCAATCCCTGGATAGCCCCCATCAGCGAACCGCGCTCACCGGTCAGGTCGGAAGTAGCTTCACGCTGGAAAGTCGTTTCAAACAAATAGCCAGACCCAATACCGATACCCAATGCAATTGTCCGGTCATAAGCCTTTCCTGTGGCATCTTGATAAATAGCATACGAAGAATTCAACCCGCGGCCTTCAAGAAACATCGTACGCAACGAAGTACCCGAACCCTTCGGAGCCACCATAATCACGTCGATATCAGTTGGAGGAACCACACCCGTACGGTCGTTCCATGTAATAGCAAAACCATGAGAGAAATAAAGCGCCTTACCTGCCGACAGACAAGGTTTGATTGTGGGCCACACCGACATCACCGCTGCATCCGATAGCAGACACATGACAATCGTACCTCTCCGGCAAGCCTCCTCAATGCCAAACAGCGTTTCACCCGGTACCCATCCGTCGGCAACAGCCTTCTCATACGTCTTACCTTCCCGCTGTCCGACAATCACATTAAAGCCATTATCACGCAGATTCAATGCCTGCCCCGGACCCTGTACACCATAACCAATCACTGCTATTGTTTCGTTTTTCAACACCTCACGAGCCTTTTCCAACGGAAACTCATCACGGATAACTACATTCTCAACAGTTCCTCCAAAATTCAATTGTGCCATTTTGTTTTTGTTTTTAAAACCAGGTGAGACACCCCACCTCGGTCATTGATTTGTATTCTAGTTTATTCAAAAATCACTTTAGAGCGACACACCACTTCGCTACCGTTCTTCTTCACCTCCACATGAAACTCATTGGGGCTTACCTCATCACGGAAAAACGAAAGTTCGTCACCGAAATAACTCTCCGCCACATAAGCCATTTCAAAACGCCGGATCCGCTTCGTCTTATACAAGTCCATCGGAAAAAGGTCGAGAATATGCTCAATATAACGGATACTGTTCACATGCCCGTTGATATCAATATCACTGTATTTGGCAGTCAGTGTGTCCAGCGGCTCCTTGCTCGTCACCTTGATACGCGAAGGCTTCTCTATCGGACAAGGCTCATCACACACATAATCCACGATGCTGCCCCCATGCAAAGTCAGCAGATCGGCTGGTTTGCGTGTATTCAGACTGATCATCGCCCACACCGAACGCGCATATCCAATTTTTCTGCCGTCCTTATCCAAGATAGCAAAATCACGGTCGGTAAACAGACGGTACACATTCTCCACCCACGTCTGAACCGAGAAATGTTCATACTGATAAGGCATCTCATCCAACTCGACAGCCAGACGGGAAAGCACCCAAGTGTAATTGTCCTCATTCAGTGTAGCAATGCCAAAGCCACGGTCGCTGGCATGGAAACCTGCACAATTCAGCAAGTGATTGCCCAGCACCCCCATGGTAAGCCGTCCATTAAAATCCACATGAAACGGTTCTGCCACAAATTGATATGTTCCTACTTTATTTGTTCCATCCATTTCTATTTTTCTATTTTATTTTGATTATACCACTTTTCTCTTCTGTCAAGAAACTCATTCACCCGTTCAAAACAACTGGTCGTGATAGCCACCCGTCCCGAACGTACAAACTGCAGCACACAATGAAAAGCCTGAAGTTCCTCATAAAGTGCCGTAATATCCTCGCTCTTCCCGTTCTTCTCTACAATGGAGAACACCGGATTCACCTCCACGATACGTGCATTGTATGTGCGGATTACTTTCGACGCCTCCGGTGTATGCTGCAACTCCGGTGTAGAAAGCTTATACAACGCTATCTCATGAAAATAGATTTCATCTTCTGTAAAATAATGCGCCTGAATGACATCGATCTTCTTTTCAATCTGCTTCACCACTTTTCCAATTGTATCCTTATCCGTCCATACCGTAATGGTATATTTATGTATGCCCTTGATGGAAGATGCAGACACATTCAAACTCTCGATATTAATCTGCCTCCGGGTAAAGACAGCCGTCACCTGATTCAGCATTCCGGCAATATTTTCCGAATGAACAATAATTGTATATAATGTTTTATCAGCCATACCTTTCGAATTAACACAACAACATTCTTAAGCGATCTTTCTCAACACTCCAGCAACATCTGATTCACCGATCCCCCCGGAGGCGTCATCGGCAACACATTCCCTTCCTCTACCACACAAACTTCAAGCAGGAACGGCCCGTCCGTTGCAAGCATTTCACACACCGCTTCACCCAGTTCCTGCCGGGTAAACACCCTACGCGAAGGAATGCGGTAAGCAGCAGCAATCTGCATATAATCCGGATTCATCATCGGAGTAAAAGAATAGCGGCGGTTAAAGAACATCGCCTGCCATTGCCTCACATTGCCCAGATAATTATTATTCAGACAAATAATCTTGACCGGAGCCCGCTGTTCCATGACAGTGCCCAGTTCCTGCAGGTTCATCTGCAATCCACCATCACCCATAAACGCACAGACCGTACGTTCCGGTGCACCGAAAGTTGCTCCGATGGCAGCCGGCAGGCCGAACCCCATAGTGCCCAAGCCTCCCGAAGTCACAATGCTGCGCTCCTTCTTATATTTAAAATAACGGGCAGCCAGCAGTTGGTTCTGTCCCACGTCGGTCACCAGCACCGCTTCATGATTCGTAGCCTCACTGACAGCACGTGCCACTTCCCCCATACTCAAAGCCTCCGTTGCAGGATGTAGTTCCAGGCGCACCACCTTCTCCTCCTCCACCTGCTCATATTCCTTAAAAGAGTCAATCCACTCCGTATGCTTATTCTCCTTCAACAAAGCCGTAACCGCAGCCAGTGTCTGTTTGCAATCCCCCAGCACCGCCACATCCGTTTTCACGTTCTTGTCAATCTCGGCAGGATCAATATCAAAATGAATCACCTTCGCCTGCTTGGCATACGTTTCCAAATTTCCCGTCACCCGGTCATCAAAACGCATTCCCACCGCAATCAGCACATCACATTTATTCGTATTGATATTCGGTCCCAAGTTGCCGTGCATACCCAACATCCCTTTATTCAGCGGATGATCGGTGGGCAAAGCCGACAATCCCAACAACGTACGTCCGGCCGGTAAATCTGCCTTTTCAATAAAAGCACGCAATTCACATTGGGCATGTCCCAGTTCCACCCCTTGCCCGACCAGAACAAACGGGCGTTCCGACTGATTGATCAACTCGGCTGCTGCCTTGACAGCCTCCATATCAATTGCAGGAACAGGCACATAACTGCGTACAAAATCAACCGTAGTCGGTTCATATTTCGTTTTCTCCACCTGCGCATTCTTGGCGAAATCAAGCACCACCGGACCGGGACGGCCGCTGCGTGCGATATAAAAAGCCCGAGCCACTGCCCAAGCCACATCCTCCGCCCTGCGAATCTGATAGCTCCATTTGGCAATAGGCTGCGTAATGCCTACCAAGTCGACTTCCTGAAAAGCATCCGTCCCCAGAAAAGAAGTGGCCACCTGTCCGGCAATCACCACCAGCGGTGTGCTGTCTATCATTGCATCAGCAATACCCGTTACCGTATTCGTAGCACCGGGACCGCTGGTCACCAGACAGACTCCCACCTTCCCCGAAACACGGGCAAACCCCTGGGCAGCATGCGCCGCTCCCTGTTCATGGCGGACTAAAATATGATTTAATGTATTTCGATGATCATACAACGCATCAAACACAGGCATAATAGAACCACCGGGATAGCCAAAGAGAGTATCTACCCCTTGATGCTCCAGTGAGCGCATCAACGCCTCAGCTCCTGTTATCATGTCTTTACTCATTCTTTATCTATATTAAAAGAACTACATCAGTCTATTAATCTCACAGCGCCCTTGTCGGCCGAACTCACCATGTGGGCATAAGCCTTCAAGCTATTCGGCACATAGCGGTGGCGGGTCAGCGGCCGCATGGGACGGGCATCCAGTTCCTCATCCGATAGGCGCACCGAAATCGTACGAGCCGGTATATCAATTTCAATGATATCTCCGTCGACAATCTTACCGATATTTCCACCGGCAGCCGCTTCAGGAGAAATATGCCCGATGCTCAATCCCGAAGTACCGCCACTGAAGCGTCCGTCGGTAATCAGCGCACATTCCTTTCCCAAATGACGAGATTTGATATACGAAGTAGGATAAAGCATTTCCTGCATACCGGGCCCCCCCTTCGGGCCCTCATGCGTAATGACCACCACGTCGCCACTCACCACCTTTCCGTTCAAGATACCTTCACACGCATCCTCTTGCGAATCAAAAACCTTGGCCGGTCCCGTGAACCTCCAGATAGACTCATCGACGCCAGCCGTCTTCACCACACATCCGTCCTGCGCTATATTTCCTCTCAGCACAGCCAAACCGCCATCCTTGCTGTAAGCATGCTCCAGATCACGGATACATCCGTTGGCACGGTCGGTATCCAGTTCCTTATAATAACTGCATTGCGAACCCATCACCAGATTAAAACAGTTGGCAGGCGCACTGGAATACTTCCGGATGGCATCCGCTGTGACATGCTCACTGGTGATGGAACAAGCTGCAATCGCCTCAGCCAACGTCATTCCGTCCACCCGGCAGACAGACGTATCAATCAGACCTCCCTTCGCCAGTTCGTGCATAATAGCCATAATTCCTCCGGCACGGTTCACATCCTGGATGTGATATTTTTGTGTATTCGGAGCCACCTTGCAAAGACAAGGAGTCCGACGCGAAAGTTCATCGATATCACTCATCGTGAAATCCACCCCTGCCTCGTGTGCAATGGCCAGCAAATGAAGCACCGTATTGGTAGATCCTCCCATAGCAATATCCAGCGTCATCGCATTCAAGAAAGCTGCCCGAGTGGCAATGCTGCGGGGAAGCACGCTTTCGTCTCCCTGCTGATAATACTTCATCGCATTCTCCACCACCCGTTTGGCCGCTTCCTTGAAAAGCAGCGTACGGTTTTCGTGGGTAGCTACAATGGTTCCGTTGCCCGGAAGAGCCAGACCGATAGCCTCATTCAGGCAATTCATGGAATTGGCAGTAAACATTCCCGAACAGCATCCGCAAGTGGGGCAAGCATGCTGCTCTATCTGTGCCACTTCCTCATCGCCCACCCGCTCGTCGGCCGACTGAATCATGGCATCAATCAAATCCAGATGACGTCCGTTCCAGTCGCCCGCCTCCATCGGCCCGCCGGAAACAAACACAGCAGGAATATTCAGACGCATGGCAGCCATCAGCATACCCGGCGTTATTTTATCGCAATTACTGATACAGATCATCGCATCAGCCTTATGCGCATTGACCATATACTCCACACTGTCGGCAATAATGTCACGGGAAGGAAGCGAATACAACATTCCATCATGCCCCATGGCAATACCGTCATCAATAGCAATGGTATTGAATTCCGCAGCAAAACATCCCAACTTTTCAATCTCGGCCTTCACCAGCTGACCGATTTCATGTAAGTGCACATGTCCCGGCACAAACTGAGTAAAGGAATTAACGACAGCGATAATAGGCTTCCCCATCTGCTCTCTCTTCATACCGTTGGCTGCCCATAAGGCACGGGCTCCTGCCATCCGGCGTCCTTGTGTACTGAACGAACTGCGTAATTGCTTTTCCATTTTCTTTTGTCGTTTTTAAAATAAAAAAGCCTTTCCCATAAGTGAGAAAGGCTCCAGATTTTATCATTATAACACGAATACATACAATACAAAACCTTCTCACGACCTTGATGTCACCACCACGACGCGAATAATAGAAATAATAATCAGGTTAATAATAGATGTATGCAACAGAGTCATATGTTCCAATAATTAATTTTACAATGCAAAGGTAAAGGCTTTTTTATTATAAGCAAACAATTCGAATAAAAAAATGAATAAAAAACGAACAAGTGTAAGTCAACCACTATATTCCACCTTTATTTTATCACTTAATAGAACCATTTACTATTATTAAGCACTAAGAAAGACCTGTTGACACTTACTCAAAACCCTTTAATATTCTGAAATTTAAAGCCGCAGTCGCTATCTACCAACAATTATTTGTATATTTGTCAGCTTCATTTAAGCAAGAATTATTTATTAAAAACAGAAATATCAAATGGAAACAGCAGAAAACAAGTACATTACCGTTGCATACAGACTTTATACAATGGAAAACGGCGAAAAAGAGTTGTTCGAAGAAGCAAAGGCAGAACATCCTTTTCAGTTTATTTCAGGTTTGGGAACTACTCTTGAAGATTTTGAGACTCAGGTATCCGACTTGGCAAAAGGCGACAAATTTGAGTTTACCATTGTAGCCGACAGAGCCTATGGAGCATACGACGAACAGCACGTTATCGAATTGCCCAAGCACATCTTCGAAATCGACGGCAAGTTTGACAACGAACACATCAAAGAAGGCAACATTGTTCCGCTGATGACAAGCGACGGACAACGGGTAAATGCCAGTGTAGTGGAAATCAAACCGGATGTAGTAGTAGTAGACCTGAATCACCCCCTGGCAGGCGCCGACCTGATTTTCGAAGGCGAAGTGATTGAAAACCGTCCGGCTACGAACGAAGAAATCCAGGAACTGGTAAAAATGATGAGCGGTGAAGGTTGCGGATGCGGATGCGACAGCTGCGGAAGCGGATGTGGCGATCACGGATGCGGTGACCACGAATGCGGCGACGGCTGCGGTTGCGGAAGCTGCCATTAATAAATACAACCGTACAGAAATAAAAAACGGATTGCAAGGAAACTGAAAAAGACCTTGCAATCCGTTTTTTTGCCAGCACCCGGCTTAACAGCCTTTATGCGTCATAATATCCAGCACCACTTTATCCGTCTCGTTCATGGCCTGTGAGCCGATTCGAGTCAGATTACGGATACAGCGGTCCACATCCTCATCTACAATACCTTCCACCGAAGTCACACAGCGGTTTTCCATAGCCATCATAGCAGAAAGCACTGCCGTAGATACCCCTGTTGTCACCTTCAGCGCACAACTCGGCTTAGCACCGTCGCAAATCATACCGGTGAGATTGGCAATCATGTTCTTCACCGCATACGAAATCTGTTCATAACTTCCGCCCATCAGCCAAGTAATACCGCAGCTGGAACCGGTAGCTGCTACCACACAACCACACAAGGCCGACAAACGTCCCAAACTTTGCTTGATATAAATCACCGTCAGGTGGCTCAGCATCAGAGCGCGAATCAGTTCCTCTTCCGTCTTTCCGTTTTCTTCAGCATACACCACCACCGGCAATGTGGCCGAAATACCCTGGTTTCCACTTCCCGAATTACTCATCACCGGAATCATAGCCCCTGCCATGCGTGCATCACAAGCAGCTGAAGTATAGGAAAGAATATGAGAAAAGACACTATCACCCATCACCTGATGCTCATAGTTTCCACGGAGCATCTTACCTAAAGAGTGACCGTAATCACCCTTGAACGACTGCTCAGCTGCCGCCTTGTTCAATCGGGCTGTTTCTTGAATGAAGCGGATTTCATCCAAAGGAGCAGTCAAAGCAAAATCATACACCTTGCGCAAAGTCAGGTCAACGGTGACCCCTTCCGTTTCCTCGCTGGATGCCTGCTGCTTGTCGAGCAATACTTCGCCGTCTTTCGCGATATAAACAAAAGTAGTATGTCCGCCTGCAATAACCGCTTTAGCCGTTGCCCCGCCTGCCTGACAAACCACCTCGATATATAACTTTTCTGTGATGTTTTCTTTCAAAGAAATAGAAATCCGCTTTTCGGCAATAAACTGCTTGCCCAGTTCCACCGCTTCCGGAGTGCAGTCTTTGAGCACCTCCAGCTGATACGCCGACTTACCGATCAATGCTCCCAAAGCAATAGCGATGGGAAGCCCCACCATACCAGTGCCCGGAATGCCAACCCCCATTGCATTCTTCAGGATATTTGCACTCAGCAGCACATCAACTTTTTCAGGTTTTACTCCCAGTGTTTCGGCCGCTTTGGCCACACAGAGTGCCACTGCGATTGGCTCCGTACATCCGATAGCCGGAACGACTTCCTGTTTCACCAACCGTATAATTTGAAGTCTTTCAGATTCTGTCATAACCTATTGTGTTTTACTTCTTTACAAATCTTGTTTTAAGATTCTCAGTTATCATGCGACAAATATACAATAAAGAAACGAAAACTTTGCTATATTTGCATGGAGTATATAATATCTAAAAGCCACTACTATGTTTAATTCATTTGGAAACATCTTTCGACTTACCAGCTTTGGCGAATCACATGGAAAAGGAGTGGGAGGCGTAATAGACGGATTCCCTTCCGGAATTATCATCGATGAAGAATTTGTGCAACAAGAATTAAACCGTCGCCGACCGGGACAATCGATTCTCACCACACCGCGCAAAGAAGAAGATAAAGTGGAGTTTCTGTCGGGCATTTTCGAAGGCAAATCCACCGGATGCCCCATCGGTTTTATCGTATGGAACAACAACCAGCATTCCAGCGACTACGATAATCTGCGGAATGTATACCGCCCCTCGCACGCCGACTATACCTACAACGTGAAGTATGGCATACGCGACCACCGTGGAGGCGGACGTTCTTCGGCCCGTGAAACAATTTCACGTGTAGTGGCAGGAGCTTTGGCTAAACTGGCGCTCCGCCAACTGGGTATCAGCATCACAGCCTACACCTCGCAGGTGGGCGGCATCAAGCTGGAAGGTACTTACGCCGACTACGACCTCAATCTGATTGAGACCAATGCCGTGCGCTGTCCCGACCCGGAAAAAGCAAAAGAAATGGCCGACCTCATCTGCAAGGTGAAAGGCGAAGGAGATACCATCGGCGGCACCCTGACCTGTGTCATCAAGGGATGTCCCATCGGGCTGGGTCAGCCGGTATTCGGCAAGTTGCATGCTGCCTTGGGCAATGCCATGCTCAGCATCAATGCAGCCAAAGCCTTTGAATACGGCGAAGGCTTCAAAGGACTGAAAATGAAAGGTTCCGAACAGAACGACGTATTCTACAACAACCATGGACGGATAGAAACACACACTAACCACTCGGGTGGCATCCAGGGAGGTATCAGCAACGGGCAGGATATTTATTTCCGGGTTGTGTTCAAGCCCATCGCCACCCTGCTGATGGAGCAGGAAACGGTGAATATTGACGGCATCGACACCACTATGAAAGCCCGCGGACGCCATGATGCCTGTGTGCTTCCCCGTGCGGTGCCCATCGTGGAAGCTATGGCGGCCATGACCATTCTTGATTATTATCTGCTGGATAAAACCACACAACTTTAAAACTTATATCATACCATGAACGAAATTCAGAAATATATCAGTGAAAATGAACCGAAGATGATGGATGACCTGTTCAGTCTCATCCGTATCCCCAGTATCAGTGCTCTTCCCGAACACCACGACGACATGCTGGCTTGTGCCGAACGCTGGGCGCAGCTGCTGAAAGAAGCCGGTGCAGATGAAGCCCTGGTGATGCCTTCCAAAGGCAACCCCATTGTCTTTGCCCAAAAGACGGTAAACCCTAATGCCAAGACCGTGCTGGTCTATGCACACTATGACGTGATGCCTGCCGAACCATTGGACTTGTGGAAAAGCCAGCCGTTTGAACCGGAAGTGCGCGACGGACGAATCTGGGCCCGCGGTGCCGACGATGACAAGGGACAGTCGTTCATTCAGGTAAAAGCTTTTGAATATCTGCTGAAAAACGGACTGCTGAAGAACAACGTGAAGTTTATCTTCGAAGGAGAAGAAGAAATCGGTTCACCCAGCCTGGAGGCATTCTGTGAAGAACACAAAGAACTGCTGAAAGCGGATGTCATACTGGTATCGGACACCAGCATGCTCGGAGCCGACCTTCCGTCACTGACCACCGGTCTGCGCGGACTGGCCTATTGGGAAATTGAAGTAACCGGTCCTAACCGCGACCTGCATTCCGGACACTTTGGAGGAGCTGTGGCCAACCCCATCAACACCCTTTGCCAAATCATCAGCCAGGTAACCGATGCCGACGGGCGGATCACCGTACCCGGCTTCTACGATGACGTGGAAGAAGTGCCACAGGCCGAACGAGACATGATTGCTCACATCCCGTTTGACGAAGAAAAATACAAAGCAGCCATCGGTGTGAAAGAAGTAACCGGCGAAAAAGGATACAGCACACTGGAACGCAACAGTTGCCGTCCGTCATTCGACGTATGCGGTATCTGGGGCGGCTATACAGGCGAAGGATCCAAGACCGTCCTTCCTTCAAAAGCATACGCCAAGGTTTCCTGCCGGCTGGTTCCCCACCAAGACCACCACAAGATTTCGAAACTGTTTGCCGACTACATTCTCAGCATCGCTCCCGACACCGTACAAGTGAAAGTGACCCCGATGCACGGCGGACAAGGATATGTATGTCCCATTTCTCACCCGGCTTACCAAGCTGCTGAAAAAGGATTTGAACAAGCCTTCGGAAAGAAACCATTGGCTGTGCGCCGCGGAGGAAGTATCCCTATCATTTCTACCTTCGAACAGGTGCTGGGCATCAAAACCATTCTGATGGGCTTCGGTCTGGAAGCCGATGCCATCCATTCACCGAATGAAAACTTCTCACTGGACATCTTCCGCAAAGGACTGGAAGCTGTCATTGTCTTCCACCAGGAATATGCAAAATGACAGGAAGTAAATACAAAGTCAATCTGTAAATGACGCCTAAAACGAGGTGGGTAAATACTGAACTACCCACCTCGTTTTTTTATAGAAGAAGAATAAAGTAAGCGGTAGGCAGAACAGCATTTCCTGCTGCACAGGAATACAAAAAAGAAAGCCTCCGACTCATTGCTGAATCGGAGGCTTCTCAAGAAAACGGCAGCTACCTACTCTCCCACTGTTACGCAGTACCATCGGCGTGA
>ERZ791889.37-NODE-37-length-121609-cov-26.980774_pt1 | contig 121609 bp, 93 predicted proteins | sample MGYA00510156_ERZ791889 | MGnify/ENA primary metagenome ERZ791889 (study PRJEB30046, sample SAMN00792108) | human gut metagenome | study: EMG produced TPA metagenomics assembly of the A metagenome-wide association study of gut microbiota in type 2...
GCCAAGTTTTCCATATAGAAGTCACTTTCAGCCTTGTTGAATTTAGCCTTTTCTGTTTCCAGCAAGCGAGGATAAGAAGCGTCTGTTCTGCCTTCATACCAACGTCCTTCAGCAACTTCCTTATTCAGCTGATATCCCAAACGTACAAAAGACGTATTAGCTAAATCATCTCTCCAGTAAATTTTAGCACCGGCCTGACCTTGCATCAACATAGCAAAATCGATACCTTTCCAAGAAGCTGTGAGGTTCAAACCAAACTGGAATTTCGCATTGGCACCATCGCTGGCAATGTAGCGGTCATCATCATCAATCACACCGTTACCATCCAAGTCGCTGTAAAGCAAGTCACCCATTTCCGGTTTACGTCCGAAGTATTTGAATGCATCCGGATTTTTCTCCAGCATATCATTTACGATAGCCATATCTGCTTCTGTCTGGATAATGCGGTCACAATGGAACACATACTGAGAATTGATGGAATGACCTTCCCAAATGATATCAGCACCATCTTTAGAAATTCCCCCTTTATCTTTTCCTTTAAACTTAGTCACTTCATTAGTCACATAAGTAAAGTTACCGTTTACACCATATTCAAAGTCACCGATCTTATCTTGCCAGCCCAAAGTCAATTCAACACCTTGGTTCAATACTTCCGCACTGTTTTGCTTAGGAATAGAAGCTGTACCGTGAACATTCGGTGCCGGAAGATTAATCAAAATATCCTTTGTGTTTTTGCGGAAATAATCTACCGTACCTGTCAGGCGATTATTTAAGAAGCCGAAGTCTACACCGACGTTAGTCATGTAAGTAGCTTCCCAAGACAAACCTGCATTAGCAATCGCAGCCTGAGCCACACCCGACATCAACTGATTATTCAATGTATAGTGATACTTAGCCGACAACAAGCTGAGTGCATCGTAGTTACCCACTGAGTTGTTACCCAACGAACCGTAAGAAAGACGAAGTTTCAAGCTGCTCAATCCTTTATCCAACAGTTTCTGCATGAAAGGTTCCTGATCAATACGCCAAGCGAAAGAAGCAGAAGGGAAATAACCAGTACGGTTGTCTTTCAAGAAACGAGAAGACTGGTCAGCACGCAAGTTCAACTCAAGCAAGTATTTCTGTTCCCAATCCAAATTGACACGGCCGAAGAAAGAGCGCATAGCCCACTCTGAACTTGAGCCCGAAGCATTGGCATCACCGATAGCACCGCTCAATTCATTCAAGTCAATATCAATCAAATCCTTTTTGGAAGCAGAGAAATTATGAGAACGATACATTTCCTGGCTGGCACCCAACATGGCATTGATACCCAATTTATCTTGAAGCAAACGAGTTTCATAACGAGCCACTACGTCATTGAAGAAGCGTTCAATCTTACCATCATATTGAGAAATGCTGGTCTGTTTCAACGTAGAAGTAGAAGTTTCTGTTCTAAAGTTCCAAATATCCGGGAAAATAGGTTTCGACTTTCTTTCTTCGTCTACAAATTCGTATGAATAAGAAGCAGTCAAAGTAAATCCTTTAAACGGCTTTAAAGTACCCACAAAACGGCTACGCATATTCGTCTTATGTACATTACCTTTAACCGAATTCAAACGAAGCAACGGGTTGTTATTGGCCGACTGACTACTATCTTCCGGGTTGTTCACATCACCGAAGCGACCGTCGGGAGCACGGAATACCATACCCGGAGTGGTAGCTGTAGCAAACTTAAACACATTATCGATTGTTGTATCTTCTTTTTTGAATTTAGCAGCCGGATCCATATTTGACAAATAACCGCTCAACTGAGCCGAAATGTTCAACCATTCTTTTACGTCAGCCGAAACATTGAAACGGGCATTGTATTTTTCAAAACCGGTGTTGTCCATTACTCCCGGGTTCTTCTGATAACCGAAAGAAGAATAGAATTTGATCTTTTCGCTACCACCGCTCATTGAAACCACGTGGTTGTGAGCTACCGAATTCTTAAATGTTTCCTCCAACCAGTTGGTATTCGGATATTTCAACGGATTCTGACCAGCATCATCACGCCATTCCTTAATAGATCCGGCAGAAAATGGTTCAGCCAATCCAGCTCTTCTATGACCTTCGTTAATCAACTCCATGTAATCGGCATAATTGGAAACCGGCTGCATGTGATCTGGAATGGTCTTTGAAGTGCAAGAAATATAACCATTGTAATCAATGCGGAGATTACCAGCCTTACCCGATTTCGTTGTAATCAAGATAACACCGTTGGCAGCACGAGAACCATAGATAGAAGAGGAAGCAGCATCCTTCAAGATAGAGATCGATTCGATATCCTGGGGATTGACCGTATTGATACCCGCTTCAGCACCGTCGATGATCACAAGCGGGGAAGAATCGTTCAATGTACCTTGACCTCTGACCTTGATAGCGGCATTATCGTTACCCGGCTGATTGCTTGAACTCATTACGCTCACACCGGCAGCCACACCCGCCAACGCTTGAGAAACATTGGTAATCGGACGGCTTTCGGTAATTTCGCTCACGTTGACAGCACTTACCGAACCAGACATATTCACCTTTTTCTGCGTACCGTAACCCACTACGACTACTTCTTCCAAGGTTTCAGAATCTTCTTTCAATGTCACATTTACCGTTGTCGTGCTCTTTGTTACCTGGATTTCCTGAGTCAGGTAACCAATGTAAGAGATTTGCAAAACTGCATCCGCAGGAACTTCGAGAGAGAATTTTCCGTCCATGTCTGTAATGGTACCGATGGTAGTACCTTTCACAATGACGTTTGCACCAATCACAGGACCGTACTGGTCGGAAATAACACCAGTCACCACTTTGTTTTGTAGAATGCTTTCTATTGCATCTTTATGGGGAGTCTGACTTTGCACGTCATTAGCCCATACCGAACAAGTAGAAGCTAAAATCAAAGATGCCCCAAAGGCAACTTTTCTCGGAAGAGAAATCGGATTTTGCTTTTTTCTCATCATTAATTAACAATTAAGGTTAAACTAATATAGTTATAGAATTTTTTTCTTCTGTCTGATTGCAAATTTGCCCGGTTGCCATTCGGAAACCATCAGAAGCGTGTTCGTTTGGATAATTATGACCCTTTTTACTTCTCAAATTTACAATTTCTTTTCATTATGAAAGAAGATTCCCCTCCAAGTTTTGCCTCATTCTTCTCAGGCAGTGCTTTTCACAGCTTCTTTCAATCGAATAATTATGTTAAAACCAAGCGGTTCTATTTGTATCAATCACAATAAAAACACGCTGAATCCCAACAAGATTTGATTCACAAAAGCAGAACTTATTACTTTAATGAAACTTAATCTTTTGCTAAGATAGTTACAAAACGTTATAACGCGAGTATAGTATATTCCATTAAATAGGCTATTTTTGTCCAAAATCGGTAAATTAACAAAAGATACACCTGGAAATGTACGATTTTATACCTTCCATGAACGATTCACACAGGTGAAAGATGGAATTTGGCAGCTTCGGACATCTACTTTCAGCAAATGAATAAATCGGACGATGAAAAGTAAAAGAATATAGTGCCAAGTTATGAAACCTATAGTGCCAAGTTATGAAACCTAAAGTGGCAAGTTAAGGGTCGGAAAGCGGCACTTTACGATCCGAAAAGCATAGCTTTACGGGTCAGAAAGCTATGCTTTTTGAAGCATAAACAACCCCTTTTGTTAGGGTGAAAACATCCGCTTTGTTATAGTGAAACATCAATTGGGCAGGAACAAACCGCTCCATAAGAGAGAAGAAACAGGGAGAGAACCTTTCACCTTTCACCTGTTAATACTGAAAATGAACCGGTTGGAATGAATCTTTCATAAGTAAGAGAGAAGGATACTTGGTTGGTGGAATTCTTTATCGTATCTTTGACACAGAAAATCACATTTTAAAACAAACAACCATGAAGAAACAACTACTATCTTGCTGTCTGCTGGCCTTGGGCTGTTCGGTCCTGCAGGCGCAAAGTTTCAAAGAGTGGCAAGACCCGAACATCAACGCGGTGAACCGCTCGCCCATGCACACAAATTATTTCGCCTATGCATCGCCCGAAGAAGCCCAGGCTGGCATCAAGGAGAACTCATCGAATTTCATGACGCTGAACGGAATGTGGAAGTTCAACTGGGTGAAGGATGCCGACGCTCGCCCCACGGACTTTTTCCGCACGAATTTCAATGACAAGGGATGGGCCGACATGCAGGTGCCCGGCATGTGGGAACTCAACGGCTACGGGGACCCGATTTACGTAAACGTGGGATATGCCTGGAGAAGCCAATATAAAAACAACCCGCCGTATGTGCCTACCACAGGCAATCATGTGGGCTCGTACCGCAAGGAGATTGTGGTACCGGCCGACTGGAAGGGCAAGGAAATCTTTGCTCACTTCGGCTCGGTGACTTCCAACATGTATCTGTGGGTGAACGGCCGTTATGTGGGCTATAGCGAAGACAGCAAGCTGGAGGCTGAATTCAACCTGACCAAGTACCTGAAGCCGGGAAAGAACCTCATTGCTTTCCAGGTGTTCCGCTGGTGTGACGGCACGTATCTCGAAGACCAGGACTTTTTCCGCTTCTCGGGAGTGGGCCGCGACTGCTATCTGTATGCCCGCGACAAGAAATATATGCAGGACATTCGGGTGACACCCGACTTGGACAGTCAATATAAAGATGGTACACTGGCCGTAGAGGTGAATTTGAAAGGCAGTGGCACTGTGGACCTTACGCTGAAAGATGCACAGGGAAAAGAAGTGGCTGCTGCCCACCTGAAAGGTTCGGGCAAGCTGAACACGCTGCTGCAAGTGGCCAACCCGGCTAAATGGACGGCCGAAACGCCTCACTTGTACACGCTGACAGCCACGCTGAAGAACGGCAACGAAACGGTGGAGGTGATTCCGCTGAAAGTGGGCTTCCGCAAAATCGAACTGAAGGGTGCGCAAGTACTGGTCAACGGTCAGCCGGTGCTCTTTAAGGGAGCCGACCGCCACGAAATGGATCCGGACGGAGGCTATGTGGTTTCACTGGACCGCATGATTCAGGATATCAAAATAATGAAACAGCTCAATATCAATGCTGTGCGCACGTGTCACTACCCCGACGACAACCGCTGGTATGACCTCTGCGACCAGTATGGTCTGTATGTGGTAGCGGAAACAAACATTGAATCGCACGGTATGGGCTACGAGGAACTGACGCTGGCGAAGAACCCGATGTATGCGAAAGCGCATCTGGAACGCAACCAACGCAACGTGCAGCGCAGCTACAACCACCCGTCGATTATCTTCTGGTCGCTCGGCAACGAGGCGGGCATGGGCCCCAACTTCGAGCAGTGCTACACCTGGATTAAGCAGGAGGACAAGACACGTGCCGTGCAGTACGAACAGGCTGTGACCAACGACTATACAGATGTGTACTGTCCGATGTACCTGGGCTACGAGGGTTGCCGCAAATACTGTGAGGGCGATATCCAGAAACCGCTGATTCAGTGTGAGTATGCACATGCCATGGGCAACTCGCAAGGGGGATTCAAGGAGTATTGGGACCTGGTGCGCAAGTATCCGAAATTCCAAGGCGGCTTTATCTGGGACTTTGTAGACCAGTCTATCCACTGGAAAAACAAGGACGGAGTGGATATCTACGGCTATGGCGGCGACTTCAACAAGTATGATGGCTCCGACAATAACTTCTGTAACAACGGACTCATCAGTCCGGACCGCGTGCCCAACCCGCATGCTTATGAGGTGGCATATTTCTACCAGAATATCTGGACGACTCCGGCCGACTTGCAGAAAGGGGAAATTACCGTCTACAACGAAAACTTCTTCCGCGACTTGTCGGCTTACTACCTGGAATGGAAGGTGCTGGCCGACGGCGAGGTGGTGCAGTCGGGTTTTGTGAACGACTTGAAGGTGGCTCCGCAACAGAAAGCCACGATTCAGCTGCCTATCGACCTGAAGGGAATCTGCCCGTGCAAGGAAGTGCTCCTCAACGTGAGCTACAAGCTGAAAGCGGGAGAAAACCTGCTGGCTCCGGGAACAACCGTTGCCTACGACCAGCTGACACTCCGGGATTATCAGGCTCCGGACATGAAACTGGCCAACCAACAGACAACGAATGTGGCTGTAAAGGTGCCCACAGTGCAAGTCAATGACACAAGCTATCTGATTGTGAACGGCGAAAACTTCACCATTGAGTTCAACAAGCAGAATGGTTACCTCTGCCGCTACGACGTAAACGGCATGCAGCTGATGGAAGAAGGCAGCATGCTGACACCCAACTTCTGGCGTGCTCCCACCGACAATGATTACGGTGCAGGCTTGCAGAAGAAGTATGCCGTGTGGAAGAATCCGCAGCTGAAACTGACTTCACTGAAACAGGCTATCGAAAACGAACAGGCTGTGGTTCGTGCTGAGTATGAAATGAAAGCCACCGGAGCAAAATTGTATCTCACATACACCATCAATAACGAAGGTGCGGTGAAGGTGAACCAGAAAATGGTGGCCGACAAGAGCCAGAAGGTGTCTGACATGTTCCGCTTCGGTATGCAGATGCAATTGCCGCAAACCTTCGATGAAGTGGAATTCTACGGACGCGGACCGGTGGAAAACTATGCGGACCGCAACCACGGAGCGCTGGTGGGCAAATACCGCCAGACAGTGGCCGAACAGTTCTACGCTTACATCCGTCCGCAGGAAAACGGCACCAAGACTGATATCCGCTGGTGGAGACTGCTGAACAGGGGCGGCAACGGGCTGCAGTTTGTAGCTGATGCTCCGTTCTCGGCTTCGGCACTGAACTATACCATCGAATCGCTGGACGACGGGGAAGAAAAAGACCAGCGCCACTCGCAGGAGGTAGCCCCGGTAGACTTTACCAACTTCTGCATTGACAAAGCACAAATGGGATTGGCTTGTGTCAACAGCTGGGGAGCTATTCCGCTGGAAAAATACCGTCTGCCCTACCAAGACTATGATTTTACTTTCATTATGACACCTGTCTATCATAAAATGAAGTAAAAACATAGTTAAAAAAGACGATATCAAAATACAAGAATAACGAATTTAAAGTAATTTTGCAACCGGAAACTAATAGCATACAGTTAGTTTCCGGTTTTTTATCCTTCAACCTATTTCTATGAGAAGCTGCAACAACCTAACAAGCAAACATTTTATAAACAGATAAATAGTAAGTATGAAAAGTAAAGTTGTTTTATTTGCATTTTGCTTAGCCCTTCTGTCGAGTTGCGGCAACAAAAGCAATGACGCCGGGAAAGTGCCTGAGTATGCAGTAGAGGAGTTACAGCCCATCACTGCCAACCTAACCACCACTTATCCTGCTACCATCCGAGGTAAACAAGACGTAGAAATACGCCCTCAAGTATCAGGCTTCATAACCAAGTTGTGTGTAGATGAAGGAGCCACTGTGCGCAAAGGACAAACACTCTTCATCATTGACCCCACTCAATACCAGTCGGCTGCCAACACAGCCAGAGCAGCTGTAGCTACGGCCAAGGCGGCGGTAAGCACGCAGCAAATGACGTTCGACAACAAAAAGGAGTTGAACAAGAAGCAGATTATCAGCGACTATGACTTGTCGATGGCCGAAAATGCCTTGCTGCAGGCCAAAGCACAATTGGCACAGGCACAGGCTCAGCTCACGGCTGCCGAACAGAACTTGTCATTCACACAGGTGAAAAGCCCGTCGGACGGTGTCATCAACAACATCCCTTATCGTCTGGGTGCCTTGGTGAGCCCGTCTATCCAGACGCCGATGACTACGGTGTCGGAAATCGACGAGGTGTATGTGTATTTCTCCATGACTGAAAAAGAACTGCTTGCCATGACCAAATCGAGCGGTTCGCTGAAGGAAGAAATCAGCAAGATGCCGGCCATCAGACTGCAGCTGATTGACGGTACGGAATACGGACTGGAAGGAAAGGTGGATGCTGTAACAGGCGTTATCGACCAGGCTACCGGCTCGGTAAGCATGCGTGCCATTTTCTCCAACAAAGAGCATATCCTCCGCAGCGGTGGTACTGCCAACATCCTGATTCCCTACCACCTGGAAAACATCATCAGCATTCCGCAATCGGCTACGGTAGAAATACAGGACAAGAAATTTGTCTACACCCTGCAGCCCGACAACACACTGAAATATACGGAAATCAGTATTTTCAACCTGGATAACGGCAAAGACTACCTGGTGACTTCCGGTCTGTCTGCCGGTGATAAGATCGTGATTGAAGGCGTTCAGAACCTGAAAAACGGTATGAAGATTACTCCCATCACTCCGGCTCAGAAAGAAGCCAACTACCAGCAGGCTTTGAAAGACCAGAAAGAGGGCAATCTGGCCACTGCTTTCAACTAATGGAAAATCTCGTTGTCAACGAACAGTAAACAGAAATCATGAAATTAGATAACTTTATTAACCGTCCGGTGCTATCTACCGTGATCTCCATCCTGATGGTGATCTTGGGTGTGATTGGATTGGCTACATTGCCTGTCACGCAATATCCGGACATTGCGCCTCCTACCGTACAGGTAAGAGCGATGTATCAAGGAGCCAATGCGCAGACCGTGCTTAACTCGGTCATTGCTCCGCTGGAGGACCAGATTAACGGTGTGGAAAATATGATGTATATGACTTCCAACGCCTCTAACGACGGTTCTGGTGAAATCTCCATTTATTTCAAACAGGGCACCGATCCGGATATGGCGGCTGTCAACGTGCAGAACCGTGTTTCTATGGCACAGGGACTGCTGCCGGCCGAGGTAACCAAGGTGGGTGTGACGACGCAGAAGCGCCAGACTTCCATGTTGATGGTGTTCTCTATCTACGATGAAAGCGACCAATATGGCATTGAGTTCCTGGAAAACTATGCCAACATCAACCTGGTGCCGGAGGTGAAACGTGTAAACGGTGTGGGTGATGTGATGGTGCTGGGTACCGACTACTCCATGCGTATCTGGCTGAAACCGGATATCATGGCTCAGTATAAGCTGATTCCCAACGACGTTGCAACAGCATTGGCCGAACAGAACATCGAAGCAGCTCCGGGTCAGTTTGGTGAGCGAGGCAACCAGACCTTCCAGTATACCATCCGTTACAAAGGACGTCTGCAAAAACCGGAAGAGTTTGAGAACATCGTCATCAAAGCGCTCGACAACGGAGAGGTGCTCCGCCTGAAAGACATTGCCCAGATTGAACTGGGACGTCTGACGTATTCGTACAACAATATGGTAAACGGCCACAAAGCAGTGAGCTGTATCGTTTACCAGATGGCTGGTACCAATGCGACCCAGACCATCAGCGACATCGAAAAGATGCTGAAAGAATATGAAAGCACGTTGCCTTCGGGTATGAAAATCAACATTGCCCAAAGTGCCAACGACTTCCTTTTCGCCTCTATCCATGAGGTGCTCAAGACATTGATTGAAGCGTTTATCCTTGTATTTATCGTGGTATATATCTTCTTGCAGGATTTCCGCTCTACCTTGATTCCGGCCATTGCCATTCCGGTGGCCCTGATTGCTACTTTCTTCGTATTGAAGCTGATTGGCTTCAGTGTGAACTTGCTGACGCTTTCGGCGATGGTGCTTGCCATTGCGATTGTGGTCGATGACGCCATCGTCGTCGTCGAGGGGGTACACGCCAAGCTGGACCAAGGATACAAGTCGGCCCGTCTGGCTTCTATCGATGCCATGAGAGAACTCGGCGGTGCCATCGTTTCTATTACATTGGTGATGATGTCTGTGTTCGTTCCGGTGAGCTTCATGGGAGGTACGGCCGGTACGTTCTACCGCCAGTTCGGTCTTACCATGGCTATCTCTATCGGATTCTCGGCCTTGAACGCCTTGACCCTGAGTCCGGCCTTGTGTGCCATCTTCCTGAAACCGCACGATGAAAACGGAAAACAGAAGAAGTCGACGTTCATCAGCCGCTTCCACACCTCTTTCAATGCAGCCTACGACAACCTGTTGAAAAAATACAAACAGCAGGTGCTGTTCTTTATCCAGAAGAAGAAATTGTCGTTCGCCATTGTAGCTGCATCCATCGTGCTGCTGGGTATTTTCATGAGCTCCACCCCGACGGGTATGGTGCCCAATGAAGATACGGGTACCATCATGGGTGTGGTAACCCTGCCTCCCGGCACCTCTCAGGAACGTGCTGAAGAAGTGCTTATGCGTGTAGACAGCCTCGTAGCTGCCGACCCTGCAGTGGAATCACGTACGGTGGTGGCCGGCTTCAGCTTCATCGGAGGTACAGGTCCGTCCTACGGTTCGCTCATCATCAAGCTGAAGAACTGGGAAGAACGCTCTACCATGCAGAATGCCAACATTGTGTATATCTCGCTCTACATGCGTGCACAGAAGATTATCAAGGATGCACAGGTGCTGTTCTTCACTCCGCCGATGATTCCGGGTTATTCTGCTTCAAGTGATATTGAAATGAATATGCAGGACAAAACCGGTGGTAGCCTGGACCGCTTCTTCGAGGTGACACAGGACTTCACGGCTGCTTTGGAGAAACGTCCGGAAATCAACTCGGCCAAGACTTCGTTCAACCCGCACTTCCCGCAATACATGCTCGATATCGATGCTGCTGCTTGTAAGAAAGCCGGACTCAGCCCGAGCACCATTCTGTCCACAATGCAGGGATACTTCGGAGGTCTGTATGCTTCCAACTTCAACAGCTACGGTAAGATGTACCGTGTGATGATTCAAGCTGACCCGGAAGCAACCAAGAACCTGGAGTCTTTGAAGAGCATCAAGGTGCGCAACGGCAACGAGATGGCACCGATTTCGCAGTTTGTGACAGTCAAGAAGGTGTATGGCCCCGACGTAATCAGCCGTTTCAACCTGTATACTTCCATGACAGTGATGGTGGCACCGGCTTCCGGCTACACTTCCGGCCAGGCGCTGCAGGCCATTGCAGAAGTATCCAAAGAGAACCTGCCTGCCGGCTTCGGTTACGAGCTCGGTGGTATGGCACGTGAAGAGGCTGAAACCAGCGGTAGCACTACCGGTTTGATTTTCGTACTCTGCTTCGTGTTTGTATACCTCTTGCTGAGTGCCCAATATGAAAGTTACATCCTGCCGCTGTCGGTACTGCTGTCTATCCCGTTCGGTCTGTTGGGTAGCTTCCTGTTTGTCAACGGTATGAGTGCTCTCGGCAACATCCCTGCCTTGAAGATGATTTTGGGCACCATGTCCAACGACATCTACATGCAGATTGCGTTGATTATGCTGATGGGATTGCTGGCCAAGAATGCCATCCTGATTGTAGAGTTTGCGCTCGACCGCCGCAAGATGGGTATGAGCATCACATGGGCAGCCGTTTTGGGTGCCGGTGCCCGTCTGCGTCCGATTCTGATGACTTCACTGGCCATGATTGTCGGTTTGATTCCGCTGATGCTGGCATCTGGCGCCGGTGCCAACGGTAACCGCACATTAGGTACTTCTGCCATCGGTGGTATGTTGATTGGTATGATTCTGCAAATCTTCATCGTACCTGCACTCTTTGTGGTCTTCCAATATCTGCAAGAGAAAGTGAAACCGATGGAATGGGAAGATATCGACAACACGGATGCCCAAACAGAAATTGAACAATACGCTAAATAACAAAATCCGATATGAAGAAACAACTTATATATATGGTGTGTGCAACTGCTCTTCTGAGCAGCTGCCACATCTATAAATCGTATGACAGACCCGAAGATATCACAACGGAAGGGTTGTATCGAGATCCGGTTGCAGAGAACGACACGTTAGCTTCGGATACAGCCAACTTCGGCAACCTGCCGTGGAGAGAGGTCTTTACCGACCCGCAGCTGCAGGCACTGATTGACAAAGGGCTGAAACAAAATACGAATCTGCTTTCTGCCATCGAAAGTGTAAAGGCTGCCAAAGCTTCGCTGATGGCTGCCCGATTAGCATACGCTCCGATGCTGGCGCTCTCACCGCAAGGCACCATCAGCAGCTTCGACAAGAATGCCGCGACAAAGGCTTATTCGCTGCCGGTAACGGCCAGCTGGCAAGTCGACCTGTTCGGACAGATTCTGAACTCGAAACGCAATGCGCAGGTCACGCTGAAGCAGACACAGGCTTATCAACAGGCTGTTCAGACACAGGTGATTTCCAACATTGCCAATATGTATTATACCCTGCTGATGCTCGACCGTCAGCTGGCAGTGACGAAAGAGACGGCTGAGGTGCTGAAAAAGAATGCCGAAACCATGGAAGCGATGAAAGAGGCTGCCATGTATGGCATCAACTCTACCGGAGTGGAACAGAGCAAGGCGGCTTATGCGCAGGTGAAAGCCAGCCTCTCAGACATCGAACAGAGCATCCGTGAAACAGAGAATGCCCTGTCTACCTTCCTGGGTGAAGTTCCCCACACAATTCAGCGCAGCACGCTGGATGCACAGGTGTTGCCCACCGATTTGTCGGCAGGTATCCCGTTGCAGTTGCTTTCCAACCGCCCCGATGTAAAGGCAGCCGAAATGGCTTTGGCAAGCTGCTACTACAACACCAACTCGGCAAGGGCAGCCTTCTATCCGCAGATTACCCTCAGCGGTTCGGCTGGATGGACCAACAGTGCAGGCGGTATGATTTTCAACCCGGCCAAGCTATTGGCTTCGGCAGTGGGTTCTCTCACGCAGCCCCTGTTCTACCGCGGACAGAACATCGCCCGCCTGAAAGCCGCCAAGGCACAGGAGCAACAAGCCAAACTCTCCTTCCAGCAGACATTGCTCAATGCCGGAAGTGAGGTAAGCAATGCCTTAAGTTTGTATCAAAAAACCTGCGAAAAAGTGGATTTACGCCGCATGCAGGTAGAATCTGCCCAAAAAGCATCGGAAGATACCAAAGATTTGTTTAAATTAGGCACCTCTACGTATCTGGAAGTGCTGTCAGCTTATCAGGCTTACCTGAGCGCACAGCTTTCACAGGTGGCCGACCGGTTCGACCAGATGCAGGCTGTCATCAGCCTTTATCAGGCACTGGGTGGAGGAAGAGAAGAATAACTTTAAATGTAGTACAAATATGATTAGTCCGTTAGCTTATGTAGATCCCGAAGCCAAATTGGGAAAGAATGTAATTGTTCAGCCCTTTGCCTACATTGAAAAGGGAGTGGAAATCGGGGATGATTGTATCATCATGTCGTTTGCCAGCATCTTGAAAGGCACCCGGATGGGCAAAGGTAACAAAGTGCACCAGCATGCGGTATTGGGAGCAGAGCCCCAGGATTTCCAATATACGGGCGAGGATAGTCTGCTGATTATCGGCGAGCACAACGATATCCGTGAAAATGTGGTGATCAGCCGCGGAACACATGCCGACCATGCCACACAGATTGGAAACAAGAATTACCTCATGGACAAAGTTCATCTCTGTCATGATGTTCAGATAGGAAACGGCTGCGTGGTGGGTATCGGAACCACCATTGCCGGTGAATGTGTATTGGACGACTATGCCATCCTGAGTGGCAATGTCACGCTGCACCAGTATTGCCACATCGGCAGCTGGACACTGATTCAAAGCGGTTGCCGCATTTCGAAGGACGTGCCTCCGTACATCATCATGTCGGGCAATCCGGCGGCTTATCACGGGGTCAATGCAGTGGTGCTGTCACACCACAACAAGACCGAAAGGGTGCTTCGCCACATCGCTAATGCCTACCGCCTGATTTACCAAGGCAACTTCAGCATTCAAGATGCCGTTCAGAAAATCATCGACCAGGTGCCGATGAGTGAAGAGATAGAAGACATCGTGAAGTTTGTAAGGGCTTCGGAAAAAGGGATTGTGAGATAAGAAATCACCATAAAAATAGTCATAATCAAGTAGGAGGAAAACTTCTTAGTTTTTCTCCTACTTTTTTTATTGTGTAACAAGATGCATTCAACTATTCCTTTGAGCACATCTCGCCTATGGTCAAAACAGGAACCTTTTATTAATCCATTTACTTATTCTATCATTATGATAATTGAATTCATAACTATTTTTCCAATGAGGGTTAATATGGTTAAAAACTGAACAGCAGCCCATATTATTTTATACTTTTAAATCGAAAAGCAATCAAAGCCTTAAATACGATACATAAATTCTATTTGCCTCATATTTATTACTTTCTCTGCCTGTCAATTAAAACATCTCAACACTTTACAATTGTTGATAATAGTTATGTTTATATGCAAAAATATGAAAGGTTTATCATTGATTTTAAACAAACTGATTCTATTCAAAATTATTTCACTTGAAAAGAATGGAAGAAGTTATGATGAAACGGAGGTATATAAACTGATATGGGGAGTTCTAATTATCTTATTTACTAATACACTGGCAGCTTTATATTTTTTCTTAGGAAGAGTAAATTCAGATTTTAAACATTATCGCTACATAATAGTATTTTTTACGGTTTTACTTATATGTGGAGTCACGCATGCAATAATAAAAAAAATCAAACAGCACAACTATGTATATAAATGCTATTCTGATTATTTGAATATGGATATATCATTAAAAAGAAAATCGTTTAAAGTAGGGCTATTGCTGATTATACTCATTTTCTCATATCCTGTGCTTATTATGAGTATTTTGTCTTTTTTTTAATAAACCCAAATCACTCATGAATAAAAATTATGACATAACAAATGAGATGAAGATTTTCATTGTTCTTTTATTCTTATTAGTTCCCAATCCTGTATTGGCCTACAATAAAGTAATAGAATTGAATGATTTAACTAAAGTTTCCCACCTTTTTTTGGGCGGGGGGGGGGAGGGAGGGAACTTTAGCTGGTTATTAGGAAAGTGACCAAATGTAATACTATAAACATATACACTATGAATATTTTAAAAAAGATTATTTTATTTAAAATCATTTTGTTTGAGAAACAAAAAAGAGCATTTGAAGAAAATGAAGTTTATACTGCTATATGGGCCACATTATGGCTGTGCTTTCTATACACAGTAGGAATAATTGGATTTTTTACGGCACGCTTGTACCCTTCTTTAAAATCATACAATGCAGCAATTGGCATTATTATAGCTATTCTTACTTCAGGATTTATCCGTTTATGTATCATAAGACCAATTAAGCAGAATAAATTAGTACCTTCCATTTATGCAGAGTATCAAAACATGAATCAAGAAGAAAAGAAACGATACTATCGGAAAGGGTTAATCGTTGTTGCATCGTTTATCCTTTATCCTTTTCTTCTTTTAGCCATTATGTCAATAGTTTGAATTACCAACTCAGAGAATAGACCCTAATCACTGATGCCTTTGAGACATGTATCATCCCATTCCACTCGCATAAAAAAAGCAGATTCATCTAGATGAATCTGCTTTTTATGCGATGTAAATGTTATAATGAAGGCACTATAACTATTGATTTTTATTCAAATTCCAATGTGCCGAAGAAATCAGGACGGTGGAAATCCGGCTTTTCAATGGCAATCGGATTCCAGGAAAGGAAATGCGGTGTTTTCAGTTCATCGCCACATTTATAAAAATTAGCCTTCACCTCTTTGCCATCCAACGATGCAATCTGGTGCTTGAAGAATACAGCATAAGGAATAATCAAAGCCACTTCCCAGTTGGCTTCATCGCCTTCGCGCTCTTCAAAAGTGGAAGTTCCCAAGCTCGACCAACGCTGAACGAGTGCTGTCACTTCTTTCGGTGCATGTTCACGGCCGTTGCGTTCAGGACCGGCACCAATCAGAATGGTTCCAATGCAGTTGCATTCGATGTTGTAATAGATACCGTCTCCGGCTGGAACAGAGAAAAATTCCACGCATGAATCCGTCCACACAGAGCCGTTGTCCTCTCCATAACGAGCACGCACACTTTCTTCCTGCACCTTGAAGTGCAACAAAATAGAGTCGTTCGTATGAGCTACCCGAAACTGTACTTTCGGTTTGTAAGGATATTCCGCCCAATTGACACACTGAATGGTTTGAAAATCTATTTTTTCTTCATCGAACAATTTTGGGAGCGAACAAGCGTCCACATTAGCTGCGCTAATTTTCTTTACTTTCATATCTCTTTCGTTTGAACGGGGCAAAGATAGACATTTTCATCGGATAAAATAACGCAAAATCAAGAAAAAATACCGCTATACAAACGACTGAGCACAAAAAGATACACCTGTTTTCAAGCAAAATGAAACATTGCATTGGGTTTTCTTCCTGGATTTTTTATAGAAATGAAATAAAAACAATATATTTGCCCTATATAAAAAAGAACGATTTTGTGAAAAAGATAATCTGTTTAATTCTACTCATAATTAGTGCTTGCATCAGTGTGCAAAGTCAGAATATTACGTTCAACCACTTGACTACTGATGACGGTCTTTCTCAGTTTTCGGTCAATAGTTTGTATATTGACGAACAGGGCATTGTGTGGATCGGAACACGCGAAGGACTCAACCGATACAACGGAAATGACATCAAAAGTTTCAAACTGAAAAAAAACGACCCGTATAGTCTGTTCAGCAATACGGTGCTGCGCATCACCGGCAACCGCAACGGAAAGGTGTTCCTGCTTTGCACAGGCGGTGTGGCAGAGTTCGACTTGACCACGCAACGCTTCAAAACTTTGCTGGAAGACAACGTGGATGCCATTTACTATAATGAGAAACTGTATATCGGTAAGAAGAACGAAGTGTTCGTATACAACGAGGGTACAGATAATTTCGATCTGTTCTACAAGCTGCCCGGCAAAGACATCAAACTGTCCTGCATTCATGTAGACAAACAGAAAAAATTATGGATGGGTACAGATGCGAATGGTGTGTTCTGTCTGGCTCCTGACAAAAAAGAGCCCACGCATCCCATCCGGGAAGGAAACATTACGCGTATTTACGAAGACTCTACCCACAAACTTTGGATTGGAAGCTGGCAAGAAGGCATGTACCGCATCCAAACGGACGGCACGATAGACAACTTTCAACACGAGTCGGGCAATCCCAACAGTCTCTGTTCAAATTTTGTACGTACATTCTGTGAAGACAATGCAGGAAATATCTGGATCGGGACTTTTCACGGGCTGAACTGTTACGAAACGAAAACCGGAACTTTTCATTTGTACACAACAGAAATCGGGAAAGCGGACGGGCTTACTCACTCTTCTATCTGGAGCATTGTGAAGGATAAGCAGGGTACATTGTGGCTCGGTACCTATTTCGGAGGAGTGAACTATTTCAACCCTGAATACGAAATTTATACCCGCTACAAAACCAGCACAAAAGAGGGAAAAGGACTGAGCAGCCCCATCATAGGCAACATGGTGGAGGACAAAGACGGAAACTTGTGGATTTGTACGGAAGGCGGCGGTGTAAACGTGTACAACCGGCAAAAGAAGACCTTCAAATGGTATCAGCATGATAAAGGAAAGAACAGTCTTTCACACAACAACGTCAAAGTGGCTTACTATGACGCAGAAAATGATATCATGTGGTTTGGTACGCATCTCGGGGGATTGAACAAGTTGGATCTCAAGACCAACCGCTTCACTCACTACCGGATGAAAGCGGGCGACCCTACAACCCTGCCCTCGGATATCATACGGGACATCAAGCCTCATAACGACAAACTGGTGATCGCTACCCAAAACGGGGTTTGCCTGTTTAATCCGAAGGATGGCAAATGCATACAGTTGTTCAAGGGCAGCAAGGCCGGCAAAGAAATTAATATGGTGGCCAGCATCTGCTTCGACAAAAAAGGAACCCTGTGGATTGCAGCGACCGGCGAGGGGGTGTATGCCTACCGGTTCGACACAGGTACACTGAAACATTATGCTGCCGATGCACATAACCCAAACAGCATCAGCAACAACAATGTGAACAACATTATGCAGGACAGCAAGGGGAACCTGTGGTTTTCTACTTCCGGCAGCGGATTGGACCGCTATCGGGAGGATACAGACGATTTTGAAAACTTTGATGTAGCCGAAGACGGACTGGTCAGCGACTGTATCTATGCCGTGTGCGAATCATCGGCTCACGATGGTGAATTGCTGCTGATTACCAACCAAGGATTCTCACAATTTGATTATCCTCAACGAAAATTCTACAATTACAGCACCGAGAACGGATTTCCGTTGACTGCTGTCAATGAGAATGCACTATACGTCACACACGACGGTGAGGTGTTCTTGGGGGGCGTGCAGGGGATGATTTCCTTTTGGGAGAAGAAACTGCGTTTCACAAACAAATCATACAACATCATTCTTTCGCGGCTGCTGGTCAACGGCAAAGAGGTGCTGCCCGGAGATGAAACGGGGATTCTGAAACATTCCATCTGCCACACGCCGGAAATCAGTCTGGAGGCCAAGCAGTCTATGTTCAGCGTGGAATTTGCCACTTCCAACTTTATCTTGGCCAACAAGGACGAGATTCTGTACCGGCTCGAAGGGTTTTCCAACGAATGGAATCACACTTACCGCAAGCAAACGCTGATTACCTATACCAACCTGAACCCGGGCAAGTATACCTTAGTCATCAAGTCGCGCCGCGATGATGTGAAAGAAATCAGACTGATAATCAACATTCTGCCCCACTGGTATGAAACTTGGTGGGCTTATCTGATATACATCACCATCACGCTTGTCTTGCTGTTCTATCTCATCCAAAACTACAACGCCCGCATCAAACTGCGCGAGTCGCTGAAATACGAACAGAAACATATCGAGGATATTGAGGCGCTGAACCAGTCGAAACTGCGCTTCTTTACCAACATCTCTCATGAGTTCCGTACGCCGCTGACGCTCATTGTGGGACAAGTAGAAACGCTGCTGCAGATGCAGACGTTTACACCCAGTGTGTACAATAAAGTGCTTGCTATCTACAAAAACAGTATTCAGCTGCGGGAACTGATCACCGAACTGCTTGACTTCCGCAAACAGGAACAGGGACACATGAAGATTAAAGTAAGCAAACATAACCTGGTGGAATTTCTGTATGAAAACTATCTGCTGTTTCTGGAATATGCCAGCAGCAAACAGATTAATTTCAACTTCAACAAGCAGAAAACGGATATCGAGGTGTGGTACGACCAAAAGCAAATGCAAAAGGTCGTAAACAACCTGTTGTCTAATGCCTTGAAACATACCCAAGCAGAAGATACCATTTCCATCCATGTGTATCAGGAAGAGAACCAAGCAATGATTGAAATAAAGGACACGGGGTCAGGAATTCCTGCGGCAGAGATAGACAAGATATTCAACCGCTTCTATCAAACCGAACAGCTGAATTCACTGAACACCCAGGCAGGAACGGGTATCGGCCTGGCACTGACCAAAGGGATTATCGAACTGCATCACGGCTCAATACGCGTGGAAAGTGAAGTGGGTAAGGGAAGCCGGTTTATTATTACCCTCCTATTGGGCAATGAACACTTTAACAAAGAACAGATTGCAACGGAGGATGATAAATCATCCATCCAAGAAACGCAAGCGGTAGTACCTGTATCTCCCATCATGCCGGAAGAGAAATGGGAAGAAGCACAGAAACAGCAGATGGAAGATGCCAAGATGCTGATAGTGGAGGACAATGAGTCTATCAAGCAAATGCTGGTAGATATCTTCAAGACATTCTATCAAATCAGTACGGCATCGGACGGTGTAGAGGCATTGGAAATGATCAAGAAAGACATGCCCAGCATTGTATTGAGTGATGTGGTGATGCCGCGTATGTCGGGGACGGAGCTTTGCAAACAGCTGAAGTCGGACTTTAACACCTGCCACATTCCTGTGGTACTGCTCACAGCACGCACTGCCATCGAACATAATATTGAAGGTCTGAAGATTGGTGCAGATGACTATATCACCAAACCATTCAACACTGCGCTTTTGGTGTCGCGCTGTAACAATCTGGTCAACTCCCGCCGGCTGCTGCAAGAGAAGTTCAGCAAACAGCCACAGGCTTTTGCTCAAATCCTTGCTACCAACCCGATGGATAAGGAAATGCTGGACCGTGCCATGGATATCATCGAGAAACACCTGGATGACTCCGATTTCAACGTAAACATCTTTGCACGGGAAATGGGAATGGCCCGCACCAATCTGTTTACCAAGCTGAAGGCCATCACCGGACAAACACCGAATGATTTCATACTAAGCATCCGGCTGAAAAAGGGAGCGGTGATGCTGAAGAACAATCCGGAGCTGAACATTACCGAGATCTCCGACCGCATCGGATTCTCTTCTTCCCGCTACTTCAGCAAGTGCTTTAAGGAAATGTATCATGTCAGTCCGCTGGCCTACCGAAAAGGAGAAGGGAAAGAAGAAGAAGAGGAAGAAACAGGAGAGTAATTTGTACTATTCTGTACTTCCGGTGTACGTTCCTGCTCATAGAACCGGGGGTGATGGGTTATCTTTGCAATAATAACATCACCCTTAAAAAAACACTATATGAGAAACGTTTCACGTATACTCCCTCTCTTGCCAGGCCTTGCTGCCTTGACAGGATGCGGTCAGGCTCAAAAGAGCAACGAACAAAACAGTAAGAAACCCAACATTATCTATATCTATTCCGACGATTTAGGTATAGGTGACTTAAGCTGTTATGGAGCGACCAAAATCAGTACACCCAATATTGACCGGCTCGCCGGACAAGGTGCACAGTTTACTAATGCTTATGCCACTTCTGCCACCAGTACTCCTTCCCGCTTCGGACTGCTGACGGGTATGTATCCCTGGCGACAGGAAAATACGGGTATTGCTCCCGGTAACTCTGAACTCATTATTGACACGGCTTGTGTCACCATGGCAGACATGCTGAAAGAAGCCGGCTACGCCACGGGAGTAGTAGGAAAATGGCACTTGGGGTTGGGCCCGAAAGGCGGCACCGACTTCAACGGACAGATTTCTCCGAACGCGCAAAGCATCGGTTTCGATTATGAATTTGTGATTCCGGCCACCGTAGACCGTGTGCCTTGTGTATTCGTGGAAAATGGACGGGTAGCCGGACTGGACCCGAAAGACCCGATCACTGTCAACTACGAGCATAAAGTAGGCGACTGGCCAACAGGAGAAGAGAATCCGGAACTGGTAAAACTGAAACCCAGCCAGGGACACAACAATACCATCATCAACGGCATTCCCCGCATCGGCTGGATGACAGGCGGTAAAGCTGCCTTATGGAAAGACGAAGACATTGCCGACGTAATTACAGCCAAAGCCAAGAACTTCATTGCCGAACATCAGAAAGAGCCTTTCTTCCTGTATATGGGCACACAGGATGTGCACGTTCCTCGTATCCCCCACCCGCGCTTTGCCGGAAAAAGCGGAATGGGAACACGCGGTGATGTTATCCTGCAATTGGACTGGACCATCGGTGAAATCATGAATACGCTGGACAGCCTGAATCTGGCCGATAATACCATTTTGATCTTTACAAGCGACAATGGTCCGGTCATAGACGACGGCTATCAGGATCAGGCCCTCGAACTGCTGAACGGTCACACCCCGATGGGGGCGTATCGTGGCGGAAAATACAGTGCTTATGAAGCCGGTACACGTGTACCCTTTATCGTACGCTGGCCTGCCAAAATCAAGCCTTCAAAACAGCAAGCTCTCTTCTCTCAGATTGATGTTTATGCCTCCCTGGCTTCTCTGCTGAACCAACCGATTCAGAAAGGTGCAGCTCCCGACAGCCAAGACCGTCTGAACGAACTTTTAGGGAAATGCAATACCGACCGGGAGTATCTTGTTCAGCAAAACCTGAACAATACGCTTGCCATCATCAAAGGCCAATGGAAATACATTGAACCGAGTGAAGGCCCTGCACTGGAAAAATGGACCCAAACAGAACTGGGCAACAGCAAAGAGCCTCAACTGTATGATTTGTCGACCGATCCGGCAGAAAAAAGCAACGTAGCCACTCAGCACCCCGACGTGGTAAAAGAAATGGCCACATTGTTGAATAGTGTAAAAAATAGATAAGAACCAATAAAAGGGGAAATTGTATGATTTTGTACCATTCATGAATAATTCTACCCTTCAGAGAATGAACAAAAGCCTACTTTTGTAATGCGTTACACAAAAGAAGATTTTATAACAAATAGAGTAGAATAAAACGCGATTCTTCTAACCTTAAATTAAACGATTTATAAAATCGGACTTAATCAATTTACCCCAAAGAGGTGTATCAAGTGATTTGATACACCTCTTTTATTTTATCGCAGCACACTATTTCAGTGCTTTCAGCCAACCGGGAACAAAGCCCAGGCGCTTCTCCAGCTGTGCCTCATAAAGCGATTCGGGCTCCACAGGCATGCCATGCCCTTCATCCAAACGCACCTGTTCCTGCAAAAAGTTCAGTCCGTCTCCATGGAATCCAACAATCACCGGAGGAAGGAATTTCCATCCCTTGAAACCGATACGCCACCAGTCGAACACGCCGGCCGGAGCCGAATTGCCGGTAGCATGCACCGACCGTTCTGAGCACATATTCCAAATCGTAAGATCAGCCAGGTGATTGGGAAGCTGCACATAATCACCTCCCTGACGGAACTGCATGAAACCTCCCTTGCAAGCATCAATCAACGTAGCACGGGGCTGAGTGGCATGTGATTCAAAACAGGCATCCTTTCCCCAGTGAACACGCCAAATCACGGCGCCCATGCTCGGCTTGGAAACGCCACAAGCATGATATTGCCCGGCCTCCTCTTCCACTACATTCCGGTTGTCTACCAAAGGTCCCCGTGTGCGGTCGCTCACCTTACCGATAAACACCCGTGACGAACCTGCTGAACGGATAGCCGCATGTCCCCGATTGCCCTCAATCGTTATGTCATAAGCCGACACATTGGCACTCTTTGCAATGGAAACAGCCTCACTTACACTGGTAAACCGCACCCTACGCACCCACGAATTTGTCAGACGGACCATATTCAACGGCTTGTAGGCCCCGTCGTCATTCCAGTTGCGATGATGTTTAAAATCGTCCACTGCATGCCCAACGAACGTCAGGTCCTCCACACCCACCTCTTCATAATGCGGGTATTTGCGCACTTTCCAGTCCCACCGAACCTCAACGGCATGCATAATAGGTTCCACAAACGTAACAGAATGTCCGTTTACCGAAGCAATCTGATGAAAATCCTCCACCTGTACGCCCTGTTCGATTATATTGGTCATTGTGGGTTCCACAGGATATGGAGCCAACTCCTGAGCAACCAGCTGAGGATCGTTATCCTTGAGATACAGACAAACCCAGTCCCCTTTCTTCCATCCGAGCGTGTTGCTTACTTCAACCGTATATTCTCCCTTTGCTGCATCTGCCGTGACATCAACCGATTCCCCCAATGCGGAGTTATGCTTGATTTCAAACAAACAGGGAGAAGAATACATCACATTGGCATCATCCGGCAAATTCGGAGTAGCCATTATCAGTTTGGTTTTGTCTCTGCCAGCACCTTTAATCACAAAATGTCCTCCATGAATAAAAATACCATGGCTTGTATTATTCCCTTTGCTATCGGTAGCAAACGTCTTTCCGGATTGCGGCTCACGCCTCGTGTTATCATCTTCACTATGCAACACATATTCCCCTTCCGGGAAATAGATCACCACCCGGGCATTGGCATTCGCATAATTCTTATTCCCAATCCGCGTCATCTTCTTCTCCTTCAAGATATCCAGCAGCGCTTCACGGGCAGAGAATCCTTTCGCCTCCATGCGTTCCTTCACATTGATCACCTCATAGCCCAACGAGAAACCATCAAGCGGCGCTTCCTCACCGTGATGATAACCTGCATAAGAGAAATCGAGCAGCACATTATCCGACGCACCGGTCAAAAACTTATTCCAAGCATCCTGTTCCTTTTCGGGTACCGGTGCTGGCTGTGTTTCGGCCAGTTCACGATCCGAACAACCGAAAAACAGTGCCAACAACATGCCCAAGCATGTTGTTGGCATCCATTCTAAAAATCTTGCCATTATCTGATCCGTTTATATGTTACTTCTTTAACGCATTCAGCCAAGCAGGCACCCTCCCCAGACGTTTCTTAAGCTGTGCTTCGTAGAGAGACTCAGGAGAAACCTTCACACCTGTGCTTTCTTCATAAGTGAGCTGGCTTTCTTCCTGCGAGAAAGTGACAGGCAATCCGTGTGTGCCCACTACAATCGGCGGATAAATCTTCCACCATTTATCCCCATTGCTCCACCAGTTGAAGTTGGTTGAGAAATCCCGGTGCTGTTCATCCGTAGTTCCAGTGACATTCCAGTTCCAGAACGTCAAATCGCTCAAATGATTGGGGGCTTCATCCTCTGCCCCACCGGCATGATACTTCATCAATCCTCCGCTACAACAGTCGAACAATGTGGCACGCGGCTGAGTGGCATGTGATTCAAAGGAAGCATTCTTTCCCCAAGTAGAGTGCCATACCACATTGCCGATACTGGGTTTAGACACCCCACATCCATGCCATTGTCCTTCTCCTACTACACCAAACTTATTGGGCTTACCATCCCGGCTATTGTCGCTCACCGCACCGATAAAAATACGGGAAGAACCTGCTGCACGTACTGCACCATGCCCACGATGACCCGTAACTTCGATACGATAAGCAGAGCAGTTGGCCGACTCACTGAAAGTCACCGCCTCACTCACACTCTCAAAGTTCACATCACGCACCCAAGAATTCACCATGCGTATCAAAGCCAGCGGACGGTATTCCTGATCATACTTCCATGCGATGCTCGGATCCATACCTTCACCATGATGATAATAAGGAGTGATGGCCTTACCGACAAAAGTCAGTCCCTCAATACCCACATTCTCATAATGCTTGTACTCGCGGATCTCCCATCCCAAACAATCATTATACTGCACGTCCACTTCATGCATCAAAGGTTCGTAGAACACCACTTGATTGCCATTTACATGCTTAATTTGATGAAACTCCGTCACCTTGATACCCAGTTTATCAGCACTGTTTTCAGTTATAGGAAGCGGAGCCTGACTGATAGACCATGTAGCACCCGGTGTGATGGGGCCCAGTTCCTTAGCCAGCAAATCCTTACTGCCACTACGCAAGCGCAACTGTACCCACTGGCCGCGTTTCAGCTTATCTGTAGAAGAGACCGTCAATGAAAAAGAACCTTTCGGAGCATTTTCGGTAACCTGTGCCAGCAAAGGTGAGTTTTTATCATTGCTCGGGCTGTTGGTGTGCTTGACTGTCAGCAAAGGGATATTCGTTTTCTCCGTATCCCCATTCGGTGACTCCATGACAAGACGTGTCCGGTTGGCTCCATCTCCCTTAATAATGAAATTACCGCCTATAATATCGTAGGGAAACTGTTTGCCCTTGCCGCTATGCAGAATGTATTCACCGGCCGGGAAATAAACTACAATACGGGCATTGTCATTCGTAGCACTTTTATTCGACTTGCGAATCAGTTTGTTTTCATCCAAGATACGGGTAAACGCTTCCAGTGCAGAAATCTGTTCCTTCTCCATGCGCTCCTTTACGTTGAAAACACGGTATCCCCAGGCAAATCCGTCCTTAGGAGCCGTTTCTCCATGATCATATCCCGCATACGAATAATCCAGCAACACATTCTTTTCTGTACTCATCAGGAAGTTTTTCCAGGCCTGTGCCGCACCGCTATTGTTTGTTTCAAACACCAAAGTGCCTTCTGCCACACGAGGCTGAAGGGTGAGTGTCTGAGCCTGTTCATTCAACACCACCGATTGATAAAGAGCAAAGTCGGCTGCAGTTTTTCCTTCCAATGAAGGTGCCGGACGGTCACTCAACCAATGCCACTGATAGCCGTTAAAAGAGACCTGCCAGCAACCCTCTTTGCCCAAAGCTACCTGCGGAGTAAATGTCCCCTGCCCTGTCTTGGCCAATGCAGCCACTGCTTTTCCGTTTCTATCGGTCAGTACCTGTGTGACACCATTCAGCTGGACATTCCAGAAACCTTCTTTATCAATGCCCAGCAAGGGAATCTCCGAACTCTCTTCAGCCCGTGCATACACATCAGTCACTTGTTGATTGGTCAACATCAGTTTATAATGCCCATCCGCTTGAGCCACATAATCTACTATCTCTGCCTCTCCGCTCGTCAATGTCTGAAAAGCAGCGATATTGGCATTGTATTGCTCCAATAAATCTGTTAGTTGTTCCGGTTGTGTAGGAAGCGGTTGATTCATCACTTCCTCATCATCCGAACAAGAGAATAAAGCCGCTGTCATCATAACCGATAACATCAGGGCCACCATCTTCTGTACGTTCTTCATGTTTTTTTCATTTAAATATTAAACAATCAATAAGGCGAAGAATCTGACACTAATCCGTTAGCCTTCAAGATTCTTCGCCTTACCCAAATATAATAATTCAAAATAGAGATATCTATTTCATCTTATTTAATGTCTGCACCTACTTTCCCTTTATATTCAGGTTTCAGTTCATATTTACCTTCTGTATCAACCAAAGTGCCATCAACAAATGGAGAAGTAGTTTCTACAGTCAGATCATTGTTGAAATTATTGACATCTTTCGGAGCTGTTCTAAACACATGCCACTCTAATTTAGAACCTTTTACTGCAGTAAGAATCTTATTATTGGCAAAATCAGCTTCATTGAAAGAAGAACCGGCTTCCAAATCTTGCAAGATACTTGCAATCGGACTTGCTGAGGTTTCTTCCTTATCGAACCAAATCAAATTGTTCTTAACCGTCCAACCCTCTCTATAAGGAACTCGAATCATACCGGAGTTACCGCCTTGATTCAACAATACATTAATCAACGTATTATGCTCTACTTGAATCATAGCATCCGCTTCAAACTCGGCTTTGGGACCTTTCATGATAGGAACAAGCAAAGCCGATTTGTCTGCGTCAGGACAATAGAACACATTGTTTTGAAGTGTTATATTCTCATAAGAGCCTTGATTGCAATTGATAAAATTGATTGCTTTAGTAGCCTTAGGAGGCTGAGGAACCGAAATATAAGAAGACTTAACTAAAATATGGTCGATACCAGAAGTTGCATTTGCAAAATAAGAGAACATCTTATCAGCCAATAGTTCTATCTTACAATCCTCAAAATACAAACGACTTAAAGGCTTACCACCCAAATTAAACCAATAGCCTTTCGTTGTAGATTCCGGTGCTATCGAGATGCCTTTACACAAGAAACCAACTCCATCTGCCTCGTGTCCCAAAGCGATAAAATCAATTGTACGCACTTTCGAAGAGAAATTATTATCCTTCGTTTCAGCAATCAAGATCAAATCTGAAATGCCTTCCACTTTCTCTATCTTTACAGTAGCATCCTTCGCGATAAAACAAACACCTTTGGCTGGCACTGATTCATTATTTTTCAATAACATAGCACCTGGGAAGTCGTACTTATTGATTACAACATCACCAATCTTAATATCCAAGCCAGCTTGGTAATCTGCCCAGTAACTATCTGAAGTCACCTTTGCAGTCACTTTATCAATAGCTGCATTGACTCCATGAGTTACTTCTACGCTAATAACACATTCACTGGGAGTAGCAGGAGCTGTGACATTCACTGTTACTTCTTTATCACCCGCCTTATAAGCAGCTACAGAAGCTTTCCATTCTACAGGTGCATTGACACGTACCAAATCGCCTTCTGTTAAGTTCACTTTTACTTTGAACGAGGCTGGCTGACCTGCAGCTACAGCCCATGCTTCGTTTTTCGGCAAGTTGATAGCACACTCCAATCCTTTCACTATAGGAATCTGATATAGTTTTCCGTCAAATGTCACTTCGAAAGCATCACCTTTTACCTCAGCCTTAGTGATAGGATTCTTATTCTCATTGGTTCCTTCAGCCAATCCGTTTTCCAGCACTTCCCATGTCTTGCCTTCATCATAGCTCACATACCAATACTTCTTGCCCCCATCCGCTGCATTAGCTTCAATCTTAAACTGCGGAGTAATGGTTGCATCATTACCATTCTGCGCTTCAGCACGCCAATCGGTTTCCACTCCTCCGATAACCCAGTTACCGTTACTTCCGATTTCAATCGAAGGATAGTTCTTTTGGTCCTCATTACCCGGAGTCAATGTCAATGTTTCTCCATTGCTCAACTTCAGCGTATACGTTCCATTGTTTTCACTCCATTCAGTGATCGTTTGATTACCATCCAACATCACACGAATCAAGTTCATATTGTCATTTAAGCGTTGAATTTGTGCTTCCATATTTACCACACGGTCAGTCAACGCATCGATATTTCTTTCCAAATCATCTGTATTGCAGGAGGTAAATGTCCATGCAAACATTCCGAATAATATAAATGATTTATAGTATCTCATGATTATTTCTTTACTTGTTAATTAATTCAACACGTTATTCAACTGTTACCTCCAACGGCTTAATCAATCGGTAGCCCTCTTTCGTGAAGAGCTGGAAATACACCGTATACTTACCTGTAGGTACACCCACCGCACCAACTATCAAATTATCTGCTTTATCATTGTTTAAAGACACTTGCAACGGAGTAGAGTCAATTACAACCTTATTTACATTAACTTGAGTCGCAGTTAGCTTTATCGATTTACCTGTTGAAACAATCACAGAAGTTTGTGAAAAAACTAAATCTAAGCCACCCAACAAAGGAATTTCAACAGCTTCTTCACCCATCTTGAAGACTAGTTTATTATCTTTCAAACTAACATCAGCAAAGATACTAGCTGGTATTTTACCAATTTGTGCAATGTTATACTTACCTTCAATACGTTTCGGAGCACCATTACCTACAGCATAGCACCAATAACCATCCTTATCAATAGAAATGGTAGGAGTCTTACCATCTTTACCATCTTGAGGCTTAGCCGGACAAGGATTTCCTTTTTCATCTACAACTACTTTGGTCACACCATCCAACGTATAAGTCCAATTACCATCTTTGTTGATACCCAATGTAGGTATTTCACCTTGAGGCTGTCCACCAAAAACAACCAATTCCTCGCCATTACTCAAAGAAAGCGTGTAGTCTCCTTTCTCATTTTTCTTATATCCGGTAATCAGAATTTTTCCGTTTAATGCCTCCTGAAAATGCTGAATACTGCTATTCAACACTTCCAATTCCGTTTCCACAGCATCCAAACGGGCATTCAGTTCATCTACATCCTTCTGTATATCATCCTTATCTTCACAAGCTGTAAACGTAAAGAAAGGCAATAACCCCATTATTAGTATTAATATCTTTTTCATAATTCTTAGTTTTAACGTTGAGCACCAAATTGAGTATATCCTGCCTTGGGCACAAATACTCCAGTTTCCTTATTGAATGATTTTGAATCCTTAATATCAAACAAATCTTCAACTAAATCTACATCTACCTCAAGTGCAGTCTTTTGGAACATACGAAGTGGTTTTCCAGAAACAGAATAACCCACATTGCCACTATTCTTCAAAGTAGCTACAACTGCTTGTTCACCTGTAAAGAAATAGGCAGCTTTTTCTGCAGCAGTCAACCAATAAACATTATTCTCTACCGATGCCTGATTTACTTTTGCAGCCCGTACCAATCCATAAACACTTGCTCCTGAAGACTCTATATCTATAAATGTATTAGAAATCAAATCCAAACACTCTACATTGTTAGCATTTCCATTATAAACTTTAAATTCCTTGACCGTTGTTTTATCATCAGTATAAATAACATTATTATTCACAATAAGCTTGTTACAAGGAACTTGAGTTAATAAATATAAGCCACTGCCTGAATCTGAAAGTTTTATATTAGAATTACTTATAGCAAAGAAATTAACCAATGCTGCATCACCCTTCATTGCTAAACCTTTAGATGCTTTCAATCCTGTAATATCACAATTGTCAATAGCAACATTCAGAACCAACTCTGATTGCATTAAACGCAAAGGATAGTGATCAACAGAGCTGTTAAACTCTACATTCTGCAATGCCAATGTACCTTTCACATAGATTTGCTTGTTTACAGCCAAATGAATTGTTTCTACATCCTTTGTTGCTGGTAACAGTATTAAGTTTTCAACTCCAGTTGCACCCAAATTATATGTCAATTTCACATTATCAACAGATACAAAATATACACCGCCTTCTGTTATTTCTTGATCTGAGTTAATTTCTGTAGCCTTACCATAGGTATTTTTGGTAATTTCCAACCCACCTACAGTAACGGCTAAACCATCTTCATATTTCACTAAATTATTACTATAGTCTTTCGGAGTTTTCACCTTAATTTTATCCACAGCCCAGAAGTTTCCCTTTTGCACCAACACACAAACATCGGCCATATTATCAGCATATGCACGAGTTATAGTTTTAGAATCAGCAGAAGGTGCAAAAATCGCCAACTGATAATTATTTCCTTTTTCGTCAGGGGTACTCATTTGGCTAATAGTAGCTCTCCATCCTTGAGGATAAGTAACTTGAACATTATCACCATTTACCTTCACAGGAACCAAAACACGAGTTCCTTTCTCTACTACTAAGAAACCTTTTTCAAGTGAAAGGTTAGTTTCATCAATAGCACAAACCAGTTTTTCTACGATGGGAAGAGTGATGACCTTGTTGCCATCTTTCAATGTCACTACGAAGTTCTTACCTTCTACCTTCGCCGATTCAAAAATCTGATCGCCCAAAGAGCCCGTAATGCCCTCTATAGTGCCACCTTGCACATCCGTCCAGGCACCTTCGCCAAAACGCACTTGCCATTTTCCGGCTTCTACACGAAACTCGGGGAACCCTTCTCCGTTCTTACCGTTTTCACCGGCTGCTTTCACATTGGTTTTGATGCCGTTAATGACCCAATAACCGTCTTCAATGGTGATGACCGGCTCATTGACTGTTCCCGGTTTACCGATTGTCAGACTCAGTTTATCACCATTGGTCAGTTCAATCACGAACTGACCATCCTTTTCTTTCACATCTGTAATCAGTTTATTCTGAGGGTCGAGCACAAATCCGGCCACAGCCAGATTGTCATTCAGCAGTTTTACCTGCTGCTCTATCAGAGTTACTCTATCCTTCAGATTATCTACATCGTCTTTCAGGTCATTGAGTGTACAGGAAGTAACAGCCCATCCCATCAAGGCGAAAAGTATATACGATTTCATGTACTTCATAATCGATTCGTATTTAAAGTTATTCTGTCACATTAATAATCAACTCACGAGTAGTAGATGCTGCATCGTGATAATTAGCTTTATTCAATACAAAAGTAGCAGTGTAAGTACCTACCTGATTGTATGTGTATGAATAAGAATTCTGATCAACAGTGATGTCTTTCACCTTCACACTCGTATCCGGTTCGGGACATTCTGTCAAGTTGAGATAATCAGAAACCAGCCAGCTGTACTTCCACACTTCATTCACTGCACAACCCTGAATCGTAAAGTTTCCGTTGGCAATGTTGTTCAAGTTCCACATACCCGGCACACCGCCCAATGTCACAGAACCATATTCGCGGTCGGCAGGCATGATAACCTCATCCTGGTCTTTAAACACCGTCTTGTTTTTCATGTTCAGCGGAGTGAAGCCAAAGGCACTTGCATACGACTTCGTAATCCGTCCGTTCTTCCACTTCGTCTGAATGTGCATATCCTGCACGTGGAAAGTGGACTGTACAATCGTAGCTTTCGGATCATCCGGATTATTTGCACTGATGGCTTCGCTCTTATCCCGATTCAACACCAGCGCCAATGTCATCTTCTGACCGATATAAGACTTCAGATTGAACGAATAATCATTGGCAGCGGAAGCACCGGATACCGGTTTTTGCGGCAACTTTTCACGTGAAACAAGTTCCTTCCAAGGAGTGTTCTTTTCCACCAGAACAGAGTCCGCTTCAAAATCGGTCTTGCTCAATCCCGGGAAAATGGCTCCCGAACGTTGAGCTTCAGCATCCGACCCGGCCATATACAGCACATCAAACTGATTGACACAAGAAGAAGCCTTGCCATACTGAGCCCAGACCGAGAATTTCAGTTCGCAAGACTCAATGTCCGCCGGAGACAACTCCGTACGGTTGCGATAAATATACTGATGACCGATTTCACCGCTAAAGAAAGACACGAAATCCGGTTCACCGTGAAGAAGGAACTCAATGGGAGTTCCTTTCTTTACCGTCAGGATATTACCTTCATATCTCACTTGATCATTGGTAGCCACAGTGACATTGACATCATCCATGTCGCAGTTCAAATCTCTTTCACACGACGTGAAGAACAGGGCTCCCAAACCTACTATTAACCATTTATATGCTTTCATCGTTCTTTTTTCTTTCTAAAAATTAGTAATCAAGGTTTCTGCCATTACCATCCGGGATTATTGCTTGTAATCAGTTTGTTTACTGCTCTTTCAGCATCCGGAATCGGGAAATACAGATAAGTAGCCGTCACGTTGAAGAAAGGAGCTACCTGCGCACCTTGATCCCAGTTCTTGCCGCCAGAAGCCGCCTTCACCGACTGTTCTTGCATATCTTCCACAAAATCACCCCAACGAATCAAGTCGAAACGGCGTGTATATTCAAAGCAAAGTTCCATGGCACGTTCATCCTTAATCGCATTCAGGAACTGTTCGCCCGAAGTGAATGTTCCCGTCAAATCGGAGATACCGGCACGTTCGCGTACTTCGCGCAAGCATTGCTCAGCAAGAGCTGTAGGCTCTCCATGGTACGCATTTTCTGCCTCAGCCACCATCAGCAGCACATCCGAGTAACGAAGGATAGGGAAGTTGATATACGTCATGTTCTTGTTCTTCTTCGGAGTCTGTTCATACTCACGACGGAACTTACCACAGCACAAGTCTTTTCTTTCAGCACCGGCTGTCTGCTCCTTATACAAGTCACCGATTTGATTTTTCTTACTGTCGAACTTCTCACCCGCATTCGGTCCGTCATAAATATACGATTTCTCACCATACCATCCTTCGCTCATCACCAGTTCATAGAGTTCTTTGCTTTCGAACGTACGGCCCACGATGCCTAAACTCGGCTGGCTGTTGATTTTACGGTACACAAACGGAGAAATGCTCCACGTGAAACGTTCCTTGTCGCCGTTGGCCACATACAGGTCATACAGTTTCGGAGTGGCCCAGATGAAGCCATAGCAATAACCCGGGTCCGATTTGCCTACCACATTCATCAAAGAAGAGAAGTCGGAGCATTGGATACCGATGGTATTACCGATACGACCCTCCGCACGGACGTCGCCCGTACCGTCACCGGCAAACTCTACCTCCCAGATGCTTTCGTTGGCAGTGGTGTTGTATTTATCAGAACACATATCAATAAACGGATCCCAGTAATTCTTTGCCAGCGCATGACCTTCTTTCATCACCTTCTGTCCGAAGAAGCTGGCCCGTTCATAATAATTTTTCACAGCATCCGAAGCCGGTTTGCCATCCCGGTTGTGTTCACCCGCCCAAAACAAATAGACACGTGCCAGGATGCCCCATGCAGCCGATTTAGAGATACGGCCCGGCTTGTAACCCAGTTCGCGGGCAGAAAGCAGACCACCGGTCTGTTCGTCGGCAGCCTCTTCCATCTCTTTCACGATAAACTGATAGATAACATTTTTGTCTGTACGCGCAATGTCTTTGCCCGACACCGATTCAGCAGAAAGAGAAGACGCAGTCTTAAACGGCACGTCGCCCCAGCACTGCACCAGGTTGAAATAATAGAAGGCACGCAGGAAACGGGCTTCCGACTTGTATTGCAAACGGGTTTGATCACTCATTCCCGGTATGTTGTCGATACGCTCGAGCAGGATATTGGCACGTTCAATGCCGCTATACAAGTTGGCCCAGAAATTGTTGACCGCCTGGTCGCCCGAAGTTGCGTTGTTGCAAATCAATCCTTTGTTGGCAATACGGCCGGTAGAACCGCCATAAAACTCCAAGTCATCGCCCCCAACAAGTTCCATATAATCGCCTCCATAGAAAGAAGACTGGCCTAAGTTGGCATAGATACCCGTCAGGAAGTTGCGGGCATCCGTTTCACTGGTGAAATAATTTTCAGGTACTATTTTATACGGATCCTTTTCAAGAAAGTCGCACGATGCAAGCGAGCAGGTAGCCAACAGCGAAAAGAATGCCATTTTTATCTTTTTCATATCTGTATACTTTTTCTGATTTCAATTAATTTTAGAATCCCAAGCTAACACCGAAATTGACAGCAAATGCTCTCGGATAAGCAGAATAGTCAAGTCCCGGAGTCAGCGCACTGTTACGGATAGACACTTCAGGGTCATAACCGGAATAGTCGGTCAGGGTCCACAGGTTCTGTGCAGCTACATATAGACGTGCATGGCTGATACCCGATTTCATAATCCACTTCTTAGGCAAAGTATATCCCAAAGTCACAGTCTTCAGACGCAAGAACGAACCGTCTTCTACCACACGTGAAGAAACCACCTTATTGGAACTGGAGTTCTTCGCAACCGGAATATCACTCATCGGATTTTCCGGCGTCCAGCGGTTGGCATAAGAAGCATACTGGTTCAAGTTGCGTGAATTGTTCACATTTTCAAAGAACAGACGGTTGGCATTCAGAATGTCATTGCCATACGACCATTGGAAGAAAATGCTCAAATCAAAGCCTTTGTATTCAAAGTCATTGGTAAAACCGCCGGTATGAATCGGCAAACCACGGCCAATCATCGTACGGTCGTTCGTGTCAATCACACCGTCGCCGTTCAGGTCCTTATATTTCGGCATACCCGGCTGTGTGTTGTTCTCACCAGAGAAGTGAGGCACACCCGGACGCAACACATACGTATCGCCCGATTTATAGAAATCATCGTATTTGTAGGTTCCTTCAAACTGATAACCATACATCATACCCATCGCATAGCCCTTCTTGGCAATGTAAGTAGGCTGCGAATTGTAGGTCTGGTCAAAATAAGCAGCAGTCAGCAAAGAGTTCTGGTTTTCGGCCAGTTCCAACACTTCATTCTTATTGAAGGCAATGTTGAAGTTCGTTCTCCATTTAAAGCCGTTGCGGTCCATGTTTAAGGTGTTCAATGTGAATTCCACACCCGAATTGCGCACCTTACCAATGTTCTTCATCACACTGTAATAACCCGAAGAACGAGGCAACTGAGCATCCAGCAACAGGTCATCGGTTGTTTTGAAATACCAGTCGAGTGTCACACCGATGCGTTCGTTCAGGAAGCCTAAATCCAGACCGACGTTCCACTGTTCGGTTGTTTCCCATTTCAGGTTTTTATTCGACAATGACACAGGCACCATACCGATGCTGTTCATGTTGTTGTCAAACGGATACACACCCGAAGCCAAGTCGGCCGAACCCGTTTTCAACATTCTCAGCAGGGCATAAGCTTCGTATTCACCCACACGGTTGTTACCCGTAAGACCCCAGCTGGCACGCAATTTACCCGAAGAAATCACATTTCTGAACCGTTTCATGAAATTCTCTTCCGTAAAGCTCCAAGCCAATGAACCGGAAGGGAAGAAACCGTAGCGGTTGTCCTTAGAGAACTTAGAAGAACCATCCACACGGAAAGAAGCCGTAGCATAGTATTTTGATTCGTAATTATACTTCAAACTTCCCAAATAAGACATCATCGACCAGGACGTTTTTTCAGAGTTGGTAGCACCCGGCACACCCTCGTTCATTCCGGCCATACCCATCGATTCATTCGGAATCTGTGTAGTCTTGAACGAATAAGTCTCATAATCGGAGTTCTGCAGGGTAACACCCAGCAACGAATTGAAGAAGTGCTTCCGCTTGATGTTCGTCTGGTAAGTCAGCACGTTTTCGTTCAACCAAGTCAGACGCTGCTGACGTACAATCTGTGCATTCACTTTATCTGTAGAAATCGGGCTACCATAGCGAGTCTTGGAGTTGTTGAATGTATCCGTGTTGCGGGCATCATACGTGTAACCACCAGAAACTTTCAACTTCAAGCCTTCCATGAATTCATATTCCACGAAACCGTTGATCTGAAGGTTGTTGATGTAAGTCTTACGGTATTCATTCTTCAATGACATAATGGGGTTGAAACGGTAGTCGTTTGTCGGTTCTACCGAAGCATCCATTGCATTGTCCATCAACGTGTTCAATGGCACGTCGGGTTCAGTAACCGGACGATACCCCCAAACACTGTAGAAAAGGTTGTTCATACCGCTAGATGAATACAGCGAAGTAGAACTACCCGTCTGGATCGAACGAGAATAGTTGGCTGTGAGGCTCATGTTCAGCTTATCACGGCGCACCACAGTATTCATACGTGTCTGGAAACGCTTGTAGTTAGAGCACAGGATAACACCGTCCTGATCGAAATAAGAAGCAGAGGCATTGTAACGCACGCCTTCGCTACCTCCCATCAAGCTGACGCTGTGGCTCTGCTGCCAAGCTGTACGGAAGATTTCGTCCTGCCAGTCGTACTGAGGCGTATGACGGTAATCATCCAGTGTCCATTGCTTGCCTTGATGCTCAATCAGGTAGTTGTCTTTTGTATCCTTGGGATAGAGTTCATTCTGCAATTTGACAAACTCATAGGCATCCATCATCGGAATGGTATTCGATACTTTCTGAACACCGAAGCTGCCTTCATACTTCAGCTGCGGCTTGCCTACCTTGCCCTTCTTCGTTGTAATGATGACTACACCATTGGCACCGCGGGCACCATAGATGGCTGTAGCGGAAGCATCTTTCAACACTTCGATAGATTCTGTATCCGACGGGCTGATAGTAGAAGCAATCGCCGGGTCTTCCACCGGGAAACCGTCGATAACATACAGTGGCGAGTTGTCTTGTGTCAATGAGTTGTTACCACGAATCACGATATTCATTGTTCCACCCGGGCCACCTTCACCGGAACTTACGTTCACACCGGCAATACGTCCACCCAACGTTTGGTCGAACGAAGAAGCAGGTGTTTTCAGCAGTCCTTCCATGTCAACTTTGGCCACAGACCCTGTTAAATCTTTTCGCTTCACTTCCTGATAGCCGACTACCACGACTTCTTCCAGTGTCTTGGTATCTTCTTGCAGTTTAATAGACATCGGTTTGGAAGGATCCACTTGCACTTCCTGCGTAGCATAACCAATAAAAGAGATTACAAGAACAGATTTCTTGTCGGGCACATTCAAGGAGAAATTTCCATCAAAGTCGGTTATCGTACCTTGTGTACTACCTTTGACTTGGATACTGGCACCGGGAACCGACTCTCCTGTTTGGTCAATCACCGTTCCCTTTACCGGGACTTGAGCCAGTGCAACAGAGAATGAGAATAAGGTTAACAGCAACATACTGAGACCTCTTTCCCATGAAAAATTAATTCGGAATTCGGTTTGCATACTATTCGTTTACATTTAAAGTTTGATTTATAAATTATTAATGCGCAAATTTAAGAAATTGGCACCCGTCAAAAGGGCAATATTATCCAATTATGGTATAAAAATATACATAACAAAATGGAATAGGACTATCTTTGTACAAAAAATCAGAACAACATGAAACAGCTTTCCATCCACATGGCTCCCCTCCAGGGATACACAGAAGCCGCCTACCGCAATGCTCACGCTGCCTCGTTTGGCGGAATAGCGCATTATTATACTCCGTTTGTCCGGATTGAGAAAGACGCTTTCCGAGCGAAGGACCTGCGGGATATTGACCCCGCCAACAACGAGGTGCCGCACCTCGTTCCGCAGCTGATTGCCTCCACTCCCGAGAAAGCAGAAAGAATGCTGCATCTTTTTACAGAGAAAGGCTATAAGGAAGCCGACATCAACCTGGGCTGTCCGTTTCCTCTGCTTGCTAAACGGCATCAGGGATCGGGCATCCTACCCTACCCCGACGAGGTAAAGAATCTGCTTTCCATTGTAAACAAGTTTCCACAAATTTCTATTTCCGTCAAGATGCGGCTGGGATGGGAAGCGCCCGACGAATGTCTGCATTTGGCACCGATTCTCAATGCGCTTCCGCTGAGTCAAATCACCTTGCATCCCCGGCTGGGCAAACAGCAGTACAAGGGATCGGTAGACTTGAAAGGCTTTGCAGCCTTCTACGACGTCTGCCAGCACCCGCTCGTGTTCAACGGCGACCTTCTCTCTGTGGATGATATCCGGAACATTCAGGAGCGCTTTCCTCGCCTATCGGGTGTCATGATAGGCCGAGGCCTCCTGGCTCATCCCGAACTGGCATGGGAGTATTGCCAAAACACAACGCTCTCCTCTGAAGAGAAGAAAGCTAAGCTGCAGGCCATGCATAGCTATGTGTTTCGCCGTTATGCCGAACGCCTGGAAGGAGGAGAGGCACAACTGCTGAGCAAGATGAAGACGTTTTGGGAGTATCTTCTTCCCGATGCTGACAAAAAACAGCTGAAAGCTATCCATAAGAGCAGTAATCTGACGAAATACGAACAGGCAGTAGCGGCTTTTTTCCTGTCATGACTGTTTCATGAAAGGACGAGCGGCTGATTCTGAACTACTAATTTCCTTATTTACATTGCTTATTCAAGGGTTTATCGTATTTTTGCATTCGTTTATAAATTTACAAAAAAATGAAAAAATACTGGCTAATGCTTCTCTGCCTGACAGCGGCATCGGGCACCTTTGCACAGAAGAAGGACATCAAATTTAAATTTTACGGTCAGATCCGCACGGATTTGTACTACAACAGCCGCACCAATGAAGAGACTGTGGACGGATTGTTTTATATGTATCCCAAAGACAGGGTGCGCGATGCCGACGGGAACGACCTGAACGGCTCGCCCAGCAGCAATTTCTACACGCTGTATTCACGTTTAGGAGTGGATGTGGCCGGACCGAATTTGGGCAAGGCACGCACATCGGCCAAGATTGAAGCGGACTTCCGGGGCACAGGTTCTTCGTTCTCTGTGGTGCGCCTGCGTCATGCTTATCTTAACTTAGACTGGGGAAAATCAGCGTTGCTGCTCGGACAGACTTGGCATCCGCTCTACGGCGAAGTGGCTCCGCAGATTCTGAACTTGTCGATGGGAGCTCCTTTCCAACCGTTCAGCCGGGCTCCGCAGATTCGCTATCGCTTTGCCGGCAAGCATTTCCAGCTCACCGGAGCGGCGGTATGGCAATCGCAATATACCTCTCAAGGCATCGACCCCAGCAATGAGAACAAAAGTAAGAAGAGCCATCAATATCTGAAGGACGGATGCATCCCCGAGTTTTATCTGGGAGCTGACTATAAAAACGGCGGGTTCCTTTTGGGAGCAGGTGTCGAACTGCTTTCTATCAAGCCTCGCACGCAGGCTGAAGGAGCCGACGATCAGATTTTCAAAGTGGACGAACGGCTGACGACGCTTTCGTATGAAGCGCACATGAAATACACCGGCAAGAAGTGGTATGTAGCTGCCAAGAGTGTGCTGGGCTCTAACCTGACACAGGCTTCCGGACTGGGCGGATTCGGAATCAAGGCGGTGGATGAACGCACCGGAGAACAGAAATATACTCCGATACGCTTCTCCAGTTCTTGGCTGAACGTGGTCTACGGCCAGAAATGGAGACCGGGTATCTTTGTGGGCTACTCCAAGAACCTGGGAACTCCGGATGCACTGATTTCCAAGCAACTGTACGGCACCGGTACCAACTTGTCGCAACTGATGACTGCGGGAGCCGAACTGACATACAATCTGCCTCACTGGAAATTTGGCGTAGAATATACGCTCAGTTCTGCCTGGTATGGCTCACTGAACCAGGAGAACGGAAAGATTATCGATTCTCACGCCGTGTGCAACAACCGTATTGTGGCTGTGGCCATGTTTATGTTCTAACAACGCTGACAAACAAACGGCAGAAGATAAATAAACGAACAGAAAAAACCAAAGGCGCTCCGGCGCTCTTAACCAAATGCCCCCTGTTGCAGCAGACCGCAACAGGGGGCATTTTATTAGCAAGAATGTGATATACATTTATTTCTTCAGTTCCACCTCGAAGCTGGCACCGTCTTTGCAAGTAAAGCGAAGCACCGTCTGCTTCTTGTCGGCAGAAACAAGCTTGCAATAAGGAGTTTCCTCTACCGTCCAACGGCCCTTTAAGGTCACCGTAACCGGAATTTCACCGCTTTCATTGTTGATCCAGGGACGTGAGTAAATGCTGCGTTCGATGCGTTTTCCGTTCTCATCCAACGCCTCATCACTGTCGCCGCGATACAACGCCAGGTCGGGCTGAGCCACCGTAAGCAGGTATTTGTCGGAAGCTTCCTTTTGCACCATTACCAGACAAGCTGTATCCGTGCGCTGCAGCAATCCGCCCGGCAAGGTGGCTTGCGGTGTTTCAAACAACACATACGAACAGATGCCTTCGGCAGGAACCTGCACAATATGCGCATCCCGGTCTTGTTTCAGCACTTTATAGCCCGGCTTCTTGGCAAAAGCCTTCATGGTTGCGGCATCGGTCTGCGGCAGCACAGCGTATTCATAGCTGCCCCCTTTAGGCGCCTTGCCGTGATTCACCACCAGTGACACCCAATCGCCCTTCGTATCCTTACCGGAGTTCTGCAGACGCGAACGCTGCGGGAAATTCTTCTCGAACGAAGCCTTCACAGGCACATAATAACCGGTATTCAGATGGTCCATCCATACGTTGCCATTACCTTGGTAGTTTTTCCAGTACTCCTGTCCGGCTGCATCGTTTACTGCCAGCTGGAAAATGGTTGTTTCCGTAGGATAATCGGCATTGTCGTTCTCGATATCCGTACCCAAGCAGACAATGGTGCCGCCGATGAAATGGTAAGACTTACGAGCCCGGTGCGTGCCGTTGTATTTATCGTGTTCATGCAACTTCATACCAAAGTTACCATTCTCCTGCTGCTGCGACAGTCCGCCGGCAAATGCTTCATCCGAATAAAGCATCTCTTCCATACCGGAGAATGTATCCACATTCATCACCTTCGCCTTGAGCAAGTCGAGCGGCAAATGAATATACGTAGCACCCGGAATACGGTTCCAGTCGAACCCTTCCTGCTTCCAGCCGCTGGTAGCCGGTGTGACGGCCTGTCCCGGAGCCGCTGTCAGAATCTGCATACTGCCGTGTGCCAGATAACGGCCAAAGAGATTGTGACCCAGATAATGTTCGGCAGCCCACAAATAGCGCGAATGGCCGCGCACCACAGCCGACCAGTTGTCGCGGCGCTGCACAGACACGCAGCCATATCCCAAAGCCAGGTTGCCTTCCGGATCTTCTTCCGCACGGAAACCCTGCTTCATCAACTGCTTCGCTATCTTGCGTTCCTGTGCATTCGATACTTTCGGCATGTAATCGGGTTCCTGCGCATCGGCCGGAATATCCGAAATCAACCGCAGATAAGCAGCTGCCATAGACTCATCATATGCCTCTTTGCCGTCCGGTGTGCCGGCCATAGCCATCATGGCATAGTGCATCGGCACCAGTTTGCCGCGTCCATCGGGATGACGGCCCGACATCGACAACGGGAAATGCTGCTTGTTGCAATAGAAACGCATGGCCAGCAATACCTTTCTCACGGTCTCGTGCGCCAGCGGAGACACCGCCCACTCAGTGTGGTTAAACAGATAAATCATGTTGGTAGCCCCATCCAGCCCGCCTACTGCATAAGCCGGATAATTGTTGCGGTGGTGGAACGCCCCTCCGTCTGCCTTGAACGAACCGGCCAAGCCCAATGCCGGGCGGCAGCCATAGTCAATCCAGCGGGAGAACGACTTGAGATACTGCAGTTTCTCCGGTGTATCTTCCATCATCAGGATGCTGGCAATGCGTCCGGTGGTCTGCGTATTGAACGAGTCCATATCAATGCCGTTGCCCTGCGGTTTGGGATATACTTCATTCGTGATGGCATACCAGCGCAACGTACGTTCGGCTTCCAGCAGTCGGCCTTCTTCACGCAGCACATCCTTCATCAGGAAATAAGCCAGATACAAGCCTCTCACACTATAACCGTAGTGATGGATATTACCCCAGCAACTGCCATAGGTCACGCCCTGGTCGGTAATATGGTCGTACATCGCCATAAACTTCTGCCGCAATTCTTTCTGCACCTCCGGCTGGTCAGTGCTGTTGTTGTAGGCCACGGCAATGCGCTTCATCAAATCAAAATAAGCCTTCATCTCCACACCGAGCTTCGTCAGCATATCCTTGTCCCAGTTGGGAATGATGCGCTCGTAAGCCTCCGATGCACGCACCATGTAAATAGGCACGCCCGACACATGACCGTTCTTATACGTAATCTGATAGAAATCATACTTTTTGCGGATGGTATTGAGTTCTTTCTCCGTCACCTTTCCCTTGGTGTAGTTCATATCACGGAAACGCTTTTCGAGCAACTTCATCTCCTTCTTCTGCTGATCGCTCACAGGAGTCAGCTCAATATCGGGCTGCAGCAGCGAATGTTTATACACCACCAGCCAGTGGTTCTTGGTAGCCGCATTGACAAAAGGCACCTGCAAGTCGGCCGTCTGCTGACGGGCATCCACCTTTGTGCCGGTAATCAGATGATCGATGAAAAGGCGGCCTTTCGACTGCGGAGCCACGATGCGCAGCTCGTTCATGCCCTCTTCCGGAGTGCCTTGCATATCACGCTCGTAGCACACCCATGCGGCACGCCATCCTTTGAAATTGATACCAAAAGGGAAAGACGTACATTTCTTTCCATCCTTCAAGAACTGAAATTCGATTTTAGCGTCCTGCGGTTCTTCGTTGTACACCCACACGATGAAAGCCGAAAGATACAAATCCTTCCCCGTAGGATCTTTTTTCTCAAACTTCAGGTCTTTCTTCAACTCAAGCACACCGCCCGGTTCGAACACCCATTCCATGGAATGAGTACCGTCCTTATAGTGTACATCCGAAATGGAAAGTTGAGACTGAACACCCGTAATACAAGAGGGAATATCCGGTTGTTCGAACGAAAACAGCCGTTCGTCGGTCACGACCTGTGCCGAAAGGAACGCTGAGCAGCAACAGGAAAACAAGGTTGCCGCTCCAAGTCTGCATAGAGATTGTTTGATCATGGAACTTGTTACTATTATATTAATTGTCACAAATATACGTATTATTCGCAAAAATCAACCATTTCTCTACAAAGAAAGAGCAATGGCGGACGACAGAAAGCTCAGTAAGAAGACATGCCCCCCGGCACGAAGCATGAATCACCCGGGTGATTCAATTAAACCACCCAGGTGGGCCACTTAAACCACCCGGGTGATTTAAGTGAACCACGTAGGTGGTTTATACAAAAAGCTGCGGTATTGAAGAATAAAAATCAGACCGATGCTCCATCAAGGATGCAGTTCCCTGAAAGCATCGTTTTCTTCTTTCACTTGCCGGATGGTCTGGTCCAGCTCACCTACAGGCAGTTCATAGCCATACCAGCCTGTGTAGCAATCCACCACATACCATTTCCCGTCCGGAAGGAGTTCAAACTCCACCCGCAAGTCCACTTCCGACTCTTCATAACCCGCTTCGAAAACCTTATGTTTAGCCTCATCAACGGTAAACTTTGATACATAGATACCTCCTTCTTCCTGCTCGATACGCTCTTCCTTCAGCGTTTCCTTGTCGAGCAAAGGCCATTTTTCCCGTGTAAACGAAAACGTCTTTTCCGTAACCCCGTCATCATCCAGCAAAGTAATAGGAGTTTTCAGCGGAAACTTGATACGGGTATATTGAAAAGCCGCACTGGAGGTAAATTGTTCCAAAAATGCAGCAAACACCTCGCCCGATGCAGCCGCTTCGCGGTCGGCCTTCGACTTGGAACTGTTGCCGCATGAGATAAACGAAATGCTGCCCACCAGCAACAGACCCAACAGGCAGTATACTAACTTCTTGGTCTTCATCATACGATACTCATTTATGATTAAATACGATATTCATTTATTAATTAAAATTGATGGTGCAAAGATAATGACTCGTTTGAAATCTAATGAAAATTGTCGCCAAAATCTCATTCACTTCCGCCGCAAAAATTCATAGCCAAACCGGCAACGCAGGCATTGATGCTTGTCGCAATACTCCTTGCGGAGCTGAATCAGCGCCTGGCTGTCGGCAGCATGACTGGCCGAGAGTCCGGCTGCCGCCCACGAACGGAGGATGTGATTGTCTTCGGGCTTCAGTTCTTCCAGAAAGCGGGAAGCCCGCTCACACAGCCGGCCGTCGGCTTTATGAAGACCATACGCATAGAGAAAAGGCACCACCGTATTGATGATAATCAAGTCTTTTGAACGCTCACCCAAGGCTTTCACCCTCACAGGTGAGGAAGAACCAAACACAAAATGGCTTTCCCAATAGACCGAGGTGCGAGTGGAGAGCAGTGCGCGTACATCGGCCAGCGTTTCCGCTTCGAGCAGACGCGAAAACAGCTTGTCTTCTTTCTGATACAGCCAAGCCAGCTGAGCCAGACGGACATGCGGAAAATTGTCGGGACGCAAACGCAAGAAGCGCCACTGAGAAGCATCCATCCCCTTTCCCCACTCAAATTTGTGCTGCAGATAACGATATTCCTGCGCCATACGGCGTTGATACTCATCTTTTTCCTCCTGAAGCAACCCCGCCACCCCATAGAAGAACGTTTCTATCTGAAACAACTCATTGCGATGCTTCGCCAACGCGTGAAACGGCAGCAGGGAAGCCCACTGCTCAAAAGCATCTCCATTGAGTCCGAAACCGAAATTACGGGCCAGCGTAATGAAGAAAGCCTGCTCCCAGTTCTGCTCACAGAGCAACAGACGCTGGGTAATCAGCCGGGACTTCTGTTCCAGCCGCTCCGTCTGCAAGGCCGTCATCCACGAATGAACGGTGAGTGTGGGCAAGGAAGAGAGAATGGCATAACAGGCCGGATAGCGATCGGCCGCCTGAAGTTCCTGATAATAAGCCTGAACAGATTCGGGGCAAGTGAGCACCAGCTGCGGAATCTCCTCCCCGGTCGTACGAAATACCGCACAATCGGCCTCTTCCACCACATGAAGCACCACCGAATCGTATGCCTTGTCGTGCTGATGACCGTGGCGCAGCCAGTCGGAAGCATGCACGTGTATTTCTACATTTCCCACCCACAGCGTGCCGTTTATCTTCAGCTTCGCATTGAAAAAGTCGGGCCCTGCATCAAGATTCTGGATACCGGAATCGATGACTTCTACAGATTCTCCCCCGGTCGTCTGCAACGGCTTCAAAGGGAATAATTTATGTTTCCACACATAATGAAGAAGTTGTTCCATGTTAATGTGACGTTAATGTGTGCCGCAAATGTAATAAAAATCTTATCTTTGCGTGATATTAATTTGAGTATAAGTAAGAAAACAATGAAAATTGCATTAATCGGTTACGGAAAGATGGGCAAAGAGATAGAAAAGGTTGCCCTCAGCCGCGGACATGAAATTGTCTGCATCATCGACATCAACAACCAGGACGACTTTGAATCGGAAGCGTTCAAATCGGCCGATGTAGCCATCGAATTTACCAGCCCGAAAGCGGCCTACAACAACTATATAAAGACCTTCAACGCTGGCGTCAAGCTGGTTTCCGGCAGCACAGGATGGATGGACGAGCATGGCGAAGAAATCAAAAAGATGTGCACCGAAGGAGGAAAGACCTTGTTCTGGTCGTCTAATTTCAGCCTGGGTGTCAGCATCTTCTCGGCTGTAAACAAATACCTGGCTAAAATCATGAACCAGTTTCCGGGTTATGAAGTGAGCATGAGCGAAACACATCACGTACACAAACTGGATGCGCCGAGCGGCACAGCCATCACACTGGCTGAACAGATTCTCGATAACATCGACCGCAAAGACAAATGGGTGAAGGGTGCTTTTACGGCTCCTGACGGAACAGTGGAAGGAAGCAACCAGTGCGCAGCCAACGAACTGCCCGTAGCCTCGGTGCGTGAGGGCGAAGTATGCGGCATCCACACCATCCGCTACGAATCGGACGTGGACAGCATCACCATCACACACGATGCCAAAAGCCGCGGCGGATTTGTGCTCGGTGCCGTGCTGGCAGCCGAATACACGGTGAACCACGAAGGTTTCTTGGGCATGAACGACCTGTTCCCTTTTCTGAACGACTGAATCGGGGCCCTTTAAATTAACAAACGAACTCATTGTTTCACACAACGTTTTTATTATGAGACAAGCTACACGTACACAATGGATTAAATTTGCCATTGTCACTCTGCTCTATCTGCTTTTCCTCGTATGGGTGAAAAGTGCATGGGGGCTGATTGTCGTGCCTTTTATTTTCGATATCTATATTTCAAAAAAGATACCCTGGACATGCTGGAAAAATGCAGAGAATCCGGTGGTGCGCAGCGTAATGAGCTGGGTAGATGCCATTGTGTTTGCACTGGTGGCGGTTTACTTTGTGAATATCTATATTTTCCAGAACTACCAGATTCCGTCGTCTTCCTTGGAAAAGTCGCTGCTGGTGGGCGATTTCCTGTATGTAAGCAAGATGAGCTACGGACCGCGGGTGCCCAACACGCCGCTGTCTATGCCGCTGGCTCAACACACACTGCCGATTTTCGGCACGAAGTCGTATCTGGAGTGGCCGCAATGGAAATACAAGCGGGTGCCGGGATTCGGCAAGGTGAAGCGGAACGACATCGTGGTGTTCAACTTCCCGGCAGGAGATACTGTGGCAGTGAACTACCAGCAGTCGACCGATTTTTATACGCTGGCCTACAGTGAAGGACAACGCATCTATTCGCGCCCGGTGGAAATGGACAGCCTGACACGGACGCAGCAGCGGGCTATCTATGATTTGTACTATGCAGCCGGCCGGAAGCAGATTCTGGACAACCCGGGCTTGTATGGGGAGGTGCTCTGGCGCCCGGTGGACCGACGCGAAAATTATGTGAAGCGCTGCGTGGGACTGCCCGGCGATACACTGCAGATTGTGGACGGACAGGTGATGATTGACGGCAAGGCCATCGAAAATCCGGAGGACCTGCAGTTCAACTATTTTGTGCAGACTACAGGATCGTACATCCCGGAAGAGCTGTTCCGCGAACTGGGTATCAGCAAGGATGATCAGATGCTGATAGAGGACAGTGCCTGGGAAAACAACCTGCTGAGCATGGGACTGGACCGACGCAGCACGCAGGGACGACTGGCTCCGGTGTATCACCTGCCACTCACCAAGAAGATGCTGACAGCGCTTTCGGGCAACAAGAAGCTCATCAGCAAAATTGTCATGGAACCGGAAGCCTTTGCCGGTCAGATGTATCCGCTGAACCTGTATACCCAATGGGACCGCAACAATTACGGACCTGTATGGATTCCGGCCAAGGGGGCTACCCTCACACTGACAGAGGACAACCTGCCTATCTACGAACGCTGCATCGAAGCCTATGAAGGCAACAAGCTGGAAAGAAAGGCCGACGGCATCTACATCAACGGCGTGAAAACCAACCAGTATACGTTCAAGATGGATTATTATTGGATGATGGGTGATAATCGCCATAACTCGGCCGACTCCCGTTACTGGGGATTTGTGCCCGAAGACCATGTGGTGGGCAAACCAATGGTGGTGTGGTTGTCGCTCGACAAAGACCGGAGTTGGTTCGACGGCCGGATTCGCTGGAACCGACTGTTCAAATGGGTAGGCTGACCGGACAGCAGAAGCTGCCGACTGAAAGGATGAGGAACATTGATGAACATTCATAGATATAAATGGGCTATGGCATTGACCGGAGCAGCGGTATGCGTACTGCTGCTCCGTGGCTGTGCCTTTACCTCTTGTCTGATTCCTTCTACCGGCATGGAGAATTCTATTTTCCAGGGTGAACGCATTCTCGTCAACAAATGGAGCTATGGGCTCCGACTGCCGATGATGTCGTTCCTCTCCTATCACCGCTGGGGAGAACGCCCCGTAAAGCGGCAGGACATCGTGGTGTTCAACAATCCAGCCCGCATCCAGCAACCGGTCATCGACCGGCGGGAAGTGTACATCAGCCGCTGCATCGGTGTGCCCGGTGATACGTTGCTGGTCGACTCGCTGTTCTTTGCCTCCTCCGCAGAAACGGGCTTCAACCCCGACAAGAAACGACTCTATGCCTATCCGGCCGAAAAAGAAATGACGGTAGATTCCTTGATTCAAGCATTGGCGATTGCTGATGACGGACTGATGGGTAGCAATGACAGCACCCACGTGCGCAGCTTCAGCCGCTATGAGTATTATCTGCTGGAACAGGCCCTGCCTGCTCCCAGCTGGATTCAACCGCTGTCGCCTTCCACCCAACGGCCGCTGCAGCCGCTGGTTGTGCCCGGCAAAGGAAGTGCCATCGAAGTGCACCCCTGGAATATCACCTTGCTGCGGAACACACTGGTGATGCACGAAGGCAGGCAGGCTGAGATCAAGAACGATACACTGTATGTAGACGGGCAACCGGTGACAAAAGGATATTTCACCAAAGATTACTACTGGATGGGGGCGAACAACACCATCAACTTGTCTGATTCCCGCCTCTTTGGCTTCGTGCCCCAAGACCATATCATCGGGAAAGCCTGGCTCATCTGGTTCTCGAAAGAGAAAGGAAGCGACTGCCTGGAAGGCTACCGGTGGAACCGCTTCTTCCAGCGGGTGAAATAATCCCCTTTAATAGAAAAAAATACTTGCATTAAAGAAATAAAAACGGCTCCTTACAGGGTGCATACCATTAAAAATGAAAGAAATGAAAACTGCCTATTTAGCTTCTGCTTACCTTGCTCCGGTGGAGTATTATGCCAAACTGATGGCTTACGACCGGATATGGATGGAACAGCACGACCATTATATGAAACAGACCTACCGCAACCGCTGCACGATTGCAGGGCCCGGTGGCGAACTGTCCCTCTCCATCCCTACCGTGAAGCCCGACACGCTGAAATGTCCGATGAAAGACATCCGCATCTCCGACCACGGCAATTGGCGCCACCTGCACTGGAATGCCATTGAATCGGCCTACAACAGTACGCCGTTCTTTGAATACTATAAAGATGATTTCCGTCCGTTTTATGAAAAGAAATATGAGTTTCTCATCGATTTCAATGAGGAATTGTGTCGGACGGTGTGTGAGCTGATTGACATTCACCCCACGATTGAACGCACTCCGGAATACAAACTGGAACTTGCTCCCGGTGAAGACGACTTCCGCGAAGTGATACATCCCAAAAAGGACTTCCGCACGGCCGATCCTACATTCACTGCCCAGCCCTATTATCAGGTGTTTGAATCCAAGTTAGGCTTCCTGCCCAACCTGAGCATCATCGATCTGCTGTTCAACATGGGACCGGAAAGCATCCTGGTGCTGAAACAATGCCAATAAAAAAACAGAAAAGGGCAGCCCACTTTGCCTGTGCCTCATCAGCCGCAAAGACTGCCCTTGAAAGAGACAATTAGCGGTAAACCAATGTAGAAAGATACGGTTCCGCAAACATTTCATTGGCCACCTCCAGCAGCTGCTCTGCCGTTAAAGCCTCAATGCGCTGAAAGACCGACTCGGAAGACTCATATTTATGATAATGGAGATAGGCCTTGGCCATGCCCAGCGCATTATTCTCGAAATTATCGGAAGCCACCCCAATCTGACCGATAAGCTGTTTCTTGGCCGCAGCCAACTGAGAAGGCGACATTTTGTTGTCACGCATCCGCTTCAGTTCCTTATACGTGAGCCGCAGGCACGTATCCATATCCTCCAAGTCCGTTCCGAAATAAATACAGAATGCCCCGGTGTCCGTATACGAAGTCAGGTTCGACTCCACCGTATAAACCAGTCCACGCCGCTCGCGCAAAGCCACATTCAGCCGGCTGTTCATGCCCGGTCCTCCTAAGATATTGTTCAGCAGATACAACGCCGTCCGCTTGTCGTCAAACGCATGATACCCCCGGCTTCCAATCATCACATGCGCCTGATGCGTGTCCTTGGCAATCGTCAGCTGCTCGGGCACATACAGCGGAGGAGGCACACGACGGCTCACCACATCCACCGCAGGAACATCCGAGAAATATTTGGTAGCCAAGCGGACCACCTTTTTGAAGTCATACTGCCCCTGCACGAAGAACACCATATTACCCGGCTGGTAATACCGGCGGGTAAACGAAAGCACATCCTCTGAACGGAAACCGCGGAGCAGGTCGGGCTTCCCCAAGATGTTCCTCCCCAAAGGATGATTACGGAATATCAAATCCTCAAAATCGTCAAATATCAGTTCCGAAGGCGTATCCTCATACGACTGAATCTCATCGATGATCACTTCCGTTTCCTTTTCAATCTCATGCTGCGGAAAAGTGGAATGGAAAACAATATCCCCCAGCAATTCCATAGCCCGCTCCAGATGCTCCGTAAGAAAAGCAGAATACACCACCGTCTCCTCCTTATTGGTATAAGCATTCAAGTCGCCTCCCACATTCTCCATCCGGTTCAGAATGTGCCAAGCCTTGCGCTTCTCGGTCCCTTTAAAAATAAGATGTTCCACGAAATGAGCCATTCCCTGCTCATTTTCCTCCTCATCGCGCGTTCCGGCGTCGATGGCAAATCCACAATAAGCTACCTTTGAGAGAGTCGGTTTATGAATAATACGCAAACCATTGGGAAGTATATGTTCGTTCGACTGCATTTTTAACCATCCAATTGAATTATGCTACAAAAATACAATAAAACTTATTGCGGTTTATAGAAAATTGCAGATATTTGTAGTGTATAACAGCTACAACGTATATGAAAAAGATTGGAATCTTCTGTTCTGCCTCGGATGACATTGACAAAATGTACTTCGACAGTGCCCGCCAGATTGGTAAATGGTTGGGACAAACAGGCAAGACGCTGATATATGGCGGAGCCAGCCTCGGCCTGATGGAATGTGTGGCACGCACAGCCAAGGAAAACGGAGGCAAGGTGATTGGCGTAGTCCCCACCAAGCTGGAAGAAAAGGACAGGGTTAGCACTTGTCTGGATGAAACCATCCACACACGCAACCTGAGCGACCGGAAAGATATCATGACAGAGAAGTCGGACATACTGGTTGCCCTGCCCGGCGGAATAGGCACCTTGGACGAAGTGTTTCATGTCATGGCTGCAGCCTCCATCGGCTATCACCAGAAGAAAGTGGTTTTCTTCAACGAGTTCGGCTTTTACGATGCACTGCTGCAGACACTCCGCTCACTGGAAGAGAAAGGGTTCGCCCGACAGCCGTTTTCCACATATTATGAAGTGGCCAATACAATCGATGAACTAAAAGAAATAATTGACTAACTGTATGATAGACTCCATCAAACAACTCTTGCAACAAGAGGCACAAGCTGTGCTCAATATTCCTGTAACAGACGCTTATGAACAGGCTGTGAAACTGATTGTAGAACAAGTGCATCAGAAGAAAGGGAAATTAGTGACTTCCGGTATGGGAAAGGCCGGCCAGATAGCCATGAACATTGCAACTACATTCTGCTCCACAGGCATTCCTTCGGTGTTTCTGCACCCCAGTGAAGCGCAACACGGCGACTTGGGCATCCTGCAGAATAATGACCTGCTGCTGCTCATCTCCAACTCGGGCAAGACCCGCGAAATTGTGGAGCTCACCCGTTTGGCACACAACTTGGATCCCAACTTGAAGTTTATCGTCATCACCGGCAATCCCGACAGCCCGCTGGCTCAGGAAGCCGATGTATGTCTCAGCACAGGCAAACCGGCTGAGGTGTGCACATTGGGCATGACCCCCACAACGTCTACTACTGCCATGACCGTCATCGGCGATATTTTGGTGGTACAGACCATGAAGGAAACCCAATTCACCATTGAAGAATACTCCAAACGCCATCACGGCGGCTATTTGGGCGAAAAATCAAGATCGCTATGCGAAAAGTAATCGGCATTGGAGAAACCATCCTCGACATCATCTTTCGGGGCGAACAGCCTTCGGCTGCCGTTCCGGGAGGTTCGGTGTTCAATGGCATTGTCTCACTGGGACGGATGGGAATTCCTGTCGGCTTCATCAGTGAGACCGGCAACGACCGGGTGGGCCGCATCATTCTTCAATTCATGCGCGACAACCACATTCCCACCGATCATGTGAATGTGTTCCCTGACGGAAAATCGCCCGTATCACTGGCCTTCCTCAACGAGCAAAGCGATGCGGAATATCTTTTTTATAAAGACTATCCCCGGCAACGACTGGATGTGCTCTTTCCCCGACTCGAAGAGGACGACATCGTGATGATTGGCTCCTATTATGCCTTGAATCCGGTGTTACGCGACAAAATACTCGAACTGCTGGAACAGGCACGTGAAAAGAAGGCGATTGTGTATTATGACCCCAACTTCCGAGCTTCCCACAAGAACGAGGCGATGAAACTGGCTCCAACCATCATTGAGAACCTGGAATATGCTGACATCGTACGCGGTTCGCAAGATGATTTCCAATACATGTATGGTTTGCAGGATGCCGACAAGATCTATAAAGATAAAATCAAATTCTACTGCCCGCGCTTCATCTGCACAGCCGGCGGAAACAGCATTGCCCTACGCACCAACAAAGTCAACAAAAATTACTCCATCCCACCGCTACAAGCTGTCAGCACCATCGGTGCCGGTGACAACTTCAATGCAGGAGTCATCTATGGCCTGCTCAAATATGACGTGCGCTACCGTGACCTGGCCAACATAGACGAACCGACTTGGGACCGCATCATTCAATGTGGAAAAGATTTTGCAACTGAGGTGTGCTGCAGCTACCATAACTCCGTTTCAACGGAATTTGCACAGAGTTACAAATAAATTACTATTAACTTTGGCTAATAATCGCAAAGGAATTACTCTATTTTCGAGTAATTCTTATCTTTGCGCACAGTAATCATCAGACAAACAAACTATGTACAAGAACCTGTTAAGTTGGCTAACCGTCCTATTGACCCTACCCTCCTGTTCAAACACCCCACCGACTATCTCTGTGGTCTGTGAAGAAAACAACATTGGCAACTGTGTCATCAAATGGGAAACGGCTCCAATGCTCAAAGGACAGGTACAAGTATATTCTTCCACTTCACCCACACAGATTCCGGAAGATACCCCCGTTGCCATGGAGAATATCGCAGAAGGAAAAATCACCATCATTCCGCACGACCCCTCCAAACGCTACTACTACTCCATGATCTTCAACAACAGATATAGAGTAAAAGTGGCTACACGCAACGTCAACATTCTGGGCATTCAAAATTTCCGCGACTTAGGAGGCTACAAATCGTCGGAAACAGGAAAAACGGTACACTGGGGAATGCTCTACCGGTCGGGACAGATCGACAGTATCTCGCCCAACTCCCGCAAGGAGCTGAAAAATATGGGTATACGCACCATCGTAGATTTACGGGCCCCTAGTGAATGCAGCGTGTATCCCCAACTCAAAGATAAAGATTTCCACTTGATACACATACCCATCAAAGAGGGAAACATGGAACAGATTCTGAAAGGAATAAAAGAGCAGAAAATACAAAGTGACACCATCTACCGCGTCATAGAACAGATGAACCGTGACATGGTGACCGGACAGCAGAAAGAAATCAAGAAGCTGTTCAACGTCTTGCTGAAACGTGAAAACTACCCGATTGTCATTCATTGCACATCGGGCAAAGGACGTACCGGTGTCATTGCAGCACTGACTTTAGCAGCCTTAGGAGTAAACGACGACATCATCATGTCCGACTATCGGCTAAGCAATGATTTCTTCAACATCCCTAAGGCCTCAAAATACGCCTATGACCTGCCGATCCATTCACAGGAAGCCATCACAACCATTTATTCGGCGAAAGAAGACTTTCTGAATGCAGCCAAAGAACAGATAGAAAAAGAATACGGAAGTGTGCAGGCCTATCTGAACAAAGCCATCGGCATCACACCCAAAGAAATCAAACAGCTGCGCGACATACTGCTTGAGAACAATTGAAGAAGCCACATCAGAAGGATGAAATCACAATGTTGTATAAATCTGCAACAATAATCCATTCTTCTTGATATTTTTTTCGCAGAAATAACTATCTTTGCAACCGAAATATAAAGATATACAGAGATTTAATGAAGACATTTGAAGAGCTTGGCGTTTCTCCGGAGATACGTAGAGCAATTGAAGAAATGGGATATGAGAATCCCATGCCGGTACAAGAGGAAGTGATTCCGTACCTTTTAGGAGAAAATAATGATGTAGTAGCTCTTGCACAGACAGGAACTGGGAAAACAGCCGCATTCGGCTTGCCCCTTATCCAGAAGATTGACGTAAAGAACAGAATTCCACAATCGCTTATTTTATGCCCCACTCGTGAACTTTGTCTACAGATTGCAGGCGATTTGAACGACTATTCCAAGTACATTGACGGACTGAAGGTGCTGCCCGTATATGGAGGTTCTTCCATCGACAGCCAGATCCGCAGTCTGAAAAGAGGAGTACACATCATCGTGGCTACTCCGGGCCGCTTACTGGACCTGATGGAACGGAAAACAGTGTCGCTGTCTACCATCCGCAACGTGGTAATGGACGAAGCCGACGAAATGCTGAATATGGGATTTACCGACAGCATCAATGCGATTTTGGCTGATGTTCCTCAAGAACGAAACACGCTGCTTTTCTCGGCCACGATGAGCCCGGAAATTGCACGCATTTCAAAGAACTACTTGAACAATGCCAAAGAGATTACCATCGGCCGCAAGAACGAGGGTACAAATAATGTGAAGCATGTGGTATTCACCGTACATGCCAAAGACAAATACGAAGCGCTGAAGCGCATCGTAGACTACTATCCGCAGATTTACGGTATCATTTTCTGCCGCACCCGCAAGGAAACACAGGAGATTGCCGACAAACTGATGCAGGAAGGTTACAATGCCGACTCACTGCACGGCGAACTCTCGCAAGCACAACGTGATGCGGTGATGCAGAAATTCCGCATCCGCAACCTGCAGCTGCTGGTAGCTACCGACGTGGCTGCCCGCGGACTGGACGTAGATGACCTGACGCACGTCATCAACTACGGACTGCCCGACGATACAGAAAGCTATACACACCGAAGCGGACGTACAGGACGCGCCGGTAAAACGGGTACTTCCATCGCTATCATCAACCTGCGTGAAAAAGGAAAGATGCGTGAGATTGAACGGATTATCGGCAAGAAATTCATCCCGGGCGAAATGCCTACAGCAGCAGGCATCTGCCAGAAACAGCTGCTCAAGGTGATTGACGACCTGGAAAAGGTGAAAGTCAATGAAGAAGAAATAGCCGAGTTCATGCCGGAAATTTACCGCAAACTGGAATGGCTGAGCAAAGAGGACCTGATTAAGCGGATGGTTTCACACGAGTTCAACCGCTTTGCCGAGTACTACCGCCACCGTCCGGAGATTGAACAGCCGTCGGACCCGCGCAGCGAACGGAAAGCCAAGGACAACGGTGCTGGAAAACGAAGCCGCAAAGCAGCTCCGGGATTCACCCGTCTGTTTATCAACCTCGGAAAGACAGACAATTTCTTCCCCGTGGACCTCATCACACTGCTGAACAACAACACCCGCGGACGCATCGAACTGGGACGCATCGACATGATGCAGAATTTCTCTTTCTTTGAAGTGGAAGAAAAAGAAACCAAGAATGTGGTGAAAGCTTTGAGCCGCACCAAATGGAAGAACCGTAAGGTAGTGGTGGAAGTTTCTAACGAAGACGAAACAACCGACAAGAAAGGCGGTAAGAAAGAAGGCAAGAAAACCGGAAAAGAAGGCAAAAAGACCGAAAAGAAGAACAAGCCAAGCAGAGCGGAAAGAGGATATACCGAAGCCCGCGGACCTAAGAAAAAAGACGATTGGAAGAAGTTCTTTGAAGACTAAAGGCTGACTTACACAGCGGCATTGCGCCGGTTAAAAATACAAAGGTGTGTTGAAACAGGGCTGATACCCCTTTTATTCAACACACCTTTTTTTGTGAAATCTAACTAATACTATCCCATCTTTCCCGTCAGATACGCTCTTGTGCGTTCATCAGCCGGATCAGAAAACATCTTTTCCGTATCATCATATTCCACCAAATCACCTAAATACATAAACATCGACCGGGAAGAAATTCGCTTCGCCTGTCCCATATTGTGCGTCACAATCAGAATCGTCACTTCTTTCTGCAACTCAAGAATCAAATCCTCAATGTGCTTTGTTGCAATCGGGTCGAGAGCAGAAGTCGGCTCATCCATAAGCAATACCTGCGGCTTCATAGCCAGCGCCCGAGCGATACACAGACGCTGCTGCTGTCCGCCAGACAAAAACGTACCCTTCTTATTGAGCACATCCTTTACCTCATCCCACAAAGCCACATTTCTCAAGCAGCGCTCCACAATCTCATTCCGTTCAGCCTTCGACAAACGGATACCATTCAACGTATATCCGGCCAATACATTCTCCGAAATACTCATCGTAGGAAACGGCACCGGCTGCTGAAACACCATACCGATATTGCAGCGCACTTCAATGGGCTCCATCGAAAGAATATTCTGTCCGTTCAGCAGAATCTCTCCATCCACCCGGATATTGGGATACAAATTATGCATCAGATTGGCAGCCCTCAGCAACGTACTCTTGCCACAGCCAGAAGGCCCCATGATAGCCGTAACCGTATTGCGCTCGATGGCAGCAGAAACATATTTGACAGCCATGGTCTGTTTAGAATACGATACACATGTTTTTTTAAATTCTAATATCGGGGTTACGAGTTCCATTTTCTTGCGAAATATTTAGCAGTTAAGTTTAATGATAATACAAAAATCAGAAGGAAGAGAGAAGCTCCCCAAATCAATTCCTGCAGATTCGGATCATTGAAAAATTCCCAAATCAACAGTGGAACAGCCGAAATCGGCTTGTCAATGTCCCAGCGGATAAACGAGCAGCCCAAGGCGGTAAACATCAGCGGAGCCGTTTCTCCGATGACACGTGACACAGCCAGCAGAATACCCGTAAAGATACCCCCGAAGGCAGAAGGCAGAATCACCTTCAACGTGACCCGGGCACGGTTACCTCCCAAAGCCAGCCCGGCTTCCTTCAATGAAGCCGGCAAAATCTTCACCGTTTCTTCCGTAGAACGGATGATAAGCGGCAACATCATGATGAAAAGTGCCACACTACCGGCAATAGCCGAATAACCTTTCATAGGCACAACCACCCACACATACGTAATGATACCAATAATGACAGAAGGCGTTCCCTGCAACAAGTCGGTGATATAGCTCACCACCACAGCAAAACGCTTCTTTGCATTTTCCGCCAGATAAACGCCACACATAATACCGATAGGTACCGCTACAACAGTGGCCATCCCCAGCATCAGCACACTACCGATAATACCGTTGGCAATACCGCCGGGAATCGGTTCACCTGCAGCTACCGCCTGCATAGCCCTAAATGCCGTCGGCGTAGGTTCCGTGAAGAAAGACCAAGACAGCTGGCCACATCCACGCATCAGCACTTCTCCCAGGATAGCCAACAGCGGGATGGCCGTGAGCCCGGCAAAGATGCAGACCAATCCCTTGAACACCCGGTCGGCATACAATCGTTGTACAGTCTTTATTTCATTCATAATCAATAAATTCTTGCGCGTTTAATCATAATTTTACCAATCATATTGATAATGGCGGTAATCAAAAACAAAATCAGCCCGATAGCAATCAACGACGACAGCTTCAATCCGTCGGCTTCGCCAAACTGATTGGCAATGATAGACGCCATCGAGTTGCCCGTGGCCGTGATACCCATCGGAATCTGATTGGTATTACCAATCAACATCGTCACCGTCATCGTTTCGCCCAACGCCCGTCCGATAGCTAAGATATAAGAAGAAAAAATACCCGAACCGGCAACCGGAAAGATAATCTTCCGGATCACCTCAAAACGGGTAGCACCCAAGCTATAAGCTCCCTCCTTCAGTTTATTGGGCACCATCTTGATAAATTCGGCACTCAGCGAAGCAGCATAAGGAATAATCATGATAGACAACACCATCGAAGCCGTCAGGATACTGGAACCTTCGGGCGAAATATTCAATGCCATAATAATGGGACGCAAAGTGAAAAAGCCCCACAATCCATAAATAATGGAAGGAATACCAGCCAGCAAATCGGTCACCGTACTCAACACAGCCGCCAAAGGCGTACCTTTGAAGTATTCACCCACAAAGAGCGCCACAGGCAGAGAAAACGGAATACAGAACAACAGAGCCAGCCCCGTAGTCATCAAAGTTCCCATGATGAAAGGCAAAGCTCCATACTGCTCATTTCCTTCCGTATAATTCCATTCAGACGACAGCAAGAAATTAAGAAAGCCGAAATGCTCAAACGAAGCATAAGCATCTGTCACGAGGGCATAAATAATGCCCCCGCAGATGACCGGCATCAGACAGGCTGCGCCACATAGAAACACACGAAACAGTTTGTCGTTCATCAGTCCTATTTAATAATCGGTTCGTCATCGTAAGTGATAGTCTTGAGATTGCTCAAGCTCAGTTCTACCGCCTTAGCAGGCAGCGGAGCATAATGCACCATCGAGGTCATCTTCTGTGCATCATCCGACAAGATATATTTAATCAAATCAAGTGTAGCCGTAGCCTGTTCCAAAGAGCGTCCAGAATAGTTCTGTTCTTTATAGAGCAAGATCCAAGTAAACGTACTGATAGGATAAGCCCCTTTAGCATCCGAGTTCGTAATAGAAGTACGGGTATCGCTCGGAATCTGTCCTGCAGCCGCAGCAGAGATTGATTCAGCAGTAGGCACAACAAACTCTCCGTTTACATTCTGAATCGTTGCATACGAGATTTTCTGAGCAAAGGCATATTCAGAACCTACATAACCGATAGAATTCTTCGTCTGGTTGATAACGCCAGCCACACCCGGGTTACCTTTTGCAGCCTGTCCCACCGGGAAGTTCACCGATTTTCCGCATCCATACTTAGAAGCCCATTTCTCACTAACCTTAGTCAGATAATCCGTGAAAACGAATGTTGTACCAGAACCATCCGAACGGAACACAGGCACAATCTTCTCAGCCGGCAACTTAACATCCGGGTTGATGGCCGCGATACGAGCATCGTTCCACATCGTGATATCACCGGCAAAAATGTCCACAATCAGTTCACTCGTCAAGTTCAGCTGACTGATGCCGTCCAAGTTGTAAGCCAGCACCACGGCTCCCATACAAGTAGGCACATGCACCACCGCATCCATACCATTCATTTCCTTGTCCGACAAGAAAGCATCACTACCCGCAAAATCGACAATTTTATCCTTCAGGTTGCGCACACCGCCGCCGGAGCCAATACCACCGTAAGCCACTTCATCGCCACTGGTAGAAGAATACTGTTCAAAAACCGCATTATAGAAAGGAAGTGGGAAAGTAGCTCCTGCACCAGATAAAGACTGCGGTTTCCGCTGACCGTTATTGTTTCCTCCACAAGATGCCAGTGTGACTATCACTACCAACATCAAAGTTAAAATCTGACTAATCTTTTTCATATCGTTTAAAAAAAATGTTGATTAAATTCCGAAATAACAACTCACATAGCCTGCATACGCATTTTTTGCACCATCGGCTTTGGGGATAGCCATACGCAGATTAGGAGCAATCTTGACATATTTTCCGATTTTGAATTCAGCTCCCAGCGTGATGGTAGATTCATCCTTCTCCTTGTTCCAGTCATGCTTGGAAAACTGATTATCATATCGGGCAAAAACAGAAGCAATCTTCTTGATGTTGACACTGGAGTAAAGCGAAATACCGCTCACATCGGCCCCCTCAGTAAAGTGACTATTCTGCATCAAGTTATATTCAGCACCGATGCGGAATGCCTTACACTGATACCCCACAAAAGAAGCAAAATTAAATACATCCTTCTGGCCATCAGACGAAGCCGCTTCATTCATGCCTCCATACAGGCGCACCGAAAGCCCTTTCACTGGCGTCAATGTAACGCCTACCCCATAATTCAAACCATCGTCAACCTGAATCTTCTTATATCCCTCTCCATTCACCAGAATCACATCCGTTGCAATCCAATCGGCCCATTGATAAGAAGCAGAAAGTCCCAGATCGGCACTGCTGCCATACTTATATTCATCCTGAAACGATTTCATCACATAACGGTGACCCCAGAACTTCTCCTGATAATTGAATTGCGTAGTTGAAATCAAACCCGCATTCAACGTCAGTTTATCTTTTTTCCATGACAGCTGAGCATTCTTGATATACACGATGCGCTGATAATCATCCACTTTTGAAGACTTACCTATATCAGTCACCCCCTTGATAGACAAACCGCCTTTCAGTTTATATTCATATCCTAAATAAACACGCTCCAAATCGAATCCCCGGTTATCATTATCCCTGCCAAAACCTGAATGAAAATTACCGAATACATTAATTATCGCCTTTCCCTTCTTTTCCGGCTGATGCTCCGACTGAGCATTAACACTGGTTGCCATAGCTCCTATCAAAAGGCCAGCTATCATACATTTTATCCTCATTTACCTGATTGTTGTTTGATTGTTGTTTGAATGTTGTTTTGTTGTTTTCGCTGCAAATGTAGGCCGGCTGTATTTCAAAAATGTTTCAACACCGTTTCATATCGGTTAATTGTCAGAGAGAGAAACAATTTACCCCCTATACCACTCTTTTACAGGCACTCCAAAAAGCAAATGAAGCAGTGTAGTAACGAGAATGTAACATCCCCTTCATACACTGCTTCATTTGTAACACATGCAACAATCCATGCAATCTCTATTGCATAGCTATTTAATCTGCCCCGTAAATCAAAAAGAATCGTTCACCAGATGCAATTCCTCAATCAGTTTCGTTGCTTTACCATACTTTTCGATGATGAAAAGCATATAGCGCACATCCACCCCGATGCAACGCTGCAAATCGGGTTCAAAGACGATATCCCCGCTCATTGCCTCCCAGTTGCCATCGAAAGCCAGCCCAAGCAGTTCCCCCCTGCCGTTGAACATCGCACTGCCCGAATTGCCTCCCGTAATGTCATTATTGGAAATGAAACAGACATTCATATCCCCCTCCTTCGTGGCATACGGACCATATTGGCCGGAAGAAAGCAGATCCAGCAGTTCAGGCTGTACTGCAAAATCAATATCACCGCTATGCTCCTTCACCTTCTCAAGAATCCCCTTCACAGTCGTGAAATAATCATACTCCACTCCGTCGGCAGGAGAATACCCGCCTACCGTGCCAAAACTCAGACGCATCGTCGAATTGGCATCCGGATAGAAATGACGATCGGCATACATACGGCGCATGGCAGCATTAAACAGACGCTCTCCCCGCTCAATGCGCTCCGAAGCCTGAGAAACCGACTGATTCATCTCGTAATATTTCACCAGCAAATCCAGACTCAGCGAAACTGCCGGGTCATCAAAAATAGAATAAGTAGAATCCTGTTCCAAAAAACGCTTGAATCCACGGGGAGAAGTAATATCCGAACGCTGATACAACGAATCAACAAAAGCCTTCACATTCCCCTGATAACAATGATTGATTGTATCATAGAGAGCCGGCAGATAAGCGCTGTCTACTTGACACCGATATTCCTTCAGCATGGCCACAAACACCTCTTTATCTATTGCCAGATCCAGATTCTCATATTTCTTCAGCAAACTTTTGATATGAGCTACCACCAGCTTCTCCTCGTCCTCAAAGTCAAAGTTCATGATTTCCAAAGCCAGCTGCACCAATTCAGGCCCATTGATAAAAGCCTCACCGAAATAAGCCAATGCCCGGTTCACCTCCCTGCGACTATTGTAATCCAGTTCGAGCGAGCTGAACAGATGCATCAGATTCTCACGCTCCTCGGGATGAGCATACAGCCATTCCCGCAAAGAAGCCTCCGCCGCCCGTTTCTTCTCAATCACCTTCAGCTTCCGGATAGCCTTGTTCGTACCGATACTGTTTTTCCAGTAATTGGAACTCTCGTCATACTTCGACGCATACTTGATACGGATATCCGGACGGGCATCCATCTCCCGTTTCCACACAGCCTGCTTCACTCCCCGCACATCAATCATCGCCTGATTGATACCATTCATCATCTCCTCAATACCATAAGACGACAAATACCGCTCCGTACTGCCGGGATAGCCCAACGTCATACAGAAATCTCCCTCCCGATAGCCGGCCAGCGAAACCGGAGCCACATAATCCGGATGATAAGGCACATTCTCGGGCGAATAATCGGCCGGGCGATTCTCTTTATCCGCATAAATGCGGAACACGCTGAAATCTCCCGTATGCCGGGGCCACATCCAGTTGTCGGTGTCCCAGCCAAACTTACCCACCGAAGAAGGAGGAGCAAACACCAGCCTCACATCATTGTAGTCGCGATAAACCGACAGCCAGAACTCGTTGCCCGCATAATAAGCATCCACCACCCCCGTAAGCGTGGCATCCTTTTCCGATACCTCCCTGCCGATAACCGTCATCACCGAATCAACGGCCGCCTGCCTTTCCGACTCAGAAAACGAAGGGCGCACAGCCGAAAGTACCCGTTTGGTAACATCTTCCGTACGAACCAGAAAGCGCACAAATAGTTCGGGATTCGGCAATTCCTCCTCCCGGCTACGGGCCACAAAACCATCCTTCAGATAATCATGCTCCACCGTGGAGTGCTGCTGTATACTGCTGAAGCCACAATGATGATTCGTAAACACCAGTCCGTCTTCCGACACCACCACACCGGAACAGAAACCACCGAAACTGACCACCGCATCAGCCAGACATGCTTTTTGAGGATGATACAGCTTACGTACAGGCAACTGCAGCCCAAGCTCCTTCATCACCCGGTCTGCCTGCTTGTTCTTTTTCAAATCTCCCAAAAGCCACATCCCCTCATCCGCATACACATTCACCACACAAAGCAGACATCCGAAAAAAATAAGAGCAGTCAGTTTCGATTTCATAGCACCATCTGTTTTTAAAGTTATTTATTTCGTAATCAGCCTCAACTTCTTAGTCCCTACACGAGCCTTCAGCCATTCACTGATTTTCGTCTTTTCCGCTTCGGTGGGCTGCTTGGCAAATTTCATCACTGCCAGTGTCACCGTATCCGCCTTCAGCGAGTCTACACGCACCTCCAGCGAGCGGGCAATAGACAATGTATGAATAGACGGATAAAGCACCTTCAACTCCGGTGCAAGCGTGCGGCTCAACGCATCATATTCCTTATACTGTTCGAGCGTTTTCTCCAGCTGCGTGATTCTGTCGCGCTGCTCCTGCAGTCTCCGCTCACTGTTTTCATAGAAATCCTCCATCACCATGGCACGGATAGACGAAACATCCAGCGCCTCGTTGTTCATTCCCTGCAGCACAATCAGCTTGCTTTCATCCAGTTTATAATCCTTCATCTTGCTGCGGGCAATGGAAATCGACGCATCCGGCACTTCCGATCCCATCAGCACCACCCGAATTTCCTTCTTCTCATAATTGATTTTCTTATCCAGCACCTGCGTATTCTCAAACACCAGCTGCTCATTGACAAAGCGGTTGGCAGCCGCCTCATAGAACGTACTCTTGATAATGCCGTAAGTGAGATAGACAGCCGGACACATCGTCACAATCACAATAAAGATAATCGATTTGCGCACCGTTTTTTCCCGGGCCTTATCCACAAACTCCTTCCGTTTGAAATGCATCATACGCACACCGATGAAAGTAGCCAGGCTGATAAACACCGAGTTGATGAAATAAAGATAGAAAGCCCCCAGGAAATAAATCAAGTTGCCCGAAGCCAACCCATAACCGGCCGTACAGAGAGGAGGCATCAAGGCAGTAGCGATGGCCACCCCCGGAATCACATTTCCCTTTTCCTTCGTAGAAAGAGCCACCACACCGGCCAAGCCACCGAAGAGCGCAATGAACACATCGTAAATAGTCGGCGAAGTACGCGCCAGCAACTCCGACTGCGAACCGGCCATCGGAGCCAGCAAAAAGAAAACCGTAGCAGTGACCACACTGAAAGCCGTCGTAATGAGAAAACTCTTCAGCGAGCGCTTCATCAACTCAAAATCGTTCAGCCCCACCGAAAGTCCCACACCCATGATAGGTCCCATCAGCGGAGAAATCAGCATGGCACCAATAATCACTGCCGTAGAATTCACATTCAAGCCCAGCGAAGCCATGAAAATGGCAAAAATCAGGATCCACAGATTGGCCCCTTTAAACTCCACCCCCTTACGGATAGAATCCACCGTTTCCAACTCATTTTCCTTATCCTTTTTCAAGTCCATATACTCCCTCAGAAAAGAGCGTATGGCAAACTTATTCCGTTCATCTGTCTTCATAGTCACTTTTTCTTTATTAATCGGTTCATAAAAGGAATTTGATTCAAAGGTAAATCTTTTCTTATAATATAAGCAAGGAAGAAGCACAAAAGAACACTACGGAAAACCAGTCGCAAGACAATGTTCGAAACAGGCACCTGCGTACCTATCACATACAGCAAAGCGGCCAGCAACACATACCCGCCGATCCCTTTCAAATCGTAGCGGATGGGATACTTTTTCTGCCCCACTCCATAAGACAGCAGCATAATGACACCATAACCCGCCACGGAAGCCCACGCAGAAGCCATATAGCCGTAACGGGGCACCAGTGCTATATTCATCAGCACGATGATGGCACATCCAATCAAAGAAAAATAAGCTCCCCACCGCGTTTCATCGGTCAGTTTATACCAGAAAGACAGATTGAAATAAACCCCCTTGCAGATTTCAGCCAGCATCACAATCGCTACCACACCCAATCCTTCCCAGTAGCCCCGAGCCACCAGATAACGCAGCAAATCGAGGTAGAACATCACAGCCAGGAAAGCCAGCAACGAAAAAATCAGGAAATACTTCATGGCCGCTGCATACATCGCCCGGTTGTCGCCTTCCCGGCTTTTGCCAAACACAAACGGCTCATACGCATAGCGGAAAGCCTGGGTAAACATCGCCATCACCATCGCAATCTTGCTCGAAGCCGCATAAATGCCCAGCTGCACCAGTCCTTCCTGACGGTCCTCAAACAGATAAGGATACATCATCTTATCCACCGTCTGATTCAAGATACCTACCAGCCCCAGAATCAAGATAGGAAACGAATAGACCACCATCCGCTTCAGCAAAGCACGGTCCAGCCGATAACGGAAACCCCGCAATTCGGGAAGAAAGAAAAACAGCTGAACGGAAGAAGTAATCAGATTGCTGATAAAGATATAGCCCACCAGGTAATCCGGATCGTAAAACCAAGACACAGCAGCCGGAAAATGCACACTCAGCCACGGACACAGCAGCAGAAAGAACAAATTCAGCCCGATGCCGCCGACAATGGAAAACAGCTTGATAGCCGCAAACTTAATCGGCCTCTTCTTATAGCGCAAATAAGCAAAAGGAATGCACTGAAAAGAATCCAGCGCCACCACTACTGCCATCATGGCAATAAACTCCGGATGCTGTCCATAGCCTAACACCTCCGAAAGAGGATGCAGAAACAACAGACAAAGCAACACAAACACCAGCGACACCCCGCCCACCGAAAGCAAACTGTTGGCATACACCTTCACCGGATCCTCATCCGCCCGGTTGGCAAAACGGAAGAATCCCGTCTCCATCCCAAAAGTCAGCAAGACCAGCATCAGTGCCGTGAATGCATAGATGTTCGACACCACGCCATAACCACCGTTGGCAGCCGGCAACACAGCCGTGTACAAAGGTACCAGCATATAATTGAGGAAGCGGCCCACGATGCTGCTCAGTCCGTAAATGGCCGTATCTTTTGCTAATGATTTCAGTCCTGCCATAAGCTAAGATTTTTGCAGATAATCCATATCCATAAAAGAACAATCCATATCTATAAAAGAAGATTAGGGAGCATCCCCTCCCTAATCATTAAACAATGTTTTCTGACTGCTATAAAGACTTCTTCCCAAATGCTTATAAGCCAGTTCGGTGACCTCCCTGCCCCTGGGCGTACGTTTGAGGAAACCCTCCTTGATGAGGAAAGGCTCATACACCTCCTCAATCGTTCCCGCATCTTCACCCAGCGCCGTGGCAATGGTAGTCAGTCCCACCGGACCTCCTTTAAACTTATCAATAATGGTACAAAGTATCTTATTGTCAATCTCATCCAGTCCGTAGCGGTCGATATTCAGCGCCTCCAGTGCAAACTGAGCAATCTCCGTATCAATAGAGCCCGTACCCTTCACCTGTGCAAAATCGCGCACCCGACGAAGCAAGGCATTGGCAATACGCGGAGTCCCGCGGCTGCGGGAAGCAATCTCCGAAGCAGCCGGCAAAGAGCACGGCACATCCAGAATGGAAGCCGAACGCCGGATAATGGCACTCAGAATATCATCATCATAATACTCCAAATGCAAGTTGATGCCAAAACGGGCACGGAGCGGTGCCGTTAGCAACCCGCTGCGCGTAGTAGCCCCCACCAGCGTAAAAGGATTCAAATCAATCTGAATGCTGCGTGCCGACGGACCCTTATCAATCATGATATCAATCCGGTAGTCCTCCATGGCCGAATACAAATATTCCTCCACCACAGGCGACAGGCGGTGAATCTCATCAATAAAAAGCACATCATTCGGTTCGAGGCTCGTCAGCACCCCCGCCAGATCACCCGGCTTATCGAGTACCGGCCCCGACGTCACCTTAAATCCCACTCCCAGTTCGTTGGCAATGATATTCGAAAGTGTCGTCTTTCCCAATCCCGGAGGACCGTGCAGCAACACATGGTCGAGCGCTTCACCGCGGAGGCGGGCCGCCTTTACAAAAATGCGGAGATTGTCCACCACTTTATCCTGTCCGCTGAAATCCTCGAAATTCAGCGGACGGAGCGCATTTTCAAAGTCCCGTTCGCGTGAAGTGAGCTGATGTTCGCGTATGTTAAAATCTTCCTGTTCCATTCATTTTTTCCAAAGTAAGAGACAAAGATAGGGAATTACATTCATTTTCAGCCTAAGAAAAGAAAAGAAATTAAAACGTAATAACTACCTTTGCACCGTCTGTATACACACACTCAACTATGGTTTTAAATTACATTTGGATTGCCTTTTTCCTTATAGCATTCATCACAGCCCTCGTGAAAGTCATTTTTTTAGGAGACCTGGAGATATTCACCGACATCATGAACTCCACTTTCGACTCCTCCAAGACCGCTTTTGAAATCTCCTTAGGACTGACGGGCGTACTGGCTCTCTGGCTGGGCATCATGAAAATCGGTGAGAACAGCGGACTCATCCACTCCCTGGCCCGCTTCCTGAGCCCGGTGCTCTGCCGCTTGTTTCCCGACATACCGAAAGGACATCCCGCCCTGGGATCCATCTTCATGAACATGTCGGCCAATATGCTCGGACTCGACAATGCCGCCACCCCCTTGGGACTGAAAGCCATGAAAGAACTGCAGGAACTGAATCCGCAAAAAGATACGGCCTCCAACCCGATGATCATGTTTCTGGTCATCAACACCTCCGGCCTCATCCTTATCCCCATCAGCATTATGGTTTACCGGTCGCAAATGGGAGCTTTACAACCCACAGACGTATTCATTCCGATTCTGCTGAGTACCTTCATTTCTACATTGGTGGGTGTCATCACGGTGAGCATCAGTCAAAAAATCAACCTCATCAACAAGCCCATCCTGCTTCTGATGGGGATGATGTGTCTCTTTTTCTCGGCACTGATGGTCTTGTTTCTTCACCTCACACGCGAAGAGATGGGCACCTACTCCACGCTGACAGCCAACATCCTGCTGTTCAGCGTCATTGTGCTGTTCATCCTGACAGGTGTACGGAAAAAGATCAATGTATACGACTCCTTTGTAGAAGGAGCCAAAGAAGGATTTACCACAGCCATACGCATCATTCCTTATCTGGTAGCCTTTCTAGTGGGCATTGCTGTATTCCGCACCTCCGGAGCCATGGACCTGCTGATTGAAGGCATTGCTACTGTCGTGGGCAGCATGGGCATCGACACCAGCTTTGTAGGCGCTCTGCCCACGGCCTTGATGAAATCGCTCAGCGGCAGCGGAGCCAACGGACTGATGATTGATACGATGCAGGAGTTCGGAGCCGACTCATTTGTAGGCCGCATGAGCTGCGTGGTGCGCGGTGCCTCCGATACCACCTTCTACATCCTGGCCGTCTATTTCGGCAGCGTAGGCATCTCCAAAACGCGCAATGCTGTGACCTGCGGACTGATAGCCGACTTTTCGGGTATCCTAGCAGCTATCCTTATCAGCTATTTTTTCTTCTATTAACAAGAGAAATTTAGCCTGTTAATAGAAAGTATAAACCTGTTAATAACAGCAATTGAGATTTATATAAAGACATCAAAACGACTTTAAGATAAACAAACGATTATGGTAAGTTATCAGACAGAAGGCGTGAAAATGCCGGATATCAAGAAAAGGGAAACGACAGAATGGATCAAAGCCGTAGCCGCTTCCTATGGAAAGAGATTGGGCGAAATAGCCTATATCTTCTGCTCAGACGAAAAAATCTTGGAAGTAAACCGCCAATACCTGCAGCATGATTATTACACGGATATCATCACCTTCGACTATTGTGAAGGCGACCGCCTGTCGGGCGACCTCTTTATCAGCCTCGACACCATCCGTACCAATGCTGAGCAGTTTGGTGCATCCTATGACGACGAACTGCATCGCGTCATCATCCACGGCATCCTCCACCTCTGCGGCATCAATGACAAAGGTCCCGGTGAACGCGAAATCATGGAAGCAGCCGAAAACAAAGCCCTGGCAATGCGATAAAGCAGCTATAAAAACAATGTCCCGGCGTAATCACTACGGCGGGACATTGCAATGTAATGTTACTTACATTATATATAATTAAGAGAGAGATTTCATTATACAGTTGTTATTTCTTCTCATCGGAAGCAACGATTCGTTCTCACCTTTTTATCTTGCTAAATATCACGAATCAAAATCATATTTTTGATCCATTCCCCTATCATTCAAATGAATTCCTTCTTTCATCCAACGAGGCTCCTTTGTTCCTTTTAAATAATAATCAATTTAAGTTTCGCAAGTCAGTATGAAAGTTTATAAGAGGATATAAAAGAAGGCATAGACTTTTCTGTATATCGCAGAAAATGAGTATCCTTAAAGTGATCAAACAAAATAATACTCAACTCTATGCCAGTACACAAAGTTACAGATTTTCTTTCAGAAATCAGCGCATTCTTTAAAAAAGATGATGCGCACAGTGCAATGTATTCCATTATGGACGTGATTAAATGGTTAAAAATGATAGAGTCTTCCCTGTTCGGGATGAAGAGTAAATGCAATAACATAGGAAGTGTAAAGTGGCGCTTTAGGAGGCAAAAAGCATAGCTTTATGGAGCAGAAACCTATAGGTTTATGAGGTGAAAACCTATAGGTTTTTGAAGTAAAAAGCATAGCTTTGTCCATCCGAATGCTAAGCTTGCTGTTCAAGGTGTACTGTACTGGATTTGGTTGACAACTTCAGATGTTATACCTAAGTTAGTTCACTCAATATTTTTTTAAACCTAATAAAGTTAACATTACGTTTCTCTATTACTGTAAAAGTTGTCATTAAAAGAAATCTCTGCAAATCTAATCCAATATCTGTTCAGGAACAAATATTATCCAATAATTCTCTTTTGTAAACAACTCTTCGCTCGGGGAGCGCCTAGCGGCAAGGGGCGGGAGCACCCGTCCCGACGAGCGTAAATTATACTCTGCCTTCTTCATCAATGTATTCCATAGGAGTTCTCATTTTGATACCTTGATGAGGTCTTATATTGTTATAAATGTGAATAGCTTGCTCTATGCGTTTATTCACTTCTTCAAAACTTTCATGCTCACAATCAAACAGCCATCCGTTTTTAATGGTATTGTTTATTCTTTCTGCCAATGCATTGTGTAGAGGATCACCGCATTGGGTCATACTTATCTGTATTTTCCTCTGTTTCAATACATCTACGTATTTATTGGAGCAATACTGAATTCCCCGGTCGGAATGGTGTATCAGCTTCTCGAAATCGATATTATGTTTTTCATAAAAGCTTAGAGCCATGTGCAAAGCCCTCATAGGACCGTCCGTTTCAAGTGTTTTGTTTAAAGCATAACCAACTATAGCCCGGCTGGCCATATCGGTCAAAATCGACAAATATGCCCATCCTTTATTCGTGGGAACATAGGTTATATCCCCGACAACCATCGAGCCGAATCCTGATGCTACATACTTAGGACTTACATTCAGTAAATCCGGATAAATATAATAATTATGATGGGAATTCGTGGTTCTGGGCCGATACCGGTGCTTACGCTGGACCAAGCCATTGGCACGAAACAGCGAATAACAGCTGTCTCGTCCTATAACCAGCTTTTCACCGAAGGCACGCTGGCAACAGACATATAATTCGCGCATGCCTGCCTTAGGCATGATCTTACGCAATTCATTGCAGTACAATATTATACTGGTGGATAACACATCTATTTCCTTTTTACGGTTTGTGTGTTTGTAGTAACCTTGTCTAGTTATGCCAAAATAATCACAGAGGATGCCAAGGCTGCCACGCAGCCTTGGTGTAGTATCCTTCTGCAACAAGGTGTCGATTACTTGGCATCGGAGTTTTTTCGGATACGGATATGATAGACACTTTCTGCAAGGTCGATCATCTTTTCGTTGGCATCGCAAAGAAGTTCCTGCTTGTATAGTTCGTTTTGCAAACGACGATTCTCTTTAAGAAGCTCTTCGACAGTCTGTTGTAAATCACGAATGGAAGAGTCTTGCTCTTAACTTGAAGGTTGAACTGACATAACTGTTTTATCTTGGAGGTTATACTTTACAAGCCACTGTGCTATCAGCAAAGGGGCAATTCCTGTGCGTTTATAGAATTGCCGCTTTGTTTCTGTACTGGCTAAATACTCACGAAGATAAGACTTTCGTTCTAATTCTGTGTACTTTGTTCCCTTTTTTCGCAAATTATTCATACATTGTAAGTTTTACGAAGTGTCAACTTATTCAGTACACTACAAGGACTTCCGCTTATTAATCCTATAATTGTTTACGGTTTGTTTCTGCAAATCCGGATTGAGTTGACGCTTCCTGAAATCTGATACGGAAATACTGGACAAAACAAGAGGAAGAGTGAACAAGAAAAACGGACTTGAAAGAGCGCTCCGACAAAGTATAAAACAATGAAAAATGAATGCTTCATTCAATAGGGCTAATTCACAAGCAGATAAGATGAAGCCTTCACAGGCGGGTTCCAAACACACCCGATATCACGAGAGGGAATGAGTAAGTCATGCTGTAGTGTAATAAGAAAATGGGGGCAAGTTTTTGGGCACAAAAAAAGAGCGAATCATTCCGCTCCTCCAATAAAGAATCCCCCTAATGGGATTCTTTTGTTTCATCTAACATTCTCTTTTTTTCCTGAAAACAACTTTTTCCTAATACCTATTAAAACAATCTTTTTCCTAAAAACTAATCTAAACTTAATACCTTAATCATAGAAACTAATACCTTCTAATATATCTTTTTCTAATACCTAAAGTTGTTGTAGTTTCACAACTACACTGCAAAGGTACGGCTCTTTGGGAAACTGACAATAGCCATAGCATAAAAAATGGATTTTCGGGCGTTTTTTTTGATTTAAATCAAGTAAAGACGCATTTTTAACAGTTCGGACGCTATTTCCAACTCGTTTGCGCACACAAAACAACTAACAAAAAGTAAGGTTTTCTCTGCGATAGCAAGCGAATCTAATCTTTTTGAAAGGAAACGCTTCGTTCTATACTGTATATAGCCCCTAAAACAGAAACATTCTGCACCGAAGAAAACGCAAATGGAGGCGATTTTTTCGGGCGAGTTGTATTCCTGTCCGAATTTTCGCAAGCAAACAGAGCCGGAAGAGGTATTTCTCACAACTTTTCTGTAACTTTGCAACGTTTGATAATAAATAAGATAGAATGGATTTTAAGTACGACGTTATTGTAATTGGCGCCGGCCATGCCGGTTGCGAAGCGGCCGCCGCTGCTGCCAATCTGGGTTCGAAGACATGTCTCATTACGATGGACATGAACAAGATTGGACAGATGAGTTGTAACCCGGCTGTGGGGGGCATTGCCAAAGGACAAATTGTACGAGAGATAGATGCCATGGGCGGACAGATGGGATTGGTGACGGATGAAACAGCGATCCAGTTCCGTATCCTGAACCGCTCAAAGGGACCGGCTATGTGGAGCCCGCGTGCTCAATGCGACCGCGAGAAGTTTATCTGGGCGTGGAGAGAAAAACTGGATCACACGCCCAACCTGCACATCTGGCAGGACACGGTATGTGAACTGCTTGTGGAAAACGGAGAGGTCACCGGATTGGTTACGGCTTGGGGAGTGACGTTCCATGCCAAGTGCATCGTGCTTACAGCAGGTACGTTCCTCAACGGACTGATGCACATCGGACGCACCAAGTTGCCAGGTGGCAGAATGGCGGAGCCGGCTTCATATCAGCTGACGGAATCAATCGCCCGCCATGGCATCACGTATGGCCGGATGAAAACAGGAACACCGGTGCGCATCGATGCAAGAAGCGTACACTTCGACCTGATGGAAACACAGGACGGAGAATGCGACTTCCACAAGTTCTCGTTTATGAATACGAGTGTGCGACATCTGAAGCAACTGCAATGCTGGACCTGCTATACGAATGAAGAAGTACATCGTATCCTTCGCGACGGATTGGCGGATTCTCCCCTATTCAACGGACAAATTCAAAGTATCGGTCCTCGCTATTGCCCGAGCATCGAGACGAAAATTGTGACCTTTCCCGACAAGAACCAGCACCAGCTGTTTCTCGAACCTGAAGGGGAAACCACACACGAATTGTATCTGAACGGATTCTCTTCTTCCTTGCCGATGGACATCCAGATTGCCGCGCTCAAAAAGGTGCCGGCATTTAAAGACCTCGTTATTTACCGACCGGGCTATGCCATCGAATATGACTACTTCGACCCCACCCAACTGAAACATACGTTGGAATCGAAGGTTATCAAAAATCTGTTCTTTGCCGGACAGGTGAACGGAACCACGGGATATGAAGAAGCTGGCGGACAAGGATTGGTGGCGGGCATTAATGCTCACATCAATTGCCACGGCGGACAACCTTTCACACTGGCTCGCGATGAAGCGTATATCGGGGTGCTGATTGACGACTTGGTGACCAAGGGTGTGGACGAACCTTACCGCATGTTTACCTCACGCGCCGAGTACCGTATTTTGCTCCGCATGGATGATGCCGATATGCGTCTCACCGAACGCGCTTATCAGTTGGGCTTGGCGAAAGAGGACCGCTATCAGCTCATGAAAAATAAGAAGGAAGCAGTGGAACAACTGGTGTCGTTTGCCCGGAATTACTCGATGAAACCGGCCTTAATCAACGATGCTTTGGAACAAATCGGTACGACTCCCCTGCGTCAGGGTTGCAAACTGATCGATGTATTGAACCGTCCGCAAGTGACCATTGCCAACATCATGGAACACGTGCCTGCTTTCAAACGCGAGATCGAAAAGGTAACTGCCGATGAAGCCGACCGCAAAGAAGAGATTCTGGAGGCAGCCGAAATCCTAATCAAATATCAAGGCTATATCGACCGCGAACGGATGATTGCTGAAAAGCTGGCCCGACTCGAAAGTATCAAGATTAAGGGTAAGTTTGATTATGCTTCGCTCCAGTCGCTCTCCACCGAAGCCCGACAGAAGCTGATCAAGATCGACCCGGAGACGATTGCCCAAGCAAGCCGTATTCCAGGTGTATCCCCCAGCGACATCAACGTGCTGCTGGTGCTATCGGGCAGATAGCCGAAGGCGTTTCACGTGAAACAAAGAGTTTAAATAAACAATATAATTAAATGATTATGAGTAAAGAAACGCTGATTAAAAGCATCCGAAAAGTGCCCAATTTCCCCAAAGAGGGTATCTTGTTCTACGACGTCACTACCCTGTTCAAAGATCCCTGGTGTCTGCAGGAACTTTCGGACACCCTATATGAAATGTACAAAGGAAAAGGAATCACCAAGGTAGTAGGAATCGAATCGAGAGGCTTCATCATGGGTCCCATTCTGGCCACCCGTCTGAACGCCGGATTCATTCCCATCCGTAAGCCCGGCAAGCTTCCGGCAGAAACAATCGAAGCCAGCTACGACAAAGAATACGGAAAGGACACCGTGCAAATCCATAAAGATGCTTTGGACGAAAATGACGTGGTATTACTACACGACGACTTGCTGGCAACCGGCGGAACCATGAAGGCGGCTTGCGAACTGGTGAAGCAGCTGAAACCGAAAAAGGTTTTTGTTAATTTCATCATCGAGCTGAAGGACCTCAACGGGAAGTCGCTGTTTGACGATGACATCGAAGTGGAATCCGTTTTGTCGCTCTAAAGAACAAAAGCAGACCACTGGTCACAAAAGGCAAAGGCAAGGCAAAGCCCGTGCCGCATAAAAGCAACCACAGATTACAACACAGCTGTATGTAGGACCCGATTCTTTTTACTCCGCTTCATCGGCAGAAATGCAACGAAGAAGATGGAAGATGGATGATAGAAAGGGGACGGGAAACAGCAGTAAAAAGGAACGTAATCTGTGGTTGGTTTGTTTTTAAAACAGGCGGTGCACCCTGAGATGGAAAAGTAGCAATAGCAGCAACTGAAGAAGAAGAAGAAGAAGAAAACCGAGATGCATAAATCGCAGAGGATTGAGAAGCAAAAAAGCAAAGAGAAGAAGCAAAGAGAAAAAGCAAGAACGGATGAAATCAGAACGAATCGCGTATGAATACTGAAACGGAAAGCAAAAAAGAGGAAAGCAAGAGAAGTGAATATCTGAAGGGAATTGTATCCAACCTTCCGGAGAAGCCTGGCATTTACCAATACCTGAACGAGGAGGGAACGATTATCTACGTTGGAAAGGCGAAGAATCTGAAGAGAAGGGTTTATTCTTATTTCAGCAAAGAGCACGAGCCTGGCAAGACGCGGGTGCTCGTGAGCAAGATTGCCGACATCCGATACATCGTGGTGAATACGGAAGAAGATGCATTGCTGCTGGAAAATAATCTGATCAAGAAATACAAGCCCCGCTACAATGTACTGCTGAAAGACGACAAGACCTACCCTTCCATCTGTGTGCAGAATGAGTATTTCCCGCGTGTGTTCAAAACCCGCAAGATTATCCGGAACGGATCGGCTTATTTCGGACCCTACAGTCACTTGCCGTCGATGTATGCGGTGCTCGATTTGATTAAGCACCTGTATCCGCTGCGCACCTGCAACCTGAATCTTTCGCCCGAGAACATCAGCAGCGGAAAGTTCAACGTGTGCCTGGAGTATCATATCAAGAACTGCGCCGGCCCTTGCATCGGAAAGCAGTCGCAGGAGGAGTATCTGAAAAACATCGGTGAAATCAAGGAAATTTTAAAGGGGAACACGAATGAGATCAGCCGCCTGCTGCTGGAACAGATGCAGACCCTGGCAGCAGAGATGAAATTTGAGGAAGCACAGAAGGTGAAGGAGAAGTATCTGCTGATTGAGAACTACCGCTCGAAGTCGGAAGTGGTAAGTGCGGTGCTCCACAATGTGGATGTGTTTTCTATCGAAGAGGAGGAGCCGAATACGGCATTTATCAATTACCTACACATCACGAACGGGGTCATCAACCAGGCATTCACATTTGAATATAAAAAGCGGCTGAACGAATCGAAAGAGGAACTGCTCACGCTCGGCATCATCGAAATGAGGGAGCGATACAAGAGTACGTCGAAGGAAATTATCGTCCCCTTCGAATTGGACATGGAACTGAATAATGTCGTATTCACCGTGCCGCAGCGGGGCGACAAGAAGAAGTTGCTGGAACTGTCGATTCTCAATGTGAAGCAGTATAAAGCCGACCGGCTGAAGCAGGCGGAGAAACTGAACCCTGAGCAGCGGAGCATGCGGCTGATGAAGGAGATTCAGGAGGAGCTGCATCTGAAGGAACTGCCGATGCAGATTGAGTGCTTCGACAACTCAAACATTCAGGGTTCGGATGCGGTAGCTGCCTGCGTGGTGTTCAAGAAAGCCAAACCCTCTAAAAAGGACTACCGGAAGTATCTTATCAAGACGGTGGTGGGACCGGACGACTATGCTTCGATGAAAGAGGTGGTGAGAAGGCGTTATCAGCGCGCTATAGACGAGAACGCTCCCCTGCCCGACCTGATTATCACCGACGGTGGGAAGGGGCAAATGGAGGTCGTAAGAGAGGTTATAGAGGAGGAACTGCATTTATCGATTCCCATCGCGGGATTGGCCAAGGACAACCGCCACCGCACATCGGAGTTATTGTTTGGGTTTCCGCCGCAGACCATCGGCATCAAACAGCATAGTCCGCTGTTCCGCCTGCTCACGCAGATTCAAGATGAAGTGCACCGGTTTGCCATTACATTCCACCGCGACAAACGGAGCAAACGCCAAGTGGCTTCGGCCTTGGACAGCATCAAGGGAATCGGAGAAAAAACCAAAACGGCGCTGCTGAAAGAATTCAAGAGCGTGAAACGAATCAGAGAAGCTTCATTGGAGGACATCAGCAAAGTGGTAGGTGAAGCGAAGGCAAAGATAGTGAAAGCAGGATTGGAAACGGAATGAACGGAATTTTCCGCATTTATTTGCACGTATCTCTTCTTAATTTCGTAAATTTGCCTTTCGGAAATAAAACTAGAAGATTAGATCATGCGAATAGTGATACAACGGGTGAGCCATGCATCGGTAACCATCGAAGGAACCTGCAAATCGGCCATCAGAAAAGGTATGCTGATTTTGGTGGGTATTGAAGAAGCCGACGGTCAGGAAGACATCGACTGGCTCTGCAAAAAGATAGTAAACCTGCGCATTTTTGACGATGAAAACGGGGTGATGAACAAGTCGATTCTGGAAGACGGCGGAGACATTCTTGTCATCAGCCAATTCACGCTTCATGCGTCGACAAAGAAGGGCAACCGCCCCTCCTACTTTAAGGCAGCCAAACCGGAAATTTCGGTCCCGCTCTACGAGCAGTTCTGCCATGACTTGAGCAAGGCATTGGGCAAAGAAATCGGAACGGGCACCTTTGGAGCCGACATGAAAGTGGAGCTGCTGAACGACGGACCGGTGACCATTTGCATCGATACAAAAAACAAGGAATAAGCCAAAGGGAGCGGCCCATGTATCTGCTGCTGCCTGCACTGGAAAACAAGAAAGAGTATGACGATAGAAGAAGCTCAGAAAACGGTAGACCATTGGATAAAAACAGTGGGGGTGCGCTACTTCAGCGAACTCACGAACATGGCTGTGCTCACGGAAGAGGTGGGCGAACTGGCACGGGTCATGGCACGAAAATACGGTGATCAGTCGTTCAAAGCGGGCGAAAAGGACAACGTGGAAGAAGAGATTGCCGACGTGCTTTGGGTGCTTATCTGCATCGCCAACCAGACGGGAGTAGACCTGACTGCTGCCTTGCAAAAGAGCATTGAAAAGAAAACAAAGAGAGATAATCAAAGACATATCAACAACCCAAAATTGAAAGAAGATGGAAGGAAATAACACACAGCCCAACAAGTATGATGCTGCATTGGCTAAGTACAATACCAATTTGAACGATGCAGAGGTGCAAGCTCGCGTTGCAGAGCTGATTGAAACAAAAGCAGCCGGAAACAATACGGAAGAGGTGAAGAAGTTCCTCTTCAACTGCATTGACCTGACGACGCTGAGCAGCAGCGACAGCGATGAAAGCGTGATGCATTTCACTGAAAAGGTGAATCAGTTTGACGACGAATTTCCCGATTTGAAGAACGTGGCAGCCATTTGTGTGTATCCCAACTTTGCTCCTATCGTGAAAGATACACTGGAAGTGGATGGAGTGAACATTGCATGTGTATCGGGAGGATTTCCTTCTTCACAAACTTTCATCGAGGTGAAAATCGCCGAAACAGCCATGGCTATCAGCCAAGGGGCAAACGAAATTGATATCGTGATTTCTGTAGGTAAATTCCTGAGCGGTGCTTACGAGGAAATGTGCGATGAAATCGAGGAATTGAAGGCTGTGTGCAAGGACAATCACTTGAAGGTGATTCTGGAAACTGGCGCTTTGAAGAGTGCATCGAATATCAAGAAAGCGTCTATCCTGGCTATGTATTCCGGAGCCGATTTCATCAAGACTTCTACCGGCAAACAGCAACCGGCTGCTACTCCGGAAGCTGCTTATGTGATGTGTGAAGCCATCAAGGAATACTATCAGAAAACCGGCCGCAAGGTGGGATTCAAACCGGCAGGCGGCATCAATACGGTGAATGATGCAGTGGTGTACTACACCATCGTAAAAGAGGTGTTGGGTGAAGAATGGCTGAGCAATGAATGGTTCCGACTGGGCACTAGCCGACTGGCCAACTTGCTGCTTTCGGAAATCAAAGGAGAGGAGTTGAAATTCTTCTAAACATATCCTTCGGCTACATTAGCAAATCAAATATGCCTCACCGCGCTGGCTCCCGTCCCGACGGAAGCCGACGCGGTATTTTTTTATCCGGCAGCCACGAAGAATGAAAGGTGAGGATTATTTTTTGCGGTCGACTACGTAATCAAGATAGGCACGGAGTGAGGCCGTAATCTCGGAAGCAGGAAGTGAGTCTAATAAATCGAATGCTTTCTGCTTATAGTCATTCATCGTTTGCTCGGCATATTCAATGCCGCCATGTGCCTTGATATAGTCGATGAAACGGGCGATTTCATCGGAAGTTGCATTTCCTTCCTTCACCCGAAAGGCAATAGCTTTGATCTCATCGGAAGCGGTGGTGTTGAGCACATGCAAAGCAGGCAGCGTCAATTTGCCTTCACGCATGTCATTCCCGGTAGGCTTACCCACCTCCTCGCTATCGAAATAATCGAAGATATCGTCTCTAATCTGGAAACAGATGCCGATGTATTCACCCAGCAAACGGGCTTTCTCGACATCCTCCTCTCCCACTTCCATAGACAAGGCAGCAGCCTGCGTGCAAGCGGCAAACAGCGCAGCTGTCTTCTTGCGGATGACATCAAAATAGACCGGCTCGGAGAAATGCAGGTTGCTGACGTTGGAGAGCTGAAGCAACTCGCCGTCGGCCAAATCTTGTCCCAACCGGGATACCAGACGAATGATGGGATGACTTTCGGTGAGCTGTGCATGCACCAGACTGGTGGCCAGCAGGTAGTCACCGGCAAGCACTGCCACCTTATTATTAAAGGCTGCATTGGCCGAAAGCTGTCCTCTGCGCTCACTGCTCTCGTCCACTACATCATCGTGCACCAGACTGGCAGTGTGAAGGAGTTCGAGCGAGGCGGCAGCATGAAGCGTGGCCGGACGAACTTCACCATACAGCCGGGCAACCAGCATCACCAGCATAGGACGCATCATCTTCCCTTGCCGCTGACGTATGTGGGATACAACACTGTCGAGCAATGTGTTCGAACTGGAAAGAGAACTATCAAAAAGTTGCCTAAAACCTGCTAATTCCGTTGTAATCGGAGCCTTTATGAATGAGATACTGTCCATTTATGTAGATTTTGAACACAAAAGTAATAATAAAACAATTACGTCCGTATTTTTTTGTACTTTTACCCATTAAAAATTATATAAATCTATGAATTCAGAAAACAAATTATTTCTTTTAGATGCTTATGCTCTCATATACCGGGCGTATTATGCCTTTATCAAGAATCCGAGAATCAATTCGAAGGGGTTCAACACATCGGCAATCTTAGGTTTTGTGAATACGCTGGAAGAAGTACTGAAGAAAGAGAACCCGACGCACATCGGTGTGGCATTCGATCCTGCGGGACCCACCTTCCGCCACGAGGCTTTTGAACAGTACAAAGCGCAGCGGGAAGAAACGCCCGAAGCCATCCGTCTTTCTGTACCTATTATAAAAGAGATTATCCGGGCATACCGTATCCCTATTCTGGAGGTACCGGGGTATGAGGCCGACGATGTGATTGGAACGCTGGCTACCGAAGCAGGAAAGCAGGGCATCCCGACTTATATGATGACGCCGGATAAGGACTACGGACAGTTGGTCAGCGACAAGGTGTTTATGTACCGTCCCAAACATACGGGGGGATTTGAAGTGATGGGCATCGAAGAGGTGAAAAGCAAATTCAATATCCAGTCGCCGGCACAGGTGATTGATATGCTCGGACTGATGGGCGACAGCGCAGACAACATTCCGGGATGTCCGGGTGTGGGTGAGAAGACTGCACAGAAACTGGTGGCAGAATTTGAAAGCATCGAAAACCTGCTCGAACATACCGACCGGCTGAAAGGAGCACTGAAAACAAAAGTGGAAACCAATAAGGAAGTCATTGCATTCTCCAAATTCCTGGCAACTATCAAAATTGATGTTCCCATCTCACTTGACATGGATGCTTTGAAACGGGAAGCACCCGACGAAAGCAAGTTGCGCCAGATTTTTGAAGAACTGGAATTTCGCACGCTCATCGACCGCATCCTGAAAAAAGAAGAAGGACCGGCTCCTCTCCCACTCTTTGCCGACAAAACGGAAGCTGTGCAAGGCGATTTGTTTGCGTTTTTTCCGGGCAACGGGACGAACGACGCAGAAAATTCAAAGCTAGAGACGTTAGATTCGCTGCATTGTAAATATTATCTTATTGATTCTGAGGATAAAAGAAGTGATTTAGTTCAAAAATTGCTTACATCTAAAATTCTCTCGTTAGATACGGAGACCACAGGAACGGAACCAATGGAGGCAGAATTGGTGGGAATGAGCTTTTCCATCGCCGAAAACGAAGCTTTTTATGTGCCGGTGCCTAGCGAACGGTCAGAAGCGTTAAAAATCGTAAACGAATTCCGCCCGGTCTTTGAAAATGAAAAATCGCTCAAAGTGGGACAAAACATCAAGTATGATATGATTGTTCTCCAGAATTACGGAGTGGAAGTGAAAGGAGCATTGTTCGATACCATGATTGCCCACTATGTGCTCCAACCCGAGCTGCGCCACGGCATGGACTACCTGGCGGAAATTTATCTCCACTACCAGACCATTCCTATCGACGAGCTGATTGGACCGAAAGGAAAGAATCAGAAAAACATGCGCGACCTTGCGCCCGAGGAAGTGTACCGTTATGCCTGCGAAGATGCAGACGTGACATTGAAACTGAAAAAGGTATTGGAGAAGGAACTGAAGGAAAACGATGCGGAGGCTTTGTTCTACGAAATCGAAATGCCGCTGGTTCCTGTGCTGGTTACGATTGAACGCAACGGAGTGCTGCTGGATACGGAAGCGCTGAAAGCATCGTCGGCTCATTTCTCCGCACAGCTGGAAAATATTGAAAAGGAAATCTATGCACTGGCAGGCGAAACTTTCAACATTGCTTCTCCGAAGCAAGTGGGTGAGGTACTTTTTGACAAACTGAAAATTGTTGAAAAAGCAAAGAAGACCAAGACGGGACAGTATGTCACTTCGGAAGAAGTGCTCGAAAGCCTGCGCCATAAACATCCGGTAGTGGAAAAAATACTGGAACACCGCGGACTGAAAAAACTGCTCGGCACTTACATTGATGCACTGCCGCAACTCATCAATCCCCGCACGGGAAGAGTACATACATCGTTCAACCAAACGGTGACGGCTACCGGACGACTGAGTTCAAGCAACCCGAACTTGCAGAATATTCCCATCCGCGACGAAAACGGAAAGGAAATCCGAAAAGCTTTCATCCCGGATGAAGGGTGTCTGTTCTTCTCGGCTGACTACTCACAAATTGAGTTGCGCATCATGGCACACTTGAGTGAAGACCAGAATATGATCGATGCCTTCCGGAGCAACCACGATATCCATGCAGCTACAGCAGCCAAAATCTACAAGAAAGAAATCGAAGAGGTGGATGCCGATATGCGCCGCAAAGCCAAAACAGCTAACTTTGGTATTATATATGGTATATCTGTATTCGGATTGGCCGAACGGATGAATGTGGACCGGAAGGAAGCGAAGGAACTCATCGAAGGGTATTTTGAAACCTACCCGGAAGTGAAAGCCTACATGGACAAAAGCGTAAAGGTGGCACAGGAAAAAGGGTATGTGGAAACCATCTTCCACCGCAAACGGTTCTTGCCGGATATCAACTCACGCAATGCAGTGGTGCGCGGATATGCCGAACGAAATGCCATCAATGCTCCGATTCAAGGTAGCGCGGCGGACATCATCAAAGTGGCCATGATCCGCATTCACCAACGCTTCTTAAAAGAAGGCATACAAGCGAAGATGATTCTACAAGTGCACGACGAACTGAACTTCAGCGTGCCCTTGAACGAAAAAGAAAAAGTGGAGAAAATCGTCATTGAAGAAATGGAACGGGCCTACCCTATGCAAGTGCCTTTAAAGGCCGATTGCGGATGGGGAAAGAACTGGTTGGAGGCTCATTAATATTATTTAACCATATATCCATAAAGCTATCAAAAAGAGCACTTTACCTATCGAAGTGTTGCATTCTATATCCGGCAGACTATCTGCCGGATATTTTTTTTCTTCCTATCTTGGCAAAAAGGAACTGTAGGGTGGCACCCTCTATTGACATAATGACAAAAATTTGTGGGTCACAATGCGTTATTATCAAGATTATATGTAATTTTGCACCCAGAAAACGGAAAGGTACTAGAAAAAAGAAAGTTCAACATAAAAAATTCAATATCCATGATGGCAAAAGTTTCTTTAAAAATGTTTGTTTTAACAGCAGTGCTCCTAGTTGTATCATTTGCTACTTCAGCTCGTAGCCATGACGGTCAATTAGTTTACAATTCTATCGAAGAGAATGGTGTAACAATCGGACAAACGGTATACAAGATGGACGGGGATCTTCTTGCCTATCACATGAAATTCAATTACAAATATGATGACAACAAGCGCATGGTTGAAAGCGAAGCCATGAAATGGGACAAGAACCACAAAGAATGGCATAAAGACTTGCGTATCAATTACAAATATGAAGGAAAGAGCGTTACAACTACCTACTACAAATGGAACGCTAAGAAGCAGGTTTACGAACTGCATCCCGAAATGACAGTTACCATGGACGTAACAATGTAAAATAATACAACTCTCTCTCATTCTAATATTCTAACAAAAAGCGACGTCGTTTCTGAACCAGAAGCGACGTCGCTTGATTTTGTAGCTGCTGATTCTATGACCGCAGACAGCAAACAAAGCAGTTTCTAAGTCACATTTCTATTGAAACACAACGTATTTAATTATTTTTTTTAATATCTTTGTAGCCATATATAATGAGCAACTGACCGAATGAGTCCATATAAATTCACCCACATTTTGACACAGGCAGTCGATGAGCTATCGGAAAGCGAATCTTACAAAGGACTGTTTCACCAGCATAAAGATAGCGAACCGCTACTTCCTGCTCACTTTCTCAATGACAAACTTATTTTATTGACTAAATATTTAAAAGCGCGCACAGCCAATCAGCCAATTGGTAATTGCCACATTTTTCTATTATGAGCGAACAATTCGAGATGATAGCCAAGACCTTTCAAGGACTGGAAGAGGTACTTGCTAAAGAACTGACAGCGTTAGGAGCCAATGACATTCAGATCGGACGTCGTATGGTATCCTTCACGGGAGACAAACGAATGTTGTACAAGACTAACTTTTGCCTTCGCACAGCCATTCGTATATTGAAGCCCATCAAGCACTTTATTGCCAAAGATGCTGATGAAGTTTACAAACAGATTCAGAGCATTCCATGGGAAGAATATCTTGACAATGACAAGACCTTCGCCATTGATGCAGTCGTATTTAGCGAAGAATTCCGCCATTCCAAGTTTGTGTCATACAAAGTAAAGGATGCCATTGTGGATTACTTCCGCGAAAAAACGGGCAAACGTCCGTCGGTACGTATCAATAACCCGGATGTATTGCTGAACATCCACATTTCACAGACAGCCTGCACGCTGTCTCTTGACTCGTCCGGTGAATCTCTGCACCGCCGCGGCTATCGTCAGGAAGCAGTAGAAGCTCCCCTGAACGAGGTGCTGGCTGCCGGTATGATTATGATGACCGGATGGCAGGGAGAATGTGACCTGATTGACCCGATGTGTGGTTCGGGCACAATTCCTATTGAGGCAGCACTGATTGCCAGAAACATCGCACCGGGTGTGTTCCGCAAAGGATTTGCCTTTGAAAAATGGGGCGACTTTGACGCGGACATGTTTGACGAAATTTACAACGACGACAGTCAGGAACGGGAGTTTGCACACAAGATTTACGGCTATGACAACAGCCTGAAGGCAAACGAAATTGCTACTCACAATGTCAAGGCAGCGGGTGTGGCGAAGGATGTAGTGCTGAAACTGCAGCCGTTCCAGCAATTTGAACAGCCGAAAGAAAAAGCAATCATCATCACGAATCCTCCCTACGGAGAACGTATCTCTACCAATGATTTGCTCGGACTTTACCAGATGATTGGCGAACGTCTGAAGCATGCATTTGTGGGCAACGAGGCTTGGGTCCTCTCCTACCGCGAAGAATGTTTTGACCAGATCGGACTGAAAGCCAGCCAAAAGGTACCTTTGTATAACGGTGCTCTGGAGTGCGAATTCCGCAAATATGAAATATTCGACGGAAAATACAAGGATTTCAAGAGCGCTGAAGGCGATGATGAGAACAAAAAAGAAGCAGAAGGCGAACAGACTCGTAAGTTCAAGGAAAGAAAAGAATTTAAGGAAAGAAAAGAATTCAAGCCGCGCTTCGACAAAGAGTTCAAACCTCGCCGGGAAAAGACATCGGGCGACTTCAAAGGCGGAGACAGAAACAGAAAGCCACGCGGTGAATTTAAAGGGGAAAGAGACGGCAGACCGTCCAGAGAGTTCAAAGGAGGCAGAGAAGCAAGACCTCACAGAGAATTCAGAGGTGACCGCGGTCCCCGCATTCCGAAAAAAGAAGATTAATCGGACGTCAACACAGCAAATAAAAGTAGTAAAAACTAAAAACGTAAAGAGCAATGAGTAAAATTGGAAAAGGAATCATCACGCTGCTGATGGCACTACCAATCGGATTCAATGTTATGGCACAAGAAGTGAAAAAGCCTACGCTGGAAGAACTGATTCCGGGAGGTGAAAATTACCTGTATGCTGAGAACCTCTATGGCGTACAATGGTGGGGAGACGAATGTATCAAACCAGGCATCGACAGTCTTTTTGCCATTCAACCCCAAACGGGTAAGGAAGCCTTGCTCCTCACCCGTGAGCAAATCAACAAGGTGCTGGCTGAGAAGAATGCCGGAAAATTGTCGCATTTCTACAATGTGCGTTTTCCATGGGCCGACAAACCGTATCTGTTGCTGTTTGCTGCTGGAAAGCTGACTACATACGACTTTAAGAACAATGAGATTATCAACAGCATCGCTTTGGTGCGCTATGGCACAAACGATGACTTCTGTGCGGCCAACGGTAAAGTGGCATATACACTGAAGAACAATCTTTATATTGATGATCAGGCCATCACCAACGAACCGGAAGGCATCGTGTGCGGACAGACAGTGCACCGCAACGAGTTCGGTATCAGTAAAGGTACATTTTGGAGCCCGAAAGGCAGCCTGCTGGCTTTCTACCGCATGGATGAAAGCATGGTGACACAGTATCCGCTGGTGGACATCACAGCCCGCATCGGAGAGGTGAACAACATCCGCTATCCGATGGCAGGCATGACCAGCCATCAGGTGAAGGTGGGTATCTATAATCCGGCTACGAAGGAAACAATCTACCTGAAGGCTGGAGATCCGACCGACCGCTATTTTACGAATATCAGCTGGGCACCGGATGAAAAGAGCTTGTATCTCATTGAGTTGAACCGCGACCAGAATCATGCCAAACTTTGCCAGTATGATGCTACAACGGGCGAACTGATGCAGACATTGTATGAGGAAACTCATCCGAAATACGTGGAACCGCAAAATCCCATCGTGTTCTTGCCGTGGGACAGCTCTAAGTTTATCTATCAAAGCCAGCGCGACGGATACAATCATCTGTATCTGTTTGATACCAAAAAGAACCTATATCCCGAAAAGCAGTCTGCTGCTAACGGGGGCAGCTACCGCGAATCTTGCCAAGTGACGCAGTTGACGAAAGGCAACTGGCTGGTAAAGGAACTCTTGGGCTTTAACACCAAACGGAAAGAAGTGATTTTCACGGCTATTGAAGGATTGCGCAGCGGTCATTTTGCCGTAAACGTAAACAACGGCAAGATGAACCAGCCGTTTGAAAGCTGCCAGGAAAGTGATCACAGTGCAACGCTCAGCGCATCGGGCACTTATCTGATTGACCGCTATTCTACCAAAGAGCAGCCCCGTATCATCAACCTGGTGAATACAAAGAATTTCAAAACGACAGCCAATCTGCTGACTGCTGAAAATCCGTATAAGGGCTATCAGATGCCAAGCATCGAAACGGGCACTATCAAAGCGGCTGACGGAACTACCGACTTGCACTACCGCCTGATGAAACCGGCCGATTTTGATCCGACAAAGAAGTATCCGGTAGTGGTTTATGTCTACGGAGGTCCTCATGCTCAATGTGTTACCGGTGGATGGCAAAACGATGCCCGCGGCTGGGATGTATATATGGCCAACAAAGGATACATCATGTTTACGCTCGACAACCGAGGCAGCAGCAACCGGGGACTGGCTTTTGAAAATGCAACTTTCCGCCGTCTGGGCGTGGAAGAAGGCAAAGACCAGGTGAAAGGGGTGGAATTCCTGAAAACACTTCCGTATGTGGATGGTGAACGCATCGGTGTGCATGGTTGGAGCTTTGGCGGACACATGACTACAGCCCTCCTGCTTCGCTACCCCGATCTCTTCAAGGTAGGTGTTGCCGGCGGTCCGGTAATCGACTGGGGCTATTATGAAGTGATGTATGGAGAACGCTACATGGATACACCGCAAACCAACCCCGAGGGTTATAAGGAATGCAACCTGAAGAACCTCGCCGGACAGCTGAAAGGTCATCTGCTGATTATTCATGACGACCATGATGACACTTGTGTGCCGCAACACACCTTGTCGTTCATGAAGGCCTGTGTAGATGCCCGTACGTATCCCGACCTGTTTATCTATCCGTGCCACAAACACAACGTAATAGGTCGCGACCGAGTTCACCTGCACGAGAAAATTACCCGTTATTTTGAACAAAACCTATAAAACATAACCGATACATTTTATAGATATGAAAATCTTATTGTTAGGCTCGGGCGGCCGTGAACATGCACTGGCATGGAAAATTGCCCAAAGTCCGAAAGTGGAAAAGCTGTTCATCGCTCCGGGAAATGCCGGTACTACAGCCGTAGGCGAAAATGTCAACATCAAGGCTACTGATTTTGAAGCTGTCAGCGCTTTTGCCCTGGAAAACCAGATTGAAATGGTGGTTGTAGGACCGGAAGATCCACTGGTAAAAGGGATCTACGACTATTTCCAAAACCGTCCGGAACTGAAGCATATCGCTGTTATCGGTCCTTCTGAAGCAGGAGCACAACTGGAAGGAAGCAAGGAATTTGCCAAAGGATTCATGATGCGTCACGGCATTCCTACTGCCCGCTACAAGAGCATCACTGCCGAGAACCTGGAAGAGGGTCTGGCATTCCTCGAATCGCTGGAAGCTCCTTACGTGCTGAAGGCCGACGGTCTGTGTGCCGGTAAAGGGGTGCTCATCCTGCCTACACTCGATGAAGCGAAAAAGGAACTGAAGGAAATGCTGGGCGGTATGTTCGGATCGGCATCGGCTACTGTGGTCATTGAAGAGTTTCTGAGCGGTATTGAGTGCTCGGTATTTGTGCTGACTGACGGTAGCAACTATAAGGTTCTGCCTGTAGCTAAGGATTACAAACGTATCGGTGAAGGTGACAAAGGCCTGAATACCGGTGGTATGGGTAGCGTGACACCGGTTCCGTTTGCCAATGAGGCTTTCATGGAGAAGGTGCGTACCCGCATCATTGAACCAACCATCAACGGATTGAAGGCTGAAAACATCACTTACAAAGGATTTATCTTCCTCGGACTGATCAACGTGAAGGGAGAGCCGATGGTGATTGAATACAATGTACGCATGGGTGACCCGGAAACGGAAAGCGTGATGCTGCGTATCCAGAGTGACTTGGTAGAACTGCTTGAAGCTACTGCAGAAGGCAAGCTGAACGAGAAGACGCTGGTGATGGATCCGCGTGCTGCCGGTTGCGTGATTTTGGTAAGTGGAGGTTATCCGGAAGCTTACGAAAAAGGCTTCGTTATCAGCGGATTGGAACAGGCTGCAGCTACTGACAGCATCATCTTCCATGCCGGTACTGCCGTGAAAGACGGACAAGTGGTAACAAACGGCGGACGTGTGATTGCTGTATGTTCGTATGGTGCAACGAAAGAAGAAGCACTTGCTCAAAGCTACCGGGTGGCCGATATGATTGATTTCGACAAGAAATACTTCCGCCGCGACATCGGATTTGACTTGTAAGAATGAGAAATAGAAGACTACAAAACAAAGTAACGGCAGGACGGTTCACGCTGCCTGCCGTTATCCTTGTCTGCACCTTGTGCTGGGTGTTGACTTACTTTCTATTTCCCCGTCTCTCCACAACTGTTTCACCTGAGGGTTCCCCCTCTCTATGGCAGTCGTTCCGCGAAAACTGGATTTCCAACGGAATACAGCAATTCGCCAGTTACCTGATTTATGGCCTTATCGGCTATTTCCTCATCGAACTGAACAACCAGTTCAGCATCATCCGTATGAGAGCATCCATGCAGACTGCCCTCTTTTTTCTGCTGGTCACAGTCTGCCCCCAGATGCATTTGCTCCATACCGGCGACCTCACCGCCATACCGCTTCTGCTGTCTGTCTATTTCCTGTTTAAAAGCTACCAGCAATCACAGGCCTCGGGACAGCTGTTTCATTCGTTTTTATTTCTGGGAGCTGGAAGTATACTCTTCCCGCAACTCACCTTCTTATCAGCACTTTGGCTACTGGAGGCCAGTCAGTTCCGGTCGCTTACGCCACGCAGTTTCTGCGGTGCCCTGCTGGGCTGGCTACTTCCCTACTGGCTACTGTTCGGACATGCCTTTTTCTATGAGGATATGAACCTGTTTTATCGTCCTTTTACCGAACTGACCACCTGGAGTCCCCTCTTTCATTGGCAGATACTGCAACCATGGGAAATGGCTACCCTCGGTTATTTACTGCTGCTCTTTCTGATCAGTGCCGTGCATTGCATTGCAGCAGGATTTGAAGACAAAATACGCACACGGGCCTATCTGCAATTTCTCATAAGTCTGTCGGCATTTCTGTTTCTGCTGATTATGCTGCAACCGCAGTATGCCAGCAACTTCCTGCCCACGTTGACCGTGAGCTGCAGTTTTTTGATAGGACATTATTTTGTACTGACCAACAGCAAAGGCTCGAACCTGCTTTTTATAGCCTCACTGGTCGGTCTCACTTTTTTATTTGTATTTAATATATGGACGCTTTTATAGACTCACTTGTTCAACTCCTGATTGACTGGGGCATTCCCGGGCTGTTTATCTCTGCCATGCTGGCCGGCAGTGTGCTGCCTTTCAGTTCCGAACTGGTACTGATCGGACTCATCCAGTTGGGTCTGCCCCCACTGGCCTGTCTGATTTCAGCCACTCTCGGCAATACAGCCGGCAGCATGACGTGCTATTACATGGGACGGCTCGGAAAAATAAGCTGGATAGAAAAATATTTTAAAGTCAAACAGGAGAAAATAGATAAGATGGTGCTTTTCCTGCAAGGGAAAGGGGCCATGATGGCGTTTTTTGCTTTTCTTCCGGCATTGGGCGAAGTGATATCCATGGCTTTGGGTTTTATGCGAAGCAATGTATGGATTACGGCTGTGTCGATGCTGGTGGGCAAGCTGATACGCTATATCCTGATTATGTATGTATTTGAAAGTGCCTGCAAGGTGGTAGCCGGATAACGGATATAAACGGATGAAAAACAGGCACAATAGGTAAAAAGGTAAGGTAATGGAAAGAATTATAGAAAAAACGGAAGACGGAAGTGCTACGCTGTACGTACCGGAACTGGATGAACATTATCACTCTACGAAAGGAGCACACACCGAATCGCAGCACATTTTCATTGATATGGGACTGAAAGCTTCGGCTGCCTCTTCCCCACAGATTCTCGAGGTGGGCTTCGGCACCGGGCTGAATGCCTGGCTGACACTTTTGGAAGCTGAACGGAGCGGCCGGGAGGTATGCTATACGGGGCTCGAACTGTATCCGCTGGAATGGTCGGTAGTGGAACAATTGAATTATCTTTCTGAAAGCGAACAGATTATCATCAACAGTGAGACTCTATCGGCCATTGAGTTGTTCAAACAACTGCACACGGTACCGTGGAACGAGGCTGTGCGCATCACTCCGCACTTTACCCTTAAGAAAGTGCAAACAGACTTCCGAAGCTGGTGCACTGCTGAAGAAAGAGAAGCAAACACCTTTTCGGTGGTTTATTTTGATGCCTTTGCCCCCGAAAAACAACCGGAAATGTGGTCGCAGAACTTATTTGATGCTCTCTACAGGCTGCTTTCTCCGGAAGGCAAACTGACTACCTACTGCGCCAAAGGCGTGGTGCGCCGCATGTTACAGGCTGCAGGATTCGTCGTAGAACGCCTGCAAGGGCCCCCGGGCGGCAAAAGGGAAATACTACGTGCCAACAAACCATAAGCATAGAAAAACAAAGACTACAGAGTAAAAAGTAAACAAGATAACAACTATTTTTTAAAGACCATGAAATTGCAAATGAAATCCATAATGATGCTCTTCACAGGCTACAGCCTTCTTTTGGCTGCCTGCACAGGAAATGCAACGAGCAACAAAGTAGAAAAACAGGAAAAGCCCATTATCACCGTCACCATCGAACCGCAACGATATTTCACCGAAGCCATTGCCGGTGACAAATTTGAAGTGGTAAGCATGGTACCCAAAGGAGTCAGTCCGGAAACTTACGACCCAGTGCCCCAGCAACTGGTTTCGCTACGAAACAGTGAGGCCTACCTCCGCATCGGACACATCGGGTTTGAACGGGTATGGATGGATAAGCTTATGGACAACACTCCTCATATCCAGGTGTTTGACACATCGAAAGGGGTCGATTTCATCTTCGATGATCATCACCATTGCCACCACGAAGGCAAAAGCCATGGAGAACCGATGCACGGGATAGAGCCCCATATCTGGAGTTCCACCACCAATGCACTCATCATTGCCGGCAATACATTCAAAGCATTGAGCCAGCTGGATAAAGAAAATACCAATTACTATATGGCACGGTATGACTCGCTTTGCCACCGCATCATGCAGGTAGACAGCTTGATTCACAAACAGCTTTCTGCCCCCACGGCAGCCAAGACATTCATGATTTACCATCCGGCGCTGTCGTATTTTGCACGTGATTACGGACTGCAGCAGATTCCGATCGAAGAAGGGGGCAAAGAGCCTTCTCCAGCCCATCTGAAAGCCTTGATCGACCTCTGCAAGGCATCCGATGTACGCGTGATTTTCGTGCAGCCGGAGTTCGACCAGCGCAATGCTGAGACCATCATGAAACAGACGGGAACACGAATTGTGTCCATCAATCCGCTGAACTACGCATGGGAAGAAGAGATGCTGAATATCACCCAAGCGCTGACCACAACGGAACAGCCGTAATGGCCTGTGTAGATGAGAACAGAATATTGGTATAAAATTACAAGGAAAGAAACATGACTCCAAACCCGATTATCGAAATAAAGAATCTGTCGGCCGGCTACGACGGACGCAACGTACTGCATGACATCAATCTGACAGTCTACGAACATGATTTCTTAGGCATCATCGGCCCCAACGGAGGCGGTAAAACCACGCTTATCAAGTGTATTTTAGGCCTCCTTAAGCCTACGGGAGGTGAAATCTGCTTTCACTGTCCACCGCCATTGGGCTATCTGCCTCAATACAGCACCATCGACCGCAAATTTCCCATTTCGGTAGAAGAGGTTATCCTGTCGGGACTCAGTATTCAAAAGTCACTTTCGTCGCGTTTTACAACCGAACAACGCGAAAAAGGAAAGGAGGTCATAGCCCGTATGGGACTGGAAGGACTGGAACAGAGAGCCATCGGACAGCTGAGCGGCGGACAGCTGCAGCGGGCCTTTCTCGGACGTGCCATCATCTCCGACCCGTCTGTGCTCATCCTCGATGAACCGAGTACCTACATTGACAAGCGGTTTGAAGCACGGCTTTATGAATTGCTAGCCGAAATCAACAAAGACTGCGCCATTATTTTGGTCAGCCACGATATCGGTACCGTGCTTCAACAGGTCAAATCCATTGCCTGCGTGAACGAAACACTGGATTATCACCCCGACACGGGCATCACTACCGAATGGCTGGAGAGAAATTTCAACTGCCCTATCGAACTGCTGGGACACGGCACACTGCCCCACCGCATCTTGGGTAAACACACACATTAAAGAAATAAGCGCTTTAAATGCGTTTTTAAGAAAGAAAAGTATTCGTACCACGCGAATAGGAAGAAAAGCCGAGAAACAGGCTTAAAACAACATCCACGTTCCTGTCAACAATCATCAGGCTGCACCAATGATACAGATGAAGAATTTCTTGTTGACGTGAACGTGGATGTATGCTAAATTATCCATGATTATCCACAAGCAGGCTGCCTGTGGATAAAAGGCTACAACACTTTAAACTCATACCCCTCAGCCTGTAAATACTCAATGGCACGAGGCAGGGCATATTGCAGATTCCCATTGTTCCATGACTTCAGAGAATCATGGAAAGTAATGATGGAACCGTTGCGCACATAGCGCTTCACATTGTTCAGCACCTGTTCGGGACGCATCCGCTTACTGTAGTCGCGTGTCACGAGATCCCACATGATAATGCGGTAATGATGACGCAACGTGTAATACTGCCGGAATCCCATGTGCCCGTGAGGCGGCCGGAACAAATCGGAATGAATATACGCATCCACTTTCTGAGCATTAGCCAGATAATCGGGATTGGAATACTCAAATCCACGGATATGATTGAACGTATGGTTTCCTAAACGATGCCCACGTTCCACCACCATTTGAAACTCCTCCGGATGCTTCCGGATATTGTCTCCTACCATAAAGAAGGTAGCCTTGACAGCATACTTATCCAAAAGATTGAGCACCCAAGGCGTAACTTCGGGGATAGGCCCGTCGTCGAAGGTCAGATATACGGCCTTCTCATTCGGGTCCATCCGGAAAATAGCCTGCGGATACAACGCCCGTAAAAACCAGGGCGGCTGTTCTATAAACATGGTCGTCTTATCGTTGCATACGCGTCACATATGCCTTATACAACAAGTCAAGTTGCTCGGCATAATGTGAAGCAAGGTCTGATTTATTTTTCTCCATCAGCCCGACCTCAGCATCGAGCAGGCTGGCATTATAGATAAAGTTCTCGCCACAGATAGCCAACTGGTTGTCCGTGAGACTGAGATACCACATCATATACTCAAGAGATTTGTTGGCAAGTTCATCCACTATGTGGTTGGCCTTGGCTGTTTCGCCCAGCTTATAGTAAGCTTCTGCCATCTGGAACGCACCGTTTACCCAATCGTATGGCACGTTGTACGACGGAATCATCTTTTCAGCATAGTCGAGCACAGCGAGTGCCTTGTCCTTCTTGCCTTCCTTCAGCAACTGGGCAGCCAATTGAGAGAACAGCCGGCGATGCGTATAACACATGCGCATAACATTCTCGTCAATATAGATACCTTCCTTTTCGATGCCGCCAAACTTGAACTTATTCATCAAGTTATCATACATCTTGTCGGTATCAATCTTACTGTTCAGTTTGTCCATGTTGAACGGAGTGAAACGGTAGGCCAGTCCTTCCTGAACAAAATGACTGCCCAGTCCCAGATGATTCTCACTGCCCACAGTAATAGCCATATAAATAGGCCGTTCCCAATTGGCATTAGCCAGCATTTCAATCATCATCAATTCGTTCTTATACAAAGCCCGTTTCGGCTGTCCGTTGGCATCTTTCAAGCGGATAGTCATGTATTCCGGAATGGAATCACCCAAAGCAGCCGGAATCTTCATACCCGAACGGCGAACCGCCTCCTTGTCGATCTTCATCACGATACTGTCGGTCGGAATCAAAGGCAGCTTAATCTCTGCATTGGTCTTTTTCAACAGCATCTTCAGCTGTTCGTTCTTACCCAGCATCCACCGGTTGATAATCTCTTTCAGTTCGTAGGGATTTTCACCGAAAATGGAATGTACCAGTGACAGCACCGTCGTATCCCCCTTCTCTGCCAACTCCTGGGCCTGCTTGAAGTAGCTGTCGATCAACGCCTTCATTTCGGGACGAATCGCAATATAATCATTGGCATCCGCAGCATACTGCGAGCGGTCCCACGTAATAGGAAGCGCCGGAGAATCATAAGCCGGACGCTTCATCTGATCGATATACCAGTCGGTCTGCAGATAGCTCAAGTTGCAGGTACGGGCATCCGTACGGAATCCCTCCGTCTCTTGGTTGTACCACAAGGGGAACGTATCGTTGTCACCGTTGGTGAAGATAATCGGATTGCCTTTTTCCTGCAAAGTCATCAAGTAGTTCTGACCAAAATCGCGAGCCACATAGCGACCGCTGCGGTCGTGATCATCCCACGTCTGTCCCGCCATCTGTACGGGCACCAGCAGACAAAGAGCCGAAGCCAAGGCCGCTGCCGGCAATTCTTTCATTTTCAAATAATCGCGCAACATACGCACCACGCCAGCTACCCCCATACCAATCCAAATAGCAAAGGCATAGAACGAACCTGCATACGCATAGTCGCGCTCACGCGGCTGCATCGGTGTCTGGTTAAGGTAGAGCACAATGGCAATACCGGTCATGAAGAACAGGAAGAACACTACCCAGAACTGCTGGATGCCGCGCTGACTGTGATAAGCCTGCCAGAAAAGACCGATAAGGCCGAGAACCAGCGGCAGACAGTAGAACACGTTGCGTCCCTTGTTGTTCTTCAACTCCTGCGGCAACAATTCCTGATTGCCCACCAACACATTGTCGATGAAGGGGATGCCGGTAATCCAGTTACCATGTTCAATTTCACCCGTACTCTGTATGTCGTTCTGACGGCCCACAAAATTCCACATAAAGTAGCGCCAGTACATAAAATTCAGCTGATAAGTGAAGAAAAACTTGATGTTTTCCCATTGCGTAGGCATGTTCACCATCACCATTTCCCCACACTGGTCGAACGGCACGTTATATCCCTTTATGTTAACCCATTGCTTATACTGCTCAGCATGAGCCGAACTGTACATACGGGGGAAAAGCATGTTCTGTGCATATTCATATTCGATGCGTCCGGGCAGTTCCACATAAGCATCCTTTTCGTCGGGCGACGTTTTCTGCTTACGTACATATTTGCTGCCCGTTTCCACCTGACGGGGAATGCAATAACCATCTTTTACGTCGAGTGCCACCTTGGATGAAAAGGCCTGTCCGTAGAAGAGCGGACGGGTGCCATATTGCTCACGTCCCAGGTATTCGCCCAAGGTAAAGATATCCTCCGGAGAGTTCTGGTCCATCGGCGTATTGGCTGTAGAGCGAATCACAATCAAAGCATACGAAGAATAACCGATGACCATCATCAGCGTGCACAGCAGTGCTGTATTCATCGTCCGGGCCGATATGCGCCATTTGGCCTGGATAGATTCCTGCACACGGGGAGCCAGGTAGAAACCCAAGACTGCAATGACCAGCACACCAATGAGCACACTGCTCGTGCCGTGACCATAGAAAGGAATACCCAGCATCGAGATGCCAAGCACGAAAGAGACCGCCATGCGCAGTTTGTTCTTCTCTGTATAACTTTCATATACCCCCCAGATCAGTGAAGCAGCCAGCAGGAAGATGTAGACCACCACACCCGTGTTGAACGGCATACTTAAGCCATTGACAAACAACAGTTCAAACCATCCGCCCACTTTCACAATACCCGGCACGATGCCATAAAGCACAGCGGCTACCAGCACACCCGAACCGGCCAACGCCAGCAACGACCCTTTGGCTGTGGCATCGGGCGTCTTCTTATAATAATATACCAGCACAATGGCAGGCAAACACAGCAGGTTCAACAAGTGCACACCGATACTCAGTCCGGTGAGATAGGCAATGAGGATAATCCAGCGGTCGCTATGCGGCTGGTCGGCCACATCTTCCCATTTCAAGATAAGCCAGAACACCACAGCGGTAAACAGGGAAGAAAACGCATAAACCTCCCCTTCCACGGCTGAAAACCAGAACGTATCACTGAAAGTATAAGCCAATGCTCCCACCAGCCCGCTACCCATAATGGTAACCAGCTGACCGGTAGTCATCTGATTCACATCGCGAACCATCAGTTTGCGCACCAGATGAGTGATGCTCCAGAAAAGGAACAGGATACAGGCAGCACTCATCAAGGCACTCATATAGTTTACCATCTTAGCCACCTCAGACGTGTCGGAAGCAAACTGTGTAAACAGATTCGCCATCAACATAAAGAAAGGAGCGCCGGGCGGGTGACCGACTTCCAGTTTATGACCAGTAGTTATAAACTCAGGGCAATCCCAGAAGCTTGCGGTAGGTTCTATCGTCATGCAATAGACCACAGCCGCAATGATGAATGTAAGCCAACCCATCAGGTTGTTTACGGTTCTGTATTGTTTCATTCGCGCAAGGATAATTTATTCGTTAAAAACAAAATATGCGTCGCAAAGATAATGAATTACCTCCATAATGCGGAAGAAAGTAAGATTTATTAGCTTGTTTAAGAAAGAGAAACAAAAAACGGGCGTTTCCATCCATCGGACAGAAACACCCGTTTACCGGCCACAGCCGTGTCTCTTATATTGACTATCAATAAGCTACAGAAAGCGGAGCACGCAATTTCTGCACATATTCGGCCATATATTGATTCCAAGCTTCAGGCGTCTGGATAGCTGCCTTGTTCCAGCAAGAACCCCAATAATAAGTGAATTGAGAGCCCGGTTCATAGTCGCTGATAGCGAGCACATGACCATCGGCTCCTCCCCTCTCCTTCTTTTCCTTTTCGGAGAAAAGCACTGTTTTGGCTTCTTTCACAGGAGCCGGCAAAGCACAGCCGATAAAAATTTTGCCGTTGGCACCGCTGCGGTTGGTAGTGGGATCCACATAAGTAATGTATCCTTTGGCAGCATCAGCCACTACTGCACCGTCGGGTTCGCGCAACACGATACCGGCAGTGACAGGCATTGTTTCTTTCAGATTGGTGTATGAAATCACCGTCTTATTGAGATAAGACCCTGCATCCAGCGAAATGACCCGTGTTTCTACCACACTGCTGTCGCCGCGAACCACCATCGGAGTGAATTCCAGTTTCACAGTGAAGCGCAACGGACCGTTGTCCAAAATTTCGTAAGTGCTGTAGCACCAGGGGTAAATAATTTCGTCACCATCCATCAGTGCAGCCGTACCGCATCCCAATGTAGGACCTACAGCGTAGCAGTCCATTCCGTATCCGTGGTCCACATGATAAGAAATCGTATTTTCCAGCTCCTTAGCAGCTTTCGGGTCGGTTTTTCTCAGTTCGTTAATTTTGTCTCTGGTCTCCTTATGCAGCTCCATAGCATACATTTCCTCAAGCACCGGACTGCTGGTATTGTATTTTGTAAAGAGGTCATAGCCGAAGCCCCGCTCTCCCTTCTGCTGCAACACCGGACCATAGGCACGGTAACCACCTAAATCATTCTCCCATGCCATATCTTCCATACGCTCCGGATAGCAACGTCCGCAGGCAATGACATCATAAGGTTCGGATGAACCCGGCTGAATGGTATACGTAGCTTCACCGTTTGCCTTCACTGTGGCAGGAAATACCACCTTGTCATCGTAGGTCACCTGATAAGGCACTTCCTCACCATTCTCATCCAACACTACAAATTGAGCCGTATCGGCCAGTTGCAACTTGGCAGAAACCTCACTCATCGGCACTTCCACCATCTCTCCCACGCGGTCCAAGCCCAGCGGATTGGTCACCTTCACAGTCATCGGCTGCTTGGGGCTGCTGCACGACGACAGCATAGCTGCCACCACGGCCATCAGCATAAAAATTTTTTTCATGATTGAATCTTCCTAAATAAAAGATAAGGTGACAGATGAAAAGAGGTTCCTCTTTACCATTCTATCACCTTACCGGATTAACCTATATATGTACCTTAAACTCTTCCTTATTATTTCGGTTGTTTGCCGATGTAAGCAAGAATACCACCGTCTACGTACAGGATGTGACCGTTAACAGCGTTAGAAGCTTCAGATGCAAGGAATACAGCAGGACCTGTGAGTTCTTGAGGATCCAACCAACGACCAGCCGGAGTCTTAGCGCAAATGAATGAATCGAACGGATGACGGCTACCATCAGCTTGCGGTTCACGCAACGGAGCTGTTTGCGGAGTAGCGATGTAACCCGGGCCGATACCATTACATTGGATGTTGTATTCACCGTATTCAGAGCAGATGTTGCGAGTCAGCATCTTCAAACCACCCTTAGCAGCAGCATATGCAGATACTGTTTCACGACCCAATTCAGACATCATAGAGCAGATGTTGATGATTTTACCAGCACGTTTTTCCATCATAGCAGGAAGAACAGCCTTAGCAACGATAAACGGAGCGTTCAAGTCGATATCGATTACGCGACGGAAATCAGCAGCTTCCATTTCGTGCATCGGGATACGGCGGATGATACCAGCGTTGTTTACCAGAATATCAACAGTACCTACTTCCTTAGCGATAGTAGCTACCATAGCCTGTACAGCCGGTTCGTCTGTTACGTCACATACATAACCGTGAGCCTTGATACCCTTTTCAGCATAAGCAGCCATACCTTTGTCTACCAGCTCCTGGTTGATATCGTTAAAACAAATAGTAGCACCTTGTTCTGCGAAAGCAGAAGCGATAGCAAAACCGATACCGTAAGAAGCACCTGTAACGAGAGCTACTTTACCTTCCAAAGAAAAATTCAAAAACTGATTCATAATTTTTTTATTATTAAATTTAAGTAAACTTATATAGTTTTCTTCATTCTAAACTGTCTTCGTTTACGTACACAATGCAAAAATAAGAAAAGAAAATGGGTTTTCCTTGCAATATTGTTCTAATTATCCTCCAAAAATGTCCATAATTTGTACAAAAATGCGATTTTGAACCGGGAAAGCCTACTAAAGTGTCGTCTCCCCTATCCACTGCTTCCAAAACCTGAGCATAAATTGCACTATCTCCAAGCAGGTTGATTGGGATAAGTTTCGTCTTTCAAACCTTGAGCAAAGACACAGCTTGCGCTAATCCACAGCATAAGGAAAGCGAGCATGGTTTTCATAGACATGGGGTTCTCTGATCATACACAAGGAAAAAGAAACCCAAAAGGCAAGGTATCACGACGCAAAAACAATTGCTTCAACTTGATTCATCGTCGTGATTCAGATGAACCACGTAGGTGAGCCACTTGAACCACCCGGGTGATTCATATAAACCACCTGGGTGGTTTATTCATAAAGCTATCTAAACAGGAACAAATACGGCAGATCGGGGAAACCGAAAGTGCACCGATTCAATCGGTAAAGCACTCATCGGAAATAAAAAATCCCCGAGAGGAAAATTCCTTTCGAGGATTCTATTGAGTTGGACTACCAGGATTCGAACCTAGACAAACAGAACCAAAACCTGTTGTGCTGCCATTACACCATAGTCCAAACTTATTGCGCTTTCTCTTAAAAAGCGGTGCAAAGATAGGACTTTGTTTTCAAACCTCCAAACTTTGCACCATTTTTTTTCTATTTAACCTGATTTTTTGCGTTTTTATTTCGCAATCAATAAGAAATAGTTCTTCTTACCGCGTTGAACGAGCAAATATTTCTCATCCAGCAGATCAGCTGTAGTTACCACCTGGTCAAAAGCAGTCAGCTTTTCCTTATTCAGCGAAACGCCACCGCCTTGTACCATTTTACGCATTTCACCTTTCGATGCAAATACGGCAGCCTGGTCTACAAACAAATCAACGGCTTTCACACCTTCTGCCAACGCATCGCGAGAGATTTCAAATTGAGGAACGCCTTCAAACACAGCCAGCAGCGTGTCTTCATCCAGTTTGCGCAAAGCCTCAGAAGTGGCGTTGCCGAAGAGGATATTGGAAGCATCTACAGCAGCATTGTAATCTTCTTCAGAGTGAACCATCACTGTTACTTCCTTCGCCAGACGTTTCTGCAGCGCACGCAAGTGAGGAGCAGCCTGATGTTCGGCAATCAACGCCTCAATTTCTTCTTTCTCGATAGAAGTAAAGATCTTAATATAACGCTCTGCATCCGCATCACTCACATTGAGCCAGAACTGATAGAACTTATAAGGTGATGTATAGCGAGGATCCAGCCAGATGTTGCCAGATTCTGTCTTACCAAACTTACCGCCATCGGCTTTTGTAATCAGCGGACAAGTCAAGGCAAACACTTCTCCCCCGTTGGTGCGACGAATCAGTTCAGCACCGGTAGTAATGTTACCCCATTGGTCGGAACCACCCATCTGCAATTTACAGCCCTTTGTTTCATACAGATGAAGGAAGTCGTATCCCTGAAGCAACTGATAAGTAAACTCAGTGAAAGAAAGGCCGTCACGGGCTTCGCCGTTCAGACGACGCTTCACAGAGTCCTTCGCCATCATATAGTTTACCGTGATGTGCTTACCTACTTCACGGGCAAAATCGAGGAAAGTAAAGTCTTTCATCCAATCGTAGTTGTTCACCAGCTCAGCGCGGTTGGGCACGTCCGATTCGAAGTCGAGGAACTTAGCCAACTGTTTCTTGATACAAGCCTGATTGTGACGCAGTGTCTCCTCATCAAGCAGGTTACGTTCTGCCGACTTGCCGGAAGGGTCACCAATCATACCGGTAGCGCCACCAATCAATGCCAACGGTTTATGTCCGCAGCGTTGGAAGTGACGGAGAATCATCACTCCACAAAGGTGACCAATGTGTAGCGAATCGGCTGTGGGGTCGATGCCCAGATAGGCTGTCACTTGTTCTTTGCTCAACAACTCTTCCGTTCCCGGCATCATGTCCTGCAACATGCCACGCCATCTCAATTCTTCTACAAAATTCATCGTATTACTCTTTAATTATTAGGTTTTTATTCTATATTTTCTATGAGAAATGGCAAAAGTACGACTCTTTCTCGGAAGATACAACTCTTAGGTCGTAAAAATGATAAAAGAGAAAAAGAGCCGGCGGACGTTCTGCCTAAGGGTTGTCCGAAGCTCGTCCTCTCCCACTCCGCGCACATCAGCAGCCCGCTTCACCAACACCTCAATGCCACATGCACTCTCGTCGGTTTCAAGCAACAGGCGGTCGGCAGGAATCACACGCAAGGCATCGGCCGAATAATGTTCGCCCAGCGATAAATAAAAGCCCTGCTGAAGCAACTGCACAGCCTGCTGCGGCTTTCCGCGAAACCCGTGCCATATCCAAGGCTGCTGTGGACGCAGCTGCTTACGCACCGCCAGCAATTCGTCCACTGCCTTCACACAATGAATCACCAACGGAAGCCGGTAACGCTCAGACAAAGCCACCTGCGCTCTGAAAGCACGCAACTGAAGAGCCATCGGAGCAGCAGCCAACCGGTCCAATCCCCCCTCGCCTACAGCCACTACCTGCCTGCAAGCCAAGAGCCGTTCGAGAGTCTTCAGCTGCCCGTCCACCGCTTCCTCCTGCAGATACCACGGATGCAGTCCCACCGAACACCATCCGTCCCCCAAGGCAGCGGCAGCTTCGTCCACATGCAAGCTCCGTATCGCCCCACCCTGCTCACAGTTCTCCCTGTGATGCGTGTGTATATCTACCAGATCAAAATCAGCAGTTGTCAGATTCATGCCACAGCCAGATAAATGAAAAAAAACGCAGAGAAATGAAAAAATTACGGCACCGGATCGTAGCCCGATCCGCCCCAGGGATGACAGCGCAAGATGCGCCGGACAGCAAGGTACAGCCCCTTTACGGGACCGTGTTTCTTGATTGCTTCCACCGCATAAGCCGAACACGTGGGGGTAAACCGACACGACGGAGGTGTCAGCGGCGATATGCAAGTGCGATAAAAGTAAATGGGAATCAGCAGAAGCAGTTCAAACGTCTTTCTGATAAGAGAAATCATAAAGGGAGTTTTTCAGAGATGCGCTGAAGCGCTATTTTCATCTTCTCTTCCAGTTCGGCCGACGAAGTGAGTTCGTCCGACAAATAGATAAAAGCGACAGCCAGATGCTGGTTGCGGCGCAACAGTTCATCCGTCAGAAGCTGCTTGTTTTTCCGGTAAGCCTCCCGAATCTGCCGTTTCACCCGATTGCGTTTCACCGCCCGCTTAAAACGGCGCTTTGAAACACTGACAAGGATGGAAGCAGGCGCTTCACCTTGTTCCACAGGCATATATACAACACGCATCGGGAAGATGGAGAACGATTTGGATACCCCTCCTTCAAACATCTTTCCGATCCGTGTTTCACTCTTCAGCCTTTCGGCTTTGCACAAAGTATATATGCCCACTTTGTAGATTTTACTTATTATTTTCTTTGATAAACATGTCCAACGCAGCTGTCATAGACGGAGCCTGCACAGTAGGTGCTTCCAGGTCCAGACGCAATCCGGCATCACGCACAGCCTGTGCTGTAGTCGAACCGAATGTTCCGATTTTAATGTCTTTCTGTTCAAAGTCGGGGAAATTCTTCTTCAAAGAAGAAACACCGGCCGGACTGAAGAACACCAGCATGTCATAATCAAAATCTTCGGCTTTGAATTCATTGCTCACCGTGCGATACATCACACCTTCCGTGTGCTGAATACCGTTCTTGTCGAGCAGGTTCTTCACATCGTCATTGTGTACGTCCGACATCGGAACGAAATACTTCTCAGTCTTGTGCTTCAGGATAGAAGGAATCAAATCCTCAATCTTGCCGGTAGCACCAAAAAATATTTTACGTTTGCGATATTGCACATACTTTTGAATATACAAGGCCACAGCTTCCGTTACACAGAAATACTTCATTGTTTCAGGAATCGTAACACGAAGTTCTGTACACAAAGTAAAGAAGTGGTCAATAGCATGACGCGAAGTGAATATAACGGCCGTATGGTCGAGGATTGAAATCTTCTGTTGACGGAATTCCTTCGCAGAAAGACTTTCCACCTTGATGAAAGGTCGGAAATCTATTGTTACGCCATATTTTTCTGCTATGTCGTAATAGGGAGATTTCTCTGACGCAGGCTTGGGCTGCGACACTAATACTTTTTTAATTTTCAACGTCCTAAATTTTTAATAGCAAAATACTGTTCATTAGAGTCATGCCTCGATAAAGCAACAGACAAGGCACAATTTCAAGGGCGCAAAAGTACACAATTAAAGGGAAAACTTGGTCAAATTGATGGAAAAAAAGCTTTACCCACTTATAAAACATCAATATTTTAGAGAATATTAGAATAATAATACCAATTATAATCAAATTTGTGGGACTCAAATCAAAATAAATCAAGAAAAGGACAAACGGGAAAAGAGCAAATCCCACGTAATATATAAGTGCTGAATAAGATTCCAACCACATGCTTGTTTTGTTTTTGTCAAAAAATATCCATCCGGTAAACATATAAACAAGCCATTTTAAAAGGAAATATCCCAAACAGGATCCGATGTAAATGCCAAGCAGTAATAGGGGAGATACCCGGCTCATCAACTGAGGCACACTGTCGTAAAAGTGATTAAACAACACGATACCCGACAACACACAGGTCTGCAGCACCAGCACCAGCAGATAGCGCATATCGGCTGCTGTAGAGGTGTCGAAAATGCTGGCACGTTCCCGCTGAAGCATAAAATCTTTCACCTGTTGCGATAAGAAGCGTTTTCCGCGCGAAAGCGCAATGGATGTAAGAAAAAAACAAGCCAGCAACGTGAGTGCAATCGCATCGTCCATGGCCGGAGAATAGGGGATAGGCACCCCCTCAACACCAGCTGCTCCAGTCCCGAAAGCCGATTGCAGCAGACTGTCGGGACAATAGCTCTTCTCTGCAAATCTGCACATCAGACTATCCGCCCCTAGAAAATACGAAGCATTCATCATATAGCGGCAAATTTACGAATCGAAACATCCCAGATAGGAGTGGAGTATACCAATTCCACTGCCTCCTCGGGCGTAGAAGCCACTTTCCATATCTCTTCGTGCTGACGACGCATGAAATTGCCTTCAATGGCCTTTTCGAGCATTTCGAGCAGGGGATTGAAGAATCCGTCAACATTAAGTATCACAATGGGGTTGAGATACAGCCCCAGCTGCTTCCACGTGATAATCTCCAACAGTTCTTCCAACGTACCGCAGCCGCCAGGCAAAGCGATGACAGCGTCACTGAGATTGGCCATCTTCTGCTTACGTTCGTGCATAGAATCGACCTCTATCAGCTCCGTCAACCCGGTATGATGCCAGTTTTGCTCCACCATGAAACGAGGAATCACCCCCGTCACCTGTCCGCCATGCTGCAACACGGCATCAGCCACCGAACGCATCAGTCCGATACTTCCTGCACCATTGACCAGCCGGATCTGATGTTCGGCCAGCAAACGTCCGAGTTTTTCGGCTGCCTGAAAATAAACTGCATCTACTTGCGTGCTGGAAGCACTATACACACATACGGATTTTATCTGATTCATCGTTTCTTTTTTTATTTGAGCTACAAAAATACGGTAAATCTTGCAAACGGGCATTGATTTTCATACAATAAAACTAAAAGGAGACCATTGAAACAAGCCAGGCTGTCTCAAAAGATGTTTTTGAGACAGCCTGGCATATTTATTCAAACAGTGTGTCGGTAGCGACCCACCGATGTATTTACAAACCGAAAGCAGCTTTGATTTTGTCTACGTAGTCCAGTTTTTCCCAGGTAAACAATTCCACTTCCAATGTCTTATCGCCTTCATAACGAGAGTGGTATGTTTTCTTCACCACCTGCGGTTCACGTCCCATGTGACCGTAAGCAGCCGTTTCCTGGTAAATCGGATTGCGGAGTTTCAAACGCTCTTCAATAGCCTTCGGACGAAGGTCGAACAACTGGTCGATGACGCGTGCAATCTCACCGTCGGTCATATTGACGTGTGAACGGCCATAAGTATCAACGAAGATGTTGATAGGACGAGCCACACCGATAGCATAGCTCACCTGTACGAGCATTTCATCGGCCACACCAGCAGCTACCATGTTCTTGGCAATGTGACGAGCGGCATACGCTGCACTGCGGTCCACCTTACTGGGGTCTTTACCCGAGAATGCACCACCCCCGTGAGCACCCTTGCCACCATACGTATCCACGATGATCTTACGGCCGGTAAGCCCTGTATCTCCGTGAGGACCGCCAATCACAAATTTACCCGTAGGATTCACGTGATAAACAATCTGATCGTTGAACAGCGCCAACACCTTATCATGATGAATAGAAGCAATCACACGAGGCATCAGAATTTCAATCACATCCCGGCGGATAACAGCCAGCATTTCCTCGTCTGCTTTCAGCTGAGCCTCTACAGAATCATTCTCCGGCTGGATAAAATCATCATGCTGTGTAGAAACCACAATCGTATCGATGCGCACAGGAGTACCGTTGTCATCATATTCAATCGTCACCTGACTCTTCGCGTCCGGACGCAAATAAGTCATCACCTTTCCTTCGCGACGGATATCAGCCAGCACCAGCAAAATGCGGTGAGCCAAATCAAGCGAAAGCGGCATATAGTTTTCAGTTTCGTTTGTAGCGTAGCCAAACATCATACCCTGGTCGCCGGCACCCTGTTCCATCGGATCCTGGCGTTCCACACCGCGGTTGATATCAGGACTCTGCTCATGAATGGCCGAGAGCACACCGCAAGAGTTGCTTTCGAACATATACTCGCCCTTAGTGTAACCGATTTTCTTAATTACCTCGCGAGCAATGAGTTGCAAATCCACATAGGCTTTTGTTTTCACTTCACCCGCCAGTACCACTTGTCCGGTAGTTACCAGTGTTTCGCAAGCTACTTTCGAACTGGGGTCATACGCCAACAGTTTGTCAAGCACGGCATCCGATATTTGATCGGCTACCTTATCGGGGTGTCCTTCCGACACCGATTCGGATGTAAATAAGTATCCCATCTTTCTTTTAATTAATTGGTTATTAGAAAATTGAGAATGAAAGGAGGGCGGGGAAGAGGTAGATGAGCTAAGACGTTGCCTCAAGGGCTTCAAAATACGTGTTTTAGCATTTTTTTCCGTGGTTGCAAGCTACTCAAATCTGTCCACACTTCCATTTCGGCTACAAAGATAGCGAGAAGGAATGAAACTGCGGCAACCCGGAACCGATTTAACACTAAATTAAGTTTCTCCCGTTTCAATTTCTGCCTTTTACCAACCCCACATAGTATTGATAATCAATTATCTATTAATTCTGCAAGCAATTCGCTCATCGTCCGGTGCAGAAGCGGATGAAGCACATCGGGTGCTATTTCGGCCATCGGACGCATCACAAAGTCGCGCTGAGCCATCAAAGGGTGGGGGAGCGTAAGTGCCACGCCCTCAGGCGAAACCTCCTCCAGCACACAATCGCCGTACAGCAGTATATCAATATCAATAAACCGGTCGCTATACACCCCACCTGCCGACTTAACGGTTCTGCCCAATTCACGCTCTATCTGCTGCGTTTTACGGAGCACTTCCCACGGAGAATCAGCTGTTTCCACGCAGACAGCCGCATTCAGAAAACTATTGTCGGAATGAAATCCCCACGGAGCCGTAACATAAAAAGCAGACAGGGAAACCACGTTCCCTATCTGCTCCTCTATTTTCTGCACAGCCTCCCGGAGATTTCGTTCCTTCTCTCCAAGATTCGTGCCCAGTCCCAAATATACTACTGCCATCAGTCTACAATCAGCATAGCATCCCCGTACGTACCGAACCGGTAGCCTTCCTTCAATGCTACATTATAGGCCTCCATCACCTGTTCATAACCGCCAAAAGCAGCCACAATCATCAGCAGAGTAGAGAGAGGCATGTGGAAATTGGAAATCATCGCATCGGCCACGGTAAAGTCGTAGGGAGGGAAGATGAACTTGTTAGTCCAGCCTTCAAACTCCTTCAAGTGTCCGTCGGTGCTGACAGCTGTTTCAATGGCACGCATCACCGTAGTACCCACTGCACACACCTTGCTTCCTCTGTCCTTGGCACGGTTCACCATATTAACAGCATCCGTATCCACAAACATCTGTTCAGAATCCATCTTATGCTTGGTCAAGTCTTCCACATCAATATCACGGAAATTGCCCAACCCTGCATGCAACGTAATGTAAGCAAAGTCTACTCCCTTGATTTCCATACGTTTCATCAGCTCACGGCTAAAGTGCAAGCTGGCAGTAGGAGCCGTCACAGCCCCTTCGTTCTTAGCGAAAATCGACTGGAAGCGTTCTGCATCTTCCGGTTCCACCGGACGGTTAATAATGGTATGGGGCAGGGGAGTTTCTCCCAATTCATACAAAGCCTTCTTAAATTCATCGTGCGGTCCGTCGTAAAGGAAGCGAAGCGTACGTCCACGAGAAGTGGTGTTATCGATTACTTCAGCTACCATCGAGTCATCGGGTCCGAAATACAACTTGTTGCCGATACGGATTTTACGTGCCGGGTCCACCAGCACATCCCACAAACGAAGTTCTTCATTCAGTTCGCGCAACAAGAACACTTCGATACGTGCACCGGTCTTTTCCTTGTTACCATACAAGCGGGCAGGGAATACCTTGGTATCGTTGAATACAAACACATCCTTGTCATCGAAGTAGTCGAGCACTTCCTTAAAGACCTTGTGTTCTATTTCCCCTGTTTTGCGATGCAACACCATCAAACGAGACTCGTCCCGATATTTCACAGGATGCAGAGCTATCTTATCCTCTGGCAACTTAAACTTGAATTGTGATAACTTCATATCTTTTCTATTTTTGGCTAATAAATTCTTATTCTTCTACTTCCACTTCCTGCTGATCTATCCACTCCTTGAAGTGCATAGGATCCATGCAGTCTTCCAGACGCACTTCGCCCACCCGTGTGCGAATGAGCGCTGTGAGATGAGCACCGCTGTGCAGCGCCTCGCCGATGTCGCGTGCCAACGCACGGATATAGGTTCCTTTGCTGCACACCACCCGAATCTGAATCATCGGTTCGGGCACATCCAACTTACATTCAAGCAACTCGATTTCATCAATCACCAACTGCTTGGCCTTCAGTTCCACTTCTTCCCCTTTGCGTGCCAGTTCATAAGCACGCTTTCCTTCTACCATACAGGCCGAAAAGGCAGGCGGAACCTGCTCAATGGTGCCGACAAACTGTCGCAGCACCTCTTCCACCATCTCCCGTGTGATGTGTTCGGTAGGGTAGGTAGCATCTATCTCGTGCTCCAAATCGTATGAGGGAGTAGTAGCCCCCAGACGCAGCGTAGCCACATACTCCTTCGTATGATACTGAAACTCTTCAATTCGTTTGGTAGCCTTGCCCGTACACACAATCATCACCCCTGTAGCCAGCGGATCGAGCGTGCCTGCATGGCCCACCTTCAATTTCTTTACTCCCATTCTCCGGCAGATGTGGTAGCGCGCATGCCCCACCACCTTGAAGGAAGTCCACCCCAGTGGTTTATTAAAATAAAGTACTTCTCCTGTCTTAAAATTCATCCTCTACGTTTTACTTATTCCTCTTACCTACAAGTATTTTACATGATTTCCAGCGAATGTCCGGTAAACAACATCAGCAAGATGGCACCTCCCACAATGATACGATACCAACCGAAGGCCTTGAAACCATATTTCGTAACAAAGCTGATGAAGAACTTGATGGCCAGCAACGCTACGATAAAGGCCACTACATTGCCGATAATCAGCGCAGAAAGATTGTTCATAATGATTTCGGAGCCACCGTCGAGAAACAGCTTCAGCATCTTGTAGGCCGTAGCAGCAAACATAGTGGGTACAGCCAGGAAGAAAGAAAATTCAGCAGCTTCCTTACGGGTCAGTTTTTGAACCATACCACCGATGATGGTAGCCATGGAGCGAGATACCCCCGGAATCATGGCAATACACTGAAACAGACCGATATTGAAGGCCCGCTTCTCGGTCAGCACCGTGTCTTCGCTTCCTTTATTGAAAATACGGTCGCAGAAAAGCATAAACACACCACCTACCACAAGCATAACAGCCACTACTTCCACACTTTCGAGCAAGGCATCAATCTTGTCGCTGAACAAAAAGCCGAGCACCGCTGCAGGAATAAAAGCCACCAGCAACTTCCAGTAGAAATCGAATTTATGCAGAAAGCGCTGCAAAGCCGAAGCACCCTGAGGAGCCGGCGTGTGGTTCAACTGGAAAAAACGCTTCCAATACAGGCATACCACCGACAAGATGGCGCCAAACTGAATAATCACGGTGAAAGCTTTCACAAAATCTGTGCTCTGTACTCCAAGCAGATTCTGCGTGATAATCATGTGTCCTGTAGAAGACACCGGCAAGAATTCGGTCAGTCCTTCCACAATAGCGATTACAACCGCCTCAAATGTAGTCATATCCCCCATAATCAGGTCTTTTTTCTATCTGTAATTAGTTAATAAAATTGTGAATACTACTTTTCCTCCTCTGCCTCGTTGTCTTTCGGCTTGCGGAGCACGGCATAAATCATCGACAAAAAGCCTACCAGGCACACGACGGGAGCCACCTTGATTCTGCGCACACTAAAAATATCCGGTTCAAAAGCCGCTTCGGACGATGACGGACCGGCCATCAGCAGGAAACCGATGATGACCACCGCCATTCCGATGGCCAGTAAGATAAAATTCATTTTATCAAAGGCAAATTTCTGCTTGTCAGACATAATTTCTTCGTTTAAAAATTAAATATAATAAAGACTATTGGCCTTCATTCTCAAATACTTGTTCATTGAGAAATAGGCACAAAGCCACGTAATGACAATACCAAACACCAGCACACTGGCACATACCACCAGCATCACTTCGGGCGTGATGACCCGCAAAAGTTCCGGCTCGTAGGTCACTGCCCAATAGGCTGTGCCCATCAACGCCGCATCGGCTATCGTTGCCGCCAACACCCCGCTCCATACGTTCTTACGCAGAAACGGACCGCGGATGAACCCCCAGCTTGCCCCCACCAGTTTCATGGTGTGAATTAAGAAACGCTGGGAATAAATAGCCAGCCGGATGGTGTTGTTAATCAGCGCAAAAGAGATAAACGTAAGCACCACTGCCAGTGCGAGCAACACCAGGCTGATATTGCGTATATTATCGTTCACAGCATCAATCAGCTCCTTCCTGTAGAGCACATCCTGTATGTTCGATTCCCTCCGGATAAGTTTCTCAATCTTCGCAATGCTGTCCGAATTGGCATAATCCGAACGGAGCTTGACCTCGATGGAAGCAGTGAAAGGATTATAGCCCAAGAAATCCTTCGGGTTCGTTCCCATCGCCTCTGCCTGCTCCTGCAAGGCCCGTTTTTTCGAAATATATTCCGACTCCTTGACAAACGGCTCCTTATTGAGTTTCTTCTGCAGCTTCAGGATGCTGGCTTCCTTCATGTCATCACTGATCAGAATGGAAAAGCTTATGTTTTCACGCACGTACACTGAGAGATTGTGTGCGGAAAGCACAAAGAAAACGACCAGCCCCAGCAACAGCAGCACCAGGGTGGTACTGATGCTCGATGTGATAAACTGCATATCGAAAACCGAACCGGCTCTATGTCTGTTTCTACTTCCCATAAGCCTTATCTTTTTTTACGGAATACATAAATCATCGAGCTGCTGCGCTCTTTGTGTCCCAATGCGCTGAACCATGCCAACGTACCGGCATACATCCCTTTGAAAAAAGAAAACGAAGAACCCCGGTATTTTTCACTGAGCATCGACACATAGAAAGCATCCATCGGCATGGGATGACGCTCTGCCATGATGAAACCGTGACGGGAAGCCAACTGCTGCATCGTGACAGGCGTGAAATGCCAAAGATGACGGGGCACATCATAAGCTGCCCAATAGTCACCGTAACGCTCTGCATCATAAGAAGAGCAGTTGGGCACTGCCACAATGAGCACTCCCTTCTCGGTGAGCAGCTGCGACAGGCGCTGCCACACGGCATCAAGATGCTCCAGGTGCTCCATGACATGCCACAGGGTAACGACATCATAACTGTCAGAAGGCAAAGCATCCAGCGCTGTATCCGGCTTCACGTCCAAGTCGAAATGCTCCTTGGCAAACACACGGGCCTGCGCATTTTTCTCAATCGCATCTACCTCCCAGCCCCGCTGCATCATGGCATCAGCAAAATAGCCGGTGCCCGTCCCTATGTCGAGCAAACGCCCCGTCTTGCGGTGTGCTTCCTTGGCCACCAGACGCGCCTTGCGCCCCAGCATATAAGCACGAACCACATGATAAAGGGAATTCACGACACCTTTGCGCGTATCGGAATGAGAAATGTAATCGGGAGTCTCATAATACTTGCCTATTTCGGACTCTACAGGTGCCCCTTGTGTGAATATAAAGCCACAGCCCTCACACGAAACCAGTTCAAACTGTTCGCCCGAAGCATAAAAATCCGTACAAGTTCTAGCGTGCTTCAAGTGCGTACAGCCACACACCGGACAAGCATTTATAGTGAGTTTCTTCATCTATTAACAAGCAAAATAACGGGTATTAACACGCAAAAACACGGGCTGTCCTACCGGTAAGGCAACATTATACCCTAATTTGGTGCAAAGAAACAAATAAAATACGACCTATAGGGCTTTTATTAAGGACTTTTAATAGTAAAAGCCCTTAATAGCCGTTTTCTACAGCAAACACCCTCCGATAAAAATTATCTCACAGTCACCTCATCGATAAAGAACCACGAAGGATTGCCCACTCCGTAGTGCCAATGCGGACATACCTTGGTACCGGTCACTTCCACTTTAATGAAACGAGCCTTCAGCGGCTGGTCCGACTGAGCCTTAACTCCTCTGAACAGCACACTGTTGGAGCGTTCCTCTGGCATCTCGATGCTATCCCAATGCACAAAATCCTTTCCGTCAACCGAATAGCTGTATACCACCTTCAATGGAAAGAGAATCCAATGTCCCACCTGATGCAGGAAATCAGTCTCCACCTCACGCACCTCCTTCACTTCACCCAAGTCGAGCACCAGTCCGCCGTCTTTACCTTCCCAGCCTACCCAACTTTCTACAAAGCTGGATCCGCCAAACAGCCCATCAGTCAGCGTCTTCTGCCCCAAAGCTGCATACGCTCCGGTAGGCTCCACCAGATACGACACCTTCGCCCCTTTAGCCAGATTCACTTCCTGTTTGGGCATGTATCGCTGACGGTAAATCGCACAATACTCCAACGCCCGGTTGTTCCGTTCGTTCACCGCAGGGTTATCAAAATGACGGGCCTGCTGCTCAAAATAATCCAGCTTGCGGGCTACCTCAGCCTGATCTGCATCGGGCAATGTACGCAAAATTTCCAGTTCGGAATACAGCAGCGGCAACCGAGTACGGCGTACCCGTTCCAAAGCCACCGCATCATGAGCTACAGCTTTTTCAGCCTGGTCGAACAAAGCCTGATACCGCTTCATCAACACCCCGTTGAGCATGCCGTCTTTGTGAGAAATAGGCGAATCATAAATCCACAAACGCTTACCGCTGCCCCACAGCGCACCCTGCATCAACTTGATATACTGATACAAATCATCGGCTGCCTCTTTATAATAAGAATGAAGGAAATGCTTCATCAGCGCATCCACATCCTCATCGGGGTTCCACATCAGCTTGGAAGCCAGATACGAACGGAGTTCAGCAAAATCTCCCCCGTAGCTACTGCCAATCTGAGAAAAATGCATCTTGACATGATGGTCGCGGAACAGGCGGATATTGTCCTGCATGATGTGCAGATTGGGGAACGGAGAAAGGAAGCCGTCGAAATTGATGCCATAATCCCACACAAAAAGATTGTCGCAGATGGCCGACCATCCCTTCAATGCTTTCATAAAATACCGGCCACTGGCATTTTCAGTGAGCGACACTTCCCGGTCGCAGTCAATGTCACAGAGCATCACCACCACATTGGGCAAAGGCCGGCAGTTTTTCGGCGGATTCATGGTATAGAGATAAGCCAGCGTAGCAATCTCCTTGTCGGGAAACCGCTCCGCGAGTTTGTTGATGAAATAAATCAGGCTACCTGCCGGCGAACCGGCCGCTTCATCCAGTTTCCGGCAAGCCTCACATGTGCAGTTGGTGTTGTTTCCGTCATTCTGGCTCACATTAATAATAGATTGCTCCGGATGTGCCTTGAAAATAGAATCAATCCGATGGGCTACAATCTCCAGCACGTCCGGATTCGTCAGACACCACTGGGCACCCGGATGACGCTTCCCGCCGAAATAGGCATAGTATTCAGGATGCGTCTGCCCAAACTCAGCCACCGGAAGCAACTTATTGAACGTATGCACCCAATAGCCGGCAACAAATACATCCTTTGGTTCTTCCAAGCGATACCACCATTTGTAAAGAGGGTCCTTCCGCAGACTATAATGCTGTGTCTGGCGATAGCGGAAAGCCGGATTCTCCGTTTTCTCAATCAAAGGTAAGGAAAGAACCGCCCGTTTTTCCAAGTTGTATTCCCCGTTGCCCCAATAATCCACACCGGCATACGTTTCGAGCAGAGAAACCACCCCATAAACCACGCCCTTATCCTTACCAGCAATCACAACCTTGCCCTCGGCAGTGGACAGATAAAAACCGTCTTCCTTCACCTCGTCAGACGGGGCAGCTCCTATCAGCACATCTCCGGCAGAAGCCTTTCCTTTCGGATGGATACCCAGCTGAACTCCCGTTATCTTCTGTATAAAATTTTGTAAAATGGATGCTGCAGTCTGATTGACCTCTGTCTTCTCGGCCAGCACGATTTTAGAACCCTTTCCTATCGTTGCCTGCCCATAGACAGCTACTTCCGCAAGCAGCAATGTCATAAATAATAAAAACTTTCGAATCCTGTTTTTCATACTATCTCTATTTTATTCCACTTGGAACTTTAAATAACCCCTGCTGCCGCAACGGGCAACAGGGGTTTATCTGATTTGAAATTCATTTTTTTGAACATACCTGCAAGACACTTACACAAGCATCCACAAGTATTTTATTCCACTTCCTCTCCCTTGAGAGTAGCCGAACTGGCTTCCGTGATGCGCACACGCACAAAATCGCCCGTGCGGTGAGTGCCCCGGTTGAACACAACTACGCGGTTCTGTTCGGTGCGGCCGAAAAGCTGATCCTTCGAACGCTTGGACACCCCTTCCACCAGCACTTCATAGGTTTTGCCAATGCAACGCTGATTGGCTTCTGCCGACAGCCGGTTCTGCAAGGCGATGATTTCATTCAGACGGCGCACCTTCACCTCTTCAGGAATGTCATCTGCCAAATGCTTAGATGCATACGTGCCCGGACGTTCGGAATATTTAAACATAAAAGCTGCATCATAAGCACATTCCTCCATCAGCGAAAGAGAAAGCGCATGATCTTCCTCCGTTTCCGAATGGAAACCAGAGAAAATATCGGTAGTCAGACCGCAATCGGGAATGATGCGGCGAATGGCAGCCACCCGCTCCAAATACCACTCACGGGTATATTTTCGATTCATCAGTTTCAAAATGCGTGAACTTCCGCTTTGCACAGGCAAATGAATATGCTTGCACACATTGGGCATTTGAGCAATGACTTCCAGTGTTTCATCACTCATATCCTTGGGATGAGAAGTCGTAAACCGCACACGCATACCAGGAGCAGCCTCCGCCACCATACGGAGCAGCATCGGGAAGGTCACCACCTCTCCGTCAGGCTTTTCAAAACGATAAGAATTGACATTTTGCCCCAAAAGTGTCACCTCCTTATACCCTTTTGCCACAAGATCGGCCACCTCGTTGAGAATACTCTCTACGTCACGGCTGCGTTCACGTCCGCGAGTATAAGGCACGATACAATATGTACAGAAGTTGTTGCATCCGCGCATGATGGATACAAATCCGGAAATGTGATTGCCGCAGATACGCGAAGGAATCACGTCACGGTAAGTTTCCGTAGTAGACAGCTCTACATTGATGGCCTTTTCACCCGCCTCTACGGCAGCCATCAAGTCGGGCAGAGAAAGATAGGCATCTGGCCCCACTACAATGTCCACATGATGATTCGCAATCAAATCATCCTTCACCCGCTCGGCCATACAGCCCAGCACCCCCACAATGAGGTGTTTTTTCTTTTTTTTCATCGAATGGAAAAATTCCAGACGATTGAAAATTTTCTGCTCCGCATTCTCGCGAATAGAGCAAGTATTCAAAAAAACGGCATCTGCCTCTTCGAGCGTCTCGGCCACTGAATAGCCGGCCATTTTCATCACCGAAGCAATCACCTCACTGTCGGCCACATTCATCTGGCAGCCGTAAGTCTCGATAAACAACTTCTTGTTGTCATCCAACTCTTCAGTTGCGGATTTAAAGTCCGCTCCTGTCAATTCATTCATAAAATTTCAATTTTAATTTACTAATGTATAAAGATTGGAAACGTAAAGATACACTTCCGGCACTAAGATACATACAATCTGCCTACCTAAAAATCAATCCACATATTTTAATCTTTAAATTATGTTAATGTAATAAACAATTTACATTCAATTTGTTGTGTTTTTTAAATTTATTTTCCACTTTTGTGGTGTGAAAGAAACATTAGATTTTTTCATAGTTAAGGTTTAGGTTAAAAAGAATTAGGGTAGCTGTGAAGCTGCCCTTTTTTTTTCACAAAAGTAGCAGAAAACCGATTTTATGTGTATCTTTGGCAGGTAAGAAACTAAAAATGCAGCATTATGGACCTGAAACTTTTTTTAATAATGGCTGTGATTCTCATAGGAATCTTCAAAGAGGTAAAAAAAGCCAGCAAGTCGGCATCAACTGGCCACCCATCGCCCGATTCGCCCAACCCGTTGCCTGATGCTACGGAAGAATCTCCTATGCCCGAAGCTTGGAACTTCCCCAAGCCCTTTGAACATGTTCCCATACCCACTCCTCTGAAAAGAAATACCCAAGAAGCCTTTCCGGCCGATACCGAAACGGAATCTCCTGTCGTTCATCGAAGAAAAAACAAAAAAAACCGTGCTCAGCATGCTATGCCACGGAATGAGAGTCCCCAAGCGGTGCACCAACCCATTGCACCGCCTGCTGAAATGCCGGCAGCTGCAGACACAGAAACGGCCGGCTACGAAGAAGACTTCCAAATTCGCTCGGCCGAAGAAGCAAGAAAAGCCATTATCTGGGGAGAAATACTTCAGCGGAAATACTAAAACCACTTTATTACAGGCAGCCTATTGCATCAATAGCAGCCGTTTTTTTAGAACCTCTAATTTTATAACACTATGTCACTAAACCACATCACAGCAGCGGAAGCTGCCAGCCTCATCAAACACGGCTACAACATCGGTCTGAGCGGTTTTACCCCGGCAGGAACAGCCAAAGCCGTCACTGCTGAACTGGCTAAAATTGCCGAAGCAGAACATGCCAAAGGAAAACCTTTTCAAATTGGTATTTTTACCGGTGCATCTACCGGTGATTCATGCGACGGAGTCTTGTCAAGAGCCAAAGCCATCCGCTACCGCGCTCCTTACACCACCAATCCCGACTTCCGCAAGGCAGTGAACAACGGCGAGATAGCCTACAACGATATCCATCTCTCACAAATGGCTCAAGAAGTGCGCTATGGTTTTATGGGAAAAGTGAATGTGGCCATCATCGAGGCATGTGAAGTGACCCCCGACGGAAAAATCTATCTGACGGCAGCAGGAGGAATTTCGCCCACCATCTGCCGACTGGCCGACCAGATCATCGTAGAGCTGAACAGTGCACACAGCCGCTCGGCCATGGGACTGCACGATATATACGAACCGCTTGACCCGCCTTACCGCCGCGAGATTCCCATCTATAAAGCAAGCGACCGCATCGGACTGCCTTATATTCAAGTGGACCCGAAAAAAATTGTGGGAGTGGTGGAAACCAACTGGCCCGACGAAGCCCGCTCGTTTGCCGCTGCCGACCCACTGACCGATCGTATCGGGCAGAATGTAGCCGATTTCCTTGTAGCAGACATGAAACGAGGTGTCATCCCATCTACCTTCCTGCCATTGCAGTCGGGCGTAGGCAACATTGCCAACGCTGTGCTCGGTGCCTTGGGACGCAACCATACCATTCCTCCGTTTGAAATGTATACGGAAGTCATCCAAAACTCAGTCATCGGCCTCATTCAGGAAGGACGCATCAAATTTGGAAGTGCCTGCTCACTGACAGTGACCAACGACTGCCTGGAAAGCGTGTACAACCAGATGGACTTCTTCCGCGACAAACTGGTGCTTCGTCCTTCGGAAATCTCCAATAGTCCGGAAGTCGTTCGCCGCCTGGGTATTATTTCCATTAACACGGCTATCGAAGTAGATTTATATGGTAACGTGAACTCCACACACATCGGAGGCACAAAGATGATGAACGGCATCGGCGGTTCGGGCGACTTCACCCGCAATGCGTATATCTCTATTTTCACCTGTCCGTCGGTGGCCAAGGAAGGCAAAATCAGTGCCATAGTGCCCATGGTGTCACACCACGACCACAGCGAACACTCCGTAAACATTGTCGTTACCGAACAGGGAGTAGCCGACCTTCGCGGCAAGAGTCCGAAAGAACGGGCACAGGCTATCATTGAAAACTGTGCACACCCCGACTACAAACAGCTGCTTTGGGATTATCTGAAACTGGCTGGCAACAAGGCACAGACGCCCCACGCCGTACAAGCAGCCCTCGGCATGCATAGCGAACTGAACCGGAGCGGAGACATGAGACTGACCAACTGGGCTGAATACATGTAAAAAAGCGAGCATACAACGAAAAGCGGACTTATGGTCCGCTTTTTTATTTTCCTATCAGTACCTCGCACACTTTGTCTTGAAATGCCCGGGCACGGGCAGCAGACAGAATGTTCTGATTCATAATGGCAAAAGCCACCTCATGACCATTCTTTTGACGCAGATAACCGGCCAGCGTATTGATAGCGGTAAACGAACCCGTCTTGGCATGTACATTACGGAAAGCAGGAGCCTTCTTCATCCGGTGTTTCAACGTGCCGTCCACACCGCCCACAGGAAGCGATTTATAGAGTTTTCTAAACACTTCGGTGTGTGAGTAGGCATATTTCAGAAAATCCACCAGCAGGGCAGGAGAGAGGTAATTATAATTAGACAGTCCGCATCCGTCGGCTATCTTATACTGGTTCGGATTCTTCCCCAACCGGCGGATCAGCTTCATGATTTCCACAATACCGTCTTCAGCTGCCACCTGCTTCTTTTCAGAAGCCTGCGCACCTAACCTGCAAAGCAATGCTTCGGCATTCAGATTATCACTTTCTTTCATCAACTGATTCAGCACTTGTTGTATGGAAGTTTCCCAACAAGCCAAACGCGCCACCTTCCCGCTGTCGGCCGGCAATGCTGCATAAGCATAAGTGGGGGACACCGTCACCCCCCGGGCAAGCAGCCGTTCGAGAAAAGTATGCATAAAAAAGGCAGAAGAATCAAACAGATTAAGGGTTTCTTTCCGCACACCCGTCACATTCCCCGACACCAGCAGCCTGTTTCCGTTGCTCAGCCAATTGCGTGTGACAGTCAGCCGGCCGGCACCGGGCACACGGGTACGTGCCTGATTGTCCAACTCATAATAAGAAGAACGAGGGTGGCAAAGCACCACAGCCGTGTCGCCCTGCAGCGCAGCAGGAAGCACAGTCACTTCCACCGTCCCCTTACAAAACATCAAAGGAGAGAGGTAAGGCTGATAAGCAGCCGGAGTATCATCCCAAGCCCATCCGCTTCCCCAATAGAGAGAATCTTTCATCGATACATCCCCATAAACCTGCCCTTTCACGACAGAAAAAGAAGACGAAACGACTTGGGACACCAGTGAATCCATGGCCTCATCATCAAACTCAGGATCAAAACCACCCACCACATAAAGATTCCCTTTCAGCGTATCCCGTTCAATCACCCCGTCATGCCACACCTCGGTGCGGAAAGGCTCATCCGCCTCGGGACGGGAAAGAGCCGTGATGGCAGTCAGCAGTTTCATCGTAGAAGCCGGCCGGGAAAGTTTCTCCGCCTGATGGGTGTATAGCGTGCGGCCAGCTGTCAAATCGTAGACAGCGATTCCCACAGACGATCCCTCAGGCAACATCTTGGCAATCAGTGAATCAATCTGTGAAAAGGAAGCCTGTCCCCACAAAGGCAAGCACCCCATCCAAACTACAATCGAAAAAAGAATTCTATCCATCTATCCAACATTAAAACATACAATCGTTACCCACTCAATCCATATAAAATGTTGCCAAAAAGAGACTATAACCATCCCCTTTTTGGCAACTATCTACTATCTTAACTCCTAAAGAGATACACTCCTCAATGAAATCAGAGTGCCTCCCGGAAAATTTCCCCTACTGTGGGATGCGGGAAGACAATCTTCTTCCACTGAGCAGCCGTCAGTCCCAGCTCAATGGCTGTACCTGCCAGCACAATGATTTCAGAAGCCGGATTTCCCAGCACATGCGCGCCGATAATCTGTTCGTTTTCACCTATCAGCAACTTGCAAACCCCGTTCACCCCTTCATTCTCGGCCACAAAACGGCCAGAGAAAGCCATAGGCAACTTCACAACCCTGTAGATCAGCCCCTTATCCGTAGCCGATTCTTCCGTTTCACCCACACCGGCAATCTCAGGATTGGTGTAAACTACCCCTGGAATGGCCCGATAGCTCATCTCATCCTCCTTGCCCAAAATGGTGTGAACAGCCACCTCAGCTTCACGCACCGCTGTATGGGCCAACAAAGAAAAACCAGTCAGGTCGCCGCAGACATAAACACCCGGAAGCGAAGTCTGCATCCGGCTGTTCACCCGGATAGCTCCCCTTTCGGTCTTTTCCAGATCCAGGTTTTCCAGACCGAATCCCTTTGTTACCGGACGGCGACCCACACTCATCAGCAGACGCTGTGCCACTATGCTGCCACTGCCTTCCGCATTTTCATAAGAAACCACCGTGCCTTCATCCGATTGGGCCAACCCCACCACCTTCGTACTAAGCAGAAACTTGATTCCACGCTTCGCGTAATCAGCCCGCAGAAGAGCCGACAATTCCTTGTCCATGCCCCCCAATATCTCGTCCATCATCTCGATTACGGTCACTTCTACCCCCAAGCTATGAAAGAAAGAAGCAAACTCCATACCGATAACGCCACCGCCCACAATAGCCAATGAAGCAGGCAGTTCCTTGTTGTCGAGCGCTTCCCGGTGAGTCCAGTAGTCCACCGTCTCAATGCCCGGAATAGGCGGAATGAATGTTTCAGAACCTGTACAAAGAATCAAGTTCTCCCCCTCATACATCTCTTCACCACAACGTACCCTGCCAGGGCCTACAATCTGTGCCTCACCAGTGACAAGATCCACTTTGTTTGAAGTCAGTTTCGACTTCACGCCCAACACCAGTTTACGCACAACCTTGCTCTTGCGGGCAATGATCTTACCCAAATCGAAAGAGACATCAGACACATTCACAGCATATTTAGATGCATGCCGGGCATTATCCACTGTTTTGGCCGAGTAGAGAAGTGTCTTGGTTGGAATACAACCTTCATTCAAACACACACCGCCCAGATTCTTCTTCTCAATGAGCAATACACTCAAACCAGCCTTACCGGCTGCTTCGGCAGCAGTATATCCGGCAGGACCGCCACCAATAATGATTACTTGATATTTCATATTATTTTCAAAAGGTTAATGGTTCTTATTTATAAAGGTTTATCATTCATTCTCAGCATCCGCTTCTTCAAAGCATCCAGAAACTCGCGTTCCTTGACAGGCATGAGCGACACATAGTTACCTTTCCCATATTCCACCAGCACATAACGGGTCACTGTCCAGCGCCCCACACGCATCGAGCTGCACGGACGGACAGAGCGGAGCGAAGCAAAAGGAATCACCTTCTTACGCATAAACCGGCCTTGATACACCTCCAGAGAGCCATCGGCAGTCAGCGTATAGGTTGTATGTATGATTTGCTCAATCAGCACGATAAGAAGCAAAAACAGGAGAAGGCCCACAAGGGCAAACTTGCACCACAGGGCCGCCATGCCGTTGACTGCAAACAAAATCAACGCCATCCACTGGTACCAAGCAATACGGGCATGAAAAATTCGGTTCATTTCTATCTTATTTTTGTGCGAAAGATAGCGATTTTACGAATTAATGACAACGAAAAGAACAACTAAGTAACTAATTTTGTAGTTTTGCGGTATGAAGTTACGAAAAGAGTGTAATTTATTGGAAATGAGCGTAGGTTAATTGCTCTTG
>ERZ791889.38-NODE-38-length-120821-cov-20.515857_pt1 | contig 120821 bp, 105 predicted proteins | sample MGYA00510156_ERZ791889 | MGnify/ENA primary metagenome ERZ791889 (study PRJEB30046, sample SAMN00792108) | human gut metagenome | study: EMG produced TPA metagenomics assembly of the A metagenome-wide association study of gut microbiota in type 2...
CCGTGACCCCATGCGTGACAGGCATGTATTCTAACCAACTGAACTAACGCACCAATAAAGGTATAAAAATATGCGGTGCGTACGGGACTCGAACCCGTGACCCCATGCGTGACAGGCATGTATTCTAACCAACTGAACTAACGCACCAATATTTCAAATATTTTTTTATTTCAGCATCTCTCTCGATTGCGGGTGCAAAGGTAGTGCTTTTTTGCAAATCTGCAAGCGTTTTACCCAACCTTTTTCAATTTTTTTTTGACGCAGATTGCTTAGTGGTTCATTATGAGTGAATTCGGAAAAGATGAAAAATGAACTTTTTTTCTTTCTGTATGATGTCTTTCTGCAATCATGCGTGCGGGATTGGTTGCAGGCGGTATCCGTGTTTTGTTTCTATCTGTAAGATATGGGAGTTTTTTATTCAACTTTCGGCAGGGTTTATTCTTATTTTTGCAATAATTCGTTATTTTTGCGAATAAATCGGGGCCTGTATGAAGAAAAGGTCTGTTTTCTACAATCAGAAATGAATAGAGATTAATGGGCGAATGAAAGTAGCAATAGTAAAATACAATGCAGGGAACATACGGTCGGTGGATTGTGCTTTGAGGCGTTTGGGCGTGGAAGCACATGTCACGGCAGACAAGGAATGGCTGCAGTCGGCCGATAAGGTGATCTTTCCGGGTGTAGGAGAGGCGGAAACAACGATGAAGCATCTCAGGGCTATCGGGCTGGATGGGCTGATTAAGGATTTACGGCAGCCGGTGCTGGGGATTTGTTTGGGGATGCAGCTGATGTGCCGTCATTCTGAAGAGGGAAATGTGGATTGTCTTCGCATTTTCGATGCAGATGTAAAACGCTTCGTTCCGCAACGGCATGAAGAGAAAGTGCCGCACATGGGATGGAACACCGTTGGAAAGCTGAACAGTCCGCTGTTTCAGGGGGTCCGTGAAGGTGAGTTTGTGTACTTTGTGCATAGTTTTTATGTGCCCGAAGGTGAGTTTACTGCGGCTACGACGGATTATATTTTGCCTTTCAGTGCAGCTTTGCATAAGGATAATTTTTATGCTACGCAGTTTCACCCGGAGAAAAGCGGGGACACTGGTGAGAAAATTTTGAGGAATTTTTTGGAGTTGTAGTGTTGTCATACTAAAAAATAGAAGCGGATGATTGAACTTATTCCAGCCATAGATATTATCGACGGAAAATGTGTCCGTCTTTCTCAAGGTGATTACGACAGTAAGAAGGTGTATAATGAATACCCGCTAGAGGTAGCCAGGGAATTGGAGGCAAACGGTATCCGAAGACTTCATTTGGTGGACCTTGACGGGGCTGCATCGCATCATGTGGTGAATTACAAGGTGCTGGAGCAGATTGCGACATTTACTTCGCTGGTGGTAGATTTCGGTGGCGGGATTCAGAGTGATGAGGATTTGCATATTGCTTTTGAAAGCGGCGCCCAGATGGTTACCGGTGGAAGTGTTGCCGTGAAGGAGCCTTCTCTCTTTTGCCGTTGGCTGGAGAGGTATGGTGCGAATCGGATGATATTGGGAGCTGATGTGAAAGACCGCAGGATTGCTGTCAATGGCTGGAAAGATGAAAGTGCTTGTATGCTGTTTCCGTTTTTGGAAGAGTATATGGAGAAAGGAGTGCGGAAGGTTATTTGTACGGATATCGGTTGTGACGGGATGCTACAGGGACCTTCGGTGGTGCTTTACCGGGAAATGCTGGAGCAGTTTGAAGGTCTTTCTCTGATAGCCAGCGGCGGAGTGGGTTCTGTGGATGATATCATAGCCTTGGATGAAGCCGGTGTGCCTGCCGTGATTTTTGGGAAGGCTCTGTATGAAGGCCGCATTGCTTTGGGTGACCTGAAGCGGTTTTTGTTGTAGGAACTGTCGGCTGTATGCAACAGGGTGCAGCCTACTGATATGAATCTTTAATAGATATAGATGTGTTAGCAAAAAGAATTATACCTTGTCTGGATATCAAGGACGGTCAGACGGTGAAAGGCACGAATTTTGTGAATTTGCGTCAGGCCGGCGATCCGGTGGCACTGGGTCGGGCTTACTGTGAGCAGGGGGCCGATGAACTGGTCTTTCTGGATATCACGGCCAGTCATGAGGGTAGAAAGACGTTTACCGATTTGGTGAAGCGCATTGCTGAGAATATCAACATTCCTTTTACAGTGGGAGGCGGTATTCATGAACTGGCTGATGTAGACCGCTTGCTTGAAGCTGGTGCGGATAAGGTATCGGTCAACTCGGCTGCCATTCGCCGGCCGCAGCTGATTGATGAAATAGCCAAGCATTTCGGTTCGCAAGTCTGCGTGCTGGCTGTTGATACCATGCAGATGGAGACCGGTTGGAAGTGTTTTCTCAATGGAGGACGGGTAGAAACTGATAAGGAACTGCTGGCTTGGACTCACGAGGCGCAGGAAAGAGGTGCAGGAGAAATACTTTTCACCAGCATGAATCATGATGGCGTGAAGGCAGGATATGCCAATGATACACTGGCTGCCTTGGCCGACCGGCTCTCTGTGCCGGTGATTGCTTCTGGCGGTGCAGGGTGTAAAGCGCATTTCAGAGATGTCTTTTTGCATGGAAAAGTGGATGCAGCACTGGCTGCCAGTGTTTTTCATTTCGGAGAAATAAAAATTCCCGATTTAAAATCGTATCTTTGCAGCGAAGGAATTATTGTCAGGTGATTTTTTTAAAGCACATTGTGTAATTTAGTATGTAATAGGTTGTAAACAATGAATTTGGACTTTGATAAAATGAATGGACTCGTTCCGGCTATCATACAGGATGTGGAGACACTGAAGGTGTTGATGCTGGGATTTATGAATAAAGAGGCTTATGAGAGAACGGTGGAAACCGGAAAGGTTACGTTCTTCAGCCGCACGAAAAACCGCCTTTGGACCAAAGGTGAGGAGAGCGGCCATTTTCTTCATGTGGTTTCCATCAAAGCGGATTGTGACAACGATACATTGCTGATTAAAGTCAATCCGGCAGGACCGGTGTGCCATACCGGTGAGGATACTTGCTGGGGAGAGAAAAATGAAGAACCGGTGATGTTCCTGAAAGGTCTGCAGGATTTCATAGATATGCGTCATAAGGAGATGCCTGAAGGCTCTTATACGACCAGCCTCTTTCAGTCTGGAGTGAATAAAATGGCTCAGAAAGTGGGAGAAGAGGCTGTAGAGACTGTGATTGAAGCGACGAATGGTACGGATGACCGCTTGATTTATGAAGGTGCTGATCTGCTTTATCACCTGATTGTGCTTCTTACATCGAAAGGATATCGTATCGAGGATCTGGCTCGTGAACTGAAAGAAAGACATAGCAGCACATGGAAGAAGCATTGATTCAATATAAAAAGGTGGAAATCCATCAGCAGGAACTCTGTGTGTTGGATAAGGTTGACTTCCAACTGCACAAGGGGGAGTTCGTTTATCTGATTGGAAAGGTGGGCTCGGGCAAAACGAGTCTGCTTAAGACTTTTTATAGCGAACTGGATGTGGCAAGTGGGGAGGCTAAGGTGCTGGGTTATAATATGCGTTCTATCAAGCGGAAGCATATTCCTCAGCTGAGGCGGAAACTGGGCATCGTGTTTCAGGATTTTCAATTGCTGACTGACCGCACGGTGTACAGCAATCTGGAGTTTGTGTTGCGGGCCACCGGCTGGAAAAATAAAACGGAGGTGAAGGAACGGATTGAAGAGGTGCTTACCCTGGTGGGAATGGCCAACAAGGGGTATAAGATGCCGAATGAACTTTCGGGCGGCGAGCAGCAGCGCATTGTCATTGCCCGGGCTGTCTTGAATTCTCCTTCCATCATTTTGGCGGATGAGCCTACGGGAAATCTGGATGTGGAGACTGGTAAAGCGATTGTCGAACTGTTGCATGCTATTTGCGACAAGGGGTCGGCAGTGGTGATGACTACGCATAATTTGCAGCTCCTGAAGGAGTATCCGGGTAGGGTGTACTGCTGCAAGGACCACCACATTGTGGATGTCACTGAGGAGTATCTTCCTCAGCAGAAAAAGATTGAAATAGATTTAAATATAGATAACTAAAACAGTAACGAAAATGAAAGTTTTAAAGTTTGGAGGTACTTCTGTTGGTTCGGCTCAACGCATGAAGGAAGTGGCCAAATTGATTACCGATGGTGAACAGAAGATTGTAGTACTTTCGGCTATGTCGGGTACAACAAACACATTGGTGGAAATTTCGGACTATCTGTACAAGAAGAATCCGGAAGGTGCCAACGAAATTATCAATAAGCTGGAAGCAAAATACAGACAGCATGTTGATGAACTTTTTGCTACACAGGAATATAAACAGAAGGGATGGGAAGTGGTTAAATCTCATTTTGATTATATCCGGTCTTATACAAAAGATCTTTTTACGTTGTTTGAAGAAAAGGTGGTTTTGGCGCAAGGTGAACTGATTTCTACGGCAATGGTGAACTTCTATCTGCAAGAATGCGGTGTGAAGTCTGTTCTGCTTCCTGCTTTGGAATTCATGCGTACTGATAAGAACGCTGAACCGGATCCTGTATATATTAAGGAGAAGTTGCTCGCTCAGCTTGAACTGTTCCCTGAAGCACAAATTTATATTACGCAAGGTTTTATCTGCCGCAATGCTTACGGTGAAATTGATAACTTGCAGCGGGGTGGCAGCGACTATACGGCGTCTTTGATCGGTGCAGCTGTGAATGCTTCGGAAATTCAGATATGGACGGATATCGACGGTATGCACAATAATGATCCGCGTATCGTGGACAAGACGAGTCCGGTGCGTCAACTGCATTTTGAAGAAGCTGCCGAGCTGGCTTATTTCGGTGCCAAAATTTTGCACCCCACTTGTATCCAGCCTGCCAAATATGCCAATATCCCTGTGCGTTTGCTGAATACAATGGATCCGGAAGCTCCGGGTACGCTGATCTCCAACGATACGGAAAAAGGCAAAATCAAGGCTGTAGCTGCTAAAGATAATATTACGGCTATCAAGATTAAGTCAAGCCGTATGTTGCTGGCACATGGTTTCTTGCGCAAGGTTTTCGAAATTTTCGAAAGTTACCAGACTTCCATTGATATGATCTGTACTTCGGAAGTGGGTGTTTCTGTGACTGTGGACAACTTGAAGCATATCAATGAAATTTTGGATGACCTGAAGAAATATGGTACGGTGACTGTTGACAATGACATGTGTATCATCTGTGTAGTAGGTGATCTGGAATGGGAGAACGTGGGATTTGAAGCGAAGGCTTTGGATGCGATGCGTGACATTCCGGTGCGTATGATTTCATTTGGTGGAAGTAACTATAACATTTCCTTCCTGATTCGTGAATGTGACAAGCAGAAAGCTCTTCAGTCGTTGAGCGACATGCTTTTCAATAATAAGTAATACAAATATGGTTTTAGAGCGCTTTTACCCGAGTTGATAAAAGCGCTCTTTTTAACTGACTAAATACAATTTCTATTTATGAAAGGAATTTTTCCAGTTGATAGTTTCCGCTCGCTGCAGACTCCTTTTTATTATTATGATGTTCAAGTGTTGCGTGATACGTTGTCTGCTATCCAGAAGGAGGTGGCTAAGTATCCCAACTATGTGGTTCACTATGCGGTGAAGGCGAATGCTAATCCGAAGGTGCTGGCTGTAGTTCGCGAGGGCGGACTGGGTGCCGACTGTGTGAGCGGCGGTGAAATTCGTGCGGCTGTGCGCGCGGGATTTCCGGCTGAAAAGATTGTGTTTGCTGGTGTAGGAAAGGCGGATTGGGAAATCAATCTGGCATTGGAACATGGCATTTTCTGTTTCAATGTGGAGTCGGTTCCTGAACTGGAGGTGATCAATGAACTGGCTGCAGCACAAAATAAAATAGCCCGTGTGGCTTTCCGCATCAATCCGGATGTGGGTGCACATACCCATGCCAACATCACTACCGGACTGGCCGAAAATAAATTCGGAATCAGTATGGAGGATATGGATCGTGTGATTGATATTGCGCAGGATATGAAGCATGTGCAATTTATTGGGCTGCATTTCCATATCGGTTCTCAGATTCTGGATATGGGCGACTTTATCGCTTTGTGCAACCGCGTAAATGAGTTGCAGGATAAGCTGGAGGCTCGTCGCATCCTGGTGGAGCATATCAATGTAGGAGGTGGCTTGGGCATTGATTATGCTCATCCTAACCGTCAGGCGGTTCCTAATTTTAAAGAGTATTTTGCTACGTATGCCGGACAGTTGAAACTGCGCCCTTATCAGAAACTTCATTTTGAATTGGGTCGTGCTGTTGTGGGACAATGTGGCACGCTGGTGTCTAAGGTGTTGTATGTGAAGCAAGGTGCTAAAAAGAAATTTGCAATTCTGGATGCAGGAATGACTGACCTTATCCGTCCGGCGTTGTATCAGGCATATCATAAGATGGAGAATATCACTTCTGATGCTCCTATGGAAACGTATGATGTCGTCGGCCCTATCTGTGAGTCGTCTGACGTGTTTGGTAAAGCCATCGATTTGAACGGGGTAAAACGGGGAGATCTGGTTGCTCTTCGCTCGGCAGGTGCTTACGGTGAAGTAATGGCTTCAGGATATAATTGCCGTGAATTGCCGAAGGCTTATATGTCCGACGAACTGGTTCGATGACGGATGGTCTGTCAGCGGACGGGAGGCGCTTGGAAAAATAAGATTGTATGAAACAACACTTGCTTATTACTTGTTATCATTGATAATGGAGCTAAAGAAATAAAATGGTATTAACCTATTAAATAGTTGTGATTATGATTTCAGAAAAATTACAAAAAGCAATCAACGAACAGGTTACATTCGAAATGTGGTCTGCTAATCTTTATTTGGCTATGTCTTTCTATTTTGAAAGAGAAGGTTTCAGTGGTTTTGCTCACTGGATGAAAAAACAGTCGCAGGAAGAACTGGAGCATGCTTGCACAATGGCAGAGTATGTCATGAAACGTGGCGGTGTGGCTTTGGTGGATAAGGTGGATGTTGTTCCCAACGGTTGGGGAAGTCCGCTGGAAGTATTTGAACAGGTTTATAAGCATGAATGTCATGTGTCTCAGCTGGTAGACAAGTTGGTAGACTTGGCTGCTGCCGAAAATGACAAGGCTACGCAGGATTTCCTGTGGGGTTTTGTGCGTGAGCAGGTGGAAGAAGAAGCTTCAGTACTGGGTATCGTTGAAAAACTGAAGAAAGCAGGCGAAGCCGGTGTCTTGTTTATGGATTCCAAATTAGGCCAACGTGCATAAGAAATTGACTTTGTGAATCAATTCAATAAAAAAGGCTGTCCGTCGTGACAGCCTTTTTTTATTGAAATAGGATTGCTTATTTCAGTACGCCTAAGTCTTTGCCTACCTTGATGAATGCAGCAATACATTTGTCGAGGTGCTCTCTTTCGTGACCTGCTGAAATCTGCACGCGGATACGGGCCTGTCCTTTCGGCACTACCGGATAGTAGAAGCCTGTAACATAGATGCCTTCTTCCTGCATGCGGGCAGCATAGATTTGAGAAAGTTTGGCATCATACAGCATCACGGCACAGATGGCACTTTGAGTGGGCTTGATATCAAATCCGGCAGCAGTCATCTTGTCGCGGAAGTAAGTCACGTTTTCCACCAGTTTGTCGTGGATAGCATTGCTTTCTTTCAGCATTTTGAATACTTCCAGGCTGGCACCGATGATGCCCGGAGCCAATGAGTTGGAGAACAGGTAAGGACGGCTGCGCTGACGGAGCAGGTCGATGATTTCCTTGCGTCCTGTGGTGAATCCGCCTAAAGCACCGCCGAATGCTTTACCCAGGGTGCCTGTGTAAATGTCTACACGGCCGTGGGTGTTGTACAATTCGCTGACGCCATGTCCTGTAGCACCGACAACGCCTGCTGAGTGAGATTCATCTACCATGACGAGGGCGTCGTATTTTTCGGCCAGGTCACAGATCTGATCCATTGGAGCCACGTTACCATCCATAGAGAACACACCGTCTGTCACGATGATGCGGAAACGCTGTGCTTGTGCTTCCTGCAGACATCTTTCCAAGTCTTGCATATCTGCATTGGCATAGCGGTAGCGTTTAGCCTTGCAAAGGCGTACACCATCAATGATGGAAGCGTGGTTCAGTGAATCGGAAATGATGGCATCCTCATCAGTGAAAAGAGGTTCGAACACACCGCCGTTTGCATCAAAACAAGCTGCATACAAAATGGTGTCTTCAGTTTGGAAATAGTCAGAAATGGCTGCTTCCAGTTCTTTGTGAATATCTTGAGTACCACAAATAAAGCGCACGGACGACATACCATATCCGCGACGGTCCATCATTTCCTGTGCGGCCTTGATGAGGCGAGGATGATTGGACAGTCCCAAATAGTTGTTGGCACAGAAATTGAGCACTTCTTTGCCTTTCACTGTAATGGCTGCTTGTTGCGCACTTTCAATGAGTCGTTCTTCTTTATAAAGCCCGGCTTCCTTAATTTCTGCCAATGTCTGGCAGAGGAATTCTTGCATTTTACCGTACATAGTGTTTGAGAATTAAGTTTGAATACAAAGAACATACTTTTTATTGGAATAACCATGTTTTTTTTGATTAAAATCTGAAAAAAAAGTGCTTACTTTGTGCACTATTTAGCTTATTAACTCAAGTACGAAGAAAATGAAACGCATTTTAATTATTGGAGCCACTGGACAGATTGGTTCCGAACTTACAATGGAGTTGCGTAAACGCTATGGAAACTCAAATGTAGTAGCTGGTTATATTCCGGGTGCTGAACCTAAAGGTGAATTGAAAGAGTCCGGACCATCGGCTGTTGCAGACGTCACTGATGCCCAACAAATTGCCGCTGTGGTAGAAGAATATAAAATTGATACGATCTACAATTTGGCTGCTTTGTTGTCGGTAGTAGCAGAATCTAAACCCAAACTGGCTTGGAAGATTGGTATTGATGGTTTGTGGAATGTGCTGGAAGTGGCACGTGAAAAAGGATGTGCTGTCTTTACTCCGAGTTCTATCGGTTCTTTCGGTGCCAACACTCCTCATGTGCAAACTCCGCAAGATACGATTCAACGTCCTCGTACTATGTATGGGGTTACTAAGGTGACTACAGAATTGCTGAGCGATTACTACTTTAATAAATATGGAGTGGATACCCGTGCGGTACGTTTCCCCGGTATCATTTCGAATGTGACCCCTCCGGGTGGCGGAACAACCGACTATGCTGTCGATATCTATTATTCGGCTGTGAAGGGTGAGAAGTTTGTTTGTCCGATTAAGCAAGGCACACTGATGGATATGATGTATATGCCCGATGCGCTGAATGCTGCCGTTATGTTGATGGAAGCAGATCCGGCTAAACTGATTCATCGTAATGCCTTCAATATCGCTTCCATGAGTTTTGATCCCGAAGAAATTTACCAATCTATCAAACTGCATGTACCCGACTTCGAAATGGTGTATGATGTGGATCCTTTGAAACAGCGTATCGCTGACAGTTGGCCAGATAGCTTGGATGATACTTGTGCCCGTGAAGAATGGGGCTGGAAACCGGCTTATAATTTGGAAAGCATGACTGTGGATATGCTGGAAAAATTAAGATTGAAATTGAAATAATGAGAAAACTTATTGCAGGGGTCATTGCATTGGGATTGCTGTTGTCATGTAGCAACAGTAAAACAAAGGGTGACCCCTTTGCAGCTACCAACAACGGGGTGGACTCAGCATCGGTTGCTGTTGATTCCATCTTGGCGGAAGACTTGTCGGAGGAGCCTGAACCGACACAGGCTGATGAGTCTTTTGATGATTTTATCTATAATTTTGCTTCGGATAATGCTTTGCAGCGTCGGCGCATCAAATTTCCTTTGCCTTATTACAAAGAGGAACGAAAACTGAACATTGAAGAAAAACATTGGAAACATGATTCGCTGTTTACCAATGACCGGATTTATACTATCTTGTTTGATAAGGAAAAGGATATGGATCTGGTGGGTGATACTTCGCTGACTTCGGTACAGGTGGAGTGGATCTATGTCAAGACTCAGATGCTGAAGCGTTATTACTTCGAGCGTATCAAGGGTGCCTGGATATTGGAAGCGATCAATTATCGCCCTTTGCAAAAGGATGGTAACGAGGACTTTATGGAGTTCTTCGCTCGTTTTGCCACCGACAGTCTTTTTCAGAGCAGCCGCATTGCCCATCCTTTGATTTTTGTAACCAGTGACCCGGATGATGATTTTTCTATTTTGGAAACAAGCTTGGATTTGAACCAGTGGTTTGCCTTTAAGCCCGAACTGCCTACCGTTCGTCTGTCGAACATCCGGTATGGACAACGGATTGATGCGAATTCTTCCACCAAGATTTTGGCATTGAAAGGGGTAGGAAATGGTTTTTCCAACATTCTTTATTTTCGTCGGAGGGCGGGAGAATGGAAATTATACAAATTTGAGGATACCAGTATTTAGTTTAAACAACAATCATGATGCATTCACTTTTGGCTTATAATACTTTCGGCATTGATGTCAGTGCCGCTCAGTTTTTGGAATATTCATCTGTAGACGAACTGAGGCTGCTGTTGAAGCAGGGGGCGGTTACTCGTCCGTTTCTTCATATAGGTGGTGGCAGTAACCTGCTGTTTACCAAAGATTACGACGGGGTGATTCTTCACTCGTGTATTAAGGGGATTCAAGTGCAGGAGGAAAATGAACGTGAGGTAGTTGTGAGGGTAGGTGCCGGTGAAGTGTGGGATGATTTCGTGGCTTATTGCGTGAAGCAGGGATGGTACGGAGCTGAAAACCTTTCTTTGATTCCGGGTGAAGTAGGAGCGAGTGCTGTGCAGAATATCGGAGCTTATGGCGTGGAAGCGAAGGATTTGATTACGGCTGTGGAAACGATGGATACGGAGGGGCATGTGCGGATTTATCAGGTAGATGAATGTGAATATGCTTATCGGAACAGTCTGTTTAAGCGTCCGGAGTCTAAGTCGATCTTCGTAACTCATGTTTGTTTTCGTTTGAGTAAGGTGGAGCATTATAAATTGGATTACGGCACAATACAGCAGGAATTGACCCGTTATCCGGAGATTACATTGTCTGTTGTCCGGGATGTGATCGTTGCTATCCGGGAGAGCAAGCTGCCCGATCCGAAGGTGATGGGGAATGCCGGCAGTTTTTTTATGAATCCGATAGTGTCTGAAGAAACATTCTTATCTCTTCAGCAGGATTTTCCGCTGATGCCCTATTACCGGCAAACCGACGGGAGGGTAAAGATTCCTGCCGGTTGGCTGATTGAACAGTGCGGATGGAAGGGGAAGTCGCTGGGTCCGGCAGCTGTGCATGAGAAGCAGGCTTTGGTTTTGGTGAATACAGGAGGAGCCAAGGGTAGTGATATTATTGCCTTGTCGGATGCGGTCCGCACTTCTGTCCGTGAAAAATTTGGGATCGACATCCATCCGGAAGTCAACTTTGTATAAAGGTTATTTGTTTAAGCACATAAAACGTCGGTGATGAAGATTACGATAATAGGAAGCGGCACATCTACGGGTGTGCCTCAGATAGGCTGTACATGTGAGGTTTGTTCTTCCGCTAATCCGAAGGACAAACGCTTGAGAGCGTCTGCTTTGATTGAGACAGAGGATGCCCGCATCTTGATAGATTGCGGTCCCGATTTCAGAGAGCAGATGATGCATTTGCCTTTCAAGGCAATTGACGGGGTTCTGATTACACATGAACATTACGATCATGTAGGAGGATTGGATGATTTGCGCCCTTTCTGTCGTTTTGGTTCTGTTCCTGTTTTTGCAGAAGCGGGAGTTGCTCAGGCATTGCGTTTGCGTATGCCTTATTGCTTTGCAGAACATCGCTATCCTGGGGTGCCTGATATTTCCTTGCAGGTGGTGGAGGTGAATTGTTCTTTCCGTATCCATCAGACGGAGGTGTTTCCTCTGCGCGTGATGCATGGCAAATTGCCTATAGTGGGTTATCGTATAGGAAAAATGGCGTATATTACGGATATGCTGACGTTGCCCGATGATTCCTTGCAGCAACTGGCTGGGTTGGATGTGCTGGTGGTGAATGCCTTGAGGCAGGCCCCTCATCATACACACCAAACACTGCAGGAGGCATTGGAGGTTGCCCGTCTTGTAGGGGCCAAGGAGACTTATTTTATCCACATGAGTCATGATATGGGTCTGCATGATGAAGTGAACCGTTTGCTTCCCGCTCATGTTCAGTTGGCATATGATGGGATGGAAATCTGTCTTTAGTTGAAACATGGCTGAAAACCATGTGGGAGGAACCAGGTTTACTTTGGCTTAAAGACGGATTGTATCTGCTTTTAAGATTTACTTTTTTAGCAAAAGTTTTGTTTTATTTGTAGATTTTGTTATTTTTGCATTAAACCTGTAAAACAGTAATTATTATGAAACTTCGTACGGTAATGAAAATAGCGGTTTCCTCTTCTGTGATACTTATGTGTGCAGGTTTGGCTCTTTATTTTTTTTTCCGGCTGTCGGCAGCCAAAGAGCAAAAGGAAATCAATCTGTTCGAACTCGTTCCTTCTACAGCTTCTGCTGTGTTTGCAACCGATGATATGGTCCAGTTTGTGGCAGAGATTGAGGATTTGAGTTGTAGCAAGGATCAGCATTATCTGCGTGTATCCAAACTTTTTTCTTGTCTCAAGCAGGCGTTTTCTCGTTTTTCGGAAGATAGTCCGCACGGTTTAAGCAGACAGATGAAGCGGTTGCTGATCAGTTTTCATGAGCCCGATCATGCCTTGAACCAAGTGTTTTATTTTCCGCTGGGTTCTGGTGACCGGCAATTGATAGACAGGTTTAGAGAGAAATACCTCTCTTCGTCTTATGTGCCGAAAGAATTTGTCTACCAAGGGGAGAAGATAATGATTTACCCCATGGAGGATGGACATTTCTTGGCTTCGTATCTCACGGCCGATTATATGGTGCTCAGTTTTCAAAAGAAATTGATTGAGGAGGTGATTGATGCTTATAAAAAAGAACAGTCGCTGGCTGATGAAAAATCATTCATGGAGGTCTACACATCTCCCAGGCATCGTTCATTGGCTACTATCTATGCTCGTGCTAACGGTTTGATGGGATGGTCGGAATTTGATATGGATATGAAGGATGATTTTATCTATTTTACCGGCTTCTGTCATGATACAGATTCTTGCAGTTTTGTCAATCAGCTTCTTCGGCAAGAGTCCGTTGATGAATTGCCGAGCCATCTCCTGCCGGCTACAACTTTCTATTTCAGTCAGCAGCGGCTGGACGACTGGAATGCCTTCTTGCTGTGCGGCGGAATGGGTCACTATGCTTCGGTCGATTGTGGTGCAGAAGTGTGGCAGTCTGACCGGGAGCTGTCTCGCTATCTGGTGGAACATACAAAGGGAGATTTGCTGCTTGGATTGTTTCATTCGTCGGATACTGCTGCTTGTCATCCCGAGGCTGTGCTGGCTCTGTCCGTTCGACAGATGAGGGAAGCGGAAAAAACAATCTGGCCTCTTGTAAATTCTAGTGCTGCAGGTCATAGGGGACGTCAATCTCGGGTGTCTTTTTGTCACACGAGCCGGCGCACTTATCCGGTGTATCGTTTGCCTCAGACGACGCTCTTCCCCCAACTGACGGGACTGGATATTCCGTCTTCCTGTTTATATGCGGTATTCTACAAACAGTATTTGCTTTTGTCTTCGAAGGAGGAAAGTCTCTTTGACTATATCAGGCAAGTGGAAAAAGGAGAGGTGTTCGACGGAACCATAGCTCACCAAACTGGTCTGGCAGCTCTGTCTGAAACTTATCGCTTTATGGTGATGGCCGATTTGGGACATCTTTTGGATGGCTCTGAAAGCGGAGTGCGCTATTTGCCTGATTTCTTTCAGAACAACGCTGATTTTTTCCGGCGTTTTATTCTTTTTGCACAGTTTACTTGCGTGGAGGGAACCGTTTGCCCCCATATCGTGCTGCGGTATCAGGCTGACTAATGGAAGTGGCAAAGCTAACCTATTCGGGAAGGAAAGCAATGTGTTGTGTGTAGAAACAGACAGCTCCGCTACAACAGAATGTAGCGGAGCTGTCTGATATTTTCTTTAATGCTTCTGTTGCATCAGCTGTGTGATGCCAATTGAATCCTTGTTTCTATGTGTTAGAATGGCAGGTCATCTTTCGTGTCGCTGGGACTGAAATCTGGTGTAGCTGTCGGTGCAGGAGGAGGAACCGGAGCACCTGGAGCCATTGCAGCACCTGCGTTGACGCGTTCCACTTTCCATGCCCGGATACTGTTGAACCAACGGTCTTGCCATTGGCGGGCATCGATGTCGAATGACACAGTCAACTCTTCGCCCATCTGGATGTTGAATTGTTCGATTTTGTCGGCACCAAAGATGTCGAAACACATTTTGCGCGGATATTGGTCATGGTTTTCAATGACATATTCTTGCGCTTTCCATTCATTTCCGCTGGTTTTTGATACTCCACCTCTAGGAGGAAGAATAGCGATGATTTTTCCTGTAAATTCCATTGTGATTAATTTAAATTCTGCGGCGAAGTTACGATTTTTTGTGAATATCGCTCATACAAACCTTGTTTTTTCTTTTATTTTTATTGGGCAGCCCCAATCTTTTTTCGTATTTTTGTGCGTTATAATGTTTAAAACTTAAATACTCAAAAATATATGAAATTTATCGTTTCGAGTACTGCTCTTTCCAGTCATTTGCAGGCTATCAGCCGTGTGATTAATTCAAAAAATACACTGCCTATTTTAGATTGTTTTCTTTTTGAGTTGCGTGACGGAACGTTGTCGGTTACTGTTTCTGATAGTGAGACAACGATGACAACAACCGTAGAGGTGAATGAAAGTGATGCGGATGGTCAATTTGCAGTTGTTGCCAAGACATTGCTTGATGCACTGAAGGAAATTCCGGAACAGCCGTTGACATTTGATGTTAATCTGGATAATTATGAAATTACCGTGCAGTACCAAAACGGAAAATACAGTTTGATGGGACAGAATGCGGACGAATATCCTCAGTCGGCTACATTGGGCGATAATGCAGTGCGTGTGGAAATGGAAGCGGATGTGCTGCTGGCAGGCATCAACCGCTCGGTGTTTGCTACAGCCGATGATGAACTCCGTCCTGTGATGAACGGTATTTATTTTGATATAACAACCGAGGATATTACGATGGTGGCTTCTGACGGTCATAAATTGGTTCGTTGCAAAACGCTCGCTGCAAAAGGAAGTGAACGTGCAGCCTTTATTCTGCCCAAGAAGCCGGCTGTGTTGCTTAAGAACTTGTTGACGAAGGAACAGAACTGTGTCGTTATTGAGTTTGATGACCGTAATGCGGTATTTATGCTTGAAGAATATCACATGGTTTGCCGTCTGATTGAAGGACGTTATCCGAATTACAATTCTGTCATTCCTCAGAACAATCCTCATAAACTGATTGTCGACCGTCAGCAGTTGCTGGGTGCATTGCGTCGTGTGGCTATCTTTTCGTCTCAGTCCAGCTCACTGATTAAACTTCATATGCAGGGCAATCTGCTGGTGATTTCTGCACAGGATGTAGATTTCTCCACTTCTGCTGAGGAATCTTTGATGTGTCAGTATGAAGGTACTCCGATGAGTATCGGCTTTAAATCGACTTTCCTTATCGATATTTTGAACAATATTGCTGCAGATGAGGTGGTGGTGGAACTGGCCGACCCGTCGCGTGCCGGTGTTGTTCTCCCCGCAGAACAGGAAGAAAATGAAGATTTATTGATGCTGTTGATGCCGATGATGTTGAACGATTAGTTTTTCTATCCTCAATTTTTTGAATAAAGATGAAATTAAACTTGAAAAATCCCATTGTCTTTTTCGACTTGGAGACAACAGGAACGAATATTAATACAGATCGAATCGTTGAAATCTGCTATTTGAAAGTATATCCTAACGGAAACGAAGAATCGAAGACCATGCGTATCAATCCTGAAATGCATATCCCTGAAAGTTCTTCTGCCGTTCATGGCATCTATGATGCTGATGTGGCTGACTGCCCCACATTCAAGGAGGTGGCCAGAAATATCGCTAATGACATTGAGGGCTGTGATCTGGCTGGTTTTAACTCCAACCGTTTTGATATCCCTGTGTTGGCGGAAGAGTTCTTGCGTGCAGGAGTGGATATCGATATGACGAAGCGTAAGTTTGTAGACGTGCAGGTGATTTTCCACAAAATGGAACAGCGCACCTTGTCGGCTGCATATAAGTTCTATTGCGACAAGAATCTGGAGGATGCACATACAGCTGAAGCGGATACCCGGGCCACTTATGAGGTGCTGAAGGCTCAGCTCGACCGTTATCCGGAACTTCAGAATGACATCGCTTTCTTGTCGGACTACTCCAGCTATACGAAAAATGTCGACTTTGCCGGACGGATGGTGTATGATGACAAAGGTGTAGAAGTGTTTAACTTTGGTAAGTACAAAGGTATGCCGGTGGGTGAGGTGCTGAAAAAGGATCCGGGTTATTATGGCTGGATGATTAATAGTGATTTTACGTTGAACACAAAAGCGGTGCTGACTAAAATCCGCTTGCGTGAAATGAGTAACTTGATTACAAAATAATGCTGAAAGGAAAAAAAATTATCCTGGGAATTACCGGTAGTATTGCTGCTTATAAGGCCTGTCTCATTATTCGTGGACTCATCAAACGGGGGGCTGAGGTGCAGGTGGTGATAACTCCGGCCGGTAAGGAATTTATTACTCCCATCACTTTGTCGGCTTTGACTAGCAAACCGGTCATCAGCGAGTTCTTTGCTCAGCGGGATGGTACTTGGAATAGCCATGTCGATTTGGGCTTGTGGGCCGATGCGATGCTGATTGCTCCGGCTACAGCGTCTACTATCGGTAAAATGGCACATGGTATTGCCGACAATATGCTGATTACTACTTATCTTTCTGCCAAGGCTCCGGTATTTGTGGCTCCGGCTATGGATTTGGATATGTATGCTCATCCTTCTACTCAGCAGAATCTGGATATTCTCCGTTCGTATGGCAACCGTATCATTGAACCGGGTACGGGTGAACTGGCCAGTCATTTGGTGGGCAAGGGACGGATGGAGGAACCGGAGGAAATCATCCGTGTGCTGGACGAGTTTTTTTCAGAAGGTGATGACTTGAAAGGAAAGAAGGTGGTGATTACTGCGGGTCCTACGTATGAGAAAATTGATCCGGTGCGTTTTATCGGTAATTATTCTTCCGGGAAGATGGGATTTGCCTTGGCGGAAGAATGTGCCCGTAGGGGGGCTGAGGTAACTTTGATTGCCGGACCTGTGCAGGTTTCTGCTCGTCACTCGCGCATTCACCGGGTGGATGTGGAGTCGGCTCAGGAAATGTATGAGGCTGCGCAGACTTATTTTCCGGGGGCTCATGCGGCTATTCTGTGTGCCGCTGTAGCCGATTATCGTCCTGAATGTGTGGCTGATAAGAAAATCAAGCGGGAAAAGGAACAGGAACTGTCTCTTCGCCTTCAGGCAACGAAAGACATCGCTGCTTGCCTGGGAACGGTGAAAAAAGCAGATCAGGTGCTGGTCGGATTTGCTCTCGAAACGAACAATGAGCAGCAGAATGCCCAAGGCAAACTGGAACGCAAGAATTTTGATTTTATCGTGCTCAATTCTTTGAATGACAAGGGAGCCGGTTTCCGCCATGATACCAATAAAATCTGTATTCTCGATCGTGAAGGGTGTACGGATTTTCCTTTGAAACCGAAAACGGAAGTAGCCAAGGATATTGTTGACCGTCTGGTTGCTGTTCTTGCTGATAAATCTGAACTTTCAACTAAACAGTGATAAGGTGTTACGTTCTCTTTATATTCAAAATTATGCGTTGATAGAGAAACTGGATATTAATTTTGAAACCGGTTTTTCTGTGATAACGGGTGAAACGGGTGCCGGTAAATCTATCATATTGGGGGCAATCGGTTTGCTGCTTGGTCAGCGGGCTGATGTGAAAGCTATTCGCCGGGAGGCTTCTAAATGTATTATTGAAGCTCGGTTTGATATCGCTCCTTATGGGATGCGTCCGTTTTTTGATGCCAACGAGTTGGAGTATGATGATGAGTGTATTCTCCGCCGGGAGGTGCAGGCATCAGGAAAGAGCCGGGCATTTATCAATGATACACCGGCGTCGGTGGCTCAGATGAAGGAGTTGGGTGAGCAGTTGATTGACGTTCATTCGCAGCATCAGAATTTGTTGCTCAACAAGGAAGGTTTTCAGTTGAATGTGCTGGATATTTTGGCTCATAACGAGGAGGCTTTAGATAAGTATCGTGTCTGCTATGCGGCTTGGAAAGCAACTGAAAAGGAATTGGATGAGTTGGTTGCTTTGGCTGAAAAGAGCCGGGCTGATGAAGACTATATCCGCTTCCAGCTGGAGCAGCTCGAAGAAGCTGCTTTATCGGAGGGGGAGCAAGAGGTGCTGGAGAACGAATCTGAAATGCTGAGCCATGCAGAAGAAATCAAGGCGGGTTTTTATCGCATAGAGCAGACTTTTGTTTCGGATGAGGGGGGCATGCTTTCTTACTTGAAGGACTGCTTGAACACGCTGAATAATTTGCAGCGTGTTTATCAGCCGGCTAAGGAACTGGCAGATCGGGTAGAGAGTGCCTATATTGATTTGAAGGATATTTCGCATGAAGTTTCTATGCAGAGCGACAGTGTGGAATTCAATCCGGTAAGGTTGGATGAGGTGAACGAACGCTTGAACCTGATTTATTCTTTGCAGCAGAAGCATCGTGTGCAGACGGTGGCTGAGTTGCTTGCATTGGTGGAGGAATACCGGAACCGCTTGAATGATATTACCTCGTACGATGATCGGATTGCAGAATTGCAGGACCGCAAAGAACAGCAGTTTCAGGAAGTGAAGCTGCAGGCTGCTGTGTTGACGAAGGCTCGTTCCGCAGCTGCCCGAGAGGTTGAAAATGAGTTGGCTTCCCGCTTGGTTCCGTTGGGTATGCCTAATGTGCGTTTTCAAGTAGAAATGGGGCTGAAAAAAGAACCTGGGCTGCATGGTGAAGATACGGTCAGCTTTTTGTTTTCAGCCAACAAGAATGGGGTACTGCAGCACATTGCATCGGTGGCTTCCGGGGGTGAAATAGCTCGTGTCATGCTTTCTATCAAGGCTATGATTGCCGGGGCCGTGAAGTTGCCTACTATCGTATTTGATGAAATTGATACGGGGGTTTCGGGCGAGATAGCCGACCGCATGGCCGATATGATGCAGGAGATGGGTGAGCAGAACCGACAGGTGATCAGCATCACTCATTTGCCTCAGATTGCCGCTAGAGGGCGTGTGCATTATAAAGTTTATAAAAAAGATAGTGATACAGAAACCAATAGCCATATTCGTCGGCTTACCGATGAGGAGAGGGTGGAAGAGATTGCTCACATGCTGAGCGGTGCAACATTAACTGATGCAGCTCTTGATAATGCCAAATCGCTGTTGGGGTGTAATTAATAATTAGTAAATAGATAGTAAGATTGACTATGGTTGATAAAAGTGAAATGATATTTGGTGTTCGCGCCGTGATTGAAGCTGTTCAGGCGGGAAAGGAAATAGATAAGATTCTGGTGAAGAAAGATATTCAAAGTGATCTTTCCAAGGAGCTTTTTGCTGCGTTGAAAGGAACGTTGATTCCTGTTCAGCGTGTGCCGGTGGAACGTATTAATCGTATAACTCGCAAGAACCATCAGGGTGTGGTGGCTTTCATTTCTTCTGTAACTTATCAGAAGACAGAAGATTTGGTTCCGTTCTTGTTTGAGCAGGGTAAGAATCCGCTTTTTGTCATGCTCGACGGGGTTACGGATGTGCGTAATTTCGGTGCCATTGCCCGTACTTGTGAATGTGCAGCTGTAGATGCTGTGATTATTCCTGCAAAGGGCAGTGTGACTGTGAATGCGGATGCCGTGAAAACTTCTGCCGGTGCGTTGCATACACTTCCTGTATGTAGAGAGCAGAGTTTACGTGCTACTTTGCAGTATCTTAAAGATAGCGGATTCCGTATTGTTGCTGCTACGGAAAAGGGTGATTATGATTATACGAAAGCGGATTATACCGGACCGATGTGTATCATCATGGGAGCTGAGGACAAAGGGGTGTCGTATGATAACCTGGCCCTTTGTGATGAATGGGTGAAGATTCCGATGTTGGGTACCATTGAGTCGCTGAATGTGTCTGTGGCTGCCGGTATTTTGATTTATGAGGCTGTGAAACAACGAAACATTGATTAGTATGAAAAAAATAGGAATTGTACTTCTTATGGGTCTTTTCTGGATTCATGGGAGTATGGCTCAGACTCCTAAATGGGTAGAAAAGGCTAAGCGTGCTGTTTTTTCAGTTGTCACATACGATAAGAATGATAAAATTTTAAATACAGGTAACGGCTTTTTTGTTTCAGAAGACGGATTGGCTTTGTCTGATTATTCTCTGTTCAAAGGTGCAGAAAGAGCTGTGATTATTACGGCTGACGGCAAGCAGATGCCTGTCAGTTTGATTTTGGGCGCTGATGACATGTACGACGTTGTCAAATTCCGGGTAGCGATTGTAGGCAAGAAGGTGCCTTCGCTGTTGGTAGCCGGAACAGCACCGGCGGCGGGCAGCAGTGCGTGGATGCTTCCTTATTCTACTCAGAAGAGTATTGCTTGCGTTTCGGGTAAAGTGAAAAAGGTAGATGATATAGCTGGAGACTATCATTATTATACGCTGGACATGCCTATGAAAGATAAAATGGTAAGTTGTCCTGTGATGAATGAGGCGGGTGAAGTATTTGGTATTGCGCAAAAATCTTTTGGCATGGATACTGCTACGACCTGTTATGCTTCGGGAGCCAGTTTTGCCATGTCTCAGCATATCAGTGCGCTGTCGCTTGGGGATGCCGCTTTGAAGAATATCGGCATTCGCAAGGGGTTGCCGGACACAGAAGATCAGGCTTTGGTTTATTTGTACATGGCTTCTTCTTCATCGTCTTCAGAAGACTACGAACGGCTCTTGGGTGACTTTATAGCTAAGTTTCCTGACAATGCCGACGGATATTTGCGTCGGGCTAATTTTTATGTGGTGAAGGCTAAAGAAGATGCTTCTTTTTTCGATAAAGCGGCTCAGGATATGGAAGCGGCACAGAAAGTGGCCAAGAAAAAAGACGATGTACTCTATAATATCGCTAAACTGATTTATGCATACCAATTGGAGAAACCGGAAAAAACGTATAATGATTGGACGTTTGAAACTGCTTTGAATCAGATTCGGCAGGCTATGGAGTTGAATCCGCTTCCTGTTTATGTGCAGTTGGAGGGTGATATTCTGTTTGCTATGCAGGATTATGCCGGCGCTTTGGCTGCTTACGAACAGGTGAATCGGAGCAATCTGGCTTCTCCTGCCACATTCTTTAGTGCGGCTAAAACCAAGGAGTTAATGAAAGCAGAGTCGGGTGAGATTTTGGCATTGATGGACAGTTGTGTTGCCCGTTGTCCGCAACCGGTTACGGCCAGCTATGCTCCTTATTTGCTGGAGCGTGCTACCATGCGGGTAAATGCCGGACAGGCTCGTCAGGCGATGTTGGATTATGACGGGTATTTTAAGGCTGTCAACGGTCAGGTCAACGATTTGTTTTATTATTATCGCGAACAGGCTGCTTTGAAAGCTCGTCAGTATCAGCGGGCCTTGGATGACATAGCCAAAGCGGTTGAACTGAATCCGAACGATTTGACGTATCAGGCCGAGCAGGCTGCGGTTAATTTGCGTGTGGGACGTTATGACACAGCGATGAAATTGCTGCAAGCTATCATACAAACTAATCCGAAGTATGCGGAGGCTTATCGTTTGCTGGGGCTTTGTTACATCCAGCTGAAACAAAAAGAAGAAGCTTGCAAGAATTTCAATAAAGCTAAGGAACTGGGCGACCCGAATGTGGATGCTCTGATTGAGAAATATGGCAAATAAGAGATTGAAGAATCTTTTTTTATTGTATATTTGAATGCTTATAATTTACAAAATAAAAACGAAAGAAAATGAAAAAAGTAATTTGCAGTGAAAAAGCACCCGGTGCTATCGGTCCTTACAGCCAGGCTATTGAGGCTAACGGTATGGTTTTCGTTTCAGGTCAGTTGCCTATTGATGCAGCTACAGGTCAGATGCCGGAAGATATCGAAGGACAGGCACGTCAGTCTTTGGAAAATGTGAAACATATCTTGGAAGAAGCAGGATTGACAATGGCTAACATTGTTAAGACTACCGTTTTCCTTCAAGATATGTCTCTGTTTGCAGGAATGAATGGCGTATATGCCACTTATTTTGACGGAGCATTCCCCGCTCGTTCGGCTGTGGCTGTGAAAGCGTTGCCGAAAGATGCGTTAGTCGAAATTGAGTGTATTGCTGTTCGCTAATAAGTCTGCGATAATGAAGTTGCTGCCTCCTATGAAGATGACATCTTCGGGGAGGCAGTTTTTTTTAGCTGCTTCCACTGCTTCTGTCACTGTGGGGTAGGTGTTTCCTTTCAGTCCGGCTTTTTCTGCCAATAGTGCCAGTTCATTTTCAGGCAATGCACGCTTTACGCTTGCCTTGGTGAAATAATAGGTGGCATATGGAGGCAGCAGTTTCAGCACACCACTGACGTCTTTGTCGTTGACCATTCCAAATACGATATGCAGTTCTTTATGAAACTGCTCATGGAGGGTATCCATGTTCTCTCGGATTGATTTGAAGGCATTCACATTGTGTCCTGTATCGCAAATGATATCGGGATGACTGTGCATTTTCTGCCATCTTCCCATCAGTCCGGTGAGTCGGCACACATTGGCAAATCCTGTATAATAATCAGCTGTACGGATGTGATAGCCTTGGCCTTTGAGTACGTGGAGAGCCGTTAGGATGGTCGGAATGTTTTCATATTGACAGATACTGCTCAATTCGGCGAAGAGTCCGTTGGGGAAGTCTGCACTTTGATAGCGGATGGCATTTTTCTTTTCTTCAATGAGATGGTTCAGTGCCTGGATCGCTGAGGCGTTATCGTCGCTGCCGGGTTGCTGTTCCAGTTGCAGGCGCAGGGCATGCAGTTCGGAGCAGTTGAGTGTATCCATCTGTGCCTTTTGGTTGACCTCCTGTGCATAGAGCAGGGGAGCATTCATTTCTTTCGCTTTTAGTGTAAATACCCGTTTGACAGATCCTTTTACCGCTCCAACCACTGCTGGCACTCTCTCTTTAATAATGCCTGCTTTTTCTTTTGCAATTTTGGTCAGTGTGTCTCCTAAATACTGAGTGTGGTCCAAGTCAATATTGGTAATTACACTCACGTCGGGACGGATAATATTGGTACAATCTAGTCGTCCTCCCATGCCTGTTTCAATGACAGCTACTTCTACCTGTTGGTCTGCAAAGTAGCGGAAAGCCATGGCTGTAGTCAGTTCGAAAAAAGAGGGATGAAGAGGTTCAAAAAACGCACGGTGTTCTTCAGCGAAACGAATCACATACTCTTCGGGTATCATTTCGCCGTTGATCCGGATGCGTTCACGGAAGTCTAGCAGGTGAGGGGAGGTGAAGAGACCTACTCTGTAGCCTGCTGATTGGAGCACAGCAGCAATGGTGTGTGCACATGAGCCTTTTCCGTTGGTGCCTGCAATGTGAATGGTTTTGAATTGTTGATGAGGGTGACCGAAGTACTCGTCCAATTTATATGTGGTATCCAGTCCCGGTTTGTAGGCTTTACCTCCTATCTGCTGAAACATAGGTGTACTCTCATATAAGTACTTTAAAGTGTTCTGATAGTCCATCTTTTAAATAATTTAACTACGGACAATCCTTTTTGCCCGTTAATTTGTTTATCTTTAAGACCGTCAACCTTACAATCTGTAGGTGGTTGATGATTTGAGATTGCAAATATCAACATTTAATTTTAGGAAATCATGGGAACAAAGAAAAATTTTGTGTTAGACACGAATGTTATTCTTCACGATTGTCATTGTTTGAAGAATTTCCAGGAAAATGATATCTATCTTCCTCTTGTTGTGCTCGAAGAACTGGATAAGTTCAAGAAAGGAAATGAGCAGATCAACTTTAATGCCCGTGAATTTGTACGTGAGCTGGATGCGCTGACGAGTAATGAACTTTTTACCAATGGAGTGAGTCTTGGTGAAGGGCTGGGCCGACTGTTTGTTGTAACCAGCAAAATAGAGGCTCCTAAAGTGTGGGAGTCATTTCCGGTTCGAAAACCCGATCATTTTATTTTGGCTGCTACCGAATTTCTGACAGCCAAATATCCGAAGATGAAGTGTGTTTTGGTCACTAAGGACGTTAATCTGCGTATGAAAGCTCGTTCCATCGGTTTGCTTTGTGAAGATTATATCACAGACAAGGTAACCAATGTGGATATCTTTGAAAAGTCGAATGAGATATTTGAGAATATCGATCCGGCAGTCATCGACCGCATTTATTCTTCCCGGGAGGGGATTGATGTCAGTGAATTTGATTTCAGGGATGTGATACATCCGAATGAATGTTTCGTGTTGAAGAGTGATCGCAACAGTGTGCTGGCTCGCTATAACCCTTTTACGCGTACCATTAATCGGGTGCTGAAGAGCAAAAATTATGGTATAGAGCCTCGTAATGCAGAGCAGAGCTTTGCTTTTGAAATACTGAATGATCCGGATATTAAGCTGGTGGCACTTACCGGTAAGGCTGGTACGGGGAAAACGCTCTTGGCTTTGGCCGCAGCTTTGGGTAAACTGACGGATTACAAGCAGATACTTTTGGCTCGTCCAGTGGTTGCTCTGTCCAACAAAGACATCGGTTTCCTTCCGGGAGATGCGCAAGAAAAAGTAGCTCCCTATATGCAGCCCTTGTTTGATAATCTGAATGTCATCAAACGGCAGTTTGCATCCAATTCGGCTGAAGTGAAGCGGATTGAAGATATGCAAAAGAGCGAGCAGTTGGTGATTGAGGCTTTGGCTTTTATTCGTGGACGTAGTCTGAGTGAAACATACTGTATCATTGATGAGGCACAGAACCTGACTCCGAATGAAATCAAGACCATTATTACCCGTGCCGGAGAGGGTACTAAGATGGTGTTTACGGGGGATATCCAGCAGATTGACCAACCTTATTTGGATAGTCAGTCCAACGGACTGGTATATATGATTGACCGGATGAAAGACCAGCATCTTTTTGCGCATGTGAATCTGATAAAGGGAGAACGGAGCGAATTGAGTGAATTGGCTAGTAATCTTTTATAAGCAGGAGAGACTGCTTCCGATTTAGAATAAAAAAGCAGGCGAAATTCCAAAAGAATCGCCTGCTGTTGGGGCCACCCGCGTTACAATTTGTTGTGTCGCGGGTGGCTATTGTTGGGTTAGGGTTGAGGTTAGAGTTGACAAAAGAAAGAAACAAAAAAGGGAACGCTGATTTCAATCAGCAGTCCGTGAATGATAGCCACAGGTATAGCCTCCGGACCTGAATATCGGGCAATGGCAGGGAGTGAAATATCTGCCGAGCCGATTCCTGCTGCAGAGATTGGTGCAAAATAGCCGAAGTATTTTCGGAAGATTGGTGCACAGATCAGTGCAGTCATTTCACGGAAAATGTTCGACAACAGGGCGATGGTTCCTAATTCGGTGGCTATTTGAACTCCTAAAGATGCAGATTTCATCTCTGTAATCAGAATGGATGATACAGAGTAATAGGAGAATCCGCTTCCCACTGCCATGCAATCGTATACTGTCCACTGGCTGAGGATGAAGGCACCCAGTGCTGAAAAGAGGAATGTACCTCCGACAGTAGCCAGTGGAATGAGTAATGTTTGTGGCTTCAGTGATTCTACAAACTGTTTGGGATCACGTGTACCTCCAAGGTTGATGCCAAGTAGTAGCATCAGTAAATAGAGCACATACACCGATGCTTGGTGAGCATCAAAGTCGAGTAGAGTATAGAAACCTGCTACACATCCTAGCAGGAAAAATGACAAGGTAATCAGACTATTTTTCATGTTGCATTCTTTTCTTAAAAAACATATGGTATACCCCCAACGACGCCAGAAGGCTGCCCAAAATGCTGAGTGAAGCTATTACGGCAGCCTGGCCGCAGAAATAACTGAGGTTGTTGACGATAAGTTGGTTTAATCCGATGGATAATCCCAGTAAAAACAACAGGGCACATACAACGATATGTATGAGTGAGTGAACTTTTTGTATGTTCGGTAAATGGCGTAACATATAGCCTATAATGACTCCGGCAGCCATTACAAGAATGAAAGTAAACATAGAATTTGATTTTTTAAATTATACGATGTAAAATTATATCACACTATATGTTAGCGCGTTATGGAATGTTGGTGAAATTAAAAGAACGGATAGATAAGATAATTTTCATTCCTTACTTACAATTTATAACTTAATAACCTTTTGAAAAACGATGCAAAATTAGAATGTTTATCTGAAATCTGCAATAGTGGGCTGTCTTAAAACTTTTTAAAACGCTTTTATAGCTTTTCTAGGGCCATTTTTCATATAAAAATAATATAATGATACAATAAAACTGTAAGTAGAGAGGGGAATCTTTGCGGAAAACAGCTCTTAATTGCTCAGATAATACTTGCTTTCAGGTGAAATGTAGATGGTAAGTTATAATATGTAATTGAAAGGGGAAGCATGAGATGGAAAATGCCGGCTATTGGAGTATTCCAACAGCCGGCATTCTATCTATTTTCGAAAGAGATATTGTAATTTATCAGTTTTCTATTTTACCGAAATACTTTAGGAATTGAGTACGTTCGAAAGTATTGATTCCTTTCACGTCTTTGCTGTTCAGTTTGCCTTTGAATTGGGCAATGGATTCAAATCCTTTCTTTTCCATCCATTCACTGACGAAACGGTTGGCTTCTCCGATGAATGAGTTGGTGTTCTGATAAATGGCACTACATACCTCTACAGCTGATGCACCAGCCAAAATAGCTTTTACTACAGCTTCCGGAGAGGAGACGCCTCCTGATGCTGCATAATCCATGTTAGCTACCAGTGAGGAGGCAATACCGATCCAGCGCAAGGGAGTAGCCAGGTTGGCTGCATTACTGAAGACTTCTCCCGATGTATGCTCCATCTTTTCGATGTTGATGTCGGGCTGGTAGAATCGGTTGAACAGTACCACAGCTGCTGCTCCGTTGGCGTATAACTGATCAATCAGTGCAACCGGATTAGTCAGGTTGTCGCCCAGTTTCATGATAACAGGGATTTGCACCGTCTTCTTGATGTGGCGCAGAATATCGATGTGGCGTTGTTCAAATGCGCCATACGTATATTGCACTTCTGTCTGGAGAGCCAGAATATTTATTTCCAGTGCATCGGCACCGGCTTCTTCAATTTGTTTGGCAAAGTCTACCCATTCAGCATCTGAGTAGCAGTTAATGCTGGCTATGACAGGAATTGAGCACACTTGCTTGCTTTCTTTGATCAAGTTCAGATATTCGGCAAGCTTGTGTTCGCGGATATACTCTTTCAGGTATTCGCTGCCTTCAGCTGAGAAAGCAGGATCATTCAGTTGGTCTGCTTCTAGCATAATCTGTTCTTCGAACAGTGATTTCAGAACGATGGCTCCAGCTCCATCTTCAGCCAATTTCTTGATTTTGCCGACACTGTTGGTCAGTCCCGAACTGCTGATGATAATCGGGTTTCTAAGCGAAAGCCCAGCGAAAGTAGTTTTTAAATCGGTCATAGTAATAATGATTTAATATTGCCGACCGTTGGAGGGGTATCCGAAAGGTACTTCCGCGTATCGGCTTTTTTTGATTAATTATAATTGCGTTCTCCAAAAATTTTACTTCCCACGCGTATCAGCGTACTTCCTGAAGCTATTGCTTCGTGATAGTCGTGAGACATTCCCATAGACAGCTCCGTGAATGCTTCCGAGTCGGCAAACCAAGTGGCTTTAAACTCTTGAAAAAGGCTGTTGAGCAAACGGAATTCACTTTTGATTTGTTCTGTATCTTCGGTGTTGCTGGCCATGCCCATCATGCCACAGATACGAACATGAGTAAGTTGTTTCCATTCGCCTCCTTCTAGCATTTCCCTACATTCTTCCGGACTGAATCCGAATTTGGTTTCTTCCTGTGCCACATGAATCTGCAGCAGGCAGTTGACAATTCGACCAGCTTTGCCGGCTTGTTTGTTGACTTCTGCCAACAACTTATAGGTATCAATTCCATGTATCATGGATACATAGGGAATCATATACTTGATTTTATTTGTCTGCAAGTGTCCGATGAAATGCCATTCGATGTCTTTGGGTAAACTTTCGTATTTAGCTGTCATTTCTTGCACTTTGCTTTCCCCAAAAATACGCTGTCCCGCGTGATAGGCTTCTTCTATAGCTTCGTTGGGATGGAATTTTGAGACAGCAACCAGTCGCACTCCGGATGGCAGTTCGGCTAGCACTTGCTTTAAATTGTCAGCAATACTCATGATGGATTAGGCTTTAGTGGGATCAAACTCGGGTTTGTCATTGGGCTCCGCGCTGTATGGATAGACATCCATAAGTGCTGTTTCTGCTACAGAACCGATTTGGTAATCGGCCATGGTGCCTTTCATTCCTTCGTCCAGCTTCTTTACAGCATCGCGCAAATCGGCTGCCTGTACCAATACTTGGGTGGATGTTTTCTTTTCGGCACCGCTCTTTTCATCCAGTGTAATGAAAATCAGTTTGCACTTAAACCATCTGTCGGCACTTTCTTCATCAGAAGAGAAGAGTTCGCTGTAATTGGCTCTTTTGATATCAGAAACTGTAAATTCTCCGGAAATAAATGGAGTCATTTCTTCGATGATACGTGCTTCTGCTTCAGTAAAGCTGAGTGCATCGACCAGATAGGGTTCGGTTACTTTTTTCTGCATTCCGTTTTCCATGATTTTCTCGTAACGGATTTTGCATTCAAACCATGTATGCATTGCCATAATCTTCTTTCTATTTTATAGTTGATATTTGTAATAAGAATACAAAGATAGGAAAAATACCAGAGTAAGTGGCGAAAGCATTTGAAAAAAACAAAAGCATGTTTCCATTCAAATTATTTGTGTTTGAGCAGAAACATGCTTGTATTTATTTTTTAGTTCCTTTGTAGATGAGGAAACCGACGATAAATACACCGATGGCAATGAAGGCATATCCTATTTCATGGCTATATTCGGTGACTTTCGCTATCAGTTGCTCTTCGCTTTCTATACCCGGTACGTTGGATAGCTGATATCCGATGAACGCTAAAATGGCGTTCCATATACCGGCACCGAGAGTGGTGTATAAAAGGAAAGTGCTCAGCTTCATTTGTGCAAGACCTGCGGGAATTGATATCAACTGTCGAACAGCAGGAATCAATCGGCCGACGAAAGTTGACAGTGCACCATGCTTATCGAAATATGTTTCCGCATGTTGTACCTTGGCTTCATCAATCAGACACATGTGTCCGAATCGGCTGTTGGCAAACTTGTAGACAATAGGACGTCCCAGCCATTTGGCAAGAAAGTAATTGATGAGCGCACCTATATTCGCACCTACTGTTGCAAACAGTACGACGAGATAAATGTTCAATTCCTCATTAACAGCCGATTTGTAAGCTGCCGGTGGAATAACCACTTCCGAAGGGAAGGGGATGAATGAACTTTCGATGGCCATCAATATGGTTATTGTCCAGTAGTTTAAGTGGTCCAGACACCACTGAATGAATGCTACAGATTCCATAAGTTTGTACTAGAGATTTATAAAATGAATATAATATTTAGTTTATGTATATTTTATTTTTATTTGTTATCAGTTTCTTCAAAGTCTTCATCCCCTTCCGGGCCTTCATCCTTTTCTGGCTTTTCAGAATTATTTTGGTAAAGTGATGTTAAACTATTCATCAAATCCATTAATCCCTCTTTTATTTCTTTATCACTGGCATTTTCTTTCATTAAGATAGTGGCTATTGACTGTGTGATAGGTCGTCTGCATGCCTGATTGTAGATTGAAAAGCTTTCGAAGTCTCTTTCATGTATGCTTATGCCGGTTAAAGCTTCAGCCACAAATGGATAAGAGGGGTCTTTAGCAAAAATCTTTTTTAAATAATACTTGGCTTCCTTATAGCATTTGCAATTTTCGTAAGTCTCGGCTATTTCTTTTATTAATTCAAGATCATCCGGATTTTCCTGTATCAACTCTTCAAAAAAGCAATGGGCTTCTTTTTCTTGTTCGTTAAGCAGATACAAGTATCCTTTCATCGTCTTGAGATACAAGCTGTCCGGAACATGCAGTTGGGCTTCTTCACACAGTCGGTGAGCTTTTTCAAAGTCGTTCAGGTCTATCGTTGCATTGATAGCATGATTATATATTTCAGCATAGGTGTCCTGCTCATCACAATTTGTTTCGTTCAGTATCTGAATGGCTTTTTCCAGCATTTCCAATGCTTTTCTTGGCTTTTTCATCCTCAGATAACTTATGCCCATGAGCATATAGGGAGCCTCAAGTATGGAGCATTTATATTCCAATGCTTTCGTCATGTTCTCTACCGTTTTCTCCGCATTGTTCAAAAAGAAGTACGAATTACCTTTTATGAGATAAGCTTCCCCGTTCTCATTGTCAGAAGCTAAAGCAAAGTCACAGGCCTCAATTGCTTTCATATAGTGTTCCTGCATCATATGGCATTTGGCCAACCTAAGCCAGTAGTAGGTGTTGTAGGGTGATTTATCTATCAGCTTGTTGAAGATGCTTATCGCTTTATTGATTTTTTTCAGGTTTATCATGCAGTCCGCACACAGTTCCATATAAGCCGGATCGTCTTTAAATAGATTCTCATATTTGTTCAGGCAATCAATAGCTTTGTCCGAGTTCCCCATTTGCATGTACAGGTTTACTACATCTGTAAGAAGCTCAACATCAGGAAGCTCTTCCATGCTTTCTTCAAGTATTTTTTCTGCTTCAGTTATATTTCCTTCTCTGATAAAAATCTCTGCTTTCATTAATTTCACCATAGGTAGATAGCTGTCAGAGATAGTGTCAATCGTAGCTTTTGCTTCTTCTATGCGGTCCGAGTCTATGAGATGCTGGACTTTCACCACCAGCAAGTCTATGCTTTCAGGGTGTAATTTGAGGCCATACTCTATAATCTCTTCTGCTTTTTCGTACTCAAATTTTCCGATATACCAATTAGCCATATCGGTCAGTTGTTCTCCGTCAAGATACAGTTGTTTGTTTTCAGCTTTGGCTTTCTCGTATGCCTCAATCAGTTTTGTTAACTCATTTTCTGCTGGCATTTCTATTGTTCCCATAATGAAATTATTTTAAATTAGGCAGAATTGCATCCTTAAATCGATTGATTTTAAAGGATGCAGCCTGTCCTAATGTGGTTGAGCTTTTGTTATTTATTGATTTTGCTCCATGTATCTTTCAACCCGACGGTGCGGTTGAATATTAGTTTTTCAGCCGTTGAGTCTTTATCGACATTAAAATAGCCAATGCGTTGAAATTGCAAGTAAGAGAGAGGTGGTAACGTCGCTGCATATTTCTCGATATAACAGTTGGGCAATACACTTAGTGAGTCAGGGTTGATGATTTCCTTCATTGCTTCCAGGGCGTCACAGTTCTTTGCCTCACGGATTGCTGCCAGTTCGTCACGAGGATTTTCAACCTTCCACAATCGGTCGTACAAGCGTACTTCTGCCTGCATACAGTGATTGCAGCTTACCCAATGCAGCGTACCTTTTACCTTACGGTTGGCATCTGGCATTCCGCTGCGGGTATTCGGATCATATTCACAGTATACTTCAGTGATAACTCCGTTTTCATCTTTTTTGCAGCCTGTGCACAATACAATGTAGGCATTTTTCAGACGTACTTCTTTTCCCGGTGTCATGCGGAAATATTTTTTGGGAGCATCTTCCATAAAGTCTTCCCGTTCAATCCAAAGTTCGCGGCTGAATTCAATGAAGTGGCTACCTGCTGTCGGATCTTCCGGGTTATTGATGGCTTCCAGTTCCTCTACTTTTCCTTCCGGATAGTTGGTAATAATCAGCTTCACCGGATTGAGCACTGCTGATACGCGCGTAGCACGGCTGTTCAAGTCGTCTCTTACCGAGCTTTCAAGCAATGCGATGTCGTTCAGTGCATCATAGGTAGTGTAACCAATTTTATCTATAAACTTGTGGATAGACTCGGGAGAATAACCGCGACGGCGGAAACCGCAGAGGGTCGGCATACGGGGGTCGTCCCAACCGTTAACCAGTCCTTCCTTAACCAAAGTAAGCAGGTTGCGTTTACTCATCAGCGTATAGCTTAGGTTCAGCTTGTTGAACTCAGTCTGACGCGGACGATTGTCATCGAGGTCCTTGCCTTCTTTCAGCCAGTCAATGAAAAGGTCGTAAAGAGGACGGTGTACCACAAACTCAAGTGTACACAATGAATGCGTTACTCCTTCAAAAAAGTCACTTTGTCCGTGAGCGAAGTCATACATCGGATAGGCTTTCCAAGTAGTGCCTGTACGGTGGTGTGGATGTTTTACAACCCGGTAGATAATCGGATCACGGAAATGCATGTTCGGATTGGCCATGTCTATTTTTGCACGAAGCACCATGGCTCCTTCTTCAATCTCGCCGCTGTTCATCTTTTTGAAAAGTTCAAGACTTTCTTCGATAGGACGGTTGCGGTATGGACTTTCTACACCGGCCTGGGTAGGAGTTCCTTTCTGTTGTGCTATTTGTTCGGCACTCTGTTCGTCAATATACGCTTTGCCTTCTTCAATCAAACGAATGGCAAAATCCCATAATTGCTGGAAATAGTCTGAAGCATAGTATTCGTTTCCCCAGTGGTAACCCAACCATTGGATATCTTCTTTGATTGCTTCTACATACTCCACGTCTTCCTTGGTGGGGTTTGTGTCGTCGAAACGAAGGTTGCAGACACCGCCATGTTTTTCAGCGATGCCAAAATCAAGGCAGATTGCTTTCGCATGACCAATGTGAAGGTATCCGTTCGGTTCTGGCGGAAAACGAGTCTGTACTCTGCCGCCGTTTTTACCTTCTTTCAGGTCTTTTTCCACTGCCTGTTCTATAAAGTTCAGGCTTTTCTTTTCACCTGTTACTTCTTCGTTTATAATATCTGTCATAACGATTTATGTTAATACATGATTAGACTACAAAAGTATGATATTTTTTTTATTTAATAAGAATATACTTCCTTTTTTTATGCAGGTAGCTGTCTTCTTATTATATATAATGTATACTATGTGTTTAATAAGCGGCGCAAAGAACGACTGTTGGAGATAGCTCTCTGGATATCTGATGGGAGGGTGTTGAATTCTGTAATCGTTGGGATTTTTTAACCAGAAATTAGTTCTCGTTAGAAAAAAATGTTATATTTGTTCGCTAAACGTGGCAATAGATGGGCTTTCTATCTATAAATGATAATTTATCCAAAGTTTTTTTCAAAAATATGTTATATGACATGTTTTATAATTTGGAAGGTATCGCCAAAAGCCGTTATCTTTGCACCGTTATCCTGAAAACAATCTTTTTACCTTAAAAAAAAACTAATACCTATTGAAAACTGGAAATGGAGCTTTGTGAAAAGCCCCATTTTTTTTTGCTCTAATTTTTTCACCTCCTAGCTTATTTGTATCTTTGAGCCGTTATAGAATATCATTGATAATTAGTAAATACAATATCTATGTTTTCCGGAATAGTTGAAGAATATGCTACATTAGTGGCATTGGTAAAAGAACAAGAGAATATACATTTCACATTGAAATGTTCGTTTGTCAGCGAGTTGAAAATAGATCAGAGCATCTCGCATAATGGGGTTTGTCTGACAGTGGTAAGTCTCACTGATGATACGTATACGGTGACTGCCATGAAGGAAACTCTGGAACGTTCGAATCTCGGATTGCTGAAAGTGGGTGATAAGGTGAATGTGGAACGCAGTATGATGATGAACGGTCGCTTGGATGGACATATCGTGCAAGGTCATGTGGACCAAACGGCAACTTGTGTCGATGTAAAGGATGCAGATGGCAGTTGGTATTTCACTTTCCAATATGCTTTTGATAAGGAGATGGCTAAGCGTGGTTATCTCACTGTGGACAAAGGTTCCGTTACAGTCAACGGGGTCAGCCTCACAGTGTGCAACCCGACTGATGACACGTTCCAGGTGGCCATCATTCCTTATACCTATGAACATACCAATTTCCACACCTTTACGGTAGGTAGTGTAGTCAATATTGAGTTTGATATAATCGGCAAGTATCTCAGCCGGATGATTCAGTATAAATAAACGGACGGAATGGAACATGCTGATTTCCTGCAGTTGGTGCTTTCTCGTCAGAGCGACCGGGCTTATGACAGGGAGCGGCCGGTGGAGCCAGAGAAGATTGAGCGGATTTTGGAGGCTGGGCGCATGGCACCTTCAGCCTGCAATGCTCAGCCATGGAAAATGGTAGTTGTTACTGATCCGGACCAGGCTCGTCTGGTTGGGAAGGCAGCTGCCGGTTTGGGTATGAATAAGTTTGCCAAGGATGCTCCGGTGCATATCCTCATTGTGGAAGAGTCAGCCAACATTACATCGCTCATAGGGGGCAAAATCAAGGGTAAGCATTTTCCTTTGATAGATATCGGCATATTGGCAGCCCATCTGGTGCTGGCAGCCGAGAGTGAAGGATTGGGCTCTTGTATGCTGGGATGGTTTGATGAGGCAGAAATGAAGCGTCTGGCTGGTATTCCTGCTTCCAAGCGTTTGTTGTTGGATATCACCTTGGGCTATCCGCTGAAGGAAAAGCGGAAAAAACAGCGCAAGCCGAAGGGGAAGGTGATTGCATACAACCGGTACGAGTAGGGATGCGGCTATGTGTATATCTAATCTGCAAGTATAAAAAAAGTCTGCTGAGAGAAAGACTCTCATGCAGACTTTTTTGTCGGTTAGGGTATGAAAACGTTTTTTTTATTTTATTTTTACGATGTCATAATTCAAATCGCTCACAGATTCTTGCAGACTGTCGTTGACCAGACGCAGGGTGGTGTCGTTCACAATGACAAAGTATTGTGGCGCCTCGTTGTTGTTTTGAGGAGTCAGTTTGATGGCTGTTACTGGCTTCTTGTCTACCACTTTGTGAATGGTCTGCTGCTTGCCTTTAGAGGTGAATGTCTTGTTCTTTCCGGGTCCTTCAGCATCCAGATAGGTCATATCCAGTGTGTAGGTAGTATCTACTCCATCGGTAGCAGTGTTCAATGTCAGCACATAGTCTATGCCTGGTCCGTCTGCTGCAGGCAGTGTACCTGCATAGATCTCCGTAGTTTCTGTGATCGGATTACTTACAAGAGCAAGGCTGTCAGCCTCAGCTTCTGCGGCCTTGTTGGCCTTTGAATGGCATGATGCAAGTGCAGCTACGACGGCTGCCAGCAAAATTACTTTCTTCATTGTTTGATGCTTTAAATTAATATAATTCGTGTGAGCATATGCTCTTTTTGATTTTCTTATTCCACTAACAAACTTGCAGCTGTTTTTGTTCTCTTGAAATAGGATGAAAGCTATGTATTTTCTTCCGATTCGTTTTTTTTTTGAATAATGGAATTTGTTGAATGGCAGTTTTTCACTACATTTGTGATGCAGATGTTTGATAAACAAATAGCCTATGAAAACAGTCAGACTAGTGACTTGTGATGATGCCATGCAAGCACATATTCTTCAGGGAGCCTTAGAAAATGAAGGCATTGAATCCGTTTTGCATAATGAGTATTTCTCTTCAATCTACAAGTGCAATGTAGGGAGCATTGCTGGTGTGGATATTCTGGTGGCTGAATCAGACTATAAACGAGCTGTAGAGGTGTTGAAACAAAATCACAGCTGGCAGGAAGAACAGGAACTTTGTCCTTTCTGTGGTTCTTCCGAGATAAAACTTGTGTGGAAGAGAGGACATCACTGGCGGGCAGCAGGCTCTTTGTTACTGTCTCAGTTGTCAGCTATTCCTTTGAAAGGAGGAAAACATTGGGAATATGAGTGCAAGCAGTGTCACAAACTGTTCGACCATCCGCTCATCAGGTAGTTCTGCGCTTGAATAAGGTGCCGGAGGAGGGGTGTCTGTTGATTTGATATTTTTACTTATCTGATTTTATTATATTCAATGAAAAAGAAAAACTTATTATTGTTGGCTTTGCTGCTGGTAGGGCTGTGTCCTGCTTGGGCAGCTCACATAGATACTTTGTCTGTGAAGAGTCCGTCGATGAATAAGCAAATACAAGTGGTGGTGGTAGCGCCTGATGTTGCTTTCGGCAAAAATGCGGTGGCTTGCCCAGTGATTTATTTGCTGCATGGTTATGGCGGAAATGCGAAGTCGTGGATTTCCATCAAGCCGAATTTACCGCAGATTGCGGATGAGAGGGGAATCGTGTTTGTTTGTCCTGACGGGGAGAACAGCTGGTATTGGGACAGTCCACGCAATCCGTCCTACCGCTACGAAACGTTTGTTTCTTCTGAACTGGTAGCCTATGTTGATTCTCATTATAAAACACAGGCCACATCGAAGCAGCGTGCAATTGCAGGATTGAGTATGGGTGGGCATGGTGCTTTGTGGAATGCTTTGCGTCATCCTGATGTCTTTGGTGCTGCTGGAGCTACCAGTGGTGGAGTAGACATCCGCCCTTTTCCGATGAATTGGGAAATGAAGAAACAATTGGGTGAAATGGCGGCCAATAAGAAAGTGTGGGATAATCATACGGTCATCAACCAATTGGACAAAATTAAAAACGGTGATTTGGCTCTGATTATCGACTGTGGAGAAGATGATTTCTTCTTGAATGTAAACAAAGAGCTGCATCAGCGCCTGTTGGCTTTGAAGATTGACCATGATTTCATTACCCGGCCGGGTGGGCACACATTGGCTTACTGGAGGAATTCCATCGATTATCAGATTTTGTTTTTTGATAAATTCTTCAAGCGATAGGCTGCCTGTCTTGGTTGGCTAAAAAAAAGGATATGTTACTTTTGGTAAAGTGGCATATCCTTTTTTTACAGTAGTATTTCTTTATTTCTGTATATCTAATCCTTTGCTCCCAGCAAAAACACGGCTCGAAGGGCTGCATACGGTTTTTACAATACTCATTCTCGTCTGCTGCTTTTTCACCTGATCTCCTCCTTCGGGCGGATAGGTCTTGTTCAGCACTCCTAAAGCTACACTGAGTAGGGCTTCGTCTTTGTCTCCGAAAGGCTTAAAATTGAGGTAATCGTTGGAAGCACTGACTGCATAGGTCGGTTGGAAACCGCCGTATGTTTCTTTTTCCGAGTTGTATACAGTAGCCACTACCGGATGAACCGACCAGCGAAATTCTTGGTTGATGAAGCCTTCCGTGGCTACGTTCTGCCCTTTGGTGGAACTACCTATAGCGATGAGATTCTGAATCTTCTTATTCAGGCTGTTCATGAGCATTTCCGGTGCGCCGGCTGTTTCTCCGCTGATAAGTACAATGAGTGTATGCAAGTCTAAGTTTTTACCTCCCGGATTCAGCAACTCGCTGTTGAAAGTCAATGTTGTATTCTTGTCCGTACACTTGTCGTTGTATTCCACAAAGGCCATTTCTTCGTTCAGATAGTAGGAGGACACCAGCAGGGTGCTGAGCAGCTGTACACATTCCAGGCTTCCTCCTTTGTTGTAGCGCAGGTCAAGAATTACTTTGTTGATATGTTTCTGTGCCAGTTCGTCCGACCATGCCCGCAGTTCGTTGTTGTACTGTTCGGGGTTTTCGGGCGTACCGGCAGTGAAACTGTTGTACATCAGATAACCCACTTCACTTCCGTCATTCAGTGGGATGATTTTTTTACAGTGCATCGGGTTGTCGGTCAAGGGAACAGCGGCTCCTATTTCTACCGGATCACCTACCGGCACTACCTTGTACACATCTTCCTGTTCTTGTCCTTCTACAGGAGGCTCTGTGGGAGGCACCTGTTGATAGCGTCCCAATGTAACTTTGATGGGTGCTGTGCCTTGCAGCAGTTGTTCTTCATATTTCCGGCTGATATACGAAGTGTCTACCTTGACAATCCAGTCGCCTCGTTTCAGTACGGCAGCAGCCGGAGAGCCCGGAATTACATAGGTCACCAGCGCATTGTAGGCTGTATCAATGTCTGGATTGCGTACAAGCGAATAATCGAATCCATAACTGGGTAGCGGACTGTCCAATAAGGTGTCCACGTACGAATAGTTGTCCTGTCTCGATTTGATTTTCGACAGAAACTGGTCAGGAGCGACGAAGAGATTGACATCGTCGTAGGAAGGCAACTCCTGATACCAGAGATAATTTTGCTGCATGAGTTCCAGCATCCAGCTGTCCAATGCTGTTTGATGTGCATATTCAGGCCAACGGTCCACGCCACACGAGAAAAAGCCACTGACAGACACAAAGAGCAGGGCAGGTATCAAGATAATCTTTCTTAATTTTGTCATTATATCAAGCTTTATTGCTGTGCAAATGTAGGAAATACTTTGCTTATCTGCCACATTCTGTGACAGAAAAATACCTTTATCCTTCGTTTGTCTGTCAGTGGGTTCTGTTTGTTTTACCACGAACGGCCCTTGAAAATATCCGACTGGCTGAGTGGGACAATGTTGCCGTTTAGGGTCAGCGTGCGGTTATTGAAGTTGGGATTGATAGTAACCGAGGCATTGTTGCTTCCGCAGCTCATGGTGATAAATACTTGGGCAGAGATGCCAATGCCTTGGATGTCGAACGAGTAGGTCACATTCCCTTTTTTGTCCATGCTCATCTGTATATCCGATGCATTGCCGTCCACCGTCACGCCTCCAATTCCGTTAGGGCCGGGATAGGCCGTGTTGAAAGCAGTCTGAACTGTAGCCCGGCTGCCGTTCACTAAGACAAAATTGGTGTTGGTGGTCACGTATGCACTGATGCCGTTGCGGAAGATAACCTGGTTGGCTTCCAGTACAAACTGGTTGTTTCTCATGGCTTCTATAGCTTCTTGGTAGGATGCCATGTCTTCTGCCCGCTCTTCGGCTCGGAGTTTGGCTCTTTCTGTATCTCTTTGTGCTTTTCTTTCAGCGCGGCGAGTAGCTGCATGACTTTCTTGTGCCATCATCATGGTGTTTGCACTGACCCATACGAGTGCAATGATTGCAATAATCTTTTTCATAATTTTTTTGGTTAGGTTTATATGTTAGTTTATTGCCAAAACAAAGCCATTGGCCGATTGTTCATGAAAAGTGATAATCTCTTGTAGAAGATGGCTTCCAGTCAGCCAGCAGCTGTGGCTTGTCTGCTATCGGCCGGCTTGTTCGATAAAGAATATGGTAGAAATGCTATTGCCGTCTTCATCCACGGCAGTCAGGGTGTGTTTCCCTGGTGCAGGTTGCAGTGAGATTTGATGAAACTGTCTTGTTTCTGCGTAGTACCTTTCGTCCAAGTGCCAGAAAACGGTTGCCTGTGGATGTGTATGTGCCAGTTCAGCTGTCATGTATCCTTTGCTTCCGTCCAGTTGTTTGGTCAGTCGGATGCGTGCCTGCATCGGAGGGTAGATGAATTGCATGATGGGGAAATTGTCTTCTCCGCTACCTTTTAGGAAGGGAGGCAGTGGGATGTATTCAGGGTGATGTTGCTTGTAGTACCATTCCCATACGGGCGGAAGTACAAACCACGGCTGTTGGGTGGTGGCCTCTGATGCTGTTGCATGTGCATAGACCCGATGGCGGCCGTCTTCGCTCAGTGTGATGAGGTGATGGTAGGGACAAGGAGTGGTTTGGAGTCCGGCTGGCAATATGAGCAAGGTGTCTGTCTCTTCACAGAATCTTCCTTTCAAATGGCCCGATTGGCGGCATACTTCCGCATCGACCAAGACGCCGGTGGGCCGCTCAAACCAGGGTGACGGGGGAAGGGAGTTGAACACGTCAAACAAGACGGGAGCCGCAGTCAGAGCTCCCACCAGTCCGGGTTTTCCTTCTCCGCTGGCATTGCCTACCCACACACCGACTGCATAGCGGGGTGTAATGCCTACTGCCCAGGCATCTCTAAATCCGTAGCTGGTCCCTGTTTTCCAGGCAATGGTCTGCATGGATGGTATCGATTTCCAGTCGATTTCTTCCGGACGGTTCACTTCCGTGAGTGCTTCCAGGGTGAGCCAGGCGGCACCTTTCCGGGGAGACTCTTCTTGGGTGAGCAGCGAACGTCCCAGTTGGGCATAGGCATGTGTCACTTCCCAAAGGGTAGCTTCTGCTCCTCCCAATATGAGTGACAGACCGTAGTGGGAGGCAGGGCGTTTTATTGTTGTGAACCCCAGCTCTTGCAGCCGCTGTATAAACTTAGGTATTCCATAGGCTTGCAGTTGGGTAACAGCAGGAATATTCAGTGAACGGGCCAGTGCTTCCGATGCCGGTACGGCTCCTTCATACTGATGACTGTAATTTTGCGGCATGTAGCCGTTGATGTTGATGGGTACGTCGGGCACCAGCATGTTGGGAAGCAGGCTTCCTTCGTGCAGCTGTGCTTCATACAGAAACGGTTTTAAGATACTGCCGGTGCTTCGGGGTGATTGGATAATATCGACTTGATTACCAGGTTGCTTTTCGTTGAAGCGTACATTTCCGCAGTAGGCCGCTATTTGATTGCTGGGAAGGTCGATAACCAGAATGGCCAGGTGTCGGATGTCGCTGCGGCAGAATTCATTGCTCCAGCGTTCGGCCAGTGCTTCGATGTGCATCTGGATTCCTTTGTCAATCGTTGACTGGGTAAACAGGCCGTTTCTTGTCTGATAGTAATGACTAACCAGATGGGGAGCGGTTTGGGGCAGTGGATGAGGCTTCTCCGGAAGGGGTTCGCTGATAGCCAGTTCGTAGGTGGAGGGTTGGATGATGCCTTTTTCCTGCAGCCGTTTCAGCAGCCGGTTTCGTTTCTTCAGTAATTTTTCTCTTCCTTTGGATAGGTGAATAGCCGACGGAGCATTGGGGAGAACAGCCAATAAAGCCGATTCGGCCCAGGATAAAGTTTCGGGCGAGTGGCCGAAATAGCGCCAGGCTGCAGCATCCAAGCCTACCACATTTCCTCCGAAGGGGGCATGGGAGATATACATTGACAGGATTTCGGCTTTTGAGGCTCTGAATTCCAGACGGGTAGCCCAGATCATTTCAATGATTTTCTCACAGAAGGTGCGGGGTTGGCAGCGGGCAAGGCGAATGGTTTGCATGGTCAAAGTACTTCCTCCACTGACAATGCGTTTGTTTTTCAGGTTCTGAACAAAGGCCCTGCCTGTAGCCAGCGGGTTTACTCCCCAATGATAATAAAAATACTGGTCTTCAAAGGCCAGCAGGCATTGTTCCAACTTTTCGGGAGTATGGTTCCTGGGAGGAAAGCGCCATTGGCCGTCGGAGGCAATTCGGGCCCCCAGCAGTTCTCCGTTTCTGTCTGTCACCACTGTTGAATACGGGGCATGGAAGAGCACTTGGGGCAGGCAGCACAGATAGGCCACTCCCAGCAGAATCAGACAGGCATATCGAAACTGCCGGGGAGTGACCTTCTTATTGATTATTTGTTTCATTTTGTTGCGCATATATCGGCAAATCTGTCCCCATCCTTATCGGTAGACTATGGTTCGTCCTGCTTTGCTGCGGGCTTGTATCTGGGTGTTGTACATGTCTTCGCATTGGATGGCTGGCAAGATAAAATCACCTGTGTAGGTTGCCTGCAACCTGACAGTAAAGGTCTTCCTGCTTCCTCTTCTCAGGTTAAAGTAGGTCAGTACTCGGTCATCGCGTATGTCGCGGTAGGTGTATGTCTGGGACACGGCTGGGTTTGCGCTGGGCTGAGTTGTAGCCGCGTCAATCATCCGTTCATTGTAGACTTCCCATCCGGAGGGCACTACGTGGGTCAGTGCCAGCTGCTCATAATCGTGGGCCGAAGGATTGCTTAAGGTGATGCTGACATTGAAGTCGGTTCCCTGAGCCATCCGGTCCACTTGGATAGGTTTCCCGTTGAGGTCTGTATACTTTACTTCCATCTGCAAGTGGTCGTTGATAGCAGGCTGTGTATCTTTCAGCAGTTGGGTGCGTGTAATCAGCTGGACAAACATTCCCTTGTCTCCCCGATTCTGGAGGGTGACTTGTCCCGTAGCAGTCGGTACCTGTTCTTTTACAAACATGGCTTTGGCCGTACGCACTGCAGGTTGTTTTTTCCCGTTCCACGTCCAGTCAAACTGGAGGGTTCCGCTGGCCTTTTCCGCTATCTGTGCCATGACCATCAGTGCCATGGCTGTGGACTGGGTGTCAAAGCGTTCTTCTTTTTTTAGCTGATTTGATACTTTCTGTGTTTGGCGTATGAATTCTGCTCCCTGTTTCCGATGCATTAATAGCATGGTTTCCAGTACCAAGGCATCATCCCGCAAGGTCGATCCATATACCAAGTTGCTGCCATCATACGTCAGTGGCGTTCGGTCTGTTCCGTATACCAGTTCGGCTGCTGCTTTCATTTTGCCTTGACCTGTCAGGGCATAGGCTGCAGCCAGCCGCCATCTGGCCATAGCCGGTAGTTTTTCCTGTCCTTTCATGCGGTTCATGGCACCATACTCGGGTGCTCCCGCCACGGCCAATGTATAGAGCCGGAAGGCCTGCTGCAAAGCCTCCTGTGCTTGTATATGCGGAGATGTGTGGCTTGAAAACTGCCAGTTCTGGGCGGTTGTGCGTTGGAACTTTTTCCATTTGTTGAGCACATTTTCATGCACTGCATATCCTTTTTCCTTGGCCTTTGACAGGAACATGCCTGCATACGAACTCACCCATTCATCTGCCAGACTATTTCCCGGCCAGTAGGCAAATCCTCCGTTGGCAAGTTGTCGGCTATATAGCTGGCGGATGGCCTGTTGTACCGATGTCTTCATCTGCTTCTCTTCTTCCTGGCTGACTTCTTTGAAAGAGGTTACATAGAGCAGAGGCAACGCTTTGGATACCAGCTGTTCGGTACATGCATGCTGGTAGTCGGCCAAAAATTCCAAACGGCGGCTCAGGTCGGCTGACGGAATGCGCGATACTTCCAGCCGGAGTAGACTCTTGTCGGGTGCTCCGGCCACTTGATAGGAGAGTTCTTTTTCTTTTCCCCCGTCTATCCAGGCGCTGCTGTGCAGTGTCACGGTCGGGTGTGGATTGCGTATGTCCATCTCAATCTCTTCATGGGTCTGCTGACCGTTGCCGTGGGCCGTGATGCGTAAGGTGGCTTTTCCTGTCTGCTTGCCGGTGCGGACAGTAAAGAATGTCAGTTGGTCACCGGGGCGATCGAAGTGCAAGCGCTGTTGCCGGTTTCCTTGTATCTCTATTCCTTTTCCTTTGACTTGCAGCGTCACCTGTACGTCGCTGATGTTGCGCTCCATGGCAAACACGTTAACCGGAACGTGGATTACTTCATCCGTGCTCAGTACGCGTGGCAGGGTAGTGAGCAGCATCAGTGGGGTGCGTACCATGCTGCTCTTTTCTGCATGTCCGTAGGCACCGTCTTGTCCGGCTACAACCATCGTACGCACGGCGCCGATGTACATCGGAAGGCGCACCGTATGGGTCTGTTTTTTCCCTTTGCTCAAGTAGAAGGGGCCGAAATACTTCACCACGGGTTTAAACCGGTTGGCTTTGGCATCGGCCGGTTTCAATTGGGCATCTCCACCTGTGCTGAACAGCGAACGGAAGTTGCCTGCTGTTGCTCCTAATACATGGTCATACATATCCCAGGTGCTGATTCCAAGCGCTTCTCTGGCATAGAATTCATTCCAGGGATCCGGGGTCTTGAAGTTGGTCAGGTCGAGTATTCCTTCATCCACAATGGCCAGGGTATAGGTCATCGGCCGGCCGTTTTTCTCGCTCACCGTCACCGTGAAGTCTTTTTCCGGCTGTAAGTCTTGCGGTTGCTGAATCTGTGGCTGCAACACCGTGTTCCGGTTGCTCACAAAGACAGGCATTACCCCATACAGGCGGATGGGTAAGTCGTTGAGTGTTTGTGCATGCGGCTGAAGCAGACGGATATGTACATACGCGTTGGGAGCCATATCTTCTGTCAGTGTAAAGCTATACCGCGTATCTTCCTGTTCTGACACTTCTATCCATTCCTGTTGCAGCACAGAGGAGCCGTTTTCGATGGACACCAGGGCTCTTCCTCCTGCGGCGGCAGGTAGGATGACCGTTGCTTTTTCTCCCGTCTCGTATTGTTCTTTGTCTAGTGAGAAGGTCAGCATCTGGATACCGCTGGGGTCATTTTTCTTGGATCGTCCTCTCCATTCAGGCCAGTCCACATAGACTGTGCCGCCGGTTGTATGTCCGCTGTCTTTGTCTTTGATTAGAACCAGATACCGTCCCCACGACGGATAGTTTACCCGGAAGGGGAGGACTGCTTTCCCTCCTCGTGTCTGCAGCTTTCCGCGGGCTATGGTCTTGGTGGACTGTTTGTTGATATAGGTGCCTAAAGAGTGTGTGTCGTTCTCCCACCACCAGCTCCAGTCTATTTTGTATATCTGATATTCCAGGTGCTGCCGGTCTGTCAGTTCTCCCTGTGCGTTGACTGTGACGATGTCAAACACATGTTCTTTGTCTGTCTCGATGCAGGCTTGTTTCGGTTGGTTCAGGTTGATGCCTACGTATACCTGAAATGGGGAGAATGCAACCGTTTGAGTGAAGAAACTGGCATCACCGCCTGGTTCTGATACACGGGTGGTAAATGAGGCATTCAGCATGCCGGGGGCCTGGCTGGCTTCCGGCATTTTCCATTCTACCTGGGCTGTTCCCTCCTCCGTCAGTCGTCCGTCAAATAAAGTGGTCTGCTGGGAGGTGAACTCCGTAGTGGGGTTGTTGAAGATATACTTTTTGTACGATTTGAATTGCGTTTCCACTTTCGACAGTCTCATCTCCACTTTTGCTTTCAGTCCCGATGCCGTTGCTCCCGTGAGCCAGGAAGAACGAAGGGGAAGGATCACCGGCTTCTGGCTGGTTTCCAGCATCGGAGGAAGCGTCAGCTGAATTTTCAGCCGGTTGGGTTTGATGGTTTCCACCCGGAGACTTTTGTGGAAGCTTGTGCCGCCCACTTTTACATAGGCATTCCAGATTCCGGTGGGTGCATTGGGCTGGGTAGCTACGTTGAACGTGTAGAATCCGTTGGTACCTTTGGTGTTGGTGATCTTGGCATAAAACTGTCCTTTGGGATTATATAGTTCCAGTGCTACGGGATGGTTGTCGGGAATGCGTTTTTCTCGGTCTTCCATGATGAAAGCAATATGCAGCGTGTCTCCCGGACGCCAGACTCCTCTTTCGCCGTAGATGAATCCTTTCAGCCCTTTGCGGATTTCTTTTCCTCCCACATCAAAGCGGCTCACCGACAGTTCTTCTCCGTCCACCACCCGTACATAGGCTTTTTGTTTTCCTTTTTCAGCTACCACGAGGAAGGGCATTCCTTTCGGTGATAGTTCTACCCAGCCGTTACCGTCGGTCTTTCCCTTTCCGATGGGTTGCAGCTGGAAGTTGTAGACCGTCACCTGTGCTTCTCCCACAGGGTCGGTGCTGAGGATGTCATTGACGGCTATCCATAGATGATGCTGTGAATTGCGTTTGATAGTCATTCCTAAGTTAGAAGCAAACACGTTGCAGGCTGCGGTGCGATCCATGCTCATGTAATAGGAAGGATGGCACGGATTGTCGCGTTCCTCCCATTTGTATACCTTCCAGTCGTAAGGCATGTCGTTGAAGTAGTAGTAGGTTTCGGGCTTGTCCCAATCCGCTTTCTCTTCGTCCGACAGCTGATTGTCGGGGAGGGGGGTCAGACCAGATGCCGGAGCGGTGTCGGAAAACTGCATGGACGGTTCGTTGGCTTCTCCGCATGGGTAAGCCGAATACTCCTGTTTGAATGACAGCAGCACCCGGTAGATGGCTCCGGGCTCCTGGCGGATGAGACCGGAGAGGTCGATGGAGTAGTCCTCCCATTGATGGATATGCTTGGTTGCATCCTTGGCCAGCCACAGCGTTTTTTTATACACCATCCGTCCCGAACGGCGCAATTCATAATCTGTTTCCAGCGAATTGTTTTGCAGGAAGGAAAGGATGTTGTTTTCAAATATCCGTATGACACTCAAGTCGACAGCATACAGATTAACGGCTTTGAAAGGAATGGTCAGGTTTTTCGAATCGGGCAGGATGGCCGAAGCAACTCCGATTTTCACCTGCGGCTTCAGGTCTTCTGCTTTGAACGACAGCGAGTGGTTTGTTCCTAACTTCTTGTCGCGATAGTCTTTCACGCCTTCATGGATGCGGAGCGTGAACGGAGTCTGTTTCCGGTTTTCCCAAAAGAGTTGCACTTTGTTGCCCCTGATTTGATACGTCGACGAGGGCTGTTCGCTGATTTCAATCAACCCTTTTAAATCCTGTGTCATCGAAAGGGGAGAAGTAAATACCACTTCCACTCCGTTTTCCGGCTGGCTGATGCGTCTGGCAGAGAGAAAACGGAATTCGTTTTTGGCCGGAATCGTCATCTTTTCTTCTTCCTTTTGGGTAATCGACAAGGGGGTGCCGTCTGCGGTTACTGAAAGGGTGTATGTTTTTTCTTTCCGGGGCACTTGTTCAATCTGGATGGCATAGCGGGTGGGGTCATCCAGGGGAGTGATGGAAACGGGATAGCTGTTTTTTCCGTCGCTCACTCGGATGATTTTCTGTACTTCCGCTTGGGCAATATAGTCGCTGAACCGGATTTCTCCTTGGACGGTTGCCTTGTCGGGTTCGGTGGCCGTCAGTTTGAGCGGAGCCATCTGCAGGGCAAAGTGTTGTTCTTGTACCCGGAAGGAGAACTCGAATGTTTGCCGTTGTTCATCCGTCTCAACGAAGTCGCCCAGCCGGAAGATGCCGTTGTAGAGTGTACCGGGCTGCAAGGCTCCCTCTTCGGGTACAAATTCAAGTGTGTGGTTGTTGACCCAATATGTTTTTCCTTCGATGGAAGGAGAGAATTGGAAAGGAGAGTCTTTCAGTTCGTTTGTGGTGTCCACCATGGGCTGGTCGTGCGTGAATTCGATGCGGATAGAAGAGCGCTGCGATATCATTCCGCCGGTATAGGCATGGATGTAGGGGGCAAATTCTTCTGAGGGAATTATTTCTTTGGGTGTGTTTTTGCACGAAGTGAGCAAGAGGACCAGCAGTAGTGTCAGACTGCACCAATAAGCATGGTTCCGGAGGTAGGTAGTGGCAGTTTGTCTCATATCGGTCAAATTTTAGGTAAACAATAAACAAATATACACATTTTGCATGAAAGAGTGTCCAATTCTCTTTATTTTTGCCACATCAATTATATTTTCTGTCTTTATGGGAAAAAAAGAAGAATACAAAGAAAAGAATTTGCAGTTTTTGAAGGAGTTGTCTACGCAGGAAGGAATCGGACAGCTGCCTTGTGGTATTTATTACAAAGTGCTTCAAACGGGCACGGGCACTGCTTCTCCCCATGCGAGGAGTGTGGTTTCGGTGCATTATAAGGGCAGTTTGATTAACGGGCGCGTGTTCGACAATTCGTATGCCCGTCAGTGTCCTGAAGCGTTCCGTCTTTCCGACTTGATTGAAGGCTGGCAGATTGCCTTGCAGCACATGCATGTGGGCGACAAGTGGGTGGTGTATATCCCTTATACCATGGGATACGGTTCGCGCACATCGGGGCCGATTCCGGCTTTTTCTACCTTGCAGTTTGAGGTGGAATTGCTCGGCATTGCCTGATTTTTCCGTTTTTTGAGAGAAACTTACTCATCGTTTCGCGGCAGAGGCGTTGCGATGAGTCTTTCTATTTATTATCTTTGCCCCTTTTAAATTTAAATGCTATGGATAGACTGTTTTTACATGCGAAATGCTGGCTGGTGATTGTTCTTTTATGTGGAGTATCTTCTGTATGGTCGCAGGAGGATGATTTCAGAACATGGACCAAGATGAAGGTGAATTACAAAATCGATTCCCGTTTTTCTGTTTCGGGCGATGTGGAACTGCGCACCAAGGATGATTTGGACCGGGTGGACCGCTGGGGACTTACTGTAGGGGGTACTTACCGTGCTTGCTCTTTCTTGAGTTTGGGAGTGGGGTATGAAACGCATCTCCGCAATGTGGGCCACACGGATTGGAAATTCCGCCACCGTTATCATGCCACGGCTACTTTCAGCTACCGTTATCAGTGGTTGAAACTTTCTTTGCGCGAACGTTTTCAGCAGACTATCTACAAGGGGGATACCGAAAGCCGCTTGCGCTCCCGGCTGAAGCTGGCCTATGCACCCCGCAAAGCTATGCTTTCTCCCTACTTTTCAGTAGAGTTGTATCAGAGTCTGGATGATGCTTCTTTTTGGCGGGCTGCCCGGATGCGCTATCGTCCCGGGGTGGAGATTGCCTGGAGCAAACGCTGGTCTACTGACGTTTTTTATTGTTACCAGCATGAATCGGCTAAGAATCTGCATATTGCAGGTATCGAAGTGGGATATTCCTTCTGATTGTAGGTTTTCTGCTTTCATTTTATAAGCAAATGTATTATTATGGTATATATTAGCGGGATGTATGAAGAATTTATCTTTATAACCTGCTGATATATAATTGATTAATTTTTGGATTCAAATTAAAAGTTAAATTTTGATTTGTTTTTCTTTGATTTGCATACATTTGCTGCCGGTATTTCAAACGGAAGTACTGGAATTGAAGATTTTACAGTAACAGCAGACGTGTTGGTTGATGTATCATAATCTGGAGCGAATACTTCTCTTGTGGCATTTTTCTGTATGATCAGATTTTCTTTATTTATTAATTAAATTAAAAGAGAAGTATGGTCGTAAAATCAAACCTATGTTATGGCATAGGTTTTTTTTGTCTTCCGCTTTTGTTTGCGTCTTGTGTCAATCACTTGGCCGATGAAGGGGAGCAGGTAGAAAAGGGGGAATCAATCCCTTTGAAGTTTGTCGGTACTATTCATGAGTCTGTTCAAACCCGTATGGCAAACAATCAGTTTGAAGAAAGAGATGAAGTCGGTTTGTTTGCTTTGGCAGGCAACACCACTTTGCAGGAAGAGCGTTATGCGGATAACCTTCATTTTGTCCGCTCTTCTTCGGGTGAGTTCACTTCCGATGTGTCGGTTTATTATCCTGATGATGGTGTTACGTTGAGTCTGATAGGCTATTATCCCTATCAGGCACAGGGTATAGCGATGGGAGAAAGCACGTTGCCTGTTTCGGTATCCGATAATCAGTCGGTTGCGGCCAACTATGCTGCGTCCGATTTCCTGGTGGCTACGAAGGAGGGACTTTCTGCCAGCAAGGAAGCGGTGCCGTTGACTTTCAACCATCAGTTCTTCCGGCTGAAAATCGCTCTGGTAGCTGGTGAGAATGAGAACATACAGGAATTGTTGTCTGCCAATCCTGAATTGTCCGTTTCCGGTTTCTATACGCATGGAGTATTTGATTTGCAGGAGAAAAAGCTTGTTTCGCTTTCGGATGAGAAAGAGATGGTTCCGGCCGGTGAATGGAAAGTGGAGGGCAATCGGTTGGTGGGTAAAGAACTGATCTTGCTGCCTCAGGAAACAACGTCCGGCTATCAGTATATCTTGCTCCGTGTAGGTGGAAAATCGTATACTACGTTCTTTCCGTCATCTTTCCTGATGGCAGGTGGCAAACAGCGGGGGCTGGACATCACCTTTGTGGCGAGCGAGGATATATTGATGAGTAAGGTCAATGGTGAAATCGGTGAGTGGCAAGGTGCGGAAGTTGACGAGGTGGCTTCGGTTACGCTGCATAACTATGTGGACATCACGAAACTTGCTTTCGACAAATCGAAAGTGTATAAGGTGTTGCACGACGGGAAGCAGGTGGCCGAAATCTGCAAGGAATATCTGGTTGCTCCGGAAGTTGCTGCCCAGGCCATTGTCGTTTACCCCATGACCAAAGACGGACAGGTGGATTTGACGCAGGGAAAAGTGGCCCAGCTGCTGGGCAAGGAGGAACCTGTACATGGTGGAAGTGTGTCTTGGAACAAGCAGGACAACACGCTTACCTATGTGCCGGGGCATCTGCCTGTGCGTAAACTGGTGTATGTCATGGCTGATGGAAAGATTTCTTTCTCGGTGACATCCTCCGATGAGGTGTTGGCTGTGATGCCTTTGGAGAATGTGGTCAGGGATGTTCGGGGAGGTGTCATCCGTCATTACCCGTTGGTGAAGGTAGCTACGCAATATTGGATGGGAAGCAACTGGGAGGCCACTTCGTATGCCGATGGCAAGATGCTGGCTAAGCTCGATTCTGTCTCAGCTGATAATGTGGGTTATTTCCAGACCGACGGTGAGCATCATTTTTATACGGCTCGGGTAGCGGAGGCTCGCAACTTCTTGCCGGCAGACTGGCGCATTCCCAACTGGAACGATTGGAACTTGCTGAAGACGTATGTCAATGATGAGGCTGCCGTACTTAAATCGGGCGAATGGAGCATCATTAAATCGGACCCGGTGGCTCCGGTCACTCAGCTGACGGGATTGAATATGGCTCCTGTGGGCATGTGGGTGGATCCGTATCAGAATCTGTTTGCGGGTAAATATGTAGCCTATTGGACCTTGGATGAGACGAATACCCAGGTGGATGCAACTGTGTTCTGCCTCATCAGTGATAAAAAGAATGTTGAAAAGGCCAATGCTGGAGTGGAAAACAAAGCGTTTGCTATCCGTTGCATACGAAAATAAACTTCAGACTGTTTTTCCTTTTTAAATAATTGCTATTATCTGAAAGAAAAATACGATAATTTGTGATAATTATTTGCAAGTGCCAAACTTATACTTTACATTTGTCGCAATCAACAGTAGAATTATGAAATACAGTGTAACACATCGTCATCATCATTTTCCTAGCGGTTTTTATCGGTGGGCTTAGATGATTATGTCGTTACCTTTCATATCATACTAACGAAGGCTTACCGATTTGGGTAAGCCTTTTTTATTTTCCTTATTTCTGTCTCATTATCAAAAAACAAATAAGCGTATGTTACGAATTGCAGTACAAGCCAAAGGCCGTCTCTTGGAAGAGACCCTGGCACTTTTAGAAGAGTCGGATATCAAGTTGAGTACCACCAAACGCACGCTGCTGGTGAAGTCGTCCAATTTCCCTCTCGAGGTGCTTTTTCTCCGTGACGATGATATTCCGCAGACGGTGGCTACCGGTGTGGCCGATTTGGGTATCGTCGGTGAGAATGAATGGATGGAGAAGCAGGAAGAGGTAAGGGTGGTCAAGCGCTTGGGTTTCAGCAAGTGTCGTCTTTCGCTGGCCATGCCCAGGGATTTGGAATATACCGGTCTCTCGTGGTTTGAAGGCAAAAAGATAGCTACTTCCTATCCGGTGATTCTTCGTCGTTTTCTGGATGAGAAAGGTATTCAGGCTGAGATTCATGTCATTAGCGGTTCGGTGGAAGTTGCTCCGGGCATCGGGCTGGCTGATGCTATCTTTGATATTGTCAGTTCCGGCTCTACATTGGTCAGCAACCGTTTGAAAGAAGTAGAAGTCGTGATGCAGTCGGAGGCTTTGCTGATTGCCCACAAGGAGTTGAGCGTTGAGAAAGAAGAGATACTCGGCGAATTGCTGTTTCGCATGAATGCGGTGAAAACTGCGGAAGACAAGAAATATGTGCTGATGAATGTGCCCAAAGATCAACTGGATGCCATCTTAGCTGTTTTGCTCGGAATGAAAAGTCCCACTGTGATGCCGCTGGCTCAAGAAGGCTGGTGTTCGGTGCATACTGTGCTCGATGAGACGTGTTTCTGGGACATCATCGGTCAGCTGAAAGGGCTGGGGGCGGAAGGCATCCTGGTGTTGCCTATTGAAAAGATGATTGTGTAACCGGTATGTATAGGTAATGTAAATCTTGTGACAGATCATGAAATTAATCAATGTACCATCGGCAGATCAATGGCTGGACCTTTTGCGTCGTCCGGCATTGGATACAGAAAAATTGTTTGATGCGGTCCGTTCCCTTATTAATAAGGTAAGGACCGAAGGCGACCGTGCGTTGCTGGAACTGGAGGAGCGTTTTGATGCGGTGCGTCTTTCGTCTTTGGGCGTGACACCGGAAGAGATGGAAGCGGCATCCCGGCAAGTTGCCGAACCGCTGAAGGCGGCTATCCGCCTGGCCAAGCAAAACATTGAAACCTTTCATTCTTCCCAGCGTTTTGTGGGTAAGAAGGTGGAAACGATGCCGGGTGTTACGTGCTGGCAGAAAGCCGTCGGCATCGAAAAGGTGGGCTTGTATGTGCCCGGTGGCACTGCTCCTCTTTTTTCTACTGTGCTGATGCTGGCTGTTCCGGCCCAGATAGCCGGGTGTCGCGAAATTGTGCTTTGCACTCCGCCCGATCAGACGGGAGGCGTACATCCTGCTATTCTTTTTGCTGCCCAGCTGGCCGGTGTAAGCCGTATCTATAAGGTAGGCGGGGCACAGGCGATAGCTGCCATGGCGTATGGTACGGAAAGTATTCCCCGAGTATATAAGATTTTCGGACCGGGCAACCAGTATGTCACGGCTGCCAAACAGCTGGTCAGTTTGCACGGGGTGGCCATCGACATGCCCGCCGGTCCGTCTGAGGTCGTTGTTTTGGCCGATGAAACGGCCCAGCCTTCGTTTGTAGCAGCCGACCTTCTGTCGCAAGCCGAACACGGTGTGGACAGCCAGGTTCTCCTGGTTACTCCTTCGCAACGGCTTCAGCAAGCGGTGAAGGAAGAAGTGGAAAAGCAACTGGCCGTTTTACCCCGGAGGGAGATTGCAGCCTGTGCGTTGGCAAACAGCCGGCTGATACAGGTACGCAATCTGGATGAGGCGGTCCGTTTGGTCAATGCCTATGCGCCTGAGCACCTTATCATTGAGACGGCTCACTACCGGGAGGTGGCCGAGCAGATTACCCATGCCGGCTCTGTCTTTTTAGGTTCGCTTACTCCCGAAAGTGCCGGTGATTATGCATCCGGCACCAACCACACTTTGCCCACCAATGGCTATGCCAGGGCGTATAGCGGTGTCAGTCTGGACAGTTTTATCCGTAAAATTACGTTTCAGGAAATCCAGGCTGAAGGGATACAGGCCATCGGACCGGCCATCGAAGAAATGGCTGCCAGCGAACAGCTGGAGGCACATAAAAATGCAGTGACGGTCCGTCTGAACGCATTGAAGCAGCTGAAGCAAGAACGAAAGTAACGGAATAGCAATCATGAAGAAGTAGCGCTGATGAAAACATTAGAAGAACTTACACGTCCCAATATATGGAACCTCAAGCCCTATTCTTCGGCTCGGGACGAATACAAGGGCCAGGCGGCTTCGGTTTTTCTGGATGCCAATGAAAATCCGTATAATGATCCGTACAACCGCTATCCCGACCCCATGCAGCATGAACTGAAAATGCAGTTGGGGCGGATGAAGCACGTCACTCCTTCCCGCATCTTCTTGGGCAACGGGAGTGATGAAGCAATCGATCTGGTGTTTCGGGCCTTCTGTGAGCCGGGCAAGGACAATGTTGTGGCTATTGACCCCACGTATGGCATGTACCAGGTTTGTGCCGCTGTCAATGACGTGGACTATCGCAAGGTTTTGCTCGATGCCCAGTTTCAGTTTACTGCCGAGCGTCTTTTGGCAGCAGCCGATGAACATACCAAATTGATCTTTCTCTGTTCGCCCAACAATCCCACCGGCAACGATCTCTGCCGTGATGAAATCGTCAAACTGCTTACCCGGTTCGACGGACTGGTGGTGCTGGATGAGGCCTACAGCGACTTTTCCGATGCTCCTTCTTTCCTGCAGCAGCTGGATGACTATCCCAACCTGATTGTGCTCCAGACTTTTTCCAAGGCCTGGGGCTGTGCAGCCATCCGTTTGGGGATGGCTTTTGCTTCGGAAGCCATCATCGGGATTCTCAATAAAATAAAGTATCCCTACAACGTGAACCAGCTGACGCAGCAGCAGGCTATCTCAACGCTTCAGCGTTATTATGAAATCGAACGCTGGATTCAGACATTAAAGGAAGAACGGAGTTATCTCGAAGAAGCATTCCGGAAGCTGCCGCTCACGGTCAGGCTGTATCCGTCGCATGCCAACTTTTTTCTGGTGAGGGTGGTCGATGCCGTGAAAATCTATAATTATCTGGTAGGAGAGGGCATCATTGTGCGCAACCGCCATGCGGTGTCGCTCTGTTGCAACTGCCTCCGTGTCACCGTAGGAACCCGGCTGGAGAACGACGCCCTGCTTTCTGCCTTGAGAAAGTACCGGCCAGAATGAGCAAAGTGAAAAAACAAGATATAGAAACAAGCATGATAGATATGAAGAAAAAAGTGTTATTCATCGACCGCGACGGTACCCTGGTGGTGGAGCCGCCGGTTGACGCTCAGCTCGATTCGTTGGAAAAACTGGAGTTCTATCCCAAGGTGTTCCGGAATCTCTACTTTCTGCGCACCCGACTCGATTTTGAATGGGTCATGGTGAGCAATCAAGACGGACTGGGCACGCCCTCTTTCCCGGAGGAAACCTTCTGGCCGGCTCATGAACTGCTTCTGAAAACTTTAGCGGGTGAGGGAATTGAATTTGATGAAATCCTGATTGACCGCAGTCTGCCCGAAGAGAATGCCCCTACTCGCAAACCCCGTACGGGGATGCTTACACGCTATTTGAACACTGATGTGTATGATCTTGCTGGCAGTTTTGTCATTGGCGACCGTCCCACGGATGTGGAACTGGCTAAAAACTTGGGCTGTAAGGCTATTTTTCTGCAGCCTTCTGCTGAAGTGCTGAAGGAAAAAGGATTGGAGGACGTCTGTGTGCTGGCCACGACCGATTGGGACCGTATTGCTGAGTTTCTTTTTGCCGGCGAGCGAAGAGCAACCGTGCAGCGCACCACCCAGGAAACAGATGTCCGTGTATCGCTCAATCTGGATGGAAACGGCATTTGTCATATTGATACCGGACTGGCTTTTTTCAATCACATGCTTGAGCAGATTGGTAAGCATGCCGGTGTTGATCTGGATATTGCTGTGAAGGGCGATTGGAAGGTCGACGAACATCATACGATTGAAGATACAGCGCTGGCACTGGGAGCGTGTATCTATCAGGCATTGGGCAGTAAGCGGGGCATTGAGCGCTATGGCTACTCCCTGCCGATGGACGATTGCCTTTGTCAGGTGTGTCTTGATTTCGGCGGCCGTCCGTGGCTGGTGTGGGACGCAGAGTTCAAGCGTGAAAAAATAGGAGAGATGCCCACAGAGATGTTTCTCCACTTCTTTAAGTCGCTCAGTGATGCTGCTCGGATGAACCTCAACATCAAGGCGGAAGGTCAAAACGAACATCATAAGATTGAAGGCATCTTCAAAGCATGGGCACGCGCGTTGAAAATGGCAGTGAAGCGCGATATCTATCACTACGAGTTGCCGTCGAGCAAGGGCGTTCTATAAAATAAGGAAGAGCTGGCTATAAAAAGAATCCCCCTTCCGCAGTGAAGCATTCTCCAGAGTTATTCAGACCCTCGGGATCTACTTCTTTGCGGAAGGGGGTGATTAATAGTCTTTGAATCTTTCGGCCAACGGCCGCTTCCGGTTATAAATTCTCAATTTCCTTGAGCCAAAGGGTAGCACAGGCATCGCTCGGCATTTTCCAGTCGCCCCGCGGACTCAGAGAAATCACGCTGACCTTCGGTCCGTCCGGCAGGCACGAGCGCTTGAACTGCTGGTTAAAGAACCGGCGGAAGAAGGTAGACAGCCATTTTTTGATGGTCTCCTCGCTGTACACGTCCTTGAAGGCAAGGGTGGCCAGGTAGAAAATCTTCGAAGGCCGGAAGCCCGAATGTAAGAAATGATACAGGAAGAAATCATGCAGTTCATACGGTCCCACCAAATTTTCCGTTTTCTGCTGGATGTTTCCGTTTTCATCTGCCGGAATCAGTTCCGGGCTGATGGGCGTATCCACGATATCCAGCAGCGTCCGTTTCGATTCCTCATCCATATCGTTTTCGGCCACCCATCTCACCAGGTCCTGCACCAGCGTTTTGGGAATGCTGGCATTCACACCATACATCGACATGTGGTCGCCGTTGTATGTGGCCCATCCCAGCGCCAGTTCCGACAAGTCACCCGTGCCGATTACCATACCGCCGGTCTGGTTGGCAATGTCCATCAGCAACTGCGTACGTTCGCGTGCCTGCGAGTTTTCGTAAGTCACGTCGTGCAGTTCCAGCGGATGGTTGATATCTTTGAAATGCTGGATACATGCTTCTTTGATGCTGATTTCGCGGATGGTGATGCCCAGCGCCTTCATCAGTGTCAGTGCATTATTATAGGTACGGTCCGTTGTGCCGAATCCCGGCATCGTCACCCCGGTAATCCCTTTGCGAGGCAAGTCCAGCTTGTCGAACGTCTTCACACATACCAGCAGTGCCAGCGTAGAATCCAGTCCTCCGGAAATACCGACCACCGCACTCTTGCATCCTGTGTGAGCCAGGCGTTGTGCCAGACCTGCCACCTGAATGGCATAGGCTTCCTCACACCATTCGTTGCGGCAAGCTCCTTGCGGAATAAACGGATGCGGGTCGATGCTGCGGGTCAGCACCAGCTCCTTGCTGTTGACGAACTCCGTGCCAACCGTTGTTGTATGGTACTCGCCAAGGTTTGCCTGGTTGGCAGCAAATGTGGTATTGACCCGTCGTTCGGCTCTGATTCGTTCCACATCAATTTCACTGATGATGAGTTGTTCCTCCAGACTGAACCGCTCGCTGCGTGCCAGCAGCTGTCCGCTTTCATAAATCATGCCGTTGCCAGCCAACACCACGTCGGTGGTCGATTCACCGAAACCGCTGGAAGCAAACACATAGCCGGCGATGCATCTGGCCGACTGCTGCTGTGCCAATGAGCAGAGATAGTGATGCTTGCCCATGCCTTCATTGTCGGCCGACATGTTGAACAGGATTTCCGCTCCCCTCAGTGCCAGTTGCGAACTGGGAGGAATGGTAGCCCAGAGATCTTCGCAAATCTCGATACCGAATGTCGTATCCGATGTTTCAAACAGCAGGTTGGCTCCGATAGGCACCGTCTGTCCGCAGAGGCGCACCGTGCCGGCCGTGAGGTCGAGTGCCGACGTAAACCAGCGTTTTTCAGCGAACTCCTTATAATTAGGTAAGTATGTTTTGGCTGCAATGCCCAGAATCTTGCCCTTTTGAATCACCACCGCACTGTTGATCAGTGTAGAATTGGCCACAACCGGCATACCGACAATGGAAATGATATCCAGCTGCCGTGTATTGTTCAAGATCTGTACCAGACCCATTTCCGCTTCCTCCAGTAGAAACTGCTGGCTGAACAAATCGCCGCATGTGTAGCCGGTGATGCTCAGTTCCGGGAAAATAATGATTTGAACCCCTTTTCCTTCGGCCACGGCAATCATACTCTCTATTCTCTCTACATTGAATTTGCAGTCGGCCACCTTAACGCGGGGCACCGCTGCTGCTACTTTCACGAATCCGTAGTTCATCTTATGAAACCTTTATTAAATTGAGTTACTGAAAGACAAAGATACATGTATTTATGAATCGCTATAGAAATCTTTCAAAAAAATCGCGAAAATATTTGGATAATTCATTTTACTCTTCTATCTTTGCATTGGATTTAGAATTGTAATGAATACAACTTTGTAAAAAGGAGATAAAGAGAATGGAACCTTACGAAAAATTATTGGACCATAACATAAAGCCCTCGATGCAGCGCATAGCCATTATGCAATATCTGATGGAGCATGCCGTACATCCTTCGGCTGATGATATTTACTCGGCCTTGTCTCCGTCGATGCCAACGCTGTCGAAAACGACCGTTTACAACACGTTGAAGTTGTTTTCAGAGCAAGGAGCCATACAGATGCTGACGATTGATGAGAAAAATACGAATTTCGATGCAGATACTGCCGTACATTCTCATTTTCTCTGCAAGAACTGCGGTCGCATTTATGATATGACCTGTTCGGAAGAAATGAAGCAGGCTGACCACAGTGAAGTAGACGGACACCAGATATCGGAAGCCCACTATTACTTCAAAGGCATCTGTAGAAATTGTTTGAGTGAGAAAAAATAAATATAACGTATTGACTAATTAATTAAAACAGAAGTAAAATGAAGAAGTTTAGATGTACAGTTTGCGGTTACGTTCATGAAGGTGACGCAGCTCCTGAAAAATGCCCGTTGTGTAAAGCTCCAGCTAGCAAGTTTGTTGAAGTAGTTGAAACAGCTAACGGTCCGATGACTTTTGCTGACGAACACGTGATCGGTGTAGCAAAAGGTTGCGACGAAGAAATGATCAAAGACCTCAACGCTCACTTCATGGGTGAATGTACAGAAGTTGGTATGTACTTGGCTATGAGCCGTCAGGCTGATCGCGAAGGCTATCCTGAAGTAGCTGAAGCTTTCAAGCGTTACGCTTGGGAAGAAGCAGAACATGCTGCTAAGTTCGCTGAACTGTTGGGCGACTGCGTATGGGATACAAAAACTAACTTGCAGAAACGTAAAGACGCTGAACAAGGTGCTTGCGAAGACAAGAAGCGCATTGCTACTCGTGCAAAGGCTTTGAACCTGGATGCTATCCACGATACAGTACACGAAATGTGTAAGGACGAAGCTCGTCACGGTAAAGGTTTCGAAGGGTTGTACAACCGCTATTTCGGTGACAAATAAGAATTGATTCCATACGGATCAAGGAAAAAAAAGAGGATGCAGCTGCATCCTCTTTTTTTGTTTTCCCCCTCCGGTTATTCCTCTGCAATTGTCAGTTCTTCGATGAGGTGAGATGCACCGGCAAACTTGTCAATGATAAACAGGGTGTAGCGGATATCCACGCACGCAGCGCGTTGCGATGACGGGCGAAAGGCGATATCTCCTGTCAGTCCCTCATAGTTGCGGTCGAATCCGGTACCCACCAACTGTCCTTTGGAGTTGAACACCGGGCTGCCCGAGTTGCCGCCAGTGTTGTCCGTATCCACAATAAAGCAGACAGGCATTTCACCGTTCACTCCGTAGCGGCCGTAATCTTTGGTCCGGTACAGTTCCTTCAGTCGTTTCGGCACCACGAATTCCCAATTGTCCGGGTCTTCCTTTTCCATGACCCCCGTCAGGGTAGTATGCGCATCATACACCACGCCGTCTGCCGGTTCATACGACCGCACCTTACCGTATGTCAGTCGCAGCGTGCTGTTGGCATCCGGATAAATGGCCAGTCCCTTTTCCTTGCGCAGGTCCATCATGCCTTTCACCCACACCTTATGGGCAGCATTATAATTCTCGTTGGCCTCCTTCATGGCAATGGCCGTCTTCAAAATACCATCCGTAATGGAATACTTAAACAGAATCATCCAGTCGTGTCCAATTTTATACAGGCTCGGCTTTTTGATAAACTTGGCAAAATTGGTGCGGTTGCCAAAGATCGAGTGCTCAAAACAAGCCTCCACAAACGCATCCACATTTCCTTTGAAGCGCGTATCAATGATCTGGAACATATTGATGCGCTGTTCCTGCGGAATATAGCTGGCATACGTCTTCAGCATCTCCTTCGCCACCCGTTTTTCCACTTCAGGGAACGGCACCGAAGCAAAATACTGTTCCGCCTCTTTCTGTAAAGCCTCTGCAGCCGCAGCCGTCTTTTCTTTATCCTTCGCTTTCAGTGCAGCAACCAGTGCCGTAGTCGACGGAATCCGCATAAAGTCGAGTGCCGTTACCAGCGCCTCGTTGATGGCCTGCTGATGATACATGGCATCCCGGCGATGGGCCACGATAGAGCGGATCTCATCAAACGCCTTCTGGTAAGAATCATCTCCTTTGGCCCGTCCCCGTGCCAGCAGTTCCTCCTGCTGAGCCTCTTTCGTTTCCAGAACCTTCAGACGCACCAGTCCCTCGTTCATGCCGATGGCATTCTTCCAGTAGTTGGCCGACTGTGCATACTTGCTTGCATAGTGAATGCGTACGGCAGGATCCTTCAACATCTCCTCCATCAGCACCCGTTGCCGCGCTTCCCGCACATGATGACGCATGAAATTCGTCGTCTCCATCCGCTCCTTCACCTCATCCGAAATCATGTAGCGCCAGTTGCGTCCGGGGAATCCCATCACGAAAGTAAAGTCGCCTTCCTGCACTCCCGCCAGGCTGATAGTCAAATGCTTCTTCACCTTCAGCGGCACATTCTCCTCCGAATACGGAGCCGGCTGCCCGTTCTTGTCGGCATAAATGCGGAACAGTGAGAAGTCCCCTGTGTGGCGAGGCCACATCCAGTTGTCCGTGTCGGCACCAAACTTACCGATAGAAGAGGGGGGAGCCCCCACCATGCGGATGTCACTGTACACCGTCTTGACAAACAGATAATACTTGTTGCCACCGTAGAACGCCTTCAGCTCCAATTTCGTAGCCGGCGTCACCGTGATGTTTTCCGCCTGGGCAAATAGGTTAGCCACCTTAGCTAAGTACGAAGGCGAGAGATAATTCACCCCGTTCGGATCCGGATCCTTCTTCAGCTGTTCATTTACATATTCCGTAACATCCAGAATCCGGTCGATAAACGTCACCGTCAGTCCCGGAGTAGGCAGCTCCGCCTCCCGGTTCATCGCCCAGAACCCGTCGGTCAGATAATCATGCTCCACATTACTGTGCTGCTGGATAGCCCCATAGCCACAGTGATGATTCGTCAGCACCAATCCTTCGGAAGAAATTACTTCCCCCGTACATCCCCGACCGAAGTGCACCACCGCATCCTTCAGCGAAAGCCCACTGGCGTTATACACTTCCTCCACCGGAATCTCCAGTCCCAGTTCGCGCATGGCAGCTGCATTCTGTTCCTTCAGGTCCGTGAGCATCCACATCCCTTCATCAGCCTGCGCTACGAGAGCCGCTAGCATACAGCCCACTGCCAGTACTCTTCTTTTTCTAATCATACCCATCACATTTTTAGTTTTAGTATCACATACCTTCCCTATAAAACGAAAAAGGAGGACCCTCTAACAGAAAAGGATCCTTCTTTTTCCAAGATCCCTGGGGATCCTTCTTTTTCTTATACGAAAGACAGACTTATTATTCTACAATCGTCATTTCATTGATCAAGTGGCCGCAGTTGCCCAATTTCTCCAGGATAAACAGCACGTAGCGGATATCCAGGTTGATACAACGCTGCAACTTATTGTCGAAATTAATGTCACCGCTCAGCGATTCCCAGTTGCCGTCGAAAGCACAGCCGATCAGTTCACCGTGTGCATTCAGAACCGGACTACCCGAGTTACCGCCCGTGATATCATTGGTAGAAAGGAAGCACACCGGCATCTCCCCGTTGGGCAGTGCATAGCGTCCGTAATCCTTCTTCACAATCAGCTCTTTCAGTTTGGCAGGCACCACAAATTCGCGGTCGTTCGGATTTTCCTTTTCCAGGATACCCTTTGTCGTTGTATAGTAGTTGAAGTGAACTCCGTCTTTCGGATCATACGGCTTCACGTTACCATACGTCAGACGCAGTGTGAAGTTAGCATCCGGATACGAAGGCACCGGCAACTTCATTTCACCCAAACCGCGGATATACGTCTTGTGCAGCAAGGCCAGTTCGTTGTCCATGCTCTTCAGCTGTCCGCCCAGTTCGTTGAGTTTATCATACTTCGACTGGCAATACATCAGCGCCAAGTCGTTGTCGATAGCCTTCACCGTAGGCTTCTTCATGAATTTTTCCAGGTTGGCCTTGTTGGCAAAGATCGATTTGTTGTACATGTCATCCACAAAGCGGCTGTAATCCCCTTTGTACTTCTCTTCGATAAACTGATAGATAGAAGGACGCTGTTCGGCAGGCACCATCTCAGCATACAGCGGCAACAGAACCTTAGCTACTTTGCGGTCCACCTCATGGTCATAATCCTTGTTGTGGATTTCCTCAAACACCTTAGTCAGTTCGCTCATCTGTGCTTTCACCAGCGAGTCATTCTTCTCTTCCAGTGCCTGGCGCGTGCTCTTTAATACGACGTTGCCAAACTCGATACCGCTGAAGAACACCTCAGTGAGGCAAGTAAACTGATAATTCAGCGGAGAAGTCTTCGCTACCAAACCATCAATCCGATTCACCACTTCTGCATAATCCGCCTTGTTGTTTGCCTTGGCAAAATCTGCAAACTTCGCTTCCTGAGCCGCCTTTGTGCCCAGCACGTCATTGTCGATAATCGCCTTGTTCATACCGATAGAATTCTTCCAGTAGTTGCTGGAGCGGGCATACTTGCTGGCATATTGGATACGCACCTTATCGCTTGCAGCCATCACTTCCTTCAGCACATCCTGACGAGCACCGCGGATACGGATACGCGGTTCATTCTCAGCTTCCATCCGTTCCTTCACTTCCGACACAGTCAGATAGCGGCTTGTGCTGCCCGGGAATCCCATAATCATGGCATAGTCGCCCTCCTTCAGTCCCTTGATTGAAATCTTCAGGAACTTTTTCGTCTTCAGCGGCTGGTTGGAAGCACTGTAGTCAGCCGGTTCCCCGTTGGCATCCGCATAGATACGGAACATCGAGAAGTCGCCCGTGTGACGCGGCCACATCCAGTTGTCCGTTTCTCCGCCAAACTTACCCACAGAGGAAGGAGGAGCTGCTACCATACGCACGTCCGTATAGATTTTCTTGAAGAACAGGTAGAACTTATTGCCGGCATAGAACGGCAACGCCTGCGGCACAATGCCCTTTTTGCCCTTCAGATCACTCTGATTGTAGAGTTCATCAGCCAGTTTCTGCATGAAATCCCGGCCCATCGCTTCCACTTCCGACACTTCCTTATCGGCAATTTTCTTGTTCACGATGTCCGTGATGTCCACAATCCGTTCGATGAAAGTAAACTTCAATCCCGGAGTAGGCAATTCCTTCTCTTTGGAAGTCGCCCAGAACCCGTCGGTCAGATAATCGTGTTCCACACTACTGTGCTGCTGGATTGCATCATAACCGCAGTGGTGGTTAGTCAGGATCAAGCCTTCCGGAGAAATGATTTCCCCCGTACAGCCGCCGCCGAAGATACCTACCGCATCCTTCAGCGAAACCCCGTTGGGATTATACAACTCGTTCGCTTCGAGAAGCAATCCCTGCTTCTTCATCATATCAATGGAATGTTGCTGCTGCATCAGCTGCAAGAGCCACATACCCTCATCCGCCCGTGCGGACCCCGTCATCGCCAGCGCTACGAGCGCACAGAGATAAATTTTCAGTCTGTTCATTTGTTTCAAAAGAAAAAATTAAGTTTATAATGAATGGTTATTGTTTTTCAGCGCCTCCATGATGTTGGCAGGCGGCCGCTGGTTCATCAGCTCATTTTTCATGAAGTCCATATACGGAGCCACGTGATCGAAGAACTGATAGTACCCCTTGCAGAGATAATTCAGTCCCGGTTCCCCCTGCGCCGTGCGGCTGAACCTGTTTTTCGGACATTCGCCGTGGCAGGCAAAGAGATACTTGCACTCCTTACACTGCGTGGGGAGCGAAGCATATTTATTATAGCCAAACTGATGCTGGCGTTCGCTGTGCATCATCTCCACCAGCGTCTGGCTGTAGATATTGCCCAGCTTATACTCCGGAAACACAAAGTGGTCGCACGAATACACATCCCCGTTGAACTCCATCACTCCGGCATGTCCGCACGTTTTAGCCATCGAACACACCCCCGGCTGTTCGCCTATCCAGTTGGCCAGCGTAGAGTCAAACAGCTGGATATAGTAGCGTCCCACATCCTCCTTCACCCATTCGTCAAACAGCGTGCAGAGGAAATTCCCCCACTGCTCCGGGCTCACCGAGAAGTCCGCCAGTTCGCCTTCCCCTTCCTCCGCCAGAGAGGCCAGATGCCGTCCGTCCTGATGCTTGAGAATCCGTTCCACAATCGGAGCAAACTGAATGTAGTGGCAGTCGATCTCCTTGAAGAACCGGTAAAAGTCCAGCGGATAGTCCGCGTTGAAATCATTCACCACCGCCATGGCATTCCATTCCACCTTGTGCTTTTTCAGCAGGTTGATGCCCTGCATCACCTTCACGAACGACGGTTTGCCCATGCGGTTCTTGCGGTACTCGTCATGAAACTCCTGCGGTCCGTCGATAGACACCCCCACCAGCCAGTTGTTGTCGTGAAAAAAGCGGCACCACTCATCCGTGAGCAGCGTGCCATTCGTCTGTATACAGTTGTCGATGGTCCGTCCCCGGGCATACTTCTTCTGCAGTTCCACCACCTTTTTATAAAAAGACAACGGGCGCATCAGCGTTTCGCCCCCGTGCCACGTAAACATCACCTGCGGCATCGTCTGCGAGTTGATATACTCTTCGATAAACTTTTCAAGCAGTTCATCGCTCATCACATGTTTCGGATTATTTTTATACAGATTTGCTTTTTCCAAATAATAGCAATAGTCGCATGCAAGGTTGCACACGGCACCAACCGGCTTCACCATCACATAAAGCGGTTTGGCAAAAGGAGCGTAAGTAGTAGTCTTCATAAGGCGCAAAAATAGCGATTCTAAATGAAAAAACACATAAAGCGAGTCTGTTTATATCATATAAAGCGCAAAAATGCGTTACAGATTCAAGAAAAGAAACTTACAAGATTTAAATATTGATAAAATGTTTTCGGTGAAACTGTTTCCATTGTACCTTTGTGGCCTAATTTCTAATGAACCAAAGAACGTGAACAAAATTGTATCTTTATTGCTGCTCTTCGTGTCGTTGGCATCGTGTGCCGACAAGTATACTATTGAAGGAACCTCATCGGTCAACGGACTGGATGGAAAAATGCTTTATCTCAAACAGCTTGAGGAAGGCAAATGGGTGAAAATCGATTCAGCCGAAGTGATTCACGGTGCGTTCTCCATGAAGGGGCAGGTGGATTCAGTCATGATGGTTTCTCTATACATGGGAGATGAAAGCATTATGCCCATCGTGCTGGAAGACGGAGACATTCACGTTACTCTCAGCAACACCGACTTGAAAGCACAGGGTACTCCGCTCAACGCTGCCTTGTATGAATTTATCGACCGGAAAAACTCGCTGGAAGAAAGCATTGCCGATTTGGAACAGCGCGAAACCCGCCTGGTGCTCGACGGTGCCGATTTTGAAAAAGTGCATGCCCGCACATTGGTGGAAGGCGATTCGCTTGTCAATGAAATGAACCGCTATGTCAAGACCTTTATCTCCAGCAACTACGAAAATGTGCTGGGACCCAGTATCTTCCTGATGCTGTGCAGCAGCATGCCCTATCCTGTGATGACCCCTCAAATAGATGATATCATCAAGGATGCTCCTTACTCTTTCAAGAATCATGCCTATGTGCGCGAGTATCTCTCCAAAGCACGCGAAAACATGAAGCTCATTGAAGAACAGCGACGCATGGATCAGAATGTTGCAGAAAAAGCGGTGGCTGAAAAATAACCTTACAAGCAAGTCAGTCCCCCCAAAAAAGCAGGTCACTTGAAATCCGTCTGTTGCATGCGGATTTCAAGTGATTTTTTTAGGTTATCCTCGGGCTTGAGATTCAGTTTCTTACGGATATGGCCTCGGTGAGCCGTCACGTTGTTTTCCGTTTTATTCAGGATTTCGCAAATATCACTCAGTTTCTTCCCTTGCAGAATCAGTCTGCAAATCTCATGTTCAGAGGGAGTCAGCTCCGGAAAAGCCAGGCTGATCTGTTCAATTGTGGTCTGTTTCTCTATCAGGAAATGAGACACACTGTTGATGATGTTGCGTTGAGAACTTTCATCCAGCAGCTCAAGCAGATGCTTCATCTCCTTCTCATCCGGATTTTTCTTCTTTGAGAATTCGATATACGTGCGCACCTGCTGCTTATTCATTCTCAAAAAACGGAGCAATTCCTCTTCATCCTGTTTCAGGTTCTTGTTTTCGAGTTCCAGAATCTTCACTGTATGAATCAGCCGTTCTCCCAATATACAGATTGTGGTGAATACCAGTGTAAAAATGATAAAGAAATTGATTAAACTCTCATCTTTTGTGATGAGTGTACAGAGGGAGTAGGTGCCCATGCTGAGAACCGTTAATGCTATCGGCAGTTTCCGAATATCGGCAGCTACCGAAAACAGCACCGTTATTGCGCACAGCACCAGGTTGCCCACAATGAGCATGGTGTGATAGTAGGAGGGATGCAGGACGCAGTATATCATCTCCCCGGACGTTTCCAACTGGGTGGAAACAGCAATGGTGATAATAGCCTGTTTCAGGCTGATTTTTCTGTTTGCCAAGAGTATCAGCGACATTAATGTGATTGTCCAGTTGGCTATATTCAAACAGGAAAAAAACAGGGTATCGGGTCCGGTCAGTCCCAGCAGATTCAGTGGAACCCCCGTTAATGTGATGATGGAACTATAAAGCAAGACGAAGAACTGCTGATGTTCTCTCACGGAAGTGATTTCTGGAAGAAAAATGTTTTCAATTCTCGTAAAAATCAAGTTTAGAAGTCGTTTCATGATGTCTTGTTTGGTTGTTATGGTTTTTTATGGTAGAAAAATAAAAGAAATAATCAATTTTACGGATATTTATGGTACCCTTTCTTTTGTTCTTGTTTTTTTTCGTGTTTTCTTTGCATTGGTTTTACAAAGGGGTTGAATAACAACTTAAAACACAACACAAAAATAATAAAACCAACAAACGCTCTTTTGAATCAATGCGTCTATTGCGCTCCGGGAGGAGTGTAATAGACGTTTTTTTATGTGCTGTAGGGAGATGGTATATTTCAAAATAAAGGTAGAAAATGAATCATTCATCCTAACTGTATTGATTATCAGCTGTTTTTGATGAAGTGTGAAAGGGGTTCCCAAGTTTTACAAAAGCATAGCTTTAGGGGTCAGAACCTATAGGTTTTTACCTCACAAACCTATAGTTTAGCTCCCCTAAAGCGCCGCTTTACGAGTGCTAAAGTGCCGCTTTACGATGGCTAAAGCGCTGCTTTACGAGTGCTTCAGACACGCCGGTTCGGAAAGAATCTTGTTCGTGAAATGGTCGTACTCGTCGATGAAAAGATAGATAGCCAAGCCAGTCTTCCTGCACTCTTCCACAAGAAAATCCAACTGCTCTACTGCACCGTTTGATTATTCATTGTTGCTTCCATCTGAGGATACACTTTAGGATTCATATCACAAAAATACAGAATTCTTTTGAAAAAAACGCTCGCGAGTTATCATCGAATCAAAAGATTCCCTATATTTGTTTTTGTCTAAATAAAAATGATTATGGCTGGAATTTATGTGAATCCGTTTACCGATGTCGGATTTAAAATTATCTTTGGTCAAGAAGCCAGTAAAGAGCTTTTAATCACTTTGTTGAATGAACTGCTTGCTGGTGAACACATTGTGGAAGATCTGTGTTTTTTGGATAAAGAAAATTATGAGCAGAATGTGCACAATCGGGGTATTATTTACGATTTATACTGTCTTACTTCAACAGGGGAGTATATAATTGTTGAGATGCAATGCCGTTACCACCATCATTTTTTAGATCGGACGTTGTACTACGTTTGCCGTGCAATAGGACGGCAGATTCACAAATCTCCTAAAAATTTTAAGTATGCCTTTCCCAAGTCTTCTTCAACAGATTCCGAAGTCAGAGATGAAGCTATGGAATATGTAGCAGAAAAACAACCTTACGGGTCTGAATACCGCTTGCATACGGTTTATGGCATATTTCTGATGAATTTTAAAGAAAATGGGCTTCCGTGTAAGTTCCGTACAGACACGATCATTGCCGACCGTAGTACAGGGGAACAGATTAATCCGCATTTTCGTCAGATATACTTGCAGTTCCCTTATTTCGATAAGAAGTTAAAAGAATGTACCACTCTCTATGATAAATTAATTTATACGTTGAAGCATATGTATACATGGGATAGAATGCCTGCAGCTTTAAAAGAACAGGTTTTTGAGCGTTTAGATAAGTTAGCCACATTGGCCAACTTGTCAGAGTCTGATCGTATTGCCTACGATAAAGCGTTGGATAGTTTTTTGGTAGGTCTTGCAGCAGAAGCCACCGCACGCGAAAATGGTCGTGCAGAAGGCTTGGCGGAAGGTCGTGCGGAAGGCCTGGCGGAAGGTCGTGCAGAAGGTCGTGCGGAAGCAAGTGCGATTATCGCCAAGAGTTTGAAAGAAAAAGGAGTTGACGTGGAAATCATTGCTATCACTACAGGCTTGTCAGCAGAAGAAATCGCTGCTTTATAAGTTTGATGCACTTTCTTTTTATGCAGAAGCCTGCAACTTAAGGATAATAAAAAGAAAATCCCCTTTCACTTTGCCAGCGAAAGGGGATTTCTTTTTATACTCTTCTTTCTGTGTCGGCAGGATGCTGCCTACAAGAAGCAGCTTCCTGCTTAGAAATTTATTCAGCGCGAGTGATTACCGCACGGCTCAGACGAGGATCATCGTAGAACATATTTTCCACGCCACCCTTATAGTCAATCTTCAGCTGGGCCTTGTCAATGCCGAACTCTTCCACCAGACATTCATACACTGCTTCAGCACGAGCCTTACTCAACTTTTCGTTGATGCGCTTGCTACCCGTGCCAGCATCTGCATAACCCGTAATGGTGTAGACTGCATTCTTATCGCCTGCTTTGATTACTTCAGCCAACATACCTAAGTTGGCACGAGCTTCGTTGCTCAGCTTGCTCTTGCCGATAGGGAAAGTCACCAGGTTGGCAGAAGCGATGCGTTTCACCGTTTCGCGGGCAGCCGCCATCTTGCCTTGTGCCAACTCTTTCTTCAAGCGTTCATTTTCTGCATTCATCTCGTTCAGCTTGTTGCGCATGCTTTCCAAGTCACCATAGTCATAACGATACACAGTCTTGCTGCGGTCCCATCCGCGGCGTTTGAATTTGTATGTCAATCCCACGGTAGCACTCAGTACACCATCGTGTTCGGCAGATCCCCAGGCACCGTCGAAACCTTCGCCCGTCATCATGCCCCGGATATCCAGATTTGCATCCAGCCAGTCGTTCAGACGGAACGTGTTCAGCACACCCAAGTTGGCCGTTACCCCTTTGAATTGCGGACTGTCCCACACACGACCCCAGCCGATACCCACATACGGGCTGCAGTTCCAGATGCGTTTTTCGTTGTAGCCGCACAGTAGGTTCGACAGGTTGAACAGCACATCCCCGTGGAGGTTGTAGAAGCTGAACTTCTGATACTGCATGTCATATCCCGAACCTTTTCCCATCGGCATCGGTTTGCCGGTAGTGTGCGACGGGCCGTCCTGCGTCACGTTGCTCGCTCCCTTCATGTTCAGACCGCTGTAGGATACCCGCAGACCGATACCCGGAGTGAACCATTTACCTACGGCAATATCCAATGCCGGAGAGATACGGTCGCCAAAGTCCGCTTGCTTATCATGGTCGGTGAAACCGAAGTTCACACCTGCTCCCGCACTGATGAACCAGTTGCTCCAGAAGCGATTGGTTTCCACTTTATACTTATCCTTGCTGTATTCCACTTTTTCTTCCACAGTGGAATTCTGAGCCGACAGCGAGAGTGCTCCTGCGGCAAATACAGTCAATAATGCTATCTTTTTCATTTTATTGATTTTTAGTTATTGTTCAATTTATCTTTCTTTCCCTCTTTTTCTCTCTTGTCTTTTTTCTGCCTTTTTTCTTTTCCGTTCTGCCTGCCGGGCAAGCAGAACGGAAAAGAGGAGAGAGAGGTTAGTTAGTTGCTGCCGCTACCGCCTGTTTTTTACGCAACGCGAATTTAAAGTTGTTGTCGATAATGGTAGCGATGATATAGTCACTCTTGTAATTGGCGCCAGAGTCTGTATCACGGTCGGCAAAGTTCATGAATACCAATCCGGTTGAAGCGTTTTCTTTACGGGTCTGCAAAGCATCAACCGCAAGCTGATTCATATCCTTTGCTAATGTTTGGGTATCATTACCATCCGTATAACAACCGCCAAGATCCACCATAAAGTATGTGTTATGCTTACTTTCAGGATCATTATAAATATCTACTGCGTTCTTAAACATATTCCTAATTGAGGTTTCTTTTCCTGCTTTGTCAATTTCTATTCCAACGTTGGTAACCTCGGCAGACATCCAATTCATAGGTGTTTGTTGTGATTTGCTATTGGGTGTTCCCCAGCGGAGATCGACTGTAGATACATAATCAGGTTTGTGATCCTTCGGATTTTCCCAAATACTGAAGAGGGCAGGAATCGTTGCATCAGCTGCAATGTATTGTTCCTGATTCTGATCGTTTGTATTAACTTTAATTATAATTTTTCCGGCAACATCTCCTAATGTGGTTTCTGCTGTAATAGGCTTATCATATATAGGATAGATACTTTCATACTCCTTCAATTTGGCTTGAACTGCTTCTATCCAAGCTTGTTCCCAGCCAACGCCCGGCCCAGCAGAAATTCCATTATAATTTTTATTATATGTCGTTTTCACTATAGAGCCTTCACAAGTTAAAATCAAGAAAGCACATTCAGTTTTTCTATTTTTAAGTCCTTCAGTAATAACTTTAAGCGTTTCAGTCAAATCTTTTTGGGTTTCATTAATAGGTAAGTTTGTTGCACTATTGAAATTATAAGTATATTTATAGGTTTCCTCCCAACTACCGACCCATTCTCGATCTACATCGTATGTTACATTGGCACCGATTGTATTGTGTTTGTTTGAATTCTGTGATCTGGGAGTGACTGGCGTGTACGAACAGAAGACTGGGTATCACGGGTACCAATTGGCGGGTCTTTTTGCCATGGTAGGTTCTTACGGCATAGTGCTTAGGAATGAAATGCTCCAGCCCGTTCTTGCTGCTGAGTTTTTCTTCTGCCAGCTTCTCGTTTTTGTAAGCACGCATGACAAACCAATGTACTTGTTTCTTTTCAGCTTCTGTATAAAGGGATGACAACATGATGATAATGTTATTTATCTTTGGTGTTAGTGCACATCTTTAGTTCATGCTAATTCTTGTATTAGCTTGTAGTACAGAGGTTTATAGTGTCTTTGTTTGTAATTGATCCTTATTGTCCGTAGGTGTGGACTAAAAAGATAAATTCCCCTGTGTGATGCCTATTCCCAATTTTTCTACTGTGTAGAAAATGATTTCTTTCTTTTGATTTATTTTATATTAACGCTGCAAATTTATAAAAAAAAATGAAATGTAATATTTTTTTTGTGTTTTTGCTTTTTGGGTCTTTAAAAGTAATAGCCTAAGTTGACAAAACAGCTGGCTTTGTCGGTGAGGTTGGAGTATCCAAAGGAGATTTCCAAGGGGCCGAATGCGCTGTTCATGCCGTATCCCATGCTGATGCCGAAGAGTTGTTTCCCTTTTAGGATATCAAAGAAATTGCTTTCTGTGAGACCGTAGTTGCCTGTGAGGGTGAGGTAGTGGATAGCTCCCATGCGCTGCCGAAACTTGACGGAGCCGATAATCAGGCTGTTGTCGAGCAGTTCGAGGTTGGTGGTGCCGGCAAAGGGGAGTTCTTGGGGAATGTAGAATCCTTCGGTTTCTCCGCCAACGGCATTTTTTAATGGATAGGGAAAGTCCTTGCCTATCAGAATGCGTCCGCAGAGGGAGGGGAGGATGGCAAATCGGCGGGTAACGGGTATCACGCTGGTCCACGAAGCACTCAGTGCGGAGAATGGGGCATGGTCATTGTACTGAGCCATGTTGTCGGTATAGAGGGAGTATGCGGCCCGGAAGTCGCTGCCCCGGTGGGGGAAGTAGCCTTTGTCGTAGGTGTTGTAATGCAGTTGGGCAAAGTAACTAAGGAAGTGCTGCGACTCTACGGAGAGGCTGGCGAGTTCGGGTTTCTTAAACAGAAAATCTTTGTATTTATAATATTCAAATCGGAGCCCGAGTCCGAAGCGCAGGTTTTTGTACCACACATCGGAGAAACCAAATTCGGCCAGGTGGTATTTGTAGGTGGTGTTGTAGGCACGTTCGCCATTGTCGTAGATGTTGATGTCGTTATATTGGAACAGGTACGAGATGTTGAAGTTGCGTTGCTGCACGGGTTCTACGATGTAGTCGAGGCGGGCCGCATATCGTTTGCCCAACCGGCCGGTGAAGGCTACGCGGGAGGGGACACGGGTGCTGAGGCGGGCGGTGGCTCCCACAAGCAAGGAGGCTATTTCTTCGGAGTCGAAACGGATGCCGAGGCTGATTTGTTTTTCGTATTTCTCTTCCAGCTCGAAGTTGAGCAGATAGCCTTCCGGTGTTTCGGTGAGGGTGTAGTTGGCATTGGAGTACGATTGGCTCCCCCGGAGCTGAAACAGGGCTTGTTCTATCTGTTTGGTCGTGATGGTGCTGTTTTCTTTGAGGTTGCATTTTTTTATCAGCCATTTTTTGTCATCGGCATCTACTCCACTGAAAGAGATGTCTTTTACATAGATTGTGCGTACGTTGGACAAGGAGGAGAAGGGGCCGTGGGGGGTTGGCTTGTAATCGGATGGAAGTCCGATTTTCTTTTTCAGTTCCATCAAGGAAGACCACTTGGCACGGGCTGCTTCTTCACCCCGGTGCATCAGGCTATCGATGGCGGTGCGGTTGAAACTGGCAGAGGAGTAGCCGTCTACGTTGACTCGGATGTAGGTGTCTGTCAGACTTTTGTTCTTTTCGTGGTTGGCCTGGCAGGTGAGGTCGATTACTTGTCCCAGGATGTCGGATACGCCTGTCAGTTCGGAGGCTGTCTTGAGGGTGTTCTGCACGTCCACTCCTATGATGATATCGGCTCCCATGGCTTTCGCTACGTCGGCCGGATAGTTGTTGACGATGCCTCCGTCTACCAGTACCATGCTGTCCATACGTACGGGAGAGAAGGCTCCGGGTATCGACATGCTGGCTCGCATGGCGGTGGACAGTACTCCGCTTCGGAAAACGACGGGTTCTCCATTTACCAGATTGGCAGCCACACAGGCAAACGGGATGGGCAGTCGGTTGAAGTCGATGGAGTCGTGATAGCCCATGGTGAGGTCGCTAAAGAGGTTGGCCAGGTTCTGGCCTTTCATGATGCCGCCTGCTGCCGATTCTTTGGGAGTCTTGGTGAAGGGAATGGAAATGATGTATTTTTCTGATTGCTCACGGTCGGTGAGCGACATGGAACTGCGTTTCACACGGTCGCTGAGCAGGAAGGTCCAGTCTTGCTTACGTACCATGCTGTCCATCTGAGCAGGGGTGTAGCCGATGGCATAAAGTCCGCCGACGATGGCTCCCATGCTGGTGCCGGCTATGTAGTCGATGGGGATACCGGCTTCTTCTATCACCTTGAGGGCTTTGATGTGAGCCACTCCCTTGGCTCCTCCGCCACTGAGTACAACGCCTACTTTCTTGCGCTGCTTTTGGGCATGGAGCGGCAGAAGGGCAAAGGAAAGCGCAACGAGAACAATTAGGGCAGATATCTGTTTTTTCATTTGCTGACAGTTTAGTGTTATTACTATTAATACAAATGTAGGGCTTTATTTGTTTCTCCGGTTTCCAAAAGGGTGAAAAAATGTTCCGTTTGTCGGTTTTGTGGATTCTTTCTACACTTTGCCTGTGAAATCCACAAATTGTGATATTCTATGTGTAGAATTATTAATTTGAATACCAATATATTATAAAAAATTCGTAATTTTGGCACCGATTTTGTCTATGATAAATAGAACAAACATAAGTTAAATTATTAATAGGATTAGATTATGAGATTATTCTTCTCAAAACGGGAATTGAAATTGAAGAGGAAAAGAACCATTGCTGCTTTGGTATGTATGGCGATTGTTTTCGGAGTGTATTGGTTTTTGACTCGCCCGCAAAAGGCGGAACCGCTGATGCCTACAGTGATTGTAGAACCGGTGGTGAAGGATGACGTGGAAATTTATGGAGAATACGTGGGACGTATCCGGGCTCAGCAGTTTGTTGAAGTGCGTGCCCGTGTGGAAGGTTATCTGGAGAAGATGCTTTTTGCTGAAGGTACGTATGTGGGTAAAAATCAGGTGTTGTTTGTGATTAATCAGGATCAGTATCGGGCAAAGGCTGATAAGGCCAGAGCACAGCTGAAGAAAGATCAGGCACAGGCTCTGAAGGCAGACCGTGACTTGAAGCGTATCCGTCCGTTGTTTGAGCAGAATGCTGCCAGTCAGCTTGACTTGGATAATGCGGTGGCTGCTTATGAGAGTGCTGAGGCTACGGTGGCTATGAGTGAGGCGGATCTGGCTCAGGCAGAACTGGAACTGGGTTATACAATTGTTCGCTCGCCGTTGTCGGGACATATCAGTGAAAGAAACGTGGACTTGGGTACATTGGTAGGTCCGGGCGGTAAGTCGCTGTTGGCTACAATCGTGAAAAGTGACACGGTATTGGTGGACTTCAATATGACGGCTCTCGATTATCTGAAGAGTAAGGAAAGAAATATCAACCTTGGACAGCAGGACTCTACTCGTTCCTGGCAACCGAATATTACCATTACATTGGCAGACAACACTGTGTATCCCTATAAAGGATATGTGGATTTCGCTGAACCACAGGTAGACCCGCAGACGGGTACGTTCTCGGTGCGTGCAGAAATGCCGAATCCGAAGCAGGTGTTGCTGCCGGGACAGTTTACGAAGGTGAAACTACTGCTGGATGTGCGCGAAGGTGCACTGGTGGTGCCGATGAAGGCGGTGATCGTGGAAAAGGGCGGTGCGTATATCTTTACAATGCGTAAGGACTGTACGGTGGAAAAACGCTTTATCGAACTGGGTCCTGAAGTGGGCAACAATGTAGTGGTGGAACGCGGTTTGGCGGCCGATGAAACAATTGTGTCGGAAGGATTCCACAAACTGACTCCGGGCATGAAGGTGCGTCCGTCTAAATTGTAAGTGAATTTAATGTTAAAGGTGAGTAAACGATGAAAGTAAGTTTCTTTATAGATAGACCGGTCTTTTCGATGGTCATCTCCATCGTGATTGTGATTGTCGGTATTATCGGACTGACGATGCTTCCGGTGGACCAGTATCCTCAAATTACCCCTCCGGTGGTGAAGATCAGTGCTTCGTATCCGGGTGCCAGTGCCTTGACGGTGTCGCAGGCGGTGGCTACACCGATTGAGCAGGAAATCAACGGTACGCCCGGAATGCTTTATATGGAATCCAGCAGTTCTAACTCTGGTGGTTTTTCGGCTACCGTTACGTTTGATGTGTCGGCCGACCCGGATTTGGCTGCAGTGGAAATACAGAACCGTGTGAAGTTGGCAGAGTCTCGCTTGCCGGCTGAAGTGGTGCAGAACGGTATTTCGGTAGAAAAACAGGCGGCCAGTCAGCTGATGACCATCTGTTTGACTTCGGCTGATCCGAAGTTTGATGAAATCTACCTCAGTAACTTTGCAACCATCAACGTGCTTGACGTGATTCGTCGTATTCCCGGTGTGGGACGTGTGTCGAATATCGGTAGCCGTTATTATGCGATGCAGATCTGGGCTCAGCCGGATAAACTGGCTAACTTTGGCTTGACGGTGAAGGATTTGCAGGATGCCCTGAAAGATCAGAACCGTGAATCGGCAGCCGGTGTGCTGGGTCAGCAGCCGGTGAAGGGATTGGATGTGACGATTCCTATCACGACGCAGGGCCGTCTGTCTACGGTGAGTCAGTTTGAAGATATTGTGGTGCGTGCAAACCCGAATGGTTCTATCATCCGTTTGAAGGACGTGGCACGTGTGTCGTTGGAAGCCTCTTCGTATAGCACGGAGAGTGGTATCAACGGTGAGAATGCAGCGGTGCTGGGTATTTATATGTTGCCGGGTGCCAATGCAATTGAGGTGGCCGAACGGGTGAAGGAGGCGATGAAGGAAATCAGCAGTAACTTTCCTGAAGGATTGTCGTATGAAATCCCGTTTGATATGACAACGTATATCTCTGAGTCTATCCATGAAGTGTATAAAACTTTGTTTGAAGCGTTGGTATTGGTGGTATTGGTGGTGTACTTGTCTTTGCAGAGCTGGCGGGCTACGGTGATTCCGGTGGTGGCTGTTCCTATTTCATTGATCGGTACATTTGGCTTTATGCTGATTTTTGGCTTCTCGCTCAATATTTTGACGCTGCTTGGATTGATTCTGGCCATCGGTATCGTGGTGGATGATGCCATTGTGGTGGTGGAAGGTGTGGAACACATTATGGAGACAGAAAAACTGAGTCCGTATGAGGCTACGAAGAAGGCGATGAACGGGTTGGCCAGTGCGCTGATTGCTACGTCGCTGGTATTGGCAGCGGTGTTTGTGCCGGTGAGTTTCTTGAGTGGTATCACAGGACAGCTGTATCGTCAGTTTACGGTGACAATTGTGGTGTCTGTATTGATTTCTACCGTGGTGGCGTTGACGTTGAGTCCGGTCATGTGTTCGCTTATTTTGAAGCCGGACAGTGGTAAGAAGAAGAATGTCGTGTTCCGCAAGATCAATGAATGGCTGGCTTTGGGTAGCAACAAGTATGTGGGCTCTGTGACTCGTGTCATCAAGCATCCGCGCCGGGTGTTGAGTGGCTTCGGAGTGCTGCTGATTGCTATTCTGTTGATTCACAGGTTGATTCCGACCAGTTTCTTGCCGGTAGAAGACCAAGGCTATTTTAAGATTGAACTGGAATTGCCTGAAGGTACGACGTTGGAGCGTACACGTAATGTGACCGACCGTGCCATTGCGTATCTGGAAAAGAATCCGTATATCGGATACATTCAGAATGTGACGGGTAGCAGTCCGCGTATCGGCAGCAATCAGGGACGTACGGAACTGACGGTTATCCTCAAGCCGTGGGAAGAACGGAAATCAACGACCATTCAGGAGATTATGAAGGAGATTGAAATGCATCTGAAAGAATATCCGGAATGTAAGGTGTACTTGTCTACGCCTCCTGTTATTCCGGGTTTGGGTACTTCGGGTGGTTTTGAAATGCAGCTCGAAGCGCGTGGTGAAGCTACGTTTGAGCAGCTGGTGGATGCGGCGGATACGCTGATGCATTATGCTTCTCAACACAAGGGTATTGCCGGTTTGTCTTCTTCGTTGCAGTCGGAAATTCCGCAGTTGTATTTTGATGTGGATCGCGATAAAGTGAAGTTGCTGGGTGTGCCTTTGGCTGATGTGTTCTCTACGATGAAGGCGTATACTGGTTCGGTGTATGTCAACGACTTTAATATGTTTAACCGTATTTATAAGGTATATATTCAGGCTGAAGCTCCGTATCGTGAACATAAGTCTAACATTAATCTTTTCTTTGTGAAGGCTTCCAATGGTGCGATGGTGCCGCTGACTTCATTGGGTAATGCTTCTTATACTACCGGACCGGGTAGCATCAAGCGTTTCAACATGTTTACTTCGGCGGTTATCAATGGTACTGCGGCGCAGGGATATAGTTCTGGTCAGGTGATGGAAACGATGGAGCAGATTGCTCAGCAGCATTTGCCCGATAATATCGGAGTGGAATGGAGTGGCCTTTCTTATCAGGAAAAGATGGCTGGCGGACAGACTGGACTTGTGATGGCATTGGTGTTCCTGTTTGTGTTCTTGTTCCTGGCTGCTCAATATGAGAGCTGGACAGTGCCTATCGCGGTGTTGCTTTCGTTGCCGGTAGCTGCTTTGGGTGCTTATTTAGGTGTAGGACTTTGCGGTTTGGAGAATGATGTGTATTTCCAGATTGGCTTGGTGATGTTGATGGGATTGGCTGCCAAGAATGCGATTTTGATTGTTGAGTTTGCCAAAGTGCAGGTAGATAAGGGAGAAGATTTGATTGAGTCGGCTATTTATGCGTCTAAGTTGCGCTTCCGTCCGATTTTGATGACTTCCTTGGCCTTTGTGTTGGGTATGCTTCCGATGGTGTTGGCCAGCGGACCAGGTTCGGCAAGCCGCCAGGCAATCGGTACCGGTGTATTCTTCGGAATGATTTTTGCGATTATCTTTGGTATTATTCTCGTACCTTTCTTCTTTGTGCTGGTGTATAAGACGAAGTCGAAAATTTTAAATTTGAAGAAATAGAATGAACAGAAAATATATGTATTTGGGCGTTGTGCTGCTTGCAGGGGTGTTGACCTCCTGCAAGGTGGGCAAAAGTTATGTGCGCCCTGATTTGAAATTGCCCGAACAACTGGCGAAGAATCAGGATTCGTTGAGTTTGGGAGATGAGGACTGGAAGTCGATTTATACGGATACAACGCTGCAGGGCCTGATTGACCGGGCGCTGGAGCACAACAAGGATATGTTGATTGCTGCGGCCCGTGTGAAGGAGATGGCGGCTCAGAAACGAATCTCTACTGCGGCTTTGTTGCCCGATTTTAAAGGTAAGGTGGCTGCTGAACGGGAATGGGAAAATGATGGCGGTGACTCTTATAAAAAGTCGGATACATTTGAAGGTCAGCTTATGTTGTCGTGGGAACTGGACTTGTGGGGCAATTTGCGCTGGGCACGTTCGGCCAGTGTGGCGGAGTATCTGCAGTCGGTGGAAGGACAGCGTGCGTTGAAGATGACGATTGTGGCCGAAGTGGCACAGGCGTATTATGAACTGGTGGCACTGGATACAGAGCTGGATATTGTAAAGCAGACGTTGAAGGCACGTGAAGAGGGGGTGCGCTTGGCTCGTATCCGCTTCGCGGGTGGTCTGACTTCGGAAACGGCTTACCGTCAGTCGCAGGTGGAGTTGGCACGTACGGCTACGCTGGTGCCTGATCTGGAACGGAAGATTTCACTGAAGGAAAATGATATTGCTTTCTTGGCGGGTGAGTATCCCAACCGAATTGTGCGCTCAAGTCTTTTGCGTGATCTGAATGGACGCGAGGTGTTGCCGGTTGGTTTGCCTTCTGACTTGTTGGAGCGTCGCCCTGATATCCGTCAGGCTGAGCAGAAACTGATTGCTGCGAATGCCAAGGTGGGCGTGGCTTTCACCAATATGTTTCCCCGTTTGACATTGACGGGTGAGCTGGGAGGTGAAAGTTCGGCTTTGTCTGAACTGCTTGATTCGCCGTATGCGCTTCTGAAAGGGGCTTTGCTTACTCCGGTATTCGGCTGGGGAAAGAACCGGGCTGCCTGGAAGGCTAAAAAGGCGGCTTATGAGGCTGAAGTGCATGAATATGAAAAATCGGTGCTGCAGGCTTTCAAGGAAACTCGTAATGCAATTGTAAACTTCAGCAAAATTAAAGAGGTGTATGAATTGCGTGCCAAGCTGGAGCGGTCGGCCAAGAGTTATATGGACCTGGCTCAGTTGCAGTATATCAACGGGGTGATTAATTACCTGGATGTGCTGGATGCGCAGCGTGGATACTTTGATGCTCAGATTGGTTTGAGTAATGCTATCCGCGATGAACGGATTGCTGTAGTGCAGCTGTATAAGGCGCTCGGAGGCGGTTGGAAATAGAACGTGTAAACAAAAGGGAGAAGTTTTTTTCATATTTCAGAAAAAAATGCGAAATTTGCAACGCTTTTCAATTTACGGAAAAAACATACTAACACCTTTAAATATAAAAAAATGACTAAAAGTGCATTGCAAATTGCAAGGGCTGCTTATCAGCCCAAACTTCCGAAAGCGTTGGCTTCGGGAGCTGTTAAGGTTGTTGCCGGTGCTGCTACTCAGTCTGTAGCAGACCAGGAAGCTATCAAGGCTTTGTTCCCTAATACATACGGAATGCCGCTGATTACATTTGAAGCTGGTGAAGCTGTTTCACTTCCGGCTATCAATGTGGGTGTGATTCTGTCGGGTGGTCAGGCTCCTGGCGGTCACAACGTAATCTCTGGTTTGTTTGATGGTATCAAGAAGCTGAACCCGGAAAGCAAGCTGTATGGCTTTATCTTGGGTCCTGGCGGTTTGGTAGACCATGACTATATGGAACTGACTGCTGATATCATTGACGAATACCGTAACACTGGTGGTTTCGATATCATCGGTTCTGGCCGTACAAAACTGGAAAAAGAAGAACAGTTTGAAAAGGGTTACGAAATCATCAAGGAATTGGGTATCAAAGCGCTGGTTATTATCGGTGGTGACGACTCTAACACAAATGCTTGTGTATTGGCTGAATACTATGCTGCCAAGAATTATGGCGTTCAGGTAATCGGTTGTCCGAAAACAATCGACGGTGACTTGAAGAATGATATGATTGAAACTTCTTTCGGTTTCGATACTGCTTGTAAGACTTATGCTGAAGTAATCGGTAACATTCAACGTGACTGTAACTCAGCTCGTAAGTACTGGCACTTTATCAAGCTGATGGGTCGTTCGGCTTCTCACATTGCTTTGGAATGTGCTTTGCAGGTTCAACCGAATGTTTGTATCGTTTCTGAAGAAGTAGAAGAAAAGGATATGTCTTTGGATGATGTAGTGACTTACATCGCTCAGGTAGTGGCTGACCGCGCTGCTCAAGGCAACAACTTCGGTACTGTATTGATTCCGGAAGGTTTGGTTGAATTTATCCCGGCTATGAAGCGTCTGATTGCTGAATTGAATGACTTCCTGGCTGCTAACGCAACTGAATTCTCTCAAATCAAGAAATCTGCTCAGCGTGATTATATCATCCGTCACTTGTCTGCTGAGAACTCAGCTATCTATGCAAGTCTGCCGGAAGGCGTGGCTCGTCAGTTGTCTTTGGACCGCGACCCGCACGGAAACGTTCAGGTTTCTTTGATCGAAACTGAAAAGCTGTTGTCTGAAATGGTAGGTACTAAGTTGGCTCAGTGGAAGGAAGAAGGTAAATACGTTGGTAAGTTTGCTGCTCAGCACCACTTCTTCGGTTACGAAGGTCGTTGCGCTGCTCCGTCTAACTTTGACGCTGACTACTGCTATTCTTTGGGTTACACAGCTTCTATGTTGATTGCTAACGGTAAGACTGGTTATATGTCTTCTGTACGCAACACGACAGCTCCGGCTGCTGAATGGGTTGCTGGTGGTGTGCCTATCACTATGATGATGAACATGGAACGCCGTCACGGTGAAATGAAACCGGTTATCCAGAAGGCTCTTGTGAAGTTGGATGGTGCTCCGTTCAAGGCTTTTGCTGCTCAACGTGAACGCTGGGCTAAGGAAACGGATTATGTTTATCCGGGCCCAATCCAATACTTCGGTCCTACTGAAGTTTGCGACCAACCGACTAAGACTTTGCAGTTGGAACAACAGAAGTAATCGACAACGGTTGTCTGTGAATGTACAACGCTGTTGAGTAAATGATAAATGAACGGTGGACGGTGGCTGTCTGAAGGCAGGGTATCGTTCACCGTTTGTCTCTTTTTCTTCGTTGTTCCTGCTGACTGCTGTCTTTTTTATTATTTATTCCCTTTTAACTACTAATTGTCACTCCATTGCCGCTATTTAACTCGCCCACTGAACCGGTAAAAAAGAAAAAGAAATCGGGTTCTGTATCTCAAAAGAAGAAGTCTGGAACTGCATCTTCCAGGAAAAGAGGTACTGCTTCTGCTGCCAAAACACGTTCTGTGAAGACGGTCCAGATGAAGCAGGACGAGGGTATGTCTGCCTGGCAGCGTAATACTCTTGCAGTATTGCTGGTGGTGGTTTTTTCTTTTCTTTTTTATTATTTCTTTATCCGCCCTTATGAATATCGCTGGAAACCTTGCAACGGTTTGAAGGATTATGGGGTATGTATTCCGTATGGTTATCAGGTGCACGGCATTGACGTGTCTCATTACCAGGGTAGAATTGACTGGCAACTGTTGCAGCAGCATCAGGAGGCCATTACTCCTTTGCAGTTTGTGTTTATGAAGGCTACGGAAGGCGGTGATCACGGGGATACGACGTTTGCTTCTCATTTTGCTAATGCACGTGCCCACGGTTTCATACGGGGGGCTTATCATTTTTTTATTCCGGGAACGGATGCTTTGCGGCAGGCTGAGTTCTTTATTCAGACAGTAAAATTGGATACTGGCGACTTGCCTCCGGTGTTGGATGTAGAGGTGACTGGACGTAAAAGCAAGCAAGAGTTGCAGCAGGGTATTATCCGTTGGCTTAATCGGGTGGAGGCGCATTATGGAGTGAAGCCTATCTTGTATACGTCCTATAAGTTTAAGAAAAAGTATCTGAATGATTCGGTGTTTAATGCGTATCCTTACTGGATTGCTCACTATTATGTGGATTCTGTGAGGTATGAGGGACGCTGGGATTTCTGGCAGCATACGGATGTGGGAAGTGTGCCGGGTATTGAAGAGGAAGTGGACCTGAATGTATTCAATGGTTCGCTGGCAGATCTGAAAGCATTGACTATCCAGAAAAAATGATGCTCGGGAAGATATAACTGCCCAGAAAAAAAGACTAACAGTGAGCGATTATGCTAGAACTGCTAGTGTTTTTTTCATCGCCCTGCTGTTAGCCTGTTATTGTAGAGTCTTCCGTTTTTTTGATTTTAGAGGAAACCTGGTTTAGGGTTTGAAAATCATTTTAACGGCAGCCCACCGGTTCTTTTCTTTGTGGTGAACATAGCTTAATCCGTTCTTTTCTGCTTCTGCTTGGATCACGGGGATGTCATCTACATAAAATCCGCTTAGATAGAGTTCTGATCCTGGATGCATGCAGGCTACGTAATGCTTCATGTCGTTGATCAGGATATTACGGTTGATGTTGGCAATGATGACATCGAAGGGGCCTTTGCCGGAAAGGGCAGAAGCGTCTCCTTGAGATACTGTAATGTCATCTACGTGATTCAGTTCGATGTTTTCAATGGAATTGCGTACACACCATTCATCAATGTCAATGGCTGTGCAGGGACGGGCTCCGCGCATGCGTGCCAAGATGGCGAGGATGGAGGTTCCGCAACCCATATCGAGCAAGGACTTGTTTTGCAATTCACTATCCAGCAGTTCTTCAATGATGAGGCTGGTTGTCTCGTGATGTCCGGTGCCAAATGCCATCTGGGGATTGATGACAATGTCGTATTCTGCCTGGGGAACATCTTGATGAAAAGTGCTGTGGATCACGCAGCGGTTGCCAATGATGATCGGCTGGAAGAAGTTCTTTTCCCATTCTTCGTTCCAGTCTTTATCTTCAGCTTCTACCTGCGTGTAGGATACCTGGGTGTCGGGCAAGGGAAAATCTTGAACGGCGTTTTGGATGGCTTCTTCATTGCACAGGTTTTGCTGGATATACGCTTTCAGTCCTTCTTCGCATTCAACAAAACTCTCAAACCCTACTTCTCCTAAAACGGCTGCGAGTACGTCGTTGACGGTCTCTGTGCACGGACTGGTGTGGAATGTGAACTCAAAATACTTCATAGTTGTTTCTAATTGTAGTAAATAATATCACAAAGATAATTAAAATAGGGATTTCCCTATTATCCTTTGGGGAAAATCTTCTTAGGGAAGAATTTCTCTTTTTTATCTTTGTATCGAGAAAAGTTTAGTAATTACATAAACCGAGATAATATGAAAAAGATTGTTTACTTTTTGCTGTTTGTCCTGTGTCTTCCGGCAGGAGTGATGGCACAGAGTGTGGATGATGACCTTTATTTTGTGCCTTCGAAAAATAAAAAGGAGAAAGAGGAAGTTTCAACTCGGAAGGTAGATTCTGAGAAAAAGGTGACATCGATTTATACTTCGCCAGGCTCTACGGTGGTGGTAAACGATCGTCAGGAAATAAGTACGCGTGACATTGATGAATATAACCGTCGGTATGAGGCTGATGAGAATGATTTCGAGATGGAGCATGATACGCTTTATATCAAGCGGAAGAAGAATCCGGATTTGAGAGGTGAATGGGTGACTGGTGAATTTGAGGGTACGCAGGAAGATTATGAGTATGCCGAACGCATCATCCGCTTCCGCAATCCGCGTTTTGCTATCAGTGTCAACAGCCCGATTTATTGGGATATTGTGTATGGTCCCGGAGCTTGGGATTGGAATGTCTATACCGATGGCATGTATGCATATGCCTTTCCGACTTACAGCAATCCTTTGTGGTGGGATTGGCGGTATAGTTCTTTCAGCTGGAACTGGAACTATGGCTGGGGATGGGGAAGTCCTTACTGTAGCTGGGGATATGCTTCCGGATATTGGCACGGTTGGTATCATGGCTATTGGGGACATCATCACCATCATCATTATTATGATCCTTACTGGGGCTGGGGAGGAGGACGTCCCTATTATGCAAGCCGCAGTGTGATCAATGGCAACAATCGTTCTTATTATTCAGGATATCGGGGAAGTGGTTCTTCCAGCCGTAGGGATTATGGGGTGAGTTCTTCCCGTCCTACCCACTCCAGTATCGGACAGAGTGTTCGTCGTTCGGGCACTTCTGGCGGTAGAGTAGTCGGTACACGTAGCAGCAGTCGCAGTAACGGTGCGGTAAGAGGTGGAAGTTCGTATTCGCGCAGAAATACAGAAACGTATACCCGCCCAAGCAGTACGCGCAGTTCAAGTACATACCGCAGCAACCGCACGGGTTCGTATACACGCGGAAATTCATCGGGCACTACTACCCGCCGGAATTCCAATACAGAAAACTACTCGCGTAGAAGCAGTGGCAGTAGCTATTCGCCTCGCAGCAGTAGCAGTTCTTATACCCGCAGTTCAGGTTCTGCAGGAGGTGGCAGTTACTCGAGAGGGGGAGGATCTTCTTCCCGGAGTTCGGGTGGTGGCAGTCACAGAAGATAGTTTAATTTTTTAAGTTCTGAGATATGAAGTTAGTTAAGATAGTTTCAATGGGTCTGCTGTTTTCTTGCAGTGCTTTTCTGCAGGCACAGACAACGATATACGATGCCAATCGCTTGATGGGTAGTGACTTGAACGGTACTGCTCGTTTTGTGGGCATGGGAGGAGCTATGGGGGCTCTTGGTGGAGATATCACAACGATGGGGACAAACCCGGCTGGTATCGGTATTTACCGGAGTAACGATGTGATGCTTTCGTTTGGTTTTGATAATACGGGTATGAAAGCCAATGGTGTGGCTCATGATAAGTTTCATGGTTCGTTCGATAATGTGGGATTTGTGTTTGCTACAAAGATAGGCAACCATACCCCGTTGCGCTTTGCAAACTTTGGGTTCAACTACCGCAAGATGAAGTCATTTAGCCGCTCCATGCTGTTGGGAGGTGTATTCAATACTTCGCAGACGGTGCAGATGGCCAATATGTTGAATTTTAATTTCGACGGCCAATTTGACCCGATTTTGGAAAAGGCTTTGAAGAGTGATGATGCGTTTGTAAACCCTGAGTTGCCTTGGTTGGGTATCATGGCTTATAATGCTTATCTGGTGAACCCGAATTATAAGCAGAAACCGTCTCAATCACCCTCTGCTCCGGCAGGTAACACGGGTGGAGTGAATGGACAGCCGCTTCCCGAGGGTGAAGAGCTCTTTGAAGGATATACTCCTTACTGGATGCAGGGCGACAAGGTGCAGCAGCAATACAGTTCGAAAGAGAGTGGGGGGATCCACGCATTCGACTTGAATGGTGCTTTGAATTTCCATGACCGGTTTTATCTGGGAGCTACTTTAGGCTTGTATTGTGTTGATTACGACCGTAGCAGTGTTTATAATGAAGATTTTACTGATGCCAAGGGGAATGGTCAGGGCGGTTATACGCTGGGAAATGAATTCGGTGTGAATGGTAGTGGGGTTGACTTTAAGTTGGGTTTCATTCTTCGTCCGTTTGAAATGTCATCGTTCCGTATTGGTGCGGCTGTACATACACCGACCTATTTCAGTTTGACGGAGCGTAACAGGGCTTACTTAGACTTTGACGTGGTTCATAATGACGAAATTAAAAAAGGGGTAAGCAAACCGTATGATGCTGCAGGACGCGATACAGAGGGTGAGTATGATTATCGCCTGATTACTCCGTGGAAGTTTAATGTGAACATGGGTTATACCGTTGGTTCGTTTGCTGCATTTGGGGTAGAATATGAATACAGTGATCGTTCTGCAGGTCGGCTGAAAGATCCGGACGGATATGAAATGGGACAGACGGCAGATATAGAAGCGATGATGAAAGCCGTGCATACATTCCGTATAGGCGGTGAGTTTAAGTTGATGCCCGAAATGTCACTTCGCTTGGGATACAATTATATCAGTTCGCCTATGAAAAGTGATGCCTTTAAGTATTTAGCGCCCAATTCGATGCGAACAGATACCGAATTTGCCAATCCGGGAGAAACGCAGAATTATGCTTTTGGATTGGGATACCGCGGAAAGAGCTTTTACATGGATATGGCTTATCTCCTGAATACGTATAAGGAAACATTCTATGCATTCGATTGCGTAGATTTGCCGGGTACAGAGGTTACTCATACCAATCATAAGGTGATGCTTACGTTAGGCATGCGTTTCTAAATAAAAGTAGAACAGTTTTCAATTCAAATTATAAATAACTTTTGTGTGTAAAAAAATCCCTGGATGCCGAGTGTCTACGGCTTATCCGGGGATTTTTCTGTTATTGGGGTATGACATTCAGTACTCAATCTTGTCTTCTTTCTCTGCCCAGGCTTGGAATGCAGCCAAAGCTTCTTCATGGAGCAGTATTTCTGAAGGAAGTTGACGGTTTTCCGGTTTCAGTTCCAACTCGTCATAAATAAACGAATCATCAAAGCCGATTCTTTTGGCATCTGTTTTATTGTTGCCATAGTACATTTTATCCAGCCGGGCCCAATAGATAGCTCCCAGGCACATGGGGCAGGGTTCGCAGGAGGTGAATATCTCGTAGCCGCTCAGGTTGAATGTTCCCAATTTGGCTGCAGCTTCGCGGATAGCACTGACTTCCGCGTGGGCAGTCGGGTCACACGAGGCGGTTACCCGGTTGACTCCGGTCGCTATTATTTCACCGTCTTTGGTGGCAATGACAGCGCCGAAAGGCCCTCCACCATTGGCCACATTTTCTTTGGAAAGCTCAATGGCTTTTCTCATCAATTCTTCTTTAGTCATAGCGCTTCTGTTTATTTAGAATTTTCCAAGGATTTTATCCATCACCCAGTTGGTGAGTGTAGCGCTTTCACCGTCGCAGGTACATATGGATTTGCCTAACAGGTGGTCTACTACTGCCTGGATGAGCGGCTGCTGCACGTGTTCCGGATTGTCTACGTAGATTTCTTCCCGTCCCTTTTCAGTGTGCAGGGCAATAGGGTCGTAGGTGAACACTGAGAAGCAGATCATACCTTTGTCTCCGATGATTTCAATGCGGTCTTCTCGGGCTGAATCATGGGCTACAAAACACCATGAACCACTTCCCACCAGTCCGTTGTCGAATTGGAAGCAGGCACTCAACGTATCTTCGGCCGCATAGAGTCCGCCCCGGTTGCTTTTGAAACCGCTGGCTTCAAGAATGCAGCCAAACATATCCTGGAGCAAATCAATCTGGTGTGGTGCCAAATCGTAGAAATATCCTCCTCCGGCAATGTCGGCCTGAACGCGCCAGGGTAGGTTGTCCCGGTTATAATCCAAGTCACGGGGCGGCTGTGCAAATCGAATTTGCACATTGATGACGTTGCCTATGCTTCCGTTTTCCACCAGTTCCTTTACTTTTTGGAAGTAGGGAAGATAGCGGCGGTAGTAGGCTACAAAACAAGGCACTCCCGTTTCTTTGGAGATACGGTTGATGCGGGTACATTCCTCGTAGGTCTGTGCCATCGGCTTTTCAATATAGGCAGGTTTGCCGGCTTTCATTGCCATGATGGCATAGGTGGCATGTGAAGAAGGAGGAGTGGCGATATAGATAGCATTTACTTCCGGATCATCAATCAGTTCCTGGGCATCATCATACCATTTCTTGATGCCTCGTTCTTCGGCATAGGCTTTGGCCTTTTCGCCTTCTCGGCTCATGACAGCGATGACTTCGGAGTGTTCCACTTTTTGGAAAGCGGGACCGCTTTTCTTTTTGGTCACTTCTCCACAACCGATAAAGCCCCATTTGATTATTTTTTCACTCATCTTTTATCTATATAATAGTATTACAAGAATCCAAAGATACAGTATTTTTTTGTCAGGACCAACTTTCTGCCTGTTTCTCGTGGTGTGGTGGATTGTAAATGGGGCGAGTTTGTGCTAAGCGGCAAGATTCAGCCGGTATTTCGGGTGAAATGCAGTGGCGACTTATTTGTAATACTTCCGGTAGAGCTGGCGGTATTCTTTGCTTTTCTGGAATCCATCCAGCCATGTGTTCAGACTGTCGAGCAAGGCAGGTGATTGTTTGCTCACAGCCCATGCGTAGAATTGGGTGAAACTGATGGGCGTTTGAATATCGATTTGGGGAAGGGAGTCGGCCATGATTTTAGCGATGCTTTCTTCACAGACAGCATAGTCTATGTCGCCATGAGCTACCATCGAAATCAGTTGTTCCGGTCCGTATTTCTCAATTTCTTTGATGAAGATGGTATCGCCTATTTCTTCACTCAAGTTCTGAATGCGCATCATCGATGGTGACCCTTTTACTACGTGTACTGTGTACTTGGCCAGTTGCAGCTGGTTGTCAATAAAGGTGGAGTCTTTATCACTTTGTTTCTTTCGCTGCACTAGCACTTGCTTGTTCCGTACAATAGGGGTGGTGAGGAGCAGCGAATCTTTCAACTCGTTTGTCACCTGTATGTTGGTGGCAATGAGGTCGTAGACTCCTTCGGCCAATCCATTCAGACGTTCCTCAATGCTCATTACGGGAGTGATGCTTGTTTTCAGTCCTTTGCTGTGAGCAAAAGCCTGGATCAATTCATAGTGGAAGCCTGAACAGGTGTCTCCCTGTATGAAAAAACTGATGGCATTGTATTCCGTAGCTACCCGTAGCATGCCTTCTGCAGCTATCTCGGCATAGTCTCTTGCATGAGCTATCCTTGTATCTGCTGTCTGTTCTTTTCTTGTGACAAAGAAAATGCTTACGATAGCAACTACGGGAATCAGGTATCTGAGTAGACGCATGTTGAGTTGTTTATTCATCACAAACCGCAGTGGGGTTAATCATAGAAGTTCCATGAAAGACCAAATTTCAGTACACGGGGGTTGATGGGGTAATGAGGTGAAAGGAAATAATTCGGTTTACTCATACCTTGGTTTACATGATACATCATCACATAGAAACGGGTGCGTTTCAAATGCAAGTTGGCATACACATTGACAATGGGATAACCTCCGATTTCCACCTGATCATTGGTAGGTTGCAGGTGAAAATTCTGGATGGCTGGCATATAAGCGGGTGCATTGTATTTTGTAAAGTAACGTACGTCTGCTCCCAACTGTACATTGAGCACTTTTTTGGCCAGCTTGAACTGCATGTAGAAATTATGATAGAGTGAAAGATCGGGCAGCGGAAGCACCGTTTCATCACTCGTCTTTTGCCACGTCACTTCATTGTCGAGGTGGAAAATGCCTAATTTAAAGTCTTGGTTCAAGCTTGCTGAAATGACTTGTACACTTCCGTCCTTTTGTTCAGGCACAGCCTGCTGGTTGAAGTACGTGTAATTCTTTATATTTTCCACTCCGGCTCTCAAGCGAGTCTTCCAGCGGGCAATGTTCAGTTCGCCTTCCACCCGGGTACGGAATTCTTTGTCCATGTCGTTGTCCCACATGAAATGCTTGGAATGGTAGTGGCGCATGTAGAAAGGTGTCAACTTGTTGCTGATCACCCCGCGGGCAATCAGGCTGACTGTGTCTTTCCACAAACGGAAGTTCAAGTCGAGGTCTCCCTTTACGTCAAACTGTCCGATGGCTTTTCCTGCCACACCTACTTCTCCGATGGCGTGATAATGCAGCACATTGCCTTGTTTCTTGGTCAGTTCACCTCCCACGTAGAATTCGTTTTCATTGTATTTATCGGCCTTGGGCGCACCGTTCATATTCATCAGCGTATACTTGTTGATTTTATACGAAGCAAATGCCGTCAGTCCGGCCTTGGCATATTTGTTGAATCCTTCCTGCAGGGCAATGCCTACCGTATTTTTAACCCCTATGTAGGTAGTTGTGTCTCTGGCTCCGGGCACTTCAGGATTCATGTACGTGTTTTGATAATAATTCTTTTCACGCATGTCATCACCGGAGTTGAAAGTGTGGCGGGCACGCTCCACCTGAAGGGTATGTATAAAGCTGGTAACGGGCACAAATTCCTGTTTGACGGGTGTTGTATCGTTCTCTGTTTGAGCAATATCCCGATGGAAACCTAAGTTATAGCGGTGGGTCAGAAACACGTAGAAGTCGTGGTTACGGTTGGTCGTAGCATTCAGCTTCGTCGGGATATTGGTTGATTCATATTCCCGTTGTCCCTGTGCCATCTCTTCGGGTGCTGTGATATAGCGATCGTCTTCGATACCCCCATTTTCGTTGGTTTTCAAGTAATTATTGCTGTAGATAGCTTGCAGCTGATAGCGGTCGCCGATATAACTACCAAACAAGGCAGCATTGAAATACGCTGTGCTTTGATTGTTGTAGTAACCGCGTCCGTACAGGTAGTCGATATTGAAGCCAAATGCCAGTCTTTTGTTGGCATTGACCGAAAAATAAGATTTGAAGCGTTCTTCTCCGTTGACTTTATTACCGGCTTTAAAGTATGCCAGGTTGGTATAGGGCACATTGCTGTTGGTAAAATTAAACTCTGTTGGGCGCACAAAGAAACTGGAAAACGGTTCCAGAAAAATGGTCGGTTCTGCATCGCGTCGGTCGAAGAAGATACGAGACAAGCGGGGAGAACCCATGTTTCCCAAGTAGTTGTAGTGGCCTGTCAGCCCTTCAGTGAGGTTGAGATTCTGGAAATGATGGTAGGCCGTATCCGCCGGAATGAGGGTCCGGTCGCCGAGTTGGTTGTTGATACGCCACATATAGAGTTTGGGTGGCAGTCCTTTTACTTCCACATTAGCACTATCCAGTCTGTCGGGAATCATGGCAGGATCTACCTGATTTCCATATTGGTCATATCCGTTTTCATCCACTCGCTGGCGACCATTGTCGAACTGTGCATGGACGTTTGTGAAGCCTATTACGGATAATAAAATATATATTAGTAAGATTCGTCTCATAAGTGGGGACAAATATACTTACTTTTGCTGGATTATCTGTTATGTATGGGGGAGAAATCGTTGGAGATTTGCGCTTTCTTGACACTGTATGTCCTTGTTCTCAGTGTAGCAAACGAATAACCGCGCTGCTGCAGAACGTTTGCAACAGCGCGGTTGAGGAAATGTTTATACTTCACGTATCAGTTCCATACCCTTCTTGATGGCTTCCTCATTCATTGGAATCAAGTGGTGGTGGCGTTCGGGAAGTGTTTTTTTCAATCCTTTAATGACGTTTTCAAGTGTCACGATGGGGTGCAGTTTCAGTAATCCGCCCAACACAATCATGTTGAATGCTTTGGCATTGTTCATTTCGTTGGCTGCATCCATGGCATCAATGCGGTACACTTTAATATCCTTGCGTGTGGGTGGGTGGATAATACCATATCCATCGTAGATAAGGATACCGCCCGGCTTCACTTTGCTTTCAAACTTTTCAAGTGACGGTTGGTTCAGGATGATAGCGCTATCGTATTTGCTGAGAATCGGGGAGGAGATTTTTTCATCGCTTACGATTACTGTCACGTTGGCAGTTCCTCCTCGCTGTTCAGGGCCGTAAGCCGGCATCCAGCTTACTTCTTTACCTTCCATCAGACCGGAATAGGCTAGAATCTTACCCATAGACAATACGCCTTGTCCACCGAATCCTGCTATAATTATTTCTTCTTTCATTGTTCTGTTGACTTTTCGCGTTATTATTTATCTTTCAAATCACCCAGCGGATAGAACGGGAACATGTGTTCCTCCATCCATTTGTTTGCCTTCTCAGGTGTCATCTTCCAGCCCGAGCTGCAGGTAGATACGATTTCTACCAAGTTGGAACCCTTGCCGTTCATGGAGTTCTCAAATGCCTTCCGGATGGCTTTCTTCGCTTTGCGGATAGCTGGTACTGACTGTACAGACTGGCGGGTCACATAGGCTGTACCTTCCAGCTGCGCTGCGATGTCGGCCATTTTCAACGGGAATCCATGGAGGTGCGTGTCGCGTCCGTAAGGACAAGTCGCTGTCTTCATGCCTACGAGTGTGGTTGGAGCCATTTGCCCCCCTGTCATACCATAGATGGCGTTGTTGATGAAGATGATAGTGATGTTTTCACCACGGTTTAGTGCGTGGATGGTCTCTGCTGTACCGATGCAGGCCAAGTCACCGTCGCCTTGGTAGGTGAACACCAAGCGGTCGGGCCATAAGCGCTTGATGGCTGTGGCTACTGCCGGAGCACGTCCGTGGGCAGCTTCTTGCCAGTCGATGTCAATATAGTTATAGGCAAACACCGCACAGCCCACCGGGGATATGCCCACAGTCTTATCTTCCATGCCCATTTCCTCAATGACTTCTGCAATGAGCTTGTGTACCACACCATGACTGCAACCCGGGCAGTAGTGCATGGCGTTGTCGTTCATCAAAGTAGGTTTTTTGTAAACCAGATTTTCGGGTTTGATTATTTCTTCTTTCGTCATAGCTTCATCTCCTTATCTGTTGGTGAACCGTATAAAAAACTCCATCAGCTTGACAAAAAATGCCGCACTGCATACGTAGATAAACGTTTTAAAGTCTTCCTTTCCAATGGTGAAATAGGTGATGATGGCAGCCAGTGCCAGAACCATGAAAAGAATGTTCAATACGTTTCTTATTTTATCGGGATTCATCGTTTCGTTATTTGATTATTTTTTCTTCTAAGGCTGCAACAATTTCGTCCGGATCGGGTACGATACCGCCGAGGCGTCCAAAGTGCTCAACCTTAACCTTTCCGTTGACAGCCAGCCGTACGTCTTCTATCATCTGTCCGGCGTTCAGCTCAGTGACCAGAATACCTTTCACTTTGTCGGCATAAGCTGCGATGGCTTTGGTGGGGAAAGGCCACAGCGTAATAGGACGCAGGATACCTACCTTGATTCCTTTTTCACGTGCCATTTCCATGGCTTTCTGACCGATACGGGCCATGGAACCGAAGGCTACAATCAGGTATTCGGCATCTTCGCAATTGATTTCTTCAAAGCGTACTTCGTTTTCTTCAATTTCACGGTATTTGGCCTGAAAACGGAGATTGTTTACTTCCATTGCTTCGGGTTTCAGTTCCAGAGAAGTGATGACATTCGGTTGGCGGTTTTTCGTTCTGCCGGTGGCAGCCCACGGGCATTGAGCGATGATTTCTTCCTCTGTGCGGCGTGGCTTTTGGGCAGGGAGCACCACTTTTTCCATCATCTGTCCGATGACTCCATCGGCGAGAATAATGGCGGGGTTGCGGTATTTGAAGGCCAGTTCAAATCCTAATGATACGAAATCTGCCATTTCCTGTACAGAAGCCGGAGCCAGTGCGATAAGTCGGTAGTCGCCATGTCCGCCTCCTTTCACTGTCTGGAAATAGTCGGCCTGACTGGGTTGGATAGTTCCCAAACCGGGGCCGCCGCGCATGACATTGACAATGAGACAGGGCAATTCGGCACCTGCAATGTAGGAAATTCCTTCTTGTTTCAAACTGACACCGGGGCTGGAAGAGGAGGTCATTACCATCTTTCCACTGCCTGCACCACCATATACCATATTGATGGCTGCCACTTCACTTTCTGCCTGAAGCACCACCATACCGGTTGTTTCCCATGGTTTCAATTCTGCCAGTGTTTCCAGCACTTCCGATTGGGGAGTAATAGGATATCCGAAGTATCCGTCGGCACCGCAGCGGATGGCTGCGTGGGCGATCGCTTCGTTTCCTTTCATTAATACAACTTCTTCTGCCATATTCTTTTCTTTTATTCTACTTTTACTTTATACACTGAGATACATCCGTCCGGGCAGACCGTTGCACACGAGCTGCATCCGTTGCAGGTATCTTCTTTTACTTGCCAGGCATAGTTATAGCCTTTCATGTTTACCTCCTTGTTGAGGGCGATAACATTAAGCGGACACGCTACTACGCATAGGTTGCATCCTTTGCATCGTTCGGTGTCAACTACGATTGCTCCTTTCATTTTTGCCATAATCTTACTTTTATTACGTTATCTTGGATTCAAGTTGTCTTTATTGATTAAACATATCCTTGTGGTAGAAGTTAAGGATATCCATGAGCATTTTTCTTGCTTGTGTGGCCGGACTGTCGGGGTTGAGGTCGATGGCATATTGGTAATTGTCCAAAGCGCGTTTCCAATCTCCCTTTTTCCGGTATGCATTTCCCCGTAAGTAATAGAGGATGTCTTTTTCTGTAACGGAAGAAGGTTCTTGCAGGAGTTGGTCCATCTGCTGGATGGCAGTATCCACAGCTCCCTGACTGATAAGCTCTTTTAAACTATCTATTTGCTTCATATCTTTCGTTTTTCAGTATTCTTAATCGCAAAGATAGTTTTTATTTGTGTAAACAGGGCAAATGCAGACAGAAATTTGTCAGGTTTTTCCTGCTGCAGGCTGTTAAATTTTGTGTGCTGCAGCGTGTATGATGAGACTGTAGGGTGTATTTTCTTGCAATCTCGGAGGCTTTTCGGAGAAGATGCTGTATTTTTGTGTGTGATTAATAAACAGTGATGGTATGTTGGATATTTTTTTGATTGTTGTGGGGGCGCTTTGTCTCCTTGCCGGTATGGCAGGCTGTGTTCTTCCTGTCTTGCCGGGACCGCCCATCTCGTATGTCGGTTTGCTGCTGCTTCATGTCACCGACAAGGTGCAGTTTACAACGGCACAGCTGCTGGTCTGGCTGTTGGTGGTCGTGGTGATGCAAGTCTTGGATTATTTTATTCCGATGCTGGGCAGCAAATACTTTGGTGGCAGCAAGTGGGGAAACTGGGGCTGTGTAGTCGGCACGTTGGCCGGACTCCTCTTTTTGCCGTGGGGCATTATTTTCGGTCCTTTCTTGGGGGCACTTGTAGGTGAATTGCTTGGTAATAAGGAGTTCTCGCAGGCTCTTCGCTCAGGCGTTGGCTCTCTGGTCGGTTTTCTTGCCGGTACGTTGCTGAAATTTATGATATGCGGTTATTTCTTCTACCAGTTTATAGCAAGCCTGGTATGCTGAAATAATAAAAAAAGAGTAGGAAAAACCTACTCTTTTTTTATGGTTGTTTTTTATTTCACAGGAATCTTATCGATGCGTTTTTGATGACGTCCGCCTTCAAATGCAGTGTTGAAGAATTCTGTCAGAATCAAATCTGCTTCTTCCGTGCTGATGAAACGACCCGGCATCACGAGCACATTGGCGTCATTGTGCAGGCGTGCCAGACGGGAAATTTCTGGTGTCCAGCAAAGAGCTGCACGGATGCCCTGGTGCTTGTTCAGTGTCATGCTGATACCGTTTCCGCTTCCGCAGATTGCTACACCGCAGCTGCATTCTCCTGCTTCTACAGCCAGTGCCAGCGGATGAGCAAAGTCGGGATAGTCAACGCTTTCTGTTGAGTATGTACCGAAATCTTTGTATTCATATCCTTTTGCTGTCAGCCAGCCGCGAACAAATTCTTTTAATTCAAACCCTGCATGGTCACAGGCTAATCCGATTGTTTTCATTAGAGCATTGCTTTTACTTGGTTATATACATTTTCTGCTGTAAATCCTAATTTTTCATCAAGCACTTTGTAAGGAGCAGAGAAACCGAACGATTCCAATCCCCATACTTTACCTTGATTGCCTACCAGGCCTTGCAGTGTGACAGGCAGTCCGGCTGTGAGACCGAAAATTTTAGCGTTGGAAGGCAGAACAGCTTCTTGGTATTCTTTTGGCTGATTGCGGAACAGACCTTCGGAAGGAGCTGATACGATGCGTACTTTTACGCCGTCTTTGCGGAGCAGTTCGGCACCGGCAACCAGCGTAGAAACTTCAGAACCGGAAGCCACCAGTACCACATCCGGATTCTCGTCAGCACCGGCAATGGTGTAAGCACCTTTCACAGCTTCTTCATACGGTGTACCTTCGGGCAGGTTGTTTACATTCTGGCGTGAGAAGATCAATCCGGTAGGAGTTGACATGTTTTCCATGGCAAGTTTCCAGGCAACGGTTGTTTCTTCTGCGTCTGCAGGGCGAAGTACCAGCATTGAGTTGTTTCCTTTGTGGTTTTTCAGTTTTTCCATCAATCGGATTTGTACTTCCTGTTCCACCGGTTCGTGTGTCGGTCCGTCTTCTCCCACACGGAAGGCGTCGTGCGACCATACAAATTTTACCGGTTGTTCCATGAGCGCAGCCATACGGATAGCCGGTTTCATGTAATCTGAGAATACGAAGAACGTACCGCATGCTGCCAATACACCTCCGTGGAGAGACATACCGATGCAGATACATGCCATTGTCAGTTCGGCAACACCTGCCTGGAAGAATGCTCCGCTGAAGTCACCCTTGGTGAAGGCATGTGTTTTTTTCAAGAAACCATCCGTCTTGTCAGAGTTCGACAAGTCGGCTGATGCTACAATCATATTTTCTACTTGCGTAGCCAGCAGGCTCAATACGGTAGCTGAAGCAACGCGAGTGGCAACATTGGCTTTCTGTTCGATGGATGACCAGTCGATTTTGGGAGCCTGGCCAGAGAAGAAGAATTCCAATTTGGCTGCCAGTTCCGGGTTTGCTTTGGCCCATGCTTCTTTTACTGCATATCTTTCAGCTACAATCTTCTTCAGTTCTTCTTTACGTTTGGCGTATAATTCGGCCACTTCCGGGAAGATAACGAACGGATTTTCAGGGTCACCATTCAAGTTCTTGATGGTGTTGATATAAGCATCGCCACCCAGCGGTGCTCCGTGAGTAGCGCAACATGCTTCGTAGCTGGTGCCATCTGCTCTGCGAGCCCCTTTACCCATGATTGTTTTTCCGATAATCAGGGTAGGACGTTCTTTTTCAGCCTGTGCTTCTTTCAGAGCTGCACGAATTTCGTCAGGGTCGTTACCGTTGATGCTGATTACTTTCCATCCCCATGCTTCATATTTCATGGCAGTATTTTCTACCGTTACGTCTTTCGTCTCAGTAGAAAGCTGGATGTCATTGGCATCATAGAACATGATGAGGTTGTCCAACCCCAGTGTTCCTGCCACACGGCCGGCACCTTGAGAAATTTCTTCCTGCACACCTCCGTCCGAGATGAATGCATAGATGGTTTGGTTCATAACTTCATTGAACCGTGCTTTCAGGAACTTGGCAGCAATAGCCGCACCTACAGCAAACGTATGTCCCTGACCCAGCGGGCCTGATGTGTTTTCAATGCCGCGCATGATGTCCACTTCCGGGTGTCCGGGAGTAGGGCTTCCCCATTGGCGGAATTGTTTCAGTTCTTCCAATGTGTATTTTCCTGTCAATGCCAATGTTGAGTAGAGCATCGGAGACATGTGTCCCGGATCGAGGAAGAAACGGTCGCGGCCTTCCCAACGGGGATTTTCAGGGTCGTATACAAGGAACTCAGAGAAAAGCACATTTACAAAATCAGCACCACCCATGGAACCACCCGGGTGACCGGATTTAGCTTTTTCAACCATTGAAGCAGCAAGAATTCTGATATTGTCCGCTGCACGATTCATAAGTTTTTTATCGTTCATATGTAAGATTATTAAATAATTGGCTTTTTGCTAAAATGTCAATGACCTTGCCAAGTTATGCCTTGTCGGCGGCTTTGTAAGTTGACATAATGAGTCATATTCTACATATCTTTGGCAAAGATAACTCTTTATGTGGATTTTACAATCCAAAAATACCATCTTTTTTATTGCTGTCTGTATCAATTCGGAGAGGGCTGCTGTTTTCACTGGCATGAATTTGTAAAAATAAAGGCGGCTCTCTTATCGATGCCGCCTTTACCTTTATATACGTGTTGTTTTATTCCAATCTGCGAGCGCCGTCGCTGATGACAACGTCGTAAATTTTCGGATTTCTGCCGAATTTTTTCGTGAACTCTTCTTTGGCTTTTTCAATGAATGTGCCATACAGCTCTTCTTTAACCAAGTTGATGGTGCATCCGCCAAAACCGCCACCCATTACACGTGAACCTGTCACGCCGCAATCGAATGCCAAGTCGTTCAGGAAGTCGAGTTCTTCGCAGCTCACTTCGTAAAGCTTGCTCATGCCTTGGTGAGTTTCATACATCTTTTGGCCTACTGTTTCGTAGTCGCCTTTTTCCAAAGCATCACAAACGTCCAGTACGCGCTGGATTTCTTCAATCACATATTCTGCACGCATGAAGTCTTCTTCGCTGATGTCAGCCTTAGCCTCTTGCAGCATTTCCATTGTACAGTCGCGCAAGTATTCTACATGCGGATGTTTTTTCTGGATGGCAGCCACAGCCGCTTCGCAGCTCTGACGGCGCTTGTTGTATGCAGAAGAAGCCAATTCGTGTTTTACAACAGAGTCAACCAGCACCAGACGGTAGCCTTGAGGATCAAACGGGAAGTATTGGTATTCCAGTGAGCGGCAATCCAAACGAATCAAGCTGCCTTTCTTTCCGAATACAGAAGCAAACTGGTCCATGATTCCGCAGTTCACGCCACAGTAGTTGTGTTCTGTAGCTTGACCCACTTTGGCCAATTCAAACTTGTCTATCTTGTTTTCACCAAACAGGTCGTTGAGGGCAAAAGCGTAAGTGCTTTCCAAAGCTGCAGAAGATGACATTCCAGCTCCCAGAGGCACATCGCCGGCAAAAGCCGTATTGAAACCTTTCACGTCAACGCCACGCTTGATCATTTCGCGGCACACGCCAAAGATGTATCTTGCCCAGCTGGCATGAGGAGCATCTTCTTCTTTCAGACCGAATTCAACATAGTCTTTCAAGTCGATAGAGTAAGCTCTGACAGTATCTGTGCCGTTGGGTTTGATTTCTGCAATCATTCCTTTGTCGATTGCTCCCGGGAATACGAAACCGCCGTTGTAGTCAGTGTGTTCGCCGATCAAGTTGATACGTCCGGGTGATGCATATAAATAACCTGTAGTGCCATCAAAGTGTTTGATGAAGCGACTTCTTACGAATTCTATATCCATGATAATAATGTTTTAAGGTAAATATTCTGTAAAAGTTTAATTACTTTTTACTTTTTCGAAACTCTTGAACCGATGAGGGCGTAGAACAAAATGTAAGCAGCACAGCCTACTACAACCCAATAACTAGTCATGTAGTCAGTCATGTCGGCAACGAGACCTTGGATAGCTACCATCACTGCGCAACCGAATACCATGGTCATGAAGATACCGCTGGCAATGGCTGTATATTTGCCCAATCCTTCTACGGCCATGTTGAAGATACCGCCCCACATTACGCTGGTGCAAAGACCTACCATTAGGAAGGCAAAGATACCTACCGGCACTTCAGCCCAGATAAGCTGCAGATTAGCCCAGTCGATGCCCGGAACGCTTACCAGTGTGTTAGGAGCATACATACCGAACAATACCAATGCGATGCTCAGTGAAGCAACTGCTGTAATCATGACACGGCTGGAAATCTTGCCACCGATAGCGCCACCTACAAAACGGCCCACCAGCATCATCAGCCAGTAAACAGCTACAATCAGTCCCACGATGTCTGCTTGCATGCCTTTGCCGCCTTCTTCGATAGGTGCAGTCAGGTATTGGAGAATATAAGTAGGAGTACCTACTTCGACACCCATATACAGGAAGATAGCCAAAATACCCAATACGAAATGACGGTATTTCAAAGCTCCTTTTACCAGACTGATATCAACCGGTGCTTGTTCGGGCTCTTCAATCTTAGTGAAGAAAATACCAATGAATCCTACAATGAAAATAGCCAGCGCAATCATCAATGCTGGAGTTGCATCGGCAATATGTGCTTTGGCAGCATCACCGATCAGAGCACCCATGATGATGTATACAGCTACAGCAGCAGCACTGTTGAATACACCGCCGATTTGAATCAGCTGGTTGCCTTTGTTTCCGCCACCGCCAAGAAGGTTCAGCATCGGGTTTACTACGGCATTCAAAATACACATGGTGAAACCAGAGATGAACGCACCGATCAGGTATACCAAAAATGCACTTTCTTTGCCTACGTGTCCGCTGAGCCATTGTACGAGAATACCAATGATACCTACTATCAGACCGATCAGTGCTGTTTTCTTATAACCATATTTGGCAATCAGCATACCCGAAGGGATACCCATCAGTAAGTAGGCAATAAAGTTACCGTAGTTACCGATTTGTGCCAGGACATTGCTAGCTCCAAAGTCGTTTTTTACGATGATTGCCATCGGAGAGCAAAGGTTGGTTACGAAAGCAATCATTGCGAAGAGGGCAATCATAATGACGATTGCTCCCCATTGGTTTTTTTCTTGTGTCATGATAATTTAATTGTGGTTTCTATGATAAAATAAATATTAAGTTATTGTTCTACAGAAAATTTATAAATAGTAGTCTGCTGGTATTCATCTCCCGGCAGCAGTGTAGCCGACGGGAAGTGTGCCTTGTTCGGAGTGTCGGGGAAGCATTGTGCTTCGAAGCAGATGGCGCTGCGTGCCGGGAAAGTGGCACCGTGAGCTCCCTCAAAGCCGTTCAGCCAGTTGCCGGTATACAGCTGTACTCCGTTTTCGGTGGTGTAGACTTCCATCATGCGTCCGCTTTCGGGGTCCTTGCAAGTGGCTGCCAGGTCGAGCGAACCGCTTTCTGCCTTGTTGAGCACATAGCAGTGGTCATAGCCTGCACCGAATATCAGTTGCTGGAATTTTTCATCAATACGTTCGCCCACTGTGTGAGGGGTACGGAAGTCCATCGGAGTTCCTTCCACCTTGGCAATTTCTCCTGTGGGGATGGAAACTTCATCAATCGGAGTATAGAAGTCGGCATTGATTGTCACAATGTGGTTGTTGACCGTAGGAGTAGGATTGGCAATGCCGGCCAGATTGAAGAAACCGTGGTTGGTCAGATTGACTACCGTTGCTTTGTCGGTTGTGGCCCGGTACTCAATGATAAGGGCATTTTCTTCGCTGTCCAGGCGGTAGGTCATTTTGACTTTCAGATTGCCCGGGAAGCCTTCTTCTCCGTCGGCAGAAGTATAATAAAACTTAATTGTGCTTTCGTCTGTCTGTACGGCATCCCATACGCGGGCATGGAAACCTGTAGGTCCGCCGTGCAATGAGTTGGGTCCGTTGTTGATGGTCAGTTCGTGACTTTCACCGAATAAAGTGAATTTTCCTTTCGCTATGCGGTTTCCGTAGCGTCCAATTGTAGTACTTAAGAAAGGTTCCGGGCTGTTAATCACATGGTCAATGCTGTCATGGCCAAGGATTACGTTGGCATACTGACCGTTTTTGTCCGGTACCATAATAGAAAGAATGGCGCATCCGTAATTGGTTACAGCTACTTCCATTCCCTTTGCATTTTTGAGGATAAATAAATCGGTTTTTTTATTGTCTATCTCTCGTTGGAAATCCTCACGGCTGAGCCCCGAGATATTTCCTTCAGTTGGGAATGTGTTATTCATGTCTGGTATTATTAAATTTTATTGCAAATAAAAGGAAATTCTTTCTTACTCACAAATTATTCCGCCTAAATATAAAACCGGCTTTAGCAAAGTTTAGCCTTTGGCTTTGTAAAGGCAAAGCGGTTGCTTTCTGCTTTTCTGTCGGATTTTCTGTCCGTATATCGTCTGGGGAGTTCTGTTTCCTCGCTTCCTCGTTTCCATGCCCCATCGCAACGGGGTTGTGCGTGTTGCCGGTGAATGGTTCATCGTGAAAAAGGTGTAAATAAGCGAGTTGCAATGAAGGGTGAAAGGTGAATCATACTTTCATCTGTACTTTCATTCGGGCTGAGCAGCACTGCACGTTTCAATGACAGCGCTGTGCCGTTTACGAAAGCGGCACAAAAAGCAGCGCTTTAGCACCCGTAAAGCATAGGTTTATCCTCCCTAAAGCTATGCTTTACGAGTGACAAACCTATAGTTTAGGGGGCAGAATGTACTGTACTGGATTTGGTTGACAACTTCAGATGTTATACCTAAGTTAGTTCACTCAATATTTTTTTTAAACCTAATAAAGTTAACATTACAAGGAGCAGGTCATGTTAAAGTATGATTATTATCCTTCAATTCTATTATAATATAGCGTATTTTTTGTATGTTTGTCGCGGATTGTAAAAATCCGAGTAAATGTAATCTAAGTTTATAACAAGAAAAACAAAATGTATCCATTAAAATTCGAACCTATTCTGAAGCAGACGCTTTGGGGGGGCGACAAGATTATTCCGTTCAAGAATTTGAATTCGGACTTGAAGGGAGTAGGGGAAAGCTGGGAAATTTCTGGCGTTGAAGGAAATGAGTCTGTAGTAGCCAACGGTCCTGAAAAAGGATTGACACTGACTGATATGGTGAAACGTTACCGTGAAGAGTTGGTGGGAGAAGCCAACTATGCTCGTTTCGGAAATAAATTTCCTTTGCTGATTAAGTTCATTGATGCTAAGCAGGATTTGTCCATTCAAGTACATCCGTCGGATGAATTGGCCAAGAAACGTCATAACTCCATGGGGAAAACTGAAATGTGGTATGTGGTCAATGCTGATAAGGGTGCCAAGCTGCGTTCTGGCTTTTCTGAAGAAATTACTCCTAAAGAATATAAGGATCGCGTGCTGAACAATACCATTACTGATGTGTTGCAGGAGTATGAAGTTCACCCGGGAGATGTGTTCTTCCTGCCGGCAGGACGTGTGCATAGCATCGGTGCTGGATCGTTTATCGCTGAAATTCAGCAGACATCTGATATTACTTACCGCATCTATGATTTCAACCGTAAGGATGCGAACGGTAAAACGCGTGAATTGCATACGGATTTAGCTCGTGAGGCTATCAATTACGAAGTGCTTGATGATTATCGTACGAAATATGAAGCAGTGAAAGACGAGCCGGTAGAATTGGTGGCTTGTCCTTACTTTACTACTTCCCTGTATGACATGACAGAAGAAATCAGCTGCGATTATTCAGAACTTGATTCTTTCGTTATTTTCATTTGTATGGAAGGTGCCTGCAAGATGAAAGACAATGAAGGTCACGAACTTTCAGTTCGTGCAGGTGAAACGATTCTGCTTCCGGCTACTACCCAGGATTTGGTAATCACTCCGGAAGAAGGTGGCGTGAAGTTGATGGAGACTTACGTGTAACCTGCTTGTCTTGACACAATATATCAGCCATTCGGCATCTCTTCAATCGAGAGCGTCCGGATGGCTGTTTTTTATTTCATTCTTCTAAAGTATGAGCGTACTTTACGCATAAATTTAACCCCCAGCATCACTCCGTCGAAGATGGCCATGCCTGTGTCGAATGAGCGCATCAAGGCGTTTGTCTTGCTGGCCGCAGGCGTTAAGGGGGCAAAAATCTCTCGGGCTGTATGAGCCATGACTGTTTTCTGCGCACGAATCTCATCCAGCAGCATTCTTTTTCTCTCGGTGATTTCTTCCAGCGTAATCTTCTTGGCAGGAGGTGTTTGTGCATTCATCGTTTTACAGTTTGGATTGAACAAATTATTTGTTAGAATCAGTTAGAAACAGGTTCGCCAGGAAATTAACCATGGGAGTAATGATCAGTTTCTTGCGGAAGGCTACAACTAACAGAATCAATACAACGTTGATGCTTGCAATGATAGCGAAGCTGATGGTGAGTCCTCCTACATAAGGTTCCAGAATGTAGGCCAGGGCAAAAAGCAGATAAAACAGAGCTACCATGCCAAGAATGATAAGGATAAGTATCATGATCAAGGTAGAAAAGAGAATGGTTAGTTTCTCTGTCAGTTCTAGCTTGGTGTATTCTTTTTGAAGTTCGATATATTTCTTGAACTCGAAAAACAACTGTTGGATGTTTTCAATACTTTTATCGTCTGCAAACATGTTAGCTCTGTTTTTAGTTTAAAGTTCTTAATCTGCTATTTCACCTTTGATTTCAGATGCAATTTCGTCTACGAGGTTTTCCATCTCGCTGCGGTTGAGCTTAATACCTTTCTTGCGGAGGATTTCTGCAATTTTGTTGCGGGTATCTTCTCCTTTTTCCGGAGCAAACAAAACACCAAGTGCTGCGCCTACGGCTGCACCGCCTAAAAATGCGGCCAAAACATTTAATCCCTTCATAATAGTAAATTTTAAATGGTTATGATACAACAAATATAACATATTTTGCAAAAGGTTGTTCATTCAGGGTCAAAAAAATCTGCTTTTAGTCAAAATAAGGTGAGTTTTTGGAGTGCAGGGAGTTTTTTTGGCTGTTTTTTTTGTCGGGTGATAAAAATTCTATTATTTTGCTGCCTAAATCTGAATATAGGCTCAGAAAGGAAGCTGAAAATTTTAATTTAAAAAGGTATAAGTATATGAAAAAATTAGTTGTATTAGGATTCGGCGTTTGCTTGATTTTGGCATTTGCATCTTGCAAATCCAGCGAAAGTGCTTATAAAAAAGCTTATGAAAAAGCAAAACAACAGGAATTGGCAGAACCTCAGGTGGAAGTGCCGGTTGAGGTAACTCCCGTAGTGGCAGCTCCTGTAGAGACTCCTAAAAAGGTGGTTGATACAACCGGGGTCCGTCAGGAAAAGGTGACCGTTGTTTCCGGCAACGAAGGCTTGAAGGATTTCAGCGTTGTGGCCGGTAGCTTTGGTGTGAAAGCCAATGCAGACGGCTTGAAAGATTGGTTGGATGCACAGGGTTATCACGCTACCATTGCATTTAATGCAGAAAAAGCAATGTACCGTGTGATTGTCAGCTCTTATGCAGACAAGGCTGCTGCGGCAGACGCACGCGATGCTTTCAAGGCTAAATATCCTAACCGGGCAGACTTCCAGACAGCTTGGTTGTTGTACCGCGTACAATGATTTCTTTTTGGTAATATATGAATGTTGGAAGGAATGTTTGTTCTTTTCAAAATAAGAAGGCGGTAACTGGGAAGTTACCGCCTTCTTTGATTAGAGATGTAATGGTTTGTTTAGATATGGCTCCTCTACTACTAAAAGATGTTATAAATCGGCGGTTGGAAACTTTAGTAGCGGGGAAAGTTTTTACATTTGTCAATCCTAAGCAAATTTATCATATTTGCATGGGTAAAGTTTTTAAAACTACGATAGTAAATGGAAAAAAAATATCTTATGACAGCTGTCAAGGCAGCTTTGAAAGCGGGTGGGGAAATTCTTTCCATCTATGATGATCCGGCTTCGGATTTTCAGATTGAGCGGAAGGCTGACAATTCTCCCTTGACCATTGCAGACCGTAAAGCACACGAGGCAATTGTTGGTTTCTTGAATGAAACGCCTTTTCCTGTTCTGAGTGAAGAGGGGAAGCATCTCGGCTATGACGTGCGCTCTCAGTGGGATACGCTGTGGATTGTAGATCCGCTGGATGGAACGAAGGAATTCATCAAGCGCAACGGTGAGTTTACCGTCAATATTGCGCTGGTTCGCCAGTCGGTGCCCGTAGCCGGAGTCATTTACGTGCCGGTAAAAAAAGAGTTGTATTTTGCCTTAGAAGGGGTAGGGGCTTTCAAATGTACAGACATCACTTCCTTGCCCTGCGAGGATATGACGCTGGAGCAGCTGATGGCCGGTGCGCAGTCTTTGCCGGTGGCCGGAGTGCATGAGCAGTTCGTTGTCGTGGCATCTCGTTCGCATCTTTCTCCCGAAACGGAGGCTTACATCGCTGACTTGAAAAAAGAAAAAGGAAATGTCGAACTGGTGTCCAGCGGCAGTTCTATTAAAATCTGTCTGGTGGCAGAAGGAAAGGCGGATGTCTATCCTCGTTTCGCTCCAACGATGGAGTGGGACACGGCAGCCGGTCATGCCATTGCCCGTGCAGCTGGCATGGAGGTGTATCAGGCTGGTAAAGAGGAACCGTTGCGCTACAATAAGGAAGATTTACTGAATCCGTGGTTTATCGTTGAACCCTGCAGGGACGCAAAATAGAATCCTATGACCTTTGAGATGATATTTGTGTTGCTGGCCCTTTTGGGAATGGTGGCTGCATTGATTGCTGACAAGATGCGTCCGGGCATGGTGCTGTTTTCGGTCGTGGTCTTGTTTTTGTGTGCCGGCATCCTGACTCCTGCAGAAATGCTGGAGGGTTTCAGCAACAAAGGCATGATCACGGTTGCTTTGCTGTTTCTGGTCAGTGAGGGTATCCGCCAGTCGGGCACATTGAGTCAGGTGATAAAGAAACTGCTTCCCCAGGAAAAGACGACGGTATTCAAAGCGCAGTTGCGCATTCTGCCGTCGGTTGCTTTTATTTCTGCCTTTTTGAACAATACTCCGGTGGTGGTGATTTTTGCACCGATCATTAAGCACTGGGCCAAGGCCATGAAACTGCCTGCCACGAAGTTTCTGATTCCGCTTTCGTATGTCACGATCTTGGGAGGTATCTGTACGTTGATCGGTACGTCTACCAACCTGGTTGTGCACGGCATGATATTGGATGCCGGTTTTGAAGGTTTCACGATGTTTGAGCTGGGTAAGGTCGGTATCTTTATTGCCATTGCGGGGATTCTTTATCTTTTCCTTTTCTCGAAACGCCTGCTTCCGGATGCCCGTCCCGATGCGATCGATGCTGACGAGGAATGGGAGGAAGGAGAAAAATGGCATCGGGTGGAAGCCATTCTGGGTGCCCGCTTCCCGGGGATTAACAAAAAGCTGAAGGATTTCAATTTTCAGCGCCATTATGGGGCTGTGGTGAAAGAAATCAAGACCCGTAGCGGACAGCGCTTTGTGGATCATTTGGATGATGTGGTGCTTCATGAGGGGGATACGCTGGTGGTGATGGCCGATGATACGTTTATTCCTACTTGGGGAGAATCTTCTGTGTTTGTGCTGCTGACCAACGGCAACGATCCGGACACGAGCGGCAAGAAGAAGCGTTGGTTTGCCCTTTTATTGCTGGTGTTGATGATTGTCGGTGCCACGGTGGGTGAACTGCCGGCGGTAAGGGAACTGTTTCCCGGTGTAAAGCTGGATATGTTTTTCTTTGTCTCCATCACCACGGTGATTATGGCGTGGACCAACCTGTTTCCGGCACGGAAGTATACCAAATATATCTCTTGGGACATTCTCATTACCATTGCTTGTGCGTTTGCTATCAGCAAGGCGATGGTCAACTCGGGGGTGGCCGACTGTGTGGCTAAGTTTATTGTCGGGCTGAGTGACGATTATGGTCCTCATGTCTTGCTGGCTCTTCTGTTTGTCATCACGAATTTGTTTACCGAACTGGTGACCAACAATGCGGCGGCGGCCTTGGCTTTTCCTTTGGCGCTTTCGGTTGCCGCTCAGTTGGGAGTGAGCCCCACTCCGTTCTTTGTCGTGATTTGCATGGCTGCTTCAGCCAGTTTTTCTACTCCCATCGGCTATCAGACGAATCTGATTGTGCAGGGTATCGGCAACTATAAATTTATGGATTTTGTCCGTATCGGTTTGCCGCTGAATATTATGACTTTCTTAATTTCTATTATATTGATTCCAATGATTTGGAGCTTTTAATAAAAACATATTTATCAATGGAGGAAAAAAATCACATATATCCTATTTTTGACCGTATGTTGACGCGGAAGGATAAAGAGGAACTCTTGGGACAGCACAGTGTGATGGTGTGGTTCACCGGACTGAGCGGTTCGGGAAAGAGTACGATAGCGATTGCGCTGGAACGCGAACTTCATAAGCGTGGCTTGCTCTGCCGCATTCTCGACGGGGATAATATCCGTAGCGGGATAAATAACAACCTGGGCTTCTCGGAAACCGACCGGGTGGAGAATATCCGCCGCATTGCGGAGGTCTCTAAATTGTTTTTGGACAGCGGCATCATTACCATTGCGGCTTTTATCAGTCCGAATAATGACATTCGTGAAATGGCGGCAAACATCATCGGAAAAGATGATTTTCTGGAGATTTTTGTCAGCACGCCTTTGGAGGAATGTGAACGACGCGATGTCAAGGGGCTGTATGCGAAGGCGCGTAAGGGGGAAATCAAGAATTTTACGGGAATTTCTGCTCCTTTTGAAGTGCCGGCTCATCCGGCGTTGTCGCTCGATACTTCCAAACTGAGTCTGGAGGAGTCGGTCAACCAATTGCTGGAGTTGATTTTGTCCAAGGTGAAAAAGGGTGTTTAATAGAAGATAAATCATTATTTAAGTAATGGAAGAATATAAGTTAAGTCACTTGAAAGAACTCGAAGCAGAGTCTATTCATATTATCCGCGAAGTGGCGGCGGAGTTTGAGAATCCGGTGATGCTTTATAGTATTGGTAAGGATTCTTCGGTGATGGTGCGTTTGGCTGAAAAGGCTTTTTATCCGGGCAAGGTTCCTTTCCCGTTGATGCATATTGATTCCAAGTGGAAGTTCAAGGAAATGATTCAGTTTCGTGATGAATATGCGAAAAAGTATGGCTGGAACCTGATTGTGGAGAGCAATATGGAGGCTTTCAATGCGGGTGTAGGGCCGTTTACGCATGGAAGTAAGGTGCATACCGACTTGATGAAGACGCAGGCTTTGCTGCATGCGCTGGATAAGTATAAGTTTGATGCTGCTTTTGGCGGTGCCCGCCGGGATGAGGAGAAGTCGCGTGCCAAGGAACGTATTTTTTCTTTCCGTGATAAGTTCCATCAGTGGGATCCGAAAAATCAGCGTCCGGAATTGTGGGATATCTACAATGCGCGGGTGCAGAAAGGCGAAAGTATCCGCGTGTTCCCGTTGAGCAACTGGACAGAATTGGATATCTGGCAATACATCCGTCTGGAGAATATTCCTATCGTTCCGTTGTATTATGCCAAGGAGCGTCCGGTAGTGAATATTGACGGCAATCTGATTATGGCGGACGATGATCGCCTGCCGGAAAAGTACAGAGATCAGGTGGAAATGAAAATGGTGCGCTTCCGTACGTTGGGTTGCTGGCCGCTGACCGGTGCAGTGGAAAGCAGTGCGGCTACGATTGAGGAGATTGTGGAAGAGATGATGACGACGACGAAGAGTGAGCGTACCACGCGTGTGATTGACTTCGACCAGGAGGCAAGCATGGAACAAAAGAAACGTGAAGGATATTTTTAATTGGAACGAAAAATGGCAGAAAATAAATTAGATATAAAGGCTTTTCTGGATAAAGACGAACAGAAGGACTTGTTGAGATTGCTGACCGCAGGTTCGGTGGATGACGGAAAATCTACCCTGATCGGTCGTTTGCTGTTTGATAGTAAGAAATTGTATGAAGACCAGCTGGATGCTTTGGAACGTGACAGCAAGCGTGTGGGAAATGCGGGTGAGCATATCGACTATGCGCTGTTGCTCGACGGACTGAAGGCTGAACGTGAACAGGGTATTACAATCGATGTGGCTTACCGGTATTTTTCTACAAATGGACGTAAGTTTATCATTGCTGATACTCCGGGACATGAGCAGTATACGCGTAATATGATTACAGGCGGGTCTACTGCCAATTTGGCTATCATCCTGGTGGATGCGCGCATGGGTGTGATTGCACAGACTCGCCGTCATACTTTCCTGGTGTCTTTGCTGGGCATCAAGCACGTGGTGCTGGCTGTCAACAAGATGGACCTGGTGGATTTTTCGGAAGATCGCTTTAATGAAATTGTGTCCGAGTATAAGCAGTTTGTGGCTCCTTTGGGTATTCCGGATGTGAACTGCATTCCGCTTTCTGCTTTGGATGGCGACAATGTGGTGGACTGTTCTGAACGCACACCGTGGTACAAAGGGGTGTCTCTGCTTGATTTCCTCGAAACGGTGCCTATCGACAACGACCATAATTTTGCTGATTTCCGCTTCCCTGTGCAGTATGTGCTTCGCCCGAACCTGAACTTCAGAGGTTTCTGCGGCAAGGTGGCTTCGGGGGTGGTTCGCAAAGGAGATGAGGTGATGGCGCTCCCTTCGGGTAAGGTTTCCCGGGTGAAGAGTATCGTTACTTACGACGGTGAACTGGATTATGCTTTCCCGCCGCAATCGGTTACGCTGACGCTGGAGGATGAAATTGATGTGTCGCGCGGTGAGATGCTGGTACACCCCAGTAATTTACCGATGGTCGACCGTAATTTTGAGGCGATGCTGGTGTGGATGGACGAGGAACCGATGGATGTCAATAAGTCGTTCTTTATCAAGCAGACCACGAATTTGAGCCGTTTGCGTATTGATGAAATCAAGTATAAGGTGGATGTGAATACCATGGAACATCTGTCTGTGGAGAACGGCCGTCTTTCTAAAGAGGAGATGCCGCTGCAGCTGAATCAGATTGCCCGTGTGGTGCTGACCACTGCCAAGGAACTTTTCTTTGATCCGTATCAGAAGAATAAGGCGTGCGGTTCGTTTATCTTGATCGATCCTATCACGAATAATACTTCGGCTGTCGGTATGATTATCGACCGGGTGGAGGTGAAGAATTTGAACCGGACGGATGATGTGCCTGTGTTGGATTTGCCTAAACTGAATATCGCTCCTGAACATTATGAGGCTATTGAAAAAGCGGTTCATGAACTGGAACGTCAGGGGTTGGCTGTGAAACTGATTAAATAAGAAGACAGATAAAATGGGATTACTCGAATTTAACAAGCTTCCTATTAATACATTGGTGGGGGCTGACTGGAAAACCTTTAAGGCAATCACTGCTGGACGCGAGATTGATGCATTTTATAAGGGAAAGTATAGACTCACTAAAATGGTGTGCCGCCTGCTTTCTTCTTTGACTGCTTTGCAGGAGAACCGTTATCAGAAGCTGCTGGCCGACCAGCCGCTGGAGCATGATCCGGTCTTTATCCTCGGTCATTGGCGCAGCGGTACGACGTTTGTGCATAATGTGTTTTCTTGCGACAAGCATTTTGGTTACAACACGACGTATCAGACGGTGTTTCCGCATCTGATGATGTGGGGACAGCCTTTCTTTAAGAAGAACATGAGCTGGCTGATGCCCGACAAGCGTCCTACGGACAACATGGAGCTGGCGGTCGATCTTCCGCAGGAGGAGGAGTTTGCGCTGGCCAATATGATGCCGTATACGTATTATAATTTCTGGTTCTTCCCGAAACATCAGATGGAGTATGCCGACAAGTATCTGTTGTTTGAGGATATTTCGGATGAGGAACTGAAGGTGTTTGAGGACGTGTTTACTAAGCTGATCAAGATTTCTTTGTGGAATACGCATGGTACTCAGTTCTTGAGCAAGAATCCGCCTCACACAGGCCGTGTGAAGGAACTGGTCAAGATGTTCCCGAATGCGAAGTTTATCTACCTGATGCGTAATCCGTATACGGTGTTCGAATCTACGCGCAGCTTTTTCACGAATACCATCCAGCCGCTGAAGCTGCAGGACATCAGCAAGGAAGAACTCGAACAGAACATTTTGTCTGTCTATGCGAAGCTGTATCATAAGTATGAAGCAGACAAGCAGTTCATTCCCGAAGGCAATTTGATTGAAGTGAAGTTTGAAGACTTCGAGGCTGACGCCATGAGCATGACGGAGACGATTTACAACCAGCTTTCTATTCCTGGCTTTGCTGAGGCACGGGCGGATATTGATAAGTACGTGGGTGGTAAGAAAGGGTATAAGAAGAATAAATATAAATATGACGACCGTACTGTGCAATTGGTGGAAAGCAATTGGGATTTTGCCTTGAAGCAGTGGGGATATCATTTGTAAAGAAAGGAGTAGCATGAAACAGCCTATCGTTAGTCGTCTCTTGGCAGTGGCATTGGTTGCCTGGGTATCTGCTTTTTCTTTGATGGCTCAGCCTCGTGTGGAGCTGATTCCTTTTGGAGATATGGATCAGTGGGTCGACCGCCAGATTGAGGAGTCGGCCATCATTGGGGGAAGCACGAAGCATGTCTATGCTATCGGTCCTACAACTGTCATCAAAGGTGATGAGGCTTATAAGAATATGGGCGGTTCGCCTTGGGGCACTTCCAATGTGATGGCAAAGGTAGCCGGTGTGACGAAAACCAATACTTCTGTCTTTCCGGAGAGAAGAGGCAACGGATATTGTGCCCGCTTGGATACGCGCATGGAGAGTGTCAAGGTGTTCGGACTTGTCAATATTACGGTGTTGGCTGCCGGTTCTGTCTTTACCGGTTCGGTGCACGAGCCGATCAAGGGCACCAAGAACCCGCAGAAAATGCTGCAGACGGGTATTCCGTTTACCAAAAGACCGGTAGCTCTGCAGTTTGACTATAAAGTGAAGATGTCCGACCGTGAAAACCGGATACGCGCTACGGGGTTCAGCAAAATTACGGATGTGCCGGGTAGAGATTATCCGGCGGTTGTCCTGTTCTTGCAGAAACGCTGGGAAGATGCAGAAGGCAATGTGTATGCCAAGCGTGTGGGTACTATGGTCACGTATTATTATCAGACGTCTGATTGGAAGAATAATGTTGCCTACGAGATTATGTATGGTGATATTACCAAGCGTCCGGAGTACAAAGCACACATGATGCGTCTGCAGGTGACAGAAAATTATACAGTCAACAGTAAAGGGGAAAGTGTTCCTATCCATGAAGTGGCCTGGGCGGATGAAAATGAGGTGCCTACGCATCTTTGCCTTCAGTTTACTTCCAGTCATGGGGGTGCCTATGTGGGCTCGCCGGGCAACACATTATGGGTGGACAACGTTAAGCTCGTTTATTGAAAAATTCATTAATTTTTGTCACTCTAAGGTAAATTGTCTATATTTGCAGCGTTTTTAGTAGGGAAATGACTTGTTTCGTATCACTTTGTTGAGAATTATAAAACAATAGTTTCCTTTCTAAAAAATTGGATATTATGTACTTAAAAATAGAAATGAGATGAAAAAGGGCTTATTATTTGTTGTGTTGGCGGCAGTATCTTTGTGCTTGCCGGCTCAAGAAAAAGAAAAAAAAGCAAAGAACTATCGTGTAGAAACCAATCTTTTTGGTTCTAACTGGTTTATCAGTGGGGGTGTAGGAGCACAAATGTACATCGGTGACCATGACAGCGAAGCCGGTTTCGGCAAGCGTCTTGCTCCTGCATTGGATATCGCTGTAGGTAAGTGGTTCACACCGGGCATCGGTTTGCGTGTGGCTTATAATGGTCTGCAAGCTAAGGGAGCTACTCCCGGTGCAAACGATCCGTATGCTAAGGGTGATACTTACTCAAACGGTTTCCACAAGAGAAAATGGAACATTGCCAATTTCCACGGTGATGTGCTGTTCAACCTCTCTAATATGTTCTGCGGCTACAATGAAGAACGTGTTTACTCATTCATTCCTTATGTAGGTGCTGGTTTGGTTCACTCTTGGACTGATCCGAAAGAAGACAACTTGGGTGTCAATGCCGGTTTGATCAACCGTTTCCGTCTTTCTTCTGCATTGGATTTGAATGTAGAATTGAGAGGAGTTCTGATGAAAAACTCATTCGGCGGCTTTGGTAAGGAAGCTATGGGCGGTCTGACTGTAGGTGTTACTTACAAATTCAAGAACCGTGGTTGGGAAGCAGTTCCTACTGTTCCGATGGTTCCGGAAAGCCAGTTGAACGATATGAGAGACAAAGTGAATGCTTTGCAGGGTGAAAACGAGGCTCTGAAACGTGATTTGGTGGAAGCTCGCAACAAGAAACCGGAAGTGGTTGTTGAAAAACAGATGGTTCCGGGCATGACTCGCTTGGTTGTTGTGTTCAACATCGGTAAGAGCAACATCTCTAAGAGAGAATACATGAACATCGAAGCAATGGCTCAGGGTATGAAAGAAAACTCAGACAAGGTGTATACAGTAACTGGTTATGCTGACAAGTCTACAGGTTCTGCTGAATACAACATGAAGTTGAGTAAGAAGAGAGCTGAAGCTGTTCGTGACTTGCTGGTTAACGAATTCAATGTTCCTGCTTCTCAGTTGAAGGTTGATTACAAAGGTGGTGTAGACAACATGTTCTACGACGATGCTAAGTTGAGCCGTGTAGCAATTGTTGAATAATATACAACTGAATATCTAACAAAAAAGACGTTTCCTTTTACGGGAAGCGTCTTTTTTTGTATTTTTGTGCCCCTATGAGTAGAATAGTAGCAATAGATTACGGAAGAAAGCGCACGGGGATTGCGGTCAGTGATCCGATGCAGCTTATTGCCAATGGCCTGACAACAGTGCCTACCCACCAGCTTTTGAAGTTTATCGAGGATTATGTTTCTCGGGAGCCGGTGGAGCGGATTCTGGTCGGACTGCCGAAACAGATGAACAATGAGGATTCGGAAAACATGAAAAACATCGAGCCGTTTGTGCGCTCGCTGAAAAAACGTTTTCCCGAACTTCCGGTGGAATATGTAGATGAGCGCTTCACTTCGGTGCTGGCCCATCGTACGATGCTGGAGGCCGGCCTGAAGAAGAAAGACCGGCAGAACAAGGCGCTGGTGGATGAAATCAGTGCCACGATTATTCTTCAGAGTTATCTGGAGAGCAAGCGTTTTTAGAATGAATGAACCGAGTATTAATTTTTAAGTGTATATAAAAATGATTTTACCTATTTACGTATATGGACAGCCCGTGCTGAGAAAAGTGGCTGAAGACATCACACCGGATTATCCGAATTTGAAAGAACTGATCGACAACATGTTCGAAACGATGAATCATGCCGATGGAGTGGGCTTGGCTGCTCCTCAGATCGGTTTGCCTATCCGTGTGGTTACCGTGACGCTCGATCCGCTGTCGGAAGAGTTTCCTGAATTTAAGGATTTTAACAAGGTGTACATCAATGCTCATATCTTGGAAGTAGGTGATGAGGAAGTGGCTATGGAAGAAGGCTGTCTGAGTCTTCCCGGTATCCATGAGTCGGTGAAAAGAGCCAACAAAATCCGCGTGAAATATATGGACGAGAACTTCGTAGAACACGATGAGGTGGTGGAAGGCTACCTGGCCCGGGTGATGCAGCATGAGTTTGACCACCTGGAAGGCAATATGTTTATCGACCACCTTTCAGCGCTCCGTAAGCAAATGATTAAAGGTAAGTTGAATACGATGCTCAAAGGTAAAGCCCGCAGTTCGTATAAGATGAAACAGGTGAAATAAAGATAAAAAAACGTTTATATCCCTGTGAAGTAAACGAAAAGCATTATTTTTGCTTCGTTTACAAGTTGAATTTGTCGATGGTAAAAAGATTATTTGCAGTATTATTACTGTTGCCCACATTATTATATGCTCAGATAAACACGGAACGGGTGATGACTATTGCCCGTAACGCGCTTTATTTTGAGGATTATGTATTGTCTATACAATACTTCAATCAGGTGATTAATGCCAAGCCTTACCTGTATGAACCTTATTTTTTCAGAGCGCTTGCCAAACTGAATCTGGAAGATTTTCAAGGGGCTGAATTGGATTGTGATGAAGCTATCCAGCGCAACCCCTTTGTGGTAGGTGCGTATCAGGTAAGAGGATTGGCCCGTATTCGGCAGAGTAAGTTCGACGGAGCCATCGAAGATTACCAGAAGGCGTTGCATTATGATCCCGAAAATGTGATTCTGTGGCATAATCTCACTCTTTCTCATATGCAGAAGAAAGATTATGAGTCGGCAAAAACAGATTTGCAGAGTTTGCTCCGGGTGTCTCCCCGCTACACGAGGGCTTATCTTATGAGAGGGGAGGTGTTCCTGCAGCAGAAGGATACGGTGGCGGCTTTGGCTGACTTCAACAAGGCGCTCGAACTGGATAAGTATGACCCGGACGCGTGGTCGGCTCGTGCCATTGTGCGTCTGCAGCAGGCCCGTTATGCTGAGGCTGAGTCCGATTTGGATCGGGCAGTCCGTCTCAGTGCCAAGAATGCCGGCAATTACATCAACCGTGCGCTGGCCCGCTTCCATCAGAACAATCTCCGTGGAGCGATGAGCGATTATGACTTGGCTCTGGATATTGACCCCAACAATTTTATCGGTCATTATAACCGGGGACTTTTGCGTGCCCGGGTGGGGGATGACAACCGGGCCATCGAGGATTTCGACTTTGTGCTGTCGATGGAACCGGACAATATGATGGCGGTGTTCAACCGCGGATTGCTGCGTGCACAGACGGGTGATTACCGCGGAGCGGTGAAAGACTACTCTACCGTGATTGCGCAGTATCCTAATTTCATGGCCGGCTATTACCACCGTGCGGAGGCACGCAGAAAGATGGGCGATGTCAAGGGTGCCGAGAAGGATGAGTTTACCATCATGAAAGCGCAGCTTGATAAGCAGAACGGGGTGAACCGGCAGCAAACGGCTCAGCGTGCTGATGCCGACGATAAGGAAAAGACACGCAAGAAGTCGGACAAGAACATGAACAATTACCGCAAGATTGTGATTGCCGATGATGCCGATGCGGGTCAGCGTTACACCAGCGACTACCGCGGCCGGGTGCAGGATAAGAATGTGAACATTAAGCTCGAACCGATGTTTGCATTGACGTATTATGAAAAGATGAGTGATGTGAAGCGGGCGGTCAACTACCACAAGGGTATCGAGGAACTGAACCGTTCGGGTGTGCTGTCCAAGCGGCTCCATATCACCAATATGGAAGCACCTCTCACCGAAGAACAGGTGAAATTCCACTTTGCGCTGATTGATACGCATACCTCTGCTATCGTGTCGGATGAGCAGGACGCTTCGAAGCGTTTTGCCCGTGCGCTTGATTTTTACCTGGTGCAGGATTTCTCCAGCGCGCTCGAGGACCTCACGCAGACCATTCTGCTCGACGGCGATTTCTTTCCGGCTTATTTCATGCGGGCGCTGATTCGCTGCAAGGAACTGGAATATCGCAAGGCTGAGCAGGCTGCCGAGAAAGAGCAGTCGAGTGAAAAGACCAAGGACATTACGGCTGTGGATTATGAAATTGTGCGCAAAGACATCGATAAGGTGATCCAATTGGTTCCGGATTTTGTTTTTGCCTATTATAACCGTGCCAATGTTTCGGCGATGCTGAAAGATTACCGGGCGGCTCTGGCCGATTATGACAAGGCTATCGAACTGAATCCCGATTTTGCGGAAGCCTATTTTAATAGAGGGCTGACACACATTTTCTTAGGCAACAACAAATTGGGCATTTCCGATTTGAGTAAAGCAGGAGAGTTGGGCATTGTTTCGGCTTACAATGTCATTAAGCGCTTTACCGAATAGCAGGAACCACATTTTTTTGATAATAAATGGATAAATCAAAAGAATTAATTACTTTTGTGTTCTAATTTTGAAAATATAACATAATCTATTATGATAAAGATAACATTTCCCGATGGCTCTGTTCGTGAATATAACGAAGGAGTGAACGGTTTGCAAATTGCAGAAAGCATTAGCTCCCGTCTGGCACAGGATGTGCTTGCTTGCGGTGTGAATGGTGAAACGTATGACCTGGGTCGCCCTATTAATGAAGATGCCGAATTTGTTCTTTATAAATGGGATGACGAAGAAGGTAAACATGCTTTCTGGCATACAAGTGCCCACTTGTTGGCCGAAGCTTTGCAGGAACTCTATCCGGGCATTCAGTTCGGTATCGGTCCTGCTATCGAAAACGGATTCTACTACGATGTGGATCCGGGTGAAGCAGTCATCAAAGAAAGTGATCTGCCGGCTATCGAAGAAAAGATGAAGGAACTGGCTGCCAAGAAGGAAGCTGTGGTAAGAGAAAGCATTGCCAAGGCTGATGCCTTGAAGATGTTTGGCGACCGCGGTGAGACTTACAAGTGCGAGCTGATTTCTGAACTGGAAGACGGTCACATTACGACTTATACACAGGGTGCGTTTACCGACCTTTGCCGTGGTCCTCACTTGATGACAACTGCTCCTATCAAGGCGGTGAAACTGACTTCGGTTGCCGGAGCTTACTGGCGCGGACAGGAAGACAGAAAGATGCTGACCCGTATTTATGGTATCACTTTCCCGAAAAAGAAACTGCTGGATGAATACCTGGCTCTGCTCGAGGAAGCGAAGAAACGCGACCACCGCAAAATCGGTAAGGAAATGCAATTGTTCATGTTCTCTGAAACAGTAGGTAAGGGCCTTCCGATGTGGTTGCCCAAGGGTACTGCATTGCGTCTGCGCCTGCAGTCGTTCCTGCGCCGTATTCAGGCTCGTTATGACTATCAGGAAGTGATCACTCCGCCTATCGGCAACAAGAACCTTTACATTACTTCTGGCCACTATGCTAAGTATGGTAAGGACTCTTTCCAGCCTATCCACACTCCGGAAGAGGGTGAAGAGTACTTCTTGAAACCGATGAACTGTCCTCACCACTGTGAGATTTATAAGAACTTCCCCCGTTCGTACAAGGATCTTCCTTTGCGTCTGGCTGAGTTCGGTACAGTGTGCCGTTACGAACAGAGCGGTGAGTTGCACGGATTGACTCGTGTACGTAGCTTTACTCAGGATGATGCGCATATCTTCTGCCGTCCGGAACAGGTGAAAGATGAGTTCCTCCGCGTGATGGATATCATTTCTATCGTTTTCCGTTCGATGGACTTCCAGAACTTTGAAGCACAGATCTCTTTGCGCGACAAGGTGAACCGTGAAAAATACATCGGTAGCGATGAAAACTGGGAAAAGGCAGAACAGGCCATTATCGAAGCTTGTCAGGAAAAAGGCTTGCCGGCTAAGATTGAATATGGTGAAGCTGCTTTCTATGGTCCGAAACTCGACTTTATGGTGAAGGATGCTATCGGCCGCCGCTGGCAGTTGGGTACTATCCAGGTAGACTATAACTTGCCCGAACGCTTCGACCTCGAATACATGGGTTCTGACAACCAGAAACACCGTCCGGTGATGATCCACCGTGCGCCGTTTGGTTCTATGGAACGCTTTGTTGCTGTGCTCATTGAACACACAGCCGGCCGTTTCCCGTTGTGGCTTACTCCCGATCAGGTTGTCATCCTGCCTATCAGCGAGAAATTCAACGATTACGCTGAAGAGGTGAAGAAATATTTGAAGATGAACGATATTCGTGCCATCGTTGACGACCGCAACGAAAAGATCGGTCGCAAGATTCGTGACAACGAGATGAAACGCATTCCTTACATGCTGATTGTGGGTGAAAAAGAAGCCGAAAATGGTGAAGTTGCAGTCCGCAAACAGGGTGAAGGAGACAAAGGAACCATGAAATTTGAAGAATTTGCTAAAATTTTGAACGAAGAAGTTCAGAATATGATAAATAAATGGTAACTTTGCAGCCGTTTTAGATAAAATAGATTAGTGTAACAATAAAAAAACAAATTTAGGAAGTAAACATTATTAATGAAGAATGACACTTTAAAAGGGCAGCATCGAATCAACGAACAGATTCGCGCCAAGGAAGTTCGCATTGTAGGCGATGATATTGAACCGAAAGTATATCCCATTTCTCAGGCCTTGAAGATGGCTGAAGAAAAAGAGTTGGATTTAGTGGAAATTTCACCGAATGCTCAGCCTCCTGTTTGTCGTATTATTGATTATTCTAAGTTTCTTTATCAATTAAAAAAACGCCAAAAGGAACAGAAAGCAAAACAGGTGAAAGTCAATGTGAAGGAAATCCGTTTCGGACCTCAGACTGATGATCACGATTACAACTTTAAGCTGAAGCATGCTAAAGGCTTCCTGGAAGACGGCGACAAGGTGAAGGCTTATGTATTCTTCAAAGGTCGCTCTATCCTGTTCAAGGAGCAAGGTGAAGTGTTGCTGCTTCGTTTTGCCAACGACCTCGAAGATTATGCGAAGGTAGATCAGATGCCGATTCTTGAAGGTAAGCGTATGACTATCCAGCTTTCTCCGAAGAAGAAGGAAGCTCCGAAAAAGGCTGCTGCTCCCAAGGCTGCTCCTGCACCGAAAGCTGAAAAGCCAAAGGCGGAGGACGAAGAGTAAGAAAAATGCGTAACGCGCAGGTATAGTGCGTTACCATCCTATATTTTTAATAATTTAAATACAAGTAAGATGCCAAAGATGAAGACTAACTCCGGTTCTAAAAAAAGGTTTACCCTTACCGGAACAGGTAAAATCAAAAGAAAGCACGCTTTTCACAGTCACATTTTGACTAAGAAGTCTAAGAAGAGAAAAAGAAACCTGTGCTACTCTACAACTGTTAATGGTGCTAACGTAGGTCAGGTTAAGGAACTCTTAGCTATGAAGTAATCAAAAGCGTAAAAGTATTATTAAAGTATTAACCGAATGCATTAGCTTTAAGTTCGCTGCGAGAAGTAGCGGCGCTAACATTCAAAAACAGTAAAACTATGCCAAGATCAGTAAATCATGTTGCTTCAAAAGCAAGAAGAAAGAAAATTTTGAAATTAACCAGAGGTTACTTTGGTGCAAGAAAAAATGTATGGACCGTAGCTAAGAACACTTGGGAAAAGGGTCTTACTTATGCGTTCCGTGACCGTAGAAATAAGAAAAGAAACTTCCGCGCTCTTTGGATACAACGTATCAATGCTGCTGCTCGTTTGGAAGGTATGTCTTATTCTAAATTGATGGGTGGTCTGCACAAAGCAGGTATCGAAATCAACCGTAAGGTTTTGGCTGACTTAGCCATGAATCACCCTGAAGCTTTCAAAGCTATCGTAGCGAAAGCTAAAGCTGCTTGATTAAGTTAGGTTTTCCTATTTATAAAAAGCCAGTCTCTCGTGTAGAGGCTGGCTTTTTTTTCGTTCTGTCTCTCAGCAGGATACCTCCAAAAACCGCCGGAAAGGGAAAAAAACGAGCGTTTTTCTTGTTAGTCTCGACTATTTGTACTACATTTGTCATACAAAAATATTAGCCGTATCGACTTGATCGGGAAACTCTTCAAATTATTCTGATGCACCGAGAAAGCTTCGATCTTCAATGGCGGGCCACATCCTTCGGGACAGCTTTATGCCGGTGGATTACAAAGAAGGCGAGCGCTCAAATCTTGTTCTATCAGAGTTTCATCACATCGTCGGTACGGCTTTTTTTTATTCTTTCCTATGATATTTTATTTCTCCGGCACCGGTAATTCGAAATGGGTAGCTCAGCAGGGGTCAGCGGATTTTCCCGGTTGGCAAGCTTTCTTTTAAGCGTATAGCCTAGCCA